>Ga0172376_10004261_pt1 | contig 16430 bp, 15 predicted proteins | sample Lak35m_FD_121114 | JGI IMG/M metagenome (GOLD analysis project Ga0172376, IMG submission 121114) | Freshwater microbial communities from Kabuno Bay, South-Kivu, Congo - kab_092012_35m | ecosystem: Environmental > Aquatic > Freshwater > Lake | place: Democratic Republic of the Congo: South-Kivu... | reverse complement strand
CGGCCGACCCTGTTCGCCGCCACCACCGGGACCAGGTTCGCGGCCGCGTGCCCCTGCATCGCGCGCCGCCAGTGCCCACTCGAGTCCCACGAGGGATCGGGAGGCTCGCTGCCGATCGCGGTGGGATAGAGGATGCACTCGGCTCCGCGCAGCGCCATCACGCGCGCCGCCTCGGGGAACCACTGATCCCAGCAGATACCGACGCCCACGCGGCCGTGGCGCGTGTCCCACACGCGGAACCCGGTGTCGCCCGGGCTGAACCAGTACTTCTCGGTGTAGCCGGGGCCATCGGGGATGTGGCTCTTGCGGTAGGTGCCCATGACCGAGCCGTCGGCGTCCACCATCACCACGGTGTTGAAGAAGGCGTTGCCCGCGCGCTCATACACACTGAGGGGCAGCACGACCCCCAGTTCGGCCGCGAGTGAGCAGAAGAAGGGAATGGACGGATTCTCCGCGATCGTCGAGGCCCGCTCGAGATGCTCCGGAACCTGGTCCTTGCAGAAATACGGCCCCTCGAAGAGCTCGGGAATGAGCACTATTCGCGCACCGCGTGCCGCCGCCTCGCGCACCATCCCGGCGGCCTTGGCGCAGTTCGCCTCGCGCGAGTCGCCCATCGACATCTGCACCGCACCCAGCGCCAGCGTCGTTGCCCTGTTCGTCACGCCTTCACTCTAAGGGAGGTGCTGTGGGACACTTTCCCCGTGGCGATCGCAGTGCGTCAATCGGAGAAGTCCCGGCAGACCGACCTCAAGGTCTCCCTCAGCGCCGCCAAGGCCGTGCGCGACGTGGGCGTCGACCAGATGGCCCTGACCCGCGTCGCGGCCGGCGCGGGATTCTCCTCCGGCGCGATCTATGCGCGCTGCGACGATCGCAGCGAACTCGTGGTGATGGCGTGGGAGAAGTGCTTCTGGCCCATGCTGCGCGCGCTGTGCGAACAGATCCTCGATGCCGTCCTCGACTGCGACCCCGCGCGGCTCGATGCAGTGGTGCCCATGATCGCGGCCGCGACGGCGCCCGATGCGGTGCCCGATCTCGGCAGTGCGATGGAGGTCGTCGTGGCCTCGCGCCGCGACGAGGTGATCGGCGAGGTGGTCCAACGCGACATGGCCGAGCTGCTCGCATCGCGCGGTGTCGGCCCCGGCACCGACGGCACGAACCGGCAGGTCGCCGTGGCCGCGCTCGCCACCGTGTTCGGGTCGGCATTGATCAACTCGGTCCACGACGCCGAGGGCTTCGGCGTGATCGATCCGCTCGGCCTCCTAGCGCTGATGGCCGACCCGACGAAGCGGCCCACCGCACCGGTGCCGGCCAAGCGCGCGTTCGCGACCGCCTCCCGCAACACCGCCGAGCGACCCTCGACCGGGGACGATGTGCGCGACGGCCTGCTCGCCGCGACCGAGTACGTCATCGCACGGTCGGGGTTCCACCGCGCCACCATCTCGCGCATCGCACGACGCGCCAAGGTGAGCGTGGGTGCCATCTACGGTCTCTACGACAACAAGGACGCCCTCGTGTTGGACTGCATCGAGGTGCTCGTGCCACCCCACACGAGACGTGACGTCGCGAACTGGTCCGAGGTGTTCACGAGCGACGACCCGCGCATCACGGTGTCTGCGATCCTGCGCACCCACATGTCCGAGGACAACGCACAGTGGCGCCGATTCCGACTCGAGTGCCTGGTGGCGGCACGCCACTCACCCGCCATCGCGCGCAGGCTGTCGTCGTATGCGAACCTCGCGCGCACCTCGCTGCTGCGCGCCATGTCCCATAGGGTGTCGCCCGGCTTGATCACGCCCGATGCCTCGTTGTCGGCCCGCTCGAGCATCAACGGTCTCGCCCTCGTGGAGTTGATGGACCCCACCATCGGGTCCCTCGACTGGCGTTGGATGCCACTGCGCTGACCGGCGCCTGAGCGTCGTAGTCTCGCCCGATGCTCGCCGAACTCGCAGCCCAGGTCCGCGCAGGCTCGATCGACCCGGTCGATCTCGTCGAGGAATCGCTCCGCAGGATCGGGGCCGCCGCCGGGATCAACGCCGTCGTGGCCGTGCACGCCGACGAGGCCCGTGCGACCGCGCGCTCGCACGACCGTCGCGGCGCACTCGCGGGTCTTCCGTTCCTCGTCAAGGACATGGCGCGCGTGGCGGGTCACGTGACCACGTCGGGGTCGCGTCTGTATGCGAACGGCCCCGCCGACCAGGTCGACGATGTGCTGGTCGCGCGTCTGCGCGGGGCGGGCGCGATCCTGATCGGGCGCACCAACAGCCCCGAGTTCGGCGCGACCGCCTACACCTCGAACGATGTCTTCGGTGCCACCCGCAACCCGTGGAACACCGCCATGTCACCGGGTGGATCGAGCGGCGGGTCCACCGCCGCACTCGCGGCGGGACTGGCCCCGATCGCCACGACGAGCGACGGGGGCGGCAGCGTGCGCGGTCCCGCGGCCCTGTCGGGACTCGTCGGCTACAAGCCCACGATGGGTGCGATCGGTCGCAACATCCTCCCGAGATGGATCGGGTTCTCCACCCAGGGCACCACCGGCGCGAGCGTGGCCGATGTCGTCACCGAGTCGTCGGTGACGATCGGTGAGACGCGCGGCGATTGGCTGAGCGTGCCGCGCGCGGGTCTGCGCCTCGCACCCGAGATGCCGCGACGGGTGCTCGCGTGCCGGACGTTCCGCACCGACGTGGACCCCGACATCGAGGCGAACTTCGAGCACACACTGGCTGCTCTCGAGGCCGACGGCGTGCGCATCGAACGTGTCGACCCACCGAGCGACAACGACACGATCTGGGCGTGGTTCACCATCTCGACGGCCGAATTGCGCCAGAGCCTCCTCCATGAGGAGCACCGGTGGGACCAGATGACCGACTACGTGCAGAACCAGTTGCGCTTCGCCGCCACAGTGACCATCGAGGCCTACATCGCGGCCCAGCGCATGCGCCACGAGGTGAGCGCCCGCTTCGACGACCTGCTCGGTGACGACGCGGTGATCGTGGTGCCGACCGCGAACGCACGCGCATGGCCCGCCGAGGGACCACTCCCCCAGCGCGCGGGTTCGACCGACGACCCGATGGTCACGCTCAACACCCCGGACAACAACTTCACGGGACATCCCGCGGTCAGCGTGCCGATGGGACTCGACGACAATGGCGTTCCCTGCGGGTTCCAGATCGTGGCGCCACGGTTCGCAGACGGTCTCGCACTCGGACTCGCCGCGCGGATCGAGGCGATCCAGCCCTGGCCGCTGACGGCACCCGGCTACTCGGTGTTCTCGCTCTGAGTCGTCACCGACACGTGCCGGCGAGGCACCCGGGATGACTCATTCCCACACGGGGACGAGTGCAACCTTGCCCGCCACCTTGCGGTTCTTGAGGTCGTTCATCGCATCGACGGCTCGCGACATCGGATAGATCTGCGGCTCGACCGGGTCGAGCCGACCCTCGTCGATCGCCGCCAGAACTTCGCGGATCATCCGTGAATTCCCCTCGGGATTCCTGCCCATCCAGTAGCCCCAGTCGACCCCGACCACCGACCGGTTCTGGAGCAACACGAAGTTGGCGGGCAAGCGCGGGATTCCCGCGACGAAACCGATGACCATGAAGATGCCACCCGGTGCGAGCGCGCGCAGACTCGGCTCAGCCAGATCACCACCGACCGGGTCGTAGACCACATCGACGCCACCGCCGGAGAGTTCGCGGGTGCGCACCTTGACGTCCTCGGTGAGGACATCGATCGTGGCGAAGGCCCCGCGATCGAGTGCGAGACGACGCTTGTCCTCGCTCGAGGCCGCCGCGATCACGCGCATCCCGAGTGCCACGCCGACATCGACGGCGGCGAGGCCGATCCCACCACCGGCACCGAGCACCAGCATCGTCATCCCCTCGCGCACCTCCATGCGTTCCTTGAAGGCGAACCACGCGGTGAGGTAGCTCTGCATGAACGTGGCACCCTGGCCATCGGTCAGCGACTCGGGGATCGGCAGGGCACGGGCGGCTGCGATCACGGCCTCGGAGGAGAATCCACCCGTGCCGACCGGTGCGAACACGCGCTGGCCGACGGTGAGCGTGGTGACATCGTCTGCAACCTCGGTGACGCGACCGACCACCTCCGACCCCGGGTGGTAGGGCACCGGCGGCTTGTTCTGGTACTTGCCCTCGATGAACAGGGAGTCGACGTAGTTGAGCCCGCACGCCAGGATGTCGATCCGGACATGTCCGGGCCGCAGCGGCGGTGAGTCGACTTCGATCATCTCGAGGTTCTCGATCGGTCCGAGTTCGGTGACACGCATCGTCTTCATCGTCGCGACCGTACCAGCGCACCGAATCCACGATCGCCCCGGAGACACGGTGCCGGGCGTTATGGTCGCTCCCATGCGACGGCTCGTCTCCGCCGTGGTGCGCTCCCCGCTCCCGTTCGCCGGTGTCGCGTACCTGCTCGTTCGCTGGGCCCAGGTCGCCGGGGTGGAACCCGCACGTTTCCCCGATTCGACCGGGTGGCTCACACTCGATCTCTGGGGGTCGAACGACCGGTTCTGGCCCGTTCCCCTCGTGTTCGGCCTCGCCGGCAGCGACACCGTCCGGGTCCTTGCCCACGTGGTGCTCGGGGCCGCCGCATGGACGTGGCTCGCATCGTCGGTGTCGCCGATGACCAAGTGGCCGCGCACCGCGATGTTGGCGGTGTTCGCCGTCGGGCTCGCACCGCAGGTGACCAGATGGGACCTCGCGATCCTCGGCGAGTCGTTGTCGATCACGGCCCTCGTCGCGCTGATCGCTGCATCTCTGCGCCTGGCCCGCGGTGCGAGCGGGCCGCTGCCCTGGTTCGCCATGCTGGTGGTGTTCGGCCTCGTGCGACCCACACACCTGGTGGTCCTGGCGCCGGTCACGGCGTGGTTCATCGCCTCGGCGGTCAGGTCGCGCGGCGCGCGGCATGTCGTGCCCGCCGTGCTGCTCGGCGCCGCCACGATCTGGGGTGTCGCGCTGGTGCGCGGCAACGACGCCACCTCGCGGCTGAACGTCTACACCGTCATCGCCAACGACGTGATCGTCGACGACTCACGGTTCGCGTGGTGGGTCGAGCGCGGCATGCCGGCACCCGAGGGCCTGCGCGATGCCGTGGGGTACGACTTCGCCGGTGATCTTCCGCCGGACCTGGCCGCGATCGTGGCACTGCCGACTGGTCAGCAGCCACCGGCGGTGATCAGGGCCGGCGGGACAGAACTCGCAGAGTGGGTGCGCGACAACGGAACGGTCGTGCAGGCCCGATGGGTGCTCTCACACCCCCGGGATGCGTGGCGCAGTGTCTCGTCGCGCGCGCACCAGGTGCTCAGTCCCCCGAATGACGACTTCCTCCCACTCGATGTGCGCGGAGTGCCTTTGCGTGCGGTGTTCGCCGACTGGCGCATCTGGGCCGCGGCGTGGCTCGCGGGTTCGCTCGCTGCGTTCGTGCGTGGCGGCAGACGCAGAGAGGGACGAATGCTCGCACTCTCGGGCGCCGCATTGGCGGCGTTGCTGGTGGTGACCATGAACTTCTCCGGGATCGAGCACCAACGGCACGCGGCCACGGTGGCGGTGGGTGTGCGGGTGCTCGGACTGGTGGGGCTCGCGATGATCGTGCCGGGCGGGCGCCTCAGCGCAGACGACGAAGACGCCGACGAACCCGGCGCTCGAACGCGGCGCGGCGGCCCTCGGAGGCGCGGTCGAGGCCGTACATCGCGACCCACGAGGCGCGGCACCCGAGAGTGAACATGAGGCGCACCGACCGCAGTGCGGTGCGCTTGCCCGGCTCGCCCTGCAGTGCGTTCACCCACTTGGGTGAGCCGTGCGTGGTCACGACCACCAGACGACGCACGTTGCCGAGCATCGGTTCGATGCGGTTCGCCCCCTCGGGGAGTCGCCACGCGACGCCGTTCATGAGGATCCTGTCGAACCAGCCCTTCAACACGGCCGGTTGACCCGACCACCATGTCGGGTGCACGAGCACCAGCGCCTCGCACCACCGGAGGTCGGCGACGTGCGGGGCGAGTTCGGGATGGCGTTCCAGTTTCGCGGCGAGGTCGCCCGTGTGGGTGAGGCGCTCGTCGGCGGTGAACACGGGATCGAAGCCCTCGGCCCACAGGTCGCGATGGCGCACCTCGTGCCCGGCGGCTGCGAGCTCGTCCAGTGCCGCGTCGCGCAGGTGCGACACGAACGACTCCGGCGAGGGATGGGCGTGCACGACGAGCACCCTCATCGGGCCACCGCCCTCTCGACGCGCACGAGGAACTCGCGACGGTCGTCATCGGTCGCGGTGTCCATCGCATACAGGCCCACGTGGCGGCACCGCGCGCGCCACCCGGTCGAGGCGCGAAGCGCGCGGGTCAACGTCCGTCGACCGTTGTCGTTGATCACCTTCACATAGAGCCACGGCGATCCATAGGTGCTCGCCACCACGATCCGGCGCACATGATCGAGTGCGGGTCGCACGCGACGCGACTCGAGCGTGAACGCCACTCCGGGGAGCATCACGCGCTCGAGCCAGCCCTTCAACTGTGCCGGCAGACCCGACCACCAGGTCGGATAGGTGAACACGAGGATCTCGGCATCGCGCACCGCCCGCACATGGTGGGCGACATCGTCGGGGATCGTCGCATCGCCCGACATGTACGAGTCCCATTCCCCTCGCGTCATGACGCACCTGAACCCCTCTGCCGCGAGATCGAGCACCGTCACGTCGTGGCCGGCCGAGATGAGACCGCGCACGGCGGCGTCGCGGATCGCGGAGGAGAAACTTCCCTCGACGGGGTGACAGTGGACGACGACGTCGCGCATGAACGGGTGCCCCTCGGGCGAGCCATTACCGTAACTGGCGTGCCCGATCTGACAGGAGACTTCTCGACGGGACAGCTGCCCAAGATCGCCCCGGGCGCGGTCACCGTCGCGATCGCCCGCACGATCGATCCCGCCCACAGGGCCGCCTTCGAGGCCTGGTGCGACGAGATGATGTCGGCCGTGCGCGGCGCTCCCGGGTGCCTGGGCGCCACCACGCTCTCGCCCGCCCGCGACGACGAGGCGTACCACATGGTGTTCCGGTTCGTGGATGCGATCCACCTGCGCCAGTGGGAGCGCTCCGACGCGCGCCAGGGGTTGCTGGATCGTGCCGATGCCTGGGTGGTGTCGGAGCGCGTCACGGTGACCGCGGGCGAGGAGAAGTTCTTCGACGCCCTCGGTGAGGTCGACCGTCACCGCTCGCGCTTCGGGAAGTGGGTGTCGGATCTCCTGTGGATCTATCCGCTCGCACTCGTGGTGTCGATCGTGCTCGCTCCGTCGTTCGCCCGGCTCGAGGTGCTGTGGCGCGTGCTGATCACCACCTCGATCATGGGACTGGCATCCACCGCCGCGGTGGGACCGGTGCGGCGCCGCCTGCGGCGGCGCCGGATGCTGCCGCAGGACTCAGAGATCAGGTGACGCCTGCGGGAGACCGCACGCGCGCAGACCCAGGATCCGCGAGAGACGACGCCGATTGCGCGCGATCACCCAGTACGCACCGGCCGCGACGATGCGCACCAACGGGAGACCGAGCACGGTGCCCAGTGCACGCCACCCGCGCCCGGTGAAATCGCGCAGGAGACTCGCGATCGCCGGCGCACCGGTGAGCGTCCGGTCCCCCCTCACGTAGATGACCGCATCGATCGCGTCGAGCCCGTGTGTGCGGTGGTCGCGCACCGTCACCCCGGGCGCACGTCGTCGTGCGACGTCGGCCGTGCGCTCGCACAGCCCGCAATCACCGTCGTAGACGAGGATGCTCGCGACGTTCACCACGGGACCATTCATCCGGCTGCGACGTCGAGAACCGCGTCGCGGAGATGCGGCTCCAATCGTGCGAGTGCCTCTGCCCCGACACCGTCGCTGATCTCGTCGGCGAACCGGTTGCGCTCGACGTCGGGTGCGGGCGACGCCGACTCCATCCACACCGCGTGCAACAGGAACGGAACCTGTTGGCGTGCGCGACCGCGCAGGACAGCCACCGGTCCGGCCGACACGCGCGCGGCATCGAAACACTCGAGGCGGAACCCCGAGTCGGACAGCACGGGCACCACGACCCAGCCGTCCCCCCCGCCGGGGGTGCCCCCGTGGCGGGGCACGAAGATCGGCGACGACGGAAGGTCGTCGAGGGTCGCCCACCGGTGTTCGGCGACCTGTCGCAACGTGCCGCGCTCGAAGGTGACGAGGCGCGCCCCGGTCTCGGGACCGGCGATCTCGCGCTCGGGTGCGCGGCCCTCGTACAGGTCGAGGACGCGCCGGGCGAGCATCTGGGGCTTTCGCCCCTGGAAGACCACATGGTGGTGCGTGGGGTTCTCCATCCCCGCGAGTGACCAATCCATCGCCGAGAGCTGCAGGTTCCACATGTCGCCGTCGTTCACCCGGCCGATCGTGTGCGACGAGACCGTCCCGTTGCGCCCCGGGTCGAAGACCATCTCGCTCACGGTCTGCGAGCGCATCGCCATGTTGTAGAAGCCCACATGGGCCGGATTGAGCGGTGCACCATGGGCATCCACGTCGCCGGGCATGAGTCGGTAGCCGAGATCGGTGAGATCGAGGTGCTCGAAGAGCACCCTCACACCCTCGGAGTCGTCCCACACCGCGTAGTAATGACCGGTCGTGGGACCGAACTCACCGCGCACCCACGGGACCGGATTGCCGGGCGCGGCGCGATCGACATCGTCCTTGCGCACGAAGTACACCGGCACGGTCGCATCGATCGTGCACGTGCGCTCGCCACCGAACACCTCGTTCATGTCGGCCTTGAAGTTCCCCGAGTCGGCCAGAACGAGCCAGTTGCGGGTCTGGGTGATGGTGTGCATCGACCCCCACACACCGGCCCCCTCGAGCGGCCAGGTCTGCACGCGCGCCGAGTCCCCGCTCCACCGCACGAGCGTGGGCTGCAGACCGTCGCGCGTGGGTGACAGTTTCACCGTCCACATGCATCCGCGCTCGGGGTCGGTCACGGGATGTGCGGTCGAGAAGATCTGCGGGAGCACCCGCTTCTGTCCGAACGAATCGCCTCCCCACGATTCGGTCGAGCCGACCTCGCCGAGGAACCCCAGCGTGACCGGGTCGATCTCGACGGGTCGTCCGACATCCCACGTGGCGAACATGCGGCCGTTCCAGGCGAGCGGAGCGGTGTTGACCATGTTGGCGTGACCGAACACCGAGTCGAGACCGAGCACACCCCCGGAGAAGGCCTCGCGCACCCGCGAGTGGATCCGCTGCACGGGGGTGTCGATCACCCGCGTGCGCAGTGCGAACGACCCAGGCTCTGCGCCGTGGGTCCCCGGACGAAGCGAGATGCGCACCATCGCACCGAACCCGAAGAGCTGGAAGTCGAGACGGTCGTCCACGACCGGTGCGCTCACGAACATCTCGCCCTGCACACCGTCGGGCCACCGACCCTCGACGACGTCGAGATCGAAATCTGCCAGTGTCGCTGCGAAGATGCTCTCGGGCAGGGGCATGACTGGATCCCTCGGCTAGTTGACGTTCAGCAGATCGACCACGAACACGAGGGTCTCGCCGCCCTTGATGACGCCACCGGCACCCTGTGCACCGTATCCCATGTGCGGGGGGATCGTGATGCGACGCCGGCCGCCCACGCGCATGCCGGCGAATCCCTGGTCCCATCCCTGGATGACCTGACCGGCACCGAGGCGGAACTCGAAGGACTCGTTGCGATCCCACGAGGCGTCGAACTGACGGTTGGTGCTCCACGCGACACCCACGTAGTGCACCTCCACCACCGCGCCCGCGCGCGCCTCGGCTCCGTCGCCGACGGTGAGGTCCTCGCAGACCAGGTCCGCCGGCGGATCTCCGGCGGGGATGGACACATCGGGCTTCATCGCACTCATGAGGGTCAACCTACAACTCACCTCCCCGTGCGCCCGATCGACGGGGCCAGGCGTTCACCGGGGTGTGCGTTCGACGGGTTGTGTGCCCGTCAGGCGGCCGCGCGGGTGCGGCGCAGCACGGGATCGACCGCGCCCAGCACCGAGTCGGCCATCCGCATCACGCGTCCGGCCGCACCCGGTGTCTGCGAGTCGATGAGGTTCCCCATCACCGCGAGCGTGATGTCGGCCGCCGACTGCGTGCCGACGGCGATCCGCAGACCCGGTCGAAGGATCCACGGATGGCCGATCAGGAAGCTGAACCGGCGCCCCGTGCGCAGGAAGGCATCGAACCTCTCGCCCACCTCGCGGTCGTAGCGCGCCGGCGCCGACGTGGGATCGGCTAGGAACAACTCCGAGGCGAGCGTGCCGCTCTCGAGGCCGTAGTCGATCCCCTCACCGTTCATCGGGTTCACGAACCCGGCGGCATCACCGACCGCGACCCATCCCGGACCCTGGCGTCGCACGCAACTCATCGGAAGACGCCATGCGCGCGGCTTGTCGCAGTAGTCGCCCAGCTGCCACGACTCACGCACCAACGACGCGTACTGATCGAGCAGTGTGTTCAGGTTCAACTTCTTGAAGCCCTTCATCGTCGAGAGCGCGCCGACACCGATGTTCACGGTGCCATCGCCCGCCGGGAACATCCAGCCGTAGCCGGGCACCGCGGTGCCGTGCTCATCACGGAGACTCAGACATGCCTCGAGATGCCTCTCGGCATGGCGCGGGGTCGGCGCATAGGCGCGGATCGCGAGACCGAACGGCTCATCGGGATCGCGCTCGGCCCCCAGCACCTTGGCGGCTGCACCCTGTGCTCCGGCGGCCAGCACCACCATGTCGGCGCGGTGCACCTCGCCACCGGCGGTCACACCGACACAACGACCGTCCTCGACGAGGGGGATCGCCTCGACGCCGTGGCGCAGGTCGGCGCCACTGGCCACCGCGACATCCATGAGGTGCGTGTCGAATCGATTGCGGGGCCACACGGCTCCGTGGTTCGGGAACCGGTCGGTCTCGGGCCATGCGAGCTCGCGCGTCTTGCGGCCCGCGATCATCCGCAGCCCGTCGATGCGGTGCGCGACGGAATGGTCGATCGCCAGATGATCGAGGGCCGCGATCGCACGCGGCGTGAGCCCGTCACCGCAGACCTTGTCGCGACCGTGCTGGCCCTTCTCGAACACGGTGACACGCGCACCGGCGCGCGCAGCCACGATTGCCGCAGCGCTCCCGGCGGGACCGGCACCGATGACGATCAAGTCGCGTCGCACGGCAACGAGCCTGCCAGTGCACACCCGCATCCGCTACCGATCAGGCGCACCGTGCACCTACCATGCGTCACATGCCCCTCGTTCCCATGGAGACGGCGGTCGCCGCGGTGCGGTCGACCGATTCGATGGCGGTTCCCCTCGGCCCCGGAGTTCCCGGCGGCTTTCTCCACGCACTCGGGGAGCGCGACGACTTCACCGACCTGCGCGTCTTCGGTGCGCTCCTGCCCGATCTCTACGCGCTCTTCACCAAGGCCGGCGTCCGGTACTCGAGCGGCTTCTTCGGACCCGCCGAGCGGTTCCTGCGCGATGCCGGATCTTCGATCGACTTCGTGCCCGCCGACTTCCGCCGGTTCGAGCCGATCCTGACCCGTCTCGCCCCGCGGGTGATGGCGACTGCGGCCGCTCCGCCGGTGGATGGATGGGTGAGCCTGTCGCTGCATGCGGGAGCCTCCGTCGAGGAGTTGCACCGCGCCGGTGCGGATCCCTCGCGTCTGCTCGTGGTCGAGGTCAGCGGGAAGTTCCCGCGCACCCACGGCATCGCCCCCGACCACATGCACCGCCTGCACCTGGACGAGATCGACCTGCTGGTCGAGACCGACCGTGCCCCGTTGAACCTGGCCGATGCGCCGCCGTCGGATGCCGAACGGGCGATCGCGTCGCACGCGATGGCGTTCCTCGGGTCGGGCTGCACCCTCCAGACCGGGATCGGCGGGATCCCGAGCCAGATCGCCACGATGCTCGCCGAGAGCGACATGGATGACTTCGGCATCCACTCCGAGATGTTCACCACGGGCCTCATGCGCCTCCACCAGGCCGGCAAGGTGACGAACCGCAAGGGCGGCGACTTCGACGGGTTCTCGGTGACCACTTTCGCCGCCGGCATCCCCGAGCTCTACGAGTGGTTGCACGACAACGATGCGGTGCGGTTCCTCCCGGTGCGCCTCGTCAACTCACCTGAAGCCATCGCGCGCAACCGCGACATGGTCACGATCAACGGCGCACTCGCGGTGGACCTCGCGGGCCAGGTGGTGGCCGACACCATCGGTGGCACCCAGTTCAGCGGCGTCGGGGGTCACGAGGACTTCGTCTCCGGGCCGGGGCTCGACGCCACCGACCGGAGCCTCGTGTGCCTGCCCTCGACCACCACCGTGGACGGAGTGTTGACGAGCCGCATCCTCGGGGTGCTGCCGGCCGGCACTGTGGTGAGCACGCCGCGCCACCAGGTCGACGTCGTCATCACCGAGTTCGGCGTCGCCGAGCTCGAGGGTCGCACGATCAGGGAGCGTGCGCGCGCCCTCGCATCGATCGCCCATCCCGACTTCAGGGACGATCTCGCCGTCAGTGCAGAGCGCTGGCCCCGCGACTGACGACCGACTTCTCGATCGCCTCGATGAGCGCGATGCCCGTGGCGAGCGCGATGCCACCGATGGCGAAACCCGCGAGCAGGTCGCTCGGCCAGTGGGTGCGGATCAACCACGACGAGACCCCGGTTGTCACTGCTGCGAACGCCACGAACCGTCGCGCGGCGCGACGGCGGTGCGGGAGTCCGCGAGTGAAGAACCAAGCGACATAGCCCCAGAGCGCGACCGCGTTCACCGCGTGCCCGGAGGGAAAGGCCAGCTTGGGTGCCTCCTCGAGCAGTCGTCCCCTGTACGGGAAGGGTCGCTCCATCGCCAACTTGAGCGCACCGGTCATCGCGGTCTCGAACACGAGCACGACCAGGAAGCCACCGATCGGGATCCACGACTTGCGCGTCCAACTCAGCCATGCGAGCACCGGCACCATGATCGTGAGGATCAATCCGCGCAGACCGAACATCACTGTGATCTCGAAGAAGGTGCGGTTGAGATCCAACCGACGTGCGAACCGGATCGCCGAGCGGTCGAAGTCCCACAACCAGCCCCGGGAGGCGATCTGCCACGTGAGATACGCGAGCACGACGGTGCACGCGCTGGTCACGCCGGTCAATCTCCTCGCATCCACAGGGTCCCAAGTCTGCCGTGGAGCATGCGGTCTGCGCCACGCGGGGATGCCCATCCGCGGTACACCAGCGCCTCGTGGGAATCCGCATGATGGTCCCGTGCGATGATCTGGAGATGAGCGGACACGCACCCGGATCGCAGGAGTGGCTCGATCTCGTGGTCGAGGAGGTGCTCGACCCCGACCGGCCGATCATCGACCCGCACCATCACCTGTGGCCCCCGGGCGAGGGTCTCCCCTACGGTCTGGCCGATCTCCATGCCGATGCCGACTCGGGGCACCGCATCGTGCGCACGGTCTTCGTCCAGTGCGGCGCCGCACAGGACCGATCGCTCCCCGACCACCTCGCCCCGCTCGGCGAGACACGGTTCGTCGCCGCCGAGTCGGCCCGCGACCCTCGCACCCTCATCGGTGGCATCGTCGCCCACGCGGACCTGCGCCGAAACGATCTCGATGACATCCTCGACCTCCATGCCGAGTCCGGTGGAGTGCTCTTCAAGGGCATCAGGCACGCGCTCGCGAGCGCCGAGCACCCCGAGCACCTCACGATCGCCGGACGCGCACCACGCGACCTCGCCCACGACGCGCAGTTTCGTCGGGGCGTCGCACGTCTCGGCGACCGCGGACTCACCTACGACTCGTGGCACTACCACCACCAGAACGGCGACTTCCTCGCGCTCGCGCGCGCGGTTCCCGGCACGACGATGGTGCTCGATCACTTCGGGACGCCGCTCGGTGTGGGTCCGTGGCTCGCCCGACGCGCCGAGATCCTCGGGGACTGGCGCCGCGACATCACCGCCATCGCCGCGTGTCCGAACACGGTGGCAAAGATCGGCGGATTGGCGATGGTCGACAACGGGTTCGGGTGGGACACCGCCGATCGACCACCGACCTCGGATGAATTCGTCGTCGCCCAGCGCGACTTCTACCTGCACACGATCGATGCCTTCGGCCCGGAGCGCTGCATGTTCGAGTCGAACTTCCCGATGGACCGGATGTCGCTGTCGTACCGGACGCTCTGGAACGCCTTCAAGAAGATCGCCGCGGGCTTCACCGAGACCGAGAAGTCGGCGGTGTTCCACGACACCGCCGCGCGCGTCTACTCGCTCTAGTGTCGGCATCCGTGCGCCCCGAGGACTTCGCCCCGCTGCCTTCGGACAAGGCCGAACGGTGGAGCCAGTTCCCGCACTGGGGACAACCGATGAACTACAACATCCACCTCGGGTTCGTGGTCGAGGACATCCGCCAGGAGTACGCACGACTGCGGTTGCCGGTGCGGTGGGAGGTCAACCAGCCCGCCGGGATCGTGCACGGAGGGGCGATCGCCGGACTCATCGACATCACCGCGGTGCCCGCTGTCGGTTGGGCGGGCGAGGTCGCGGGGCGACTGGTGACGATCAGCATGGACGTGCAGTACCTGAGTGCGATCCGCGACGAGGACGCCGTGTGCGAGGTGTGGGTCACCAAGCGCGGCAAGTCGATCGTGTTCTGTGCGGCACGGGTGAACGGTGCGACCACCGGGACGCTGTGTGCGACCGGATCCCTCGTCTACAAGGTCTGACGCCGGGAATCCCCGCGAATCCGCGGGAAATCAGAGAGGCCGCCCCGCAGGGCGGCCTCAATGGTGGGGTATGCACCTAAGTCGCAGGTCCAGCGTGGGGGCGGGTTTACGGGCTGAGCGATGGCTAATTCTAATCGAAAATCGGCCAGCTTCTAACTGGCCCTCGTTGCTGAGCTGAGCAGAAACCCAGAAGACATTGAGTGTTCGAGAGGTCGGCTCTCGAGAGTTCGGTATGCACCTGTCCCGACTCAGGTGCATCCCTCGTGGTGGGCGTGACGGGACTCGAACCCGGGACCTCCACCGTGTCATGGCGGCGTACTTGGCGCTTGACAAGTTCTCTTGTGGCGCTGACGTGCGTCTTGTTCCCGAGGTCATCGGCGTCGAGTGGAGCCGAGTGATCGCAAAGGTCCTGAGGGGATTCGTCTCCCGTGTCCGCGATGTGTCCGGGATACGAGGAGATCGCGCAAAAAGATACGCCCCGCCGATGAGGGCGGGGGCGTATCAGACGTTGAACGGCTCGACGGATAGCAGCGGTATCGCGGTGAGCACCTCGACGCGAACGATCATCACTCTCGAACTCTTCAGAACCTCAAAGGCTGACGCGGCGCCGACACACGAGCACCATGCCGGTCACGGCACACAGAAGACCGACCACGCCCACCCGTGACACATCCCGACCCGTCTCTGGCAAAGAAACCGACGGAACCGTCGTGGTTGTGGTGGAGGAACCCGTCGATAGAGATGGTCAAGGACCGTCAGGAAGATGGAGTGCTCGCCACGCCATCCCTACGACGCCGACGGATGACCGCCGGCAGGAGGAGCGCCGCAAACGCGGCTGCCAGCATGAAAGCGACCAATAACCCGCTCCAGCCGACCCCTTCAGACGAAGCCACACGAAGCCCGACTGCCACAACGGCTTCCTTCCCATCCGCCGTCGTTCCGCGCAAGGCGATGCGGTGATTTCCTGGTTCGACATCAGCTGGTAGCTCAAACACCCCCTCGGCGGTTCCGCCCTTGGTCGTCAAAACCTGTCCAAGGTGCACCGGTTCAGACAGAACCCACCCGTCGACATTGGACTCACCTGCAAACCCGGTCGCCTCAGTTCTGATCGTGTGGGACACGGAAGCGTTGATCGACCCACTGCTGTCGAGCGGTGCTCGCGACCCATCTTCTCGTCGACCTTCAAGTGTGATCAGCGATTCAGCAACCTTCATGATGATGACATCGTCACGTCTTTCGACAGTCACTTCCACAGGTTCACCACCAATCACTGCAGTCACTGACCCTGGCTCTGCGGAAGGCACCACTTGAGGAAGTGGAACGTCTGCGCCACCAGCGGTAAGAGGTGCAGCGACGGGATCTAGTGTCGTCGTCGTCGTCGTTGTCGTCGTTGTCGTCGTTGTCGTCGTCGGTGCGACAGTCGTTGTCGTTGTCGTTGTCGTTGTTGTCGACGACTTGGGAATTTGAGTCTGCCCCAATGTCGTTGCAGTACTCAAACCACCCGAAACCGCTGTGGGGGAAGCAATTGTTGTTGATGGATCACTGACTCGAGCCGCAACTGGCGCTGTCGTCGTAGTGGTAGTCGACGTCGTGGTTGTCGTGGTGGAGGGAACCGTCGTTGTCGTGGTGGAGGGAACCGTCGTTGTCGTGGTGGAGGGAACCGTCGTTGTCGTGGTGGAGGGAACCGTCGTTGTCGTTGTCGTTG
>Ga0172376_10004260_pt1 | contig 16430 bp, 15 predicted proteins | sample Lak35m_FD_121114 | JGI IMG/M metagenome (GOLD analysis project Ga0172376, IMG submission 121114) | Freshwater microbial communities from Kabuno Bay, South-Kivu, Congo - kab_092012_35m | ecosystem: Environmental > Aquatic > Freshwater > Lake | place: Democratic Republic of the Congo: South-Kivu... | reverse complement strand
GGGGCAGCACGGTGTCCTCGTACCCGAGAACGGTGTCCAAGAGGGGCTGCCCGGCGACGATCCGGGCGATGGCGTTCTCCCGCAGCTCCTCCTTGACCGAGCGGCTGGTCCAGCCCGAGGCGCGCAGGGCGCCGAGCGTGGTGGGTCGGTCGGTGTCGGTGCTCGCCATCGGTGCTCCTCGTCGTGCGGCCGGTCGCTCAAACTATCGCCGCGCCGCCAGCGGCGTCGGAGACGGGAGTCACCGTCGCGGTTCGCCGCTGTTCGCTCCGGATGGGTAGCGTGGCTTTCGTTCGTCGGCCCCGCTGCTGACGTCTGACGCCACCACCCGGGCGCCACGGCCCCGGCGCCACCACCCAGGAGAGGCCCGTTCGTGACCGCGACCACCGAACCGCCGGCAGTGACACCCGACATCTCGTCGCCGCCGATCCGCCCACCCCACCGTCGGAGCCCGTTCGCCCTCGTCGACATCTACCGATCGGCCGTCGGCAAGAAGTGGGTGATGGCCATCACCGGCATCATGCTGATGGGCTTCGTGTTCTTCCACGCCTTCGGCAATCTCAAGATGTACTTTGGTGCCGAGGACTTCAACCACTACGCCGAGTTCCTCAAGGAACTGCTCGTCCCGATCGTGCCCAAGACCTTCGTGCTGTGGGGGCTGCGGCTCGGCCTGATCGCCGCCTTCGCCCTGCACATCCACTCCGCCTACTCGCTGACCCGACTGAACCGTCAGGCCCGGCCGGTCAAGTACCAGTCGCCCCGTGACTACGTGGCCGCGAACTGGGCGGCGCGCACCATGCGCTGGAGCGGCGTCATCGTCGGCCTGTTCCTCATCTGGCACCTGGCCGACCTCACCTGGGGCTGGGCCAACCCCGACTTCATCTACGGCGATCCCTACTGGAACGTGTCGACGACTCTCGATAGGGCCCCGATCGCTGCGCTCTACATAGTGGCCAACATCGCCCTCGGCATCCACCTGTACCACGGGGCGTGGAGCATCTTCCAGAGCCTCGGTTCGATGAGTCCCCGCTTCACCCCGCGTCACAACCCGTTGCGTCGCGGTTTCGCGGCCGGCTTCGCCATCCTGGTGGCCGGCGTCAACATCTCGTTCCCCATCGCCGTGATGACCGGCGTGGTCGGCTGAGGAGGACACCGATGAGCACCGACACCATCACCCTCGACTCCAAGGTCCCTTCAGGCCCCATCGAGGAACGCTGGACCAAGCACAAGTTCGACATGAAGTTGGTGAACCCCGCCAACAAGCGGAAGTTCACCGTGATCGTGGTTGGCACCGGTCTGGCCGGCGCCGCCGCCGCAGCCTCGCTGGCCGAGCTCGGCTATCAGGTGAAGTGCTTCACCTTCCACGACACGCCTCGCCGCGCCCACTCCATCGCCGCTCAGGGTGGCATCAACGCCGCCAAGAACTACAAGAACGACGGCGACAGCATCCACCGGCTGTTCTACGACACGGTGAAGGGCGGCGACTTCCGCTCCCGTGAGTCGAACGTCTACCGACTGGCCGAGGTGAGCGTCGACATCATCGACCAGTGCGTGGCCCAGGGCGTGCCCTTCGCTCGCGAGTACGGCGGCATGCTGGACAACCGCTCCTTCGGTGGCGCCCAGGTGAGCCGCACCTTCTACGCCCGGGGCCAGACCGGGCAGCAGTTGTTGCTCGGCGCCTACCAGGCGCTGATGCAGCAGGTGTCGCTCGGCCGGGTCGAGCTGCACACCAAGACCGAACTGGTCGACATCGTCCTCAAGGACGGCGTGGCCGCCGGCATCGTCACCCGTGACCTCACCACCGGTGAGATCCAGCCGTGGTCGGCCCATGCCACCCTGCTGTGCACCGGTGGCTACGGCAACGTGTTCTACCTGTCGACCAACGCCATGAACTCCAACGTGACCGCCGCGTGGCGGGCCCACCGCCGGGGTGCGTTGTTCGCCAACCCGTGCTTCACGCAGATCCACCCCACGTGTATCCCCGCCAGCGACGAGTTCCAGTCGAAGCTGACGCTGATGTCGGAGTCCCTGCGCAACGACGGCCGGATCTGGGTGCCCAAGAACTTCGATGACAATCGGCCCGCCGACCAGATCCCCGAGGACGAGCGCGACTACTTCCTGGAGCGGAAGTACCCGGCCTTCGGCAACCTCGTGCCCCGTGACGTGGCCTCCCGCAACGCCAAGACCGTGGTCGACGAGGGTCGCGGCGTCGGACCGCTCAAGAACGGCGTGTTCCTCGACTTCGGCGAGTCGATCGACCGTCTCGGCGAGAAGACGGTGTTCGAGCGCTACGGGAACCTGTTCGACATGTACGAGCGGATCACCGACGAGAACCCGATGCGCAACCCCATGCGCATCTACCCCGCCGTCCACTACACGATGGGTGGGTTGTGGGTCGACTACAAACTGATGACCAACATCCCGGGTCTGTACGCGCTGGGTGAGGCCAACTTCTCCGATCACGGAGCCAATCGCCTCGGCGCCTCGGCACTGATGCAGGGTCTGGCCGACGGGTACTTCGTGGCTCCCTACACGGTGGGTGACTACCTCGCCGGGCTTCTCGGTCAGTCCCCCGTCAGCACCGACGATCCGGTGTTCACCAGCGCAGTGACCGCCGCCCGCGACGATGTCGCCCGCTGGCTGGCGGTGAAGGGTACGAAGTCGCCCGAATACTTCCACCGGGAGCTGGGCAAGATCATCTGGGACCGCTGTGGCATGGCTCGCGACAAGAACGGCCTGGAGAAGGCGATCTCCGAGGTCAGGGCCCTGCGCGAGGAGTTCCACAAGGACGTCCGCGTGCTCGGTGGCGCCGACGGCGTGAATCAGTCGATCGAGAAGGTCGGTCGCATCGACGACTTCTTCGAGCTGGGCGAGCTGATGTGCCGCGACGCGCTGATGCGTGAGGAGTCCTGCGGCGGTCACTTCCGGGTGGAGCACCAGACCGAGGACGGTGAGGCCAAGCGCGACGACGAGAACTTCTCGTTCGTGGGCGCCTGGCAGTGGCAGGGCCCCGGGACTCCGCAGGATCTCGTCAAGGAGAACCTGGAGTTCGAGTACGTGCACCCGAGCCAGCGCAGCTACAAGTAACCCGACGACGAACCGGAGAGAGCGGACAATGGAACTCACCCTCAAGGTCTGGCGTCAGGACGGACCGGCCGACCCCGGCCACTTCGAGACCTACCGGGCCACCGAATTGAAGGACGAGATGTCCTTCCTCGAGATGCTCGACGTGGTCAACGAGAACCTCATCGCCGAGGGCCGCGAACCAATCACCATCGACAGCGACTGTCGCGAGGGCATCTGCGGTACCTGCGGTCTGATGATCAACGGACAGGCGCACGGCCCCCAGAAGGGCACGGCCACCTGCCAGTTGCACATGCGCAAGTTCCACGACGGCGAGACGGTGACCATCGAACCTTGGCGGGCCAGCGCCTTCCCGGTGGTCAAGGACCTCATGGTCGACCGATCGGCGCTGGACGCCGTGATCGAGGCCGGTGGCTACATCACCGCCGACACCGGTGGCCCCCGGGACGCCAACGAGATCCTCGTGCCGAAGCCGGCAGCCGACACCGCCATGGACGCGGCGGCCTGCATCGGCTGCGGTGCCTGCGTCGCCGCCTGCCCCAACAGTGCCGGCCAGTTGTTCACCTCGGCCAAGTTGGCCCACCTCAACCTGCTCCCCCAGGGACAGGCCGAGCGGTGGAAGCGCACCGAGGACATGGTGGAGACGATGGAGATGTTCTTCGGTTCGTGCACGAACTACGGCGAGTGCCATGAGGCGTGCCCGAAGGAGATCCCGCTCGACTTCATCGCGTTGATGAACCGCGACTACATCAAGTCGAAGTTCAAGAACCGTAAGCTGGCCGGACAGCGCTGATCGAACGGCTGTGATCGATCGAACGGCTGTGGCGCGCCGGCGGATCGCCGGTCGCCTCAGCCGGCGTGCTGGCCGCGGCTGCGCCGGTGGCGCAGGAACTCGATGGCGATCGGCAGCAACGACACGACCACGATCACCAGCACGGCGATCTCGATGTTGTCGCCGATGGCGGGGAACGTGCGCCCGAGCGTGTAGCCGATGAGCGTCAGACCCGCGCCCCAGATCACACCACCGATGATGTTGAACCGAACGAACGTGGAGTAGTGCATGTTCGACACCCCGGCCACGATCGGGGTGAACGTGCGCACGATCGGCACGAACCGTGCCAGCACGATCGACTTCGAGCCGTGCTTGGCGAAGAACTTCTCGGCCGACTCCACGTAACTGGGCTTGAACAGCCGTGACTCGGGGCGCGTGAACAGCGCCGGCCCGACCTTCCGGCCGAAGGCGTACCCCACCTGATCCCCGGCGATGGCAGCCAGCACCACACCGATGACCACCACGGCGATGTTGCCGTTGGCCAGCTGGAAGACGTCACCACCGTCGCTGAACGTGATGCCGTAGGTGGCCAGTCCGGCGGTGAACAGCAGCGAATCGCCCGGGAGGAAGAACCCGATGAGGATGCCCGACTCGGCGAACACGATGGCGAACAGTCCGATGAGTCCGAGTGACTCGAGGAGCTTCTGCGGGTCGAGGCCCACGGCGAACACGGCGCTCAGCACGGAAGATGACATAGGGCCGAGACCCTAGTGGGGACCGGCGACCGCTCCGGGACCGGTGGCCCCGCACCACGTGGCCGGTCAGTACCCCTGCGCCGGATCGACGACCGACTCCAACGGTGCGTCGGCCAGCCAGTGCGCGAGGTTGCGCAGGAACACCTCGTACATGGCCCCGAAGGCACCCGACCAGTTCCACGACAGATGCGGGCTGACCCGGACACCGGGATGGCCGTACATCCAGTGCCCGGCGGGGAGCGGTTCCGGATCGGTGGCGTCGATGTCGGCGCCGGCCACGATCCCGGCATCGAGCGCCCGGCGCAGTGCGCCGTCGTCGATGATCGGTCCCCGGGCCACGTTCACCAGATGTGCGCCCGGCTTCATGGCCGCGAACACGTCGTCGTCGAACAGTCCCCGGGTGGCCTCGGTGAGCGGCGCCACCAGCACGATGTGGTCAGCCTCGGACACCAACTCGTCGATGGAACCGACCATGGTCACGCCCTCGACCGGACTCGGCGCGTCGGTGTGGCGCAGCGCCACCACGTCCATACCGAAGGGCAGGGCCCGTCGGGCCACGGCCGTGCCGATGCCCCCCAGTCCGAGGAGGGCCAGTCGGGCACCATGCAGCGAACCGAGTGGTCGGGGCGGGATGTTCCAGCGGGCCGGTGGTTCGGTGACGAATGACTCGGGCATGTGCTTGGCGAACGACAGGATGCAGGCCATGACCCATTCGGAGATGGGCACGGCGCTGAGTCCACGCGAGTTGGTGAGCACGATCCCGTCACCGAGGACCTCGAGCGGGAACATGTCGATCCCGGTGCCGATGAGGTGCACCCATTCGACGCCACGACCCAGTGCTTCGCGCAGCGTGGGCACCGAGGTGGGCGTGGTCAGCAGCACCTGCCCGCGCACGTCGGGGTCGAGTTCGCCGTCCATCGGGATGGGCACCACCTCGACGCGGCCCTCGAGTTCGGCCGGCAACTGGATCGCTTCGAGACGACCCACATGGCTGAGGATGGTGAGTGTCCCGGTCACAGGGCCGGGAGCGTACCCGAGTCGATGGGCGCCGACCCGTGACGTCACGGCTACGGTCGCTGCCATCGAACCGATGAACGACGCACCCGACTACCTGTCCCCGGCGTGGTTCGCCGCCGCCGACGAACTGCTGCGGAACGACGCCGGCCTGCGCGAGCGCACCCGCGGAGTGCACCTCGTGCTCCAGCAGACGGTGACCGACGATGACGGGTCGACCACCTGGCACGTTGTGCTCTCCGACGGCGCGGTCTCGTTGCACATGGGCCCGGCCGAGCAGGCCGAAGTGGCCTTCACCTGCGACCGGGCCACGGCCGACGCCGTGCGGAACGGCAGTGAGGATGCCGCCACCGCCTTCCTGTCGGGCCGGCTGCGCATGGAGGGAACGGTGGCCGCGCTCCTGGAGCACGCCTCGCTGTTCAGTGACCTCGACGACGTACTGGCGCCGCTGCGCTGACGTCGGTGAGGCCGGTCAGATCAGACCGAGGTCCCGCACCGCATCGCGCTCCTCGCCGAGTTCGGCGACCGAAGCATCGATGCGACCACGGGAGAACTCGTCGATGTCGAGCCCCGGCACGATCGAGTAGGTGCCGCCCGCGCACGTGACCGGGAACGACGAGATGAGTCCCTCGGCCACGCCGTAGGAACCGTCGGACGGGATGGCCATCGAGACCCAGTCACCGGCCGGCGTGCCCAGCGCCCAGTTGCGCATGTGATCGATGGCGGCGTTGGCCGCCGACGCCGCCGACGAGAGACCGCGGGCCTCGATGATGGCCGCACCGCGCTGCTGCACGGTGGGGATGAAGTCGTTCTCCAACCACGTCTGATCGTTCACCAGCGCCGCGGCGTTCTGGCCGTTCACCTCGGCGTGGAACAGGTCCGGGTACTGCGTGGCCGAGTGGTTGCCCCAGATCGTCATCTTCGTGATGTCGTTGACCGTGGTACCGGTCTTGGCCGCCAACTGCGCCATGGCCCGGTTGTGATCGAGACGGGTCATGGCCGTGAAGCGCTCGTTGGGGATGTTCGGAGCGTTGTTCATGGCGATCAGCGCGTTGGTGTTGGCCGGGTTGCCGACCACGAGGATCTTCACGTCGGCTGCGGCGTTGGCCGACAGCGCCTGGCCCTGGGGCTTGAAGATGCCGCCATTGGCCTCCAGCAGGTCCTTGCGCTCCATCCCCTTCGAGCGAGGACGAGCGCCCACCAACAGGGCGTAGGACACGTCACCGAAGGCCACGTTGGGATCGTCGGTGCACACGATGTCGGTGAGCAGCGGGAAGGCGCAGTCCTCGAGTTCCATGGCCACACCCCTCAGGGCGTCCATGGCCGGAGTGATGTCGAGCAGTTGCAGCACGACCGGCTGGTCGTCACCGAGCATCTGTCCACTAGCGATGCGGAACAGCAGGCTGTAGCCGATCTGACCGGCGGCTCCGGTGACGGCGACGCGGACGGGGCTCTTCACGGGGGGGTCCTCCAGGGGGCGTGACGACGGACGCGCCGACACTAGACCCGCCCGCAGAACGCGCGAAAGACGGCCCTCAGAGGGTGTTGTAGGGGAACTTCGCCCCGACACCACCGTCGACCACGATGGTCCGGCCCGTGATGTACGAGGACATGTCCGAGCTCAGGAACAACGCCGCCGACGCGATGTCGTAGGTGCCCCCCATGCGGCCGAGCGGTGTATTGGCCGCGTTGGCGTCACGCTGCTCCTGGGTGAACACCGCATCCATGCGCGGACTGAGGATCGTGCCCGGAGCGACCGCGTTGGCGCGCACGCCATGGGGTCCGAGTTCCTGCGCGAGCGACTGGACCCACGCCATGAGACCGGCCTTGGCTGCGCCGTAGCCCGCGTGCATCGGGGCTGCGGTGTGACCGCTCACCGAGGCGATGAACACCATCGTGCCGCCCCCGGTCGTGACCATGTGACGGCCGACGGTCTGCGAGAGCAGGAAGGCGTGACGAAGGTTGATGTCGATCTCCCAGTCGAACGTCTCGTCGGTCATGTCGAGGATGGATTCCCACTTGGCCATGCCGATGATGTCGACGAGTCCGTCGATACGACCGTTGATGGCCGCCGTGGCATCGGCGAGTGCCGTCGCGCCCTCGCGCGTGGTGAGGTCACCGGTCCACGGCACACCGCTCGGACCGATCTCGGCGGCGATCTCCTCGGCCCGACCGGGCTCGACATCGGCGCACACCACCGTCTGCGCGCCGGCCTGGGCCAGCGCGTGCGACGTCATGCGGCCCATGCCGACGCCGGCACCGGCGACGACGAAGGTCCGTCCATCGACGCGCAGTCGCGCCAGGAAGTCGGGTACCGGGGACTGATCGCCGGTCGTCATGCCATCACCACTCCTCCATTGGGACGGAGCACCTGCCCCGTCACGAACCGCGAGGCATCGCTCGCCAGATACAGCATGGCCCAGGACTGGTCCTCGGGTGTCCCGGTGACCGTCATGGGCGACTGGGCGGCGCGCTGGGCCAGCAGCGCGTCCCGGGCCGCGTCGTCCACCGACCCGTCGTCCTTGGTCCAGTTGCGCTGCACCATCGGTGTGTCGGTGAAGCCGGGGGCGATCGCATTGACGCGGATGTTGGACGGACCGAGCTCGACCGCCGCGCAGCGGGTGAGATGGGCGACGGCCGCCTTGGTCATGGCGTAGATCGACAGTGTCGGTGCCGGCATGTCACCACCGGCCGAGGACACGTTGATGATCGACCCACCGTTGGTCATGGCCCGACCGGCCGCCGCGATCCCCCAGTAGGTGCCCCACTGGTTCACCCGGGTGATGGCCTCGACGTCCTCGGGCGTGGCATCCACGATCATGCAGTTGCGGATGATCCCGGCCACGTTGCACCACACGTCGAGTCGACCGTGGGCGGTGATGGCGGCCTCGGCCAACGCATTCACGGCGTCGCGATCGGACACATCGGTGGGCACGACGGTGGCGTGACCACCGGCGGCGGCCACCATCGCGGCCGTCTCGGCCAGTCCGCCCTCACCCACATCGGCGAGGAGCACATCGGCGCCGGCCTCGGTGAAGGTGAGCGCGGCCTGGCGCCCGATGCCGCCGGCCGCGCCGGTGACGACGGCCACCCGACCCTTGAGCGAGAACTGGCGAGCCAGATGGTCGGAGAGCAGTGGTCGGTCGTCGGTTCCCGAGGTCATGTCGATGTCGTCCTCAGCGCGTCCCGGACTCGTGGAGCAGATCGAGCGTCATGGTGTCCCCCCGGCCGCGCTGGACCGATTTCGTAATAACGAAGGATTCTTCGCTATGGTGCGGCCACCGTAGGACGAACGTCACACCCGGTCAACCGCGCCGGGCGCACGACGACGGAAGGAGGACCATGGCCCGCCCCGCACCGGCCGCGTCACGGGCCGTCCAGATCCTCGACCTGCTGGTCACCCATCCCGCCGAGCGGTTCACCCTCACCGAACTGGTGCGACGAACGGGGATGAGTCTCGGTTCGGCCCACGCCGTGCTGGCCGTGCTGGAACGCAGCGGCCACGTACGCCGCCATCCGGTCACCAAGGCCTACACCCTCGGCCCGGCGCTGGTGGTGGCCGGCGTGGTCGCCCTCGAGCACCATCCGGGCATCGAGGCCGCCCGACGCGCCCTCGTGCCCCTGGCCGAGGACCTCGGCGTGGGCACGGTGCTCACCGCTCGCACCACCGACGAGATCATCTTCGTGGCCCGCGCCGGTCGCCACACCGCCAGCGGCCCGGATGTACGCGAGGGCGAGCGGGTGCCCTTCGTGCCGCCCTTCGGCACCGTGTTCCTGGCCTGGTCCGACGAGGACGAGATCGACCGTTGGTTGGCCCGGGCCTCGGCGCCCACCCCCGAGCTGGTCGAACGGGCCCGGGTGGCGCTGGCCACGGTGCGCCAGCGCGGCGCGGCAGTCACCTTCGGCACCGCCACCCAGCGGGCGTTGGGCGAACGCGCGCTCTCGCTCGCGGCCGAGCCCTCCCGTCACGACCTGCGCGAGGACGTGAACGTGCTCACCGCACTGTTGGCCACCGAGGACTATCCGCTGGTCGATCTCGCGGCACGCGGTCCGTTCGACATCGGCATGATCGCCGCACCGGTGTTCGACGCCGACGGCAACGTCATCGCCGCCATCTCGGCCTTCGGCTTCCCCGAACCATTGACGGCCGACGCCCTGACTCGGGCCCTCGAGCGCGTCGGCGCCGCCGGGGCGCGCGCCACACGCGAATCGCGGGGGCGGATGCCCGAGGCGGCGTCGGTCAGCCGGTGACGCGACGGACGAAGGCGGCGAACTCCTCCACGCCGGCCACCGCTTCCGGGAACGCCGGGTAGCTCATCATCCAGATGTGCGGCATCTCCGGGTACGCACTCCAGGTGACGTCGACTCCACAGTCCTCGGCCGCATCAACCAGAGCGCGGGCATCGTCGTAGAGCACCTCGGCCTCGCCCACCATGACCAGCATCGGCGGCGCACCACTCCAGTCACCCAGCACCGGGGAGGCCAGCGGATCGTTCGGATCGTGCTCACCGAGGTAGGCGGCACGGGCCTCCAGCGCCTGGGCCCGGGAGAAGAGCTTGTCCGCTTCGGCCCGGGTGTCGTAACTGGCGTTCTGCACGCGCAGGTCGACCCACGGCGACAGGCACACGATGCCGGCGGGCAGCACGCCGTCGGCCAGCGCGTGCAACGCCACCGATGCGGCCAGACCTCCTCCCGCCGAATCGCCGGCGATGACGATGCGATGCGCATCGAATCCATCGGCCAACAACGACTCCCACACGGCGAAGCAGTCGTCCACGGCGGCCGGGAACGGATGCTCCGGCGCGAGGCGGTAGTCGACGAGCAGCACCCGGGCGCCGAGCACCTTGGCCAGGTGCGAGCCGTGCGAGCGATAGGCCAGCGCCGACGCGATGCGGAAGCCTCCGCCGTGGAGATAGACGACGATCGGCGCGTCATGAGGAAGTACCGCCGGGCGGCATTCGATCCCGGACACACCGCCGCGCACGAAGGGGACGGCTTGGACCCCATCGGCCAATGGCATCTGGGACATCGCCTCGTCGATGCGGCGACGTTGGGCGACGATGTCCTCGTCGGGCGGCGGAGCGGGTCGTTCGGCCATGGCGGCCTGGACGGCGTGGAACTCGGGACTGGCCATGCCCCGACACTACGACCCGGACACCGCCATCCGACTGTTCATCACGAACTTTCCTGACCGGTGTTGCCCAACCACGACCGGTACAACTCGGCGTAGCGGCCCCCGGCGGCGACCAGATCGGTGTGGGACCCGTGTTCCACCAGCCGGCCGGCATCGAACACCAGCACCAGATCGGCGTGCTCGGCGGTGGAGAGCCGATGGGCCACGCTCACCGTGGTGCGGCCCTCGGCCAACCGCCGCAGGGCATGGCCCAAGCGATGCTCGGTGCGAGGATCGACGGCACTGGTGGCCTCGTCGAGCACCAGCAACCCAGGATCGGCCAACTGGGCCCGGATCAGGGCCACCAGTTGCCGCTCCCCCACGCTCAACGAGTCACCGCGCTCACCCACCTCGGTGTCGAGACCCCGGGGCAGGCCGTCGATCCACTCCTCGAGATCGAGTTGGTGCACCGCGGCGCGCACCTCGGACTCGGTGGCCCCGATGCGGCCGAGGGCGAGGTTGGCGCCGAGTGTGGTGTCGAACATGAATCCCTCTTGAGGCACCAGTCGGACCCGGGAGCGCCGCGAGGCGGCATCGACCATGGTGAGCGGCACACCGCCGAGGGTGATCGATCCGGACACCGGATCGGCCAGACGCACCAGCAACTTGGCGAACGTCGTCTTGCCCGAACCGGTCTCACCCACCACCGCCACCGCCGCCCCCGCCGGGATGTCGATGGTGACGTCGTGCAGCACCGGCGGCCCGGTGCGGTAGCGGAAGTCGACGTGCTCGACGCCCACCGCCAGCGGACCCTCGGACAACGGACGACCGGCGCTGGGCTCGATCAGTTCCACCGGTCGGTCGAGCACGTCGTGGACCTTGGCCCAACCGGCGATGGCGGTCTGGGTCTGATCGAGGATCTCACCGAGTTCCTGGATCGGACCGAGCAGCAACTGGGCCAGGAACACACAGGCCAGCAACGTGCCCGCATTCAGTCCCCAGGACTCGCCGAACCACACGCCGAGGAACACCACCGAGGTGATGGTGAGCGCACCGAAGGCATCCCCCAACGGGAGGAGCAGGGCGAACCAACGTGACGCCGCCACCTCGGACTCGTACTGCCGGTCGATGGCACGGCCCAGGCGGACCCTCGCCCGACGTTGCAACCCGTAGGCGCGAATGGGGGCCGCGCCCTGCACTGCTTCGGACACCTCGGTGAGCGTCGAACTCACCCGATCGCGCACACGCCCGTAGGCCAGCAACTGTCGACGTTGCATGAATCGGTACAGCGGGATGAGTGGCAGCGCGATCACCACGGTGACCACCGCCAGTTGCCAGGCGTAGATGGACATCACCGCCAACGTCCCCACCAGCACGACCCCGTCGACGATCCACGCCACCGCACCCCACTGGGTGAACCGTGCGATCGTCTCGATGTCACTGGTGACGCGTGCCGTGAGTTCGCCGCGTCGACTCGATTCGTGCTCGGCCATCGTCAGTCGATGGACATGCGAGAAGGTCCGCACGCGCAGGTCGCGAATCATGGCCTCCGACGAGGTGATGAGTCGCAAGTAGGTGACGCGGGCCAGCAGCATGACGCTCACGATCACCGCGGCGGCGATGCCACACACGCCGAAGGTGAACACCGGTCGGAACCCTTCGTCGGCCAGCAGTCCACCGTTGATGACCTGCTGCACGAGGATCGGGATGGTCAGTCGTCCAATGGCGCCGACCAGGGCGAACACCACGGTGAGACGCAGACTGCGACGCAGGTCCGGGCTCTCGCGCAGACCCCGACGCAGCACGGCGACCGCGCCGGCCCGTACCGAGCCCTCCCGGGCCGCCTCCGTGGCTCGTCGCGCCGTGGCGTCGATGTCGGCCACGTCGTCGAAGGCCGATGCGTGCTCCAGTTCGGCCAGTTCGAGATGGGCCTCGTCGGTGCTCACGACACGATCTCCGACGGCTCGATCTCCGACGACACGAGCTCTGACGGCTCAAGGTCCGACGGCAGGGCGGCGGCCTCGGCGTAGGCCTGCACCAGATGGGCGTAGGCCGGATCGGACTCCAACAGTTCGGCGTGCGTGCCCTGGGCCACGATGCGACCGCCGGACAGGAAGGCGACCCGGTCGGCCAGTTCGATGGTGGAGATGCGGTGGGCGACGATGAGGGTGGTCATGCCGATGGAGGTGCGCAGCCGCTCCAGGATCGACGCCTCGACCACCGGATCGACGGCGCTGGTGGCATCGTCGAGCACCAGCACTCGTGGATCGCGCAACAGGGCCCGGGTGAGGGCCAGACGCTGACGCTGCCCACCCGAGAGGGTGACACCGCGCTCGCCGATCACGGTGTCCCACCCGGCTGGCAGTCGCTCGACGAACACGTCGGCATTGGCCACGGTGGCGGCGCGCCGCAGGGTGGCGTCGTCGATGTCGGCGTCGAGCACGACGTTCTCGCGGATCGAGTCGGCGAACAGGAACGTCTCCTGGAACACCAGCGCCACCGAGGAGCGCACCGTGGCCGGATCGAGTCGACGCACGTCCACCCCGCCGAGGCGCACCACGCCGGCATCGGGATCGACGAGCCGCGGCAGCAGTTCGCACAGGGTCGACTTGCCGGACCCGGTGGCCCCGACCAGCGCCACCACTTGACCGGCGGGGATGTCGAGTGACAGATCGCGCAACACGGGCGGATCGTCACCGTGGGCGAACGTGATGTCCTCCAGTGACAGGGCCAGCGGCCCGGTCGGGAGATCACCGATCCGCAGTGGCCCGCCGCGGTCCTCCCGTTCGGCCGCCACCACCCGATCGAGACGCCGACTGACGACCGCGGCCCGGGGCAGTTCCTGCAGGAAGAAGCCGAAGATGCGCATGGGGAAGGCCAGCAGTCCGAACAACGCCGCGGCCTGCACGATCTGACCGGTGTTCAGACGGCCGATCGACACCTGCCACGAACCGACGACCAACAGCACCACGATCCCGAGGTTGGGCAACGCCTCGATCATCGGTTCGAAGCGGGCCCGGATGCGACCCAGTCCGATGCGGGCCTCGCGCAGACGGTCGGCGGACGCGGCCATGCGCTCGGCCTCCCTCGACTCGAGTCCGAGCGTCTTGACCGTCAACTCGCCGTCGAAGCTCTCGTGGGCGATCGAACTGACCTCGCCGACCCGTTGCTGCACCTCGCCCAACGGACGGCTGGCCCGCTCCGTGTACATCCGGTTGATCACGGCGAGACCGGGGAACAGGAACAGGGCGATCACCATCAACTGCCAGTCGACGAAGGCCAAGCTGATGATGGCGAACACGGTCATGGCGAACACGCCGATGCTGAACGGGAAGGGGTTGACCACCTCTGACGCAGCGACGATGTCGGCGTCGGCGTGGGCCAGCATCTCGCCGGTGGAATGACGACGATGATGCGACAGGGGAACCTCGAGGTAGGTGTCGGCCAACATGCGTCGCCAGTCGCGCTGCGAACGGTAGGTGAGGACCGCCGCCATGTAGCGCCGGAACATGACCGAACCGGAGCGCACCAGACCGACGCAGAACAACAGGACGCACCACCCGACGATCGAGGAGCGCTCGACCCGGCCGGTCTCGAAGGTGGGCACGATCACCTCGTTGGTGACCCGACCGAGCACGATCGTCGACCCCACGATCGCCGCCGCGTACATGATGGCGCCGAGGATCGAGATGGTGGTGACCAGCGGCTGACGGCGCACGTAGCGGCCGAGGAGCCGGAACCCGACGCGCACCACCTCGAGGGGCGAGAGGGCGGGTTCTTCGCTCGACTCCGGACCGGCCACTGCACCCCCTTCGACACCTGATCGGACCGCACCGCGAGCCGTCGGCGAGGGTAGCGGTCCTCTCCCCGACCTCCGTCATCGACGGCCCGGTCCTATGGTCAGGGGGTGCGCACGATCGGTAGGCCCCTCCGAGTGATGACGATCGCCGTGCTGACCATGGCGCCGATGACGATGAGCGCCTGTGGCGGATCCTCCGGCCCGCCGAGCGCAGCCGCCCTCGAACACCGCTGGGTCCTGACCTCGTTCGGAGGAGCCGAAGCCGACCGACCGGCGGCGGCCCGTCCGGCGGAGATGACGTTGGCACCCGACGGAAGGGTCTCCGGCGACACCGGCTGCAACTCCTTCGGAGGGACGTGGTCGATCGCCGGCGATCGACTGCGCCTCGGCGAGGTGGCCATGACGTTGCGGGCCTGTTTCGAAGACGACGTGGCCACGGCCCAGGAGGACGCCATCGCCCGGGCGCTGTCGGCCACCAAGACGGCGACGGTGGTCGACGGCGATCGACTCACCATCCGCGCCACCGACGGCTCGGCCACGCTGGTGTTCGTGCGCGGCGACTGAGCGCCGCCACCGACCCGTTCAGGGCCGGTTCAGGGCCGGTTCAGGGCCGGTCGAGTCCGAGGTTGGCAGCGATCTCGCGCGTCGCCGTCGACCGGTTGAGTGTGTAGAAGTGCAGCCCGGGCGCGCCCTCGTCGAGCAGTCGGGCGCACAGTTCGGTGGCCAGTTCGACACCGAGGGCGCGCACGGCCTCGGGATCGTCGGCGATGGCATCGAAGCGAGCGGCGAGATGCGGAGGGAACTCGGCTCCGGCCAGTTCGGCGAAGCGCTTGACCTGCGAGGCGTTGGTGACGGGCATGATGCCGGGGACCACCGGCTTGTCGCAGCCGAAGGCGGCCAGTCCCTCGACCAGTCGCAGGTAGGGCGCCGGTTCGAAGAAGAACTGGGTGATGGCGAAGTCGGCCGCCTGCAACTTGTCGGCCAGGAAGCGACGGTCGGTGTAGAGGTCGGGTGAGCGGGGATGTCCCTCGGGGTGGGCGGCGACACCGATGGAGAAGTGGCCGCAGGATCGGATGAGTTCGACCAGTTCGACGGCATGCACGAGATCACCGCGCTCGGCCGCCTCGGGATCGTCGGCCGGCGCATCACCGGCGAGGGCGAGGATGTTCGACACGCCAGCGGCGCGGTACTCGTCGAGCAGCTCCACCAGTTGCGGGCGCGAGTGTCCGACACAGGTGAGGTGTGCCATGGCGGTGATGCCGATCGACCGCTCGATGTTGATGACCACATCGCGCGTGCGTTCACGGGTGGAACCACCGGCGCCGTAGGTCACCGAGACGAATGACGGTCGCAACGGGGCCAGTTCGGCGATGGTGCCCTCGAGGGCGGCGGCGGCCTCGTCGGTCTTGGGCGGGAAGAACTCGAACGAGGTGGTGCGACCCGCAGCGAGGAGATCGGCGACAAAGGTCATGCACCCACCCGACGTTCGGCGGCCTCGACTGTGTTGACCAGCAGCATGGCCCGCGTCATGGGACCGACACCGCCGATGCGGGGCGACACCCATCCGGCCACTTCGCTCACCTCGTCGGCCACATCGGAGAGCAACTTCTTCCCCTCGAACGACACACCGGCGGCCACCACCGCAGCACCGGGCGCCACCATGTCGGCAGTGATGAGGCCGGGCGAGCCGGCGGCGGCCACGATGATGTCGGCCTGTCGCGTGTAGGCGCCCAGATCGGCGACACCGGTGTGCACCACGGTGACCGCGGCGTTGGCGTTCGGTCGCTTGAGGGTGAGCAGGTTGGCCAGCGGACGACCGATGGTGAGTCCGCGGCCCACGATCACCACGTGGCGACCCTCGATGGGCACTCCGTAGTGCACGAGCAGCGCCTGGAT
>Ga0172376_10004259_pt1 | contig 16430 bp, 9 predicted proteins | sample Lak35m_FD_121114 | JGI IMG/M metagenome (GOLD analysis project Ga0172376, IMG submission 121114) | Freshwater microbial communities from Kabuno Bay, South-Kivu, Congo - kab_092012_35m | ecosystem: Environmental > Aquatic > Freshwater > Lake | place: Democratic Republic of the Congo: South-Kivu... | reverse complement strand
CATCTACGAGGAACTGAAACGCCTGCGGTTCCAGAGCGGCCCGACTACGTAGCTCAGTCGCTCCGCGACTGAGACTGCTTCATCAACACGGCCCCGCCATTTTCCGGAAGCGGACTCACTTCGTCCCGATGCACCACAGGTGCTGGTAGGTGCGGATGAAGAGCTGGCCGTTGCCGGGGGCGATGGATGAATTGGAGTGTTCGCCCAGCGCGTTGGCCGAGACCTGTTCAAACTGCGGACTGGCTTTGAAGACGAAGCCGTCGCCGCCCTGAGTCATCGTGTAACACAGGCCGTCGGCCAGCATGATGGACGACCAGTTGGTGCCGCGGCGGCCTTCGCCCTGCAGACGCTGCTCCCAGACCAGCTTGCCGGTCGCCAGTTCAAAGCATTCGGCAATGCCGGGATCGTTGTGAATGTAGATGTGTCCGTCGTGAATGACTCCGGACCCGATCCGCTGCTTCGTCTTCGGGTGTCGCCACAGCCGCGCGGATTGCGTGATGTCGCCTTCACCGCCGGCCTTCAAGGCGATGGACATGCCGTTGAAGCCGCCCATGCCGACAACCACTCCGTCGGCGAACAGCGGCGACGTGTAGACCAGCGGATTGATCCCCGTGCTGTGCCACAGTTCCTTCCCGCTGGAGGGATCGAATGAGCAGACCCGGAAGGGCAGGCTGATGACCAGTTCCTTCCGGCCGTTGATGTCGCAGACCAGCGGATCGCTCCACGAACCATAGTAGTCGGGATTGGCGAAGCGAGCTTCGCTGGTGCCTTCGCGGTTGAGCGGTTCGTCGTGCTGCCAGACGGTTTCGCCCGTCTTCTTATTCAGTGCCACCAGGAACGACCGGTCGCCGGGACCGAAGTTGAGGCACACCAGATCGCCGACCAGCACGGGCGAAGCGCCGTAGCCCCAGATGTGTTTCTGTGAGCCGAGGTCGCGTTTCCAGAGTTCCTTCCCTTCCAGGTCAAAGCAGAAAATTCCGGCCGAACCGAACCACGCGATGACTCGTTCGCCATCGGTCACGGGAGATGAAGCGCACGGCGGATTGGTTCCGTGAGTCAGTTCCTTCTCCGTCCAGGTCGTGCCTTTCTGCCACAGCAGCGCACCATCCTTCCGGTCGAAGCACAGGAGACTGCGCGTGCCGTCTTTCTCGACCGCCTGCGTGACGAAGACCCGGTCGCCCCACACGATCGGCGTCGAGTTGCCCCGGTCCGGCAGCGTCACTTTCCAGACCACGTTGTCCGTGGTGCTCCACTTCGTCGGCAGTCCGGTTTCATCGCAGACGCCGTTGCCGTGCGGCCCGCGCCAGGCCGGCCAGTTGTCCGCGAACGCGAACGGACCGCTCAGCAGCAGAGCAGCGCAACACAGCCATTGAATTGAGCGCGTGGGCATGAAGAGTCTCCAGGGGAAGAGCCGTTCGGAGTTCACTCCGCGTCTTTGTGAAGAAATGTATTCACCACAGAGACACAGAGGACACGGAGAAGAATGAAGGACATTGCAGGCCGACAGAATCTGCCAGCCGGTCCGTTTCCGAGATGTCGAGCAGTTCCAGTCTAAGACCTGTGTCCCGTTCGTCTGTGTTTCTCTCTGTGTTCTCCGTGCCTCTGTGGTGCGTTCTTGAATTCATCACACAGACACCGAGCATCGCAGAAGGAGTGAAAGGTCAGACGCGAGCTTTCTGTTCGAGCACTTCGGGTAACGGGTATTCGGCGACGGGAAGACCGGAACCACTGACTTCCCTCAACCGCAGCCAGCCGCGGGTGGCCAGTTCTTCTTCGCGGCGGACGTCATCGGGATCGAGCGATCGTTTATCAAAGGCGCCTTCGGCAATGACGGGTTCAAAGTCGGCATGCACGATGAACTGGGCCTGCACCGGATTGCAGCGGAGATGACATTCCGGTTCGCGATGCAGGACTTCGTAGGGAATCCGGCCGGTCACGTAACCGAGGTAAAGCACGCTGTCGGTGATTTCTTCCACCGGCTCGCCGCAGACCTGACAGCGGTAACCCTCATCGCAGCGCGCCATACAGAGATCCTCGAAACACGTCAGCGAGTCGCCATCCGATGCAGGATGGCTTCACCGGCAGCGCGACTTCATTCCACGAAGACAAACTCATTCATGCTCAGCAGAGTCTGGCACAGGTCGGTCAGAGCCAGATGTCCGGGGGCGTTCTTTCCCGCCTGTTGATAGACCTGTGCCTGGCGTGTCTGGAAGCGCGTGGCCACCGCGGCTTCCGCCGAAGTCGGTGCCCGGCCGAACGCGCGAGCGTATGCCGTCGGAATCTGCTGGTCGGCCGGCAACTTCGCCAGCGAATCCGCGAACGCAGTCGCATACTGCCGCCCCTGCGGACTGTTCATGAACATCAAAGCCTGTGGCGCGATGGTCGTGCTGGACCGGTTGCCGATGCTGACGAGATGCTCGGGCCAGTCGAACAGCATCATCATCGGAATGAGCTGACTGCGCTTGATGAAGAAATAGACGCTGCGCCGCTTCATGTTCTGGTCCAGAGAGCCGGGACCGAACAGGCGCGGATCGAGCGTTCCGGAAACAGCCAGCATCGCATCGCGAATGACCTCCGCTTCCAGTCGTCGCGGAGTGCGTCGCCAGAGCAGAACGTTCTCGCGGTCGATGGTCGCCCGCGCTTCATCAAACGCGCCGGACTGCCTGTAGACGCTGCTGGTCATGATGAGCCTGTGCAGGCGCTTGAGCTTCCAGCCGTGAGTCACCAGATCGTGCGCCAGCCATTCCAGCAGTTCCGGATGACTGGGCCGTTCGCCCTGCAGGCCGAAGTCGCTGGGAGTGGCCACGATGCCGCGGCCGAAATGGTGATACCACAACCGGTTCACAATGACGCGCGCGGCGAGCGAGCCGGCTCCGGTCTGCGGATCGGTCATCCATTGAGCGAGCGATGCGCGACGGAAGCTGGTCCGGTTCCAGTTTTCCGGAGCGGCCGCTTTCCAGCGATCGAACTCCATTCCTGCAGGCATCAGCACCTGCAGGAATCCAGGTTGTGCCTCTTCGATCTTCTGATGCACATCGCCGCGCCGCAGGACATGTGTCGTCGGCAGGAAGTGCGTGAAACCGCGACCATCCGCGTGATGCGGCATCTTCGGGAAGCCTTCGCTGGTGACCATGACCTTCGCCAGCTCCAGCCCCGGTCCCCGCTTCTGATGCTCGTCGAGTTCCGCCTTCAGCTTCTGCCAGCCCGGTTCCTGCGGACCGAACCAGGCGAGCGCCGCCTTCCAGTGTTCGGGGCCGGCTTCCGGGTTCTGCTTCAGAGCTTCCAGCGCGGCGAGCACGCTGCCATCCGGTCCGGCATTACCAGGCTCCGGCTTCGGCTGTGCGAGGCTCGACGCAGACAGCCGGAACCGTCCCAGAGAATGACCGGGGTTGGGATGCTGAAAGCTCATCGTGATGGTCAACCGAGTGCCGCCTTCCTGACCGATCGGCTGAGCGATGTCGAAGACCGCCGCCTGGTCCTTGCCGATGCCACCCGCATCCACGGCCCAGCCCGTTGTCGGCTGATCATCAATCGAACCGGCGATCGACAGATCGCCCGTGTTCTGCTGATGCGAGGCTCGCGCGGAAGCGAACTTCACCGGCTCACCAGGAGTTTTCTCATCGCTGGTCAGCGGAGCGACGGTGACCTTGAAATCAGTCAGGACAAAGTTGCCATTACCGGCCCGGCCCGGTCCTTTCGCCGGCAGCCTGTCGCTGGCGAGCGCTTCGACACGAATGGAACGCAGGCCCGTTTTTCGCGCGATGGCCGTGATTGTCAGGACGTCCTGATTCGGAACCTTTCCGGTCGTCAGCCACGAACTGTCGCCCTGTGGTTCAAACTTCGTCCCGGTGGATGAAGTCACGGAGAGCACATGCAGGTTCTCCCACGGACCGGACGCCACCGGCGAGGCATTGTCTTTCAGACGTTCCAGCAAACGGTCTTTGAGTTCCGTCTGTTCGTACTGCGCGAGCGCGTCGGTCAGTTCCTGAGTCTTCCTGGCGAAGGCTTCGCGCCGCTGACGGTTCGCTTCCGGAGCGAGATCGACTTCGATTTCGCTGCGGATCGCGGTCGTGAAGACGCTGGCCAGCCGGTAGTAATCCCGTGACGGAACCGGATCGAACTTGTGGTCGTGACAGCGGGCACAACCGAGCGACAGACCCAGCATCGCGACGCCGGTGGTGGTCACCATGTCGTCGAGTTCGTCGTAGCGTGCGGATTCAAATTCGGCTTCCGTGAGCTGAGTCGGAAATGCGCCGCCACCGAGGAACCCGGTGGCCATCAGCGCCAGCGGATCATTCGGTGCAAGCTCGTCACCCGCCAGTTGCCATTGCAGAAACTGGTCATACGGCATGTCCTGATTGAGGGCCTTGATCAGGAAGTCGCGGTAGTGGTAAGCGTGCGGCCGGTCATAGTCCTGTTCGTAACCGTGAGACTCGGCGAAGCGCGCGATGTCCATCCAGTGCCGCGCCCAGCGTTCGCCGTAATGCTCCGACTCCAGCAGCCGGTCGATGAGCCTGGGCCACGCATCGGAGCTGTTGTCGTTGACGAACGCATCGACTTCCTCCGGCGTCGGCGGCAGGCCGATCAGATCGAAATACGCGCGGCGGATGAGCACCCGCTTTTCCACCGCATCGTTCGGAGCCAATCCGGCCGCTTCCTGCTTTGCGCGGATGAAACGGTCGATGTCAGTCCGGCCCCACGCGGCGTCTTTGACTTCAGGAACAGCGACGGGCTTGAGAGACCGGAACGACCAGAACTGCCGGTCCTCATCCGTGATCGTCATTGCCACGGGAGCAGCCTGGCCGGCTTTCTCGACGAGCGGCGTATCGTACGGCGCGCCGAAGTCGATCCAGTCGGCGATGAATTTGATGTCGGCATCGCTGAGCTTCGGAGCCTGCAGGGGCATGTGCGGCTCTTCCTCATGCCGGATCAGCTTGAGCAGATGACTGTCGGCCGCTGTCTTCTCGACGAAGCCGCTCTTCATGAGCAGTTCGCGCGACGACAGATCGAAGTCGCCCTTGACCGACTTGCCGCCGTGGCAGTTCAGGCAGTGCTTCGTCAGCAGACTGCGAACCTGCGCTTTGAAGAGCGCGGTGCCCTTCTTCGCGCGTTCGGGATGATCGTCCGGAACCGGCTTGTCGGCCGCCTGCAGCCAGACGGCCATCAGCAGAATCATCAGAGCAGCAGACATCGAGCGCAGCATGAAGAACTCCATCAACCGGAGCGATTCCGTTTTCTCTCAGTGCTCTCCGTGCCTCTGTGGTGAAAAACCGGATTCACCACAGAGGCACGGAGAGCACCGAGAAGCGGGATTAAAGGAAAGCCTCAACTCCTGATGTTGCCGGACCGGGCGAGGAGTCTCAAGGCAGACCGTCATAACCGTTGCGAACCGGAGAGATTCCTCCGCCGACGATGAATGCCGCCGCAACGCCGCCGCGCGCGGGACGCTCGTGAAGTAAACGCCTGAGTGCAAACCGTGGCGCGGCGGACGCGCCTGCGGCTTTCCCTTCGACAGCAGACCATCCGGTCTGACCCGTCTATCCGGCGCAATGCTTCTCATCGGAATCCTTCGGTGTCTCAGTCCCGCTCAGAACGTCCTTTCGTCCTGCATGCCCGTGTTGTAACCGGCACTGGCGGAGGACCGGAAAAGACCATCCTGAACTCGCCGCGCTTCCTGAAGCCGGCCGGTTACGACTGCGCGCTGGCCTATCTGCATCCGCCGAACGATCCAGGCTTCGCGACGCTGGAGGAACGAGCCGGGCAACTGGGGGCGGAACTGATTTCGATCCCCGACCGCGGCCTGACCGATCTTTCGGTCGTTAATCGGCTGGTGAAGCTGTGCCGCGAACGGAACGTCACGATCTGGCACGGACACGATTACAAGTCCGACGCGCTGGGGCTGCTTGTGCGGCGCTTTCATCCGATGCGGCTGGTGACGACGGTCCATGGCTGGGGCGTGACGTCGAAGAAGACACCGCTTTATTACGCGATCGACCGGGCCCGCCTGAAGCACTATGAGCGGGTGGTCTGCGTCTCCGCTGAGCTGCTTCGCGACTGTCTGAAGGCCGGCATTCCCGCGGATCGCTGCTGCGAGATTGAAAACGCGATTGATCTGTCGGCGTACGACAACCTGCCGGTTCGCGACGATGCACGCCGGATGTTGAATCTGCCGGCAGGCCGGTCTGTCATCGGCGCGGTGGGACGATTGTCGGCGGAGAAGGCCTTTGATGTTCTGATCCGCGCGGTGGATCAGCTCATCGACAGCGGCACTCCCGTGACGCTGGTCATTGCCGGAGAAGGTCCGGAGCGTGCTCGTCTGGAATCCCTGGTCCGCGAACTGAAACGCGAAGATCACATCCGGCTGATCGGGCACGTCGCCGATCCCCGTCTGGTCTTCGCGACGCTGGATGCGTTCGTCATCAGCAGCAGTTCAGAAGGGCTTCCGAATGTGCTGCTGGAGGCGATGGCCTGCGGAGTTCCGGTCATCAGCACGGCGGTTGGGGGTATCCCGAAAGTTCTCACCGACGAGCATGATGGTCTGCTGATTTCATCCGGCAGCGAAGCCGCGCTGATCACGAGTCTGACTCGCCTGCTGCATAACGATGTTTTGCGGAAGAACCTGTCGGATGCTGCGCGTCATACGATCCGCGAGCAGTACAGCTTTGAGTTCCGGATGCGGAAGATGGTCGCCCTGTATGACGAACTGCTGGGGCGCTCACCGTATTTGTTTGAATCTCCGGACGACGAAGACACGGTCCATCCACGCGATTCCGCAGGCGGAGTCTGTGCCCCCGGCCGCATCGCCGATGATGCCGGGACGCTCCCGGAAACCGCAGAGTCCGGGACGCTCGACCGAAGTCCCGATTTCCGATGGCAGGCTGGTCCGCAGACTCAGACTGGTTCGCAGAGAACGGTGCTGATGGAGTTCGCATCCCGGGTGCGCGCTCATGAGTCACTGCCGATCGCGCCGGTTCGAGTGGAACTGAGCGCGTCTCCGTCGGCATGGAATGAGTGGCTCAACACGCAGGGGCATGCCGGGTTCTATCAGCAGGCGGCGTGGGGCCGGGTGTTTCAGAATGGTCTGCGGCATCAGGTGCTCTGTCTGCAGGCCGTTCAAGGGCAGCGTCTGACCGGAGTGCTGCCTCTGGCCTTCGTACAAAGCCGCCTGTTCGGCCGCTTTCTCGTGAGCCTGCCGTACCTCAATTCCGCGGGCGTGCTCGCCGATACGATCGAAGCCGAACATGCTCTGATCGACCGCGCGATTGATCTCGCCGATCAGCTGGATGTGCGGTATCTCGAACTGCGACACGAACGCGCGGTGGATCATCCGCAACTGGTTGCTGTCGTCACGGACAAAGTCCACATGCGACTCGCGCTGCCGGCTGCCGGCGACGATCTCTGGAACAGCATCGGATCGAAGGTCCGCAATCAGCTCCGCAAGGCGCAGAAGAACGAAGCGCTGACCGCTCACTGGGGTCGGCTGGATGTGCTCGACGAATTCTACGACATCTTCTGTCGCAACATGCGGGATCTGGGCACGCCGCCGTTCAGTCGGAAGTTGTTTGCGTCCATCCTCCAGGAATTTCCGGAGGCCGCTGAAATCTGCTGCGTCCGGATGAATGGTCAGCCGGTCGCCTCCGGTCTGTTGATTCACGGTCCGGGAACGACCGAAGTCCCCAGCGCGAGTTCGCTCCGCGCATTCAACGCAACCAACTGCAACATGCTGCTGTACTGGAACCTGCTGACTCGCACGATCGAACGCGGACAGTCCGTGTTTGATTTCGGACGCAGTTCGCGCGACAGCGGGACGTACCGGTTCAAGGCGCAGTGGGGAGCGATTGAAAGTCCCGCCGTCTGGCAGCACTACGTCCGCGAGGGGCATGCGTCGGACATGCGACCGAACAGCGGTAAATACGACCTGATGATTCGTGCCTGGCAGAAGCTGCCCGTCTGGCTGACGCGACTGATCGGCCCGTCGATCGTGCGCGGTATTCCCTGACGTCCAGCGAGTATTCGACCCATGAAAGCTGTTCGCGATCTTCTGAAGCACTCGTCGATTTACGGGCTGGGGCAGATTCTGTCCCGGTTTGCATCGGTGCTGCTGCTTCCTCTTTATACGCGCTGTCTGTCGCCAGCCGATTACGGCATCATCGCGACGCTGGATCTGACTGCCGGCATCCTCGGCATTCTGATCGGCAGCGGTGTGGCTCAGGCTGTCGTACGGTTTCACTTTGAAGCGAAGGATGCCATCGGCCTGCGGCGCGTCTGGTGGACCGGTCTGGCCTGGGTGCTGTTCACGGCCACGATGGTCACAGTGCCGGTCGTACTGACACGTGAAGCTCTGGCGGAACTGACGCTGGGCGCGGACGTTTCCTCCGGAAGCTATTTCTGGCTGCTGACCGCCGGCACCATGTGGTTCAACTTCGTGACCGACGTGCTGGAGACCTATCTGCGGGTCCGCAAGTGGTCCGGGTTGTTCGTGGCGGTGTCGCTGGGCCGGCTGCTGTTCAACATCGCGATGAGCGTCTGGTTTCTGGTGGGCCTGGAACTGGGAGTGACCGGGCAGTTGCTGAGCAATCTCATCGCGGCCGGCGTTTACAACCTGACGCTGCTGGCGCTGTTCGTTCGCGGCGTGGGCTGGTTCGCGTTCGATACGACGATCCTCCGGCAGCTTCTGCGATTCGGGACGCCGCTGATCGTGACGTCGATGCTGTCGCTGCTGATGCATCAGGCCGACTGCTATCTGCTGCGTGCCTTCAGCGACATGGAGCACGTCGGCGTTTACTCGCTGGCCGCGAAGATCGCGCAGGCCATCAACACGCTGTGCCTCGTGCCGTTCTCGTCGATCTGGAACGTGGTCATGTACGAGATCGCCGAGCAGTCCGATTCGAAACGGCTGTTCGCGCGGGTCTTTCAATACTGGGTCTTCGCGCTGATGGCGATCATGCTGAGCGTCGCGCTGTTCGCGCATCCGCTGCTGCCGTTTCTCGCGCCGGGGCAATTCACGGAAGCGGCCGATCTGATCGCCGTCATGCTGCCCGGCTTCCTGCTGTTCGCGCTGCACGGGATGTTCAACGTGCCGGCCCTGCTGGCGAAGAAGACCGCCGTGCAGATTCCGCCGTCGATCGTGGGCGTCGCGGTGAAGATCGGTCTGAACATTCTGCTGATTCCGCTGCTGGGTTCGATGGGCGCGGCGATCACCTGCGTGGCCACTTACGCCGCGTACTCGTTCACCGGCCTGTGGTTCTATCGCCGGATCGACCGCATTCCGTATCCGTTCGGCATGTGCGCGCTGGCCGGCGCGATGGTCACGGTCGTCTTCGCGACGGTCCGTTTCGCGATCTATCCGCAACTGGACAGCGTCATCGCGCAGGTCGCGGTGGCCACCGGCGTCAGCGGACTGATGACTCTGATCCTGATGGCTCCCGTGGCCGGCATCGTGATCCGCGAACTGGCGGATCGGACTCGCCTGCCGGTATTCGTGAAGCTGGCCCGACTGTCCGAACGCCTGCAGCCTCGACAACCCCGCGACCGGGAAACCGTCGCTTCCACTTCTCACAGTGACTAAGCATGAAACTGCTTCTTCTGAGTGAAATCTTCCCGCCGAAAACCGGTGGCAGCGGCCGCTGGTTTCATGAGATCTACAGCCGGTTGCCGCGCGAGCAGGTCGTTGTGGCGGCGGGGGAAGATCCCCGCGCCAGGGCTTACGACGGCACGCACGATCTGCGTCTGCATCGCCTGCCGCTCACGATGCCGCAATGGGGCATACGCAGCCTGAGTGCTCTGAAGGATTACGCGCGGCTGTTTCGATCCGTGCGGCGCATCGTGCGGCAGGAGGGCATCACGCAGATTCACAGCGGCCGCTGTCTGCCGGAAGGCTGGCTCTGCCGGATGCTGAAGCTGTTCTGCGGTGTGCCGTATGTCTGCTATGTGCATGGCGAAGATGTGGAGTCCGCCGCGACCAGCCGGGAACTCACGTGGATGACACGGCAGGTGCTGCGCTCCGCTGACTACCTGATTGCCAACAGCCGCAACACGGCTCGACTGCTGACCGAACGCTGGCAGATTGCCGAAGACCACATCCGCATTCTGCATCCGGGCGTCGATACCGAGCGCTTCGCGCCTGCCCCGCGCGATGAAGCGGTGCGATCGTCACTCGGCTGGGCGCATCGAACGGTCGTTCTGACCGTCGGCCGACTGCAGAAGCGGAAGGGACACGACGTCCTGATTCAGGCGCTGCCGATGATCCGCGAGGCGATACCGGACATCCTGTATGCGATCATCGGCGATGGCGATGAGCGGCAGACGCTGGAGAAGCTGGCAGCCGAGCACGGCGTGACGGATTGCGTGCAGTTCCTCGGCGAAGCCAGCGATACGCAGATGATTCGCGCCTATCAGCAGTGCGATCTCTTCGCGCTGCCCAACCGGCAGGTGGGTCGCGACATCGAAGGTTTCGGCATGGTGCTGGTGGAGGCTCAGGCCTGCGGACGACCGGTGCTCGCCGGCGCCTCCGGAGGCACGCGCGAAACGATGGATCTCAACCGCACCGGCGTGGTCGTTCCCTGCGAGGAGCCAGGCCCGCTGGCTGAAGCACTTCTCAGACTGCTGCTCGACCACGAGCGACTGCACGCGATGTCCGAGGCCGCGCGGCCGTGGGTCGTGGAACATCTCGACTGGAACGCGCTGACCGTTCAAGCCGCGAAGCTGTTCGGGATCGCTCCGGTGAACGCTGACGGGCCTCGCGAATCGCCGGTGTGCCGGCACGAAGACGTTTCCTGTGAAGCAGGCGTTTGATGGATCGTCAGCCGGCAACAGGACGGATCGGTCGGACACGTCATCTTCGCTGGTCATACCCTACTGCTACTGACTATGGACGACTGACTCACGGACCATGAACCATCCTGTCCTCTCATCTGCTTCTGTGCTGACTTCGCCTGCTCGCAGCGATCAGGCTCTGACCGCGCTGCGTCTGTTTCATCGCGGAGTCGATACCGCCCGTGGAGTGCCGGTGGCCTGCGGTCTCGATCTGCCGCGCGGACTGGTGCGACGCGGTGAAGCGGTTGGTCTGCGGAGTCCGGACGGCACGCCGGTCACGCTGCAGACGACTCCGCTGCATCACTGGTCGGACGGGTCCATCCAGTGGCTGCTGCTGGATTTCGTCGCGGATGAGGTTCCCGCCGGATGGTCGGAATGGCCGGTGCGACTCAGCAGCGACAGTCTCCCGCTGCCGGACGTGACCGATGTCCCGGCGCTGAAGATCACCACGCGCGGACTCGAACTGCGCGGAGCGCGGCTGTCGGCGGACATTGATCCGGTCCTGACGGATCGCGCGGGGCGCACTCATCGGCCGCGATTCACTCAAACCGAATGGGAATTACAGGGACCGGTGCGCTGGACCATTCACCTGGAGGGTCAGTTCGATCGCGTGCGCGGTCTGCGCTGCATGATCCGGCTGACGGTCTTTCCGGCCACGGGGCTGGTTCGGATGGATCTGCGTCTGCACAACGCGCGACGCGCCCGGCACAGAGGCGGCCTGTGGGATCTCGGTGATGCGGGATCCATTCACTTCCGCTCCTTTGAAGCGGTCATTCATCCGCGACAGGGCCGCATGGATCGGATGCGCTGGTCACTGGAAAGCGAAGCGGACAACGACTCACCCGCCGGGCCACTCCGCATCTATCAGGACTCCAGCGGATGCGCAAACTGGCAGAGCGCGAATCACTGCAATGCCGACGGCCGCGTGCCGTGTTCGTTCCGAGGCTTTGAAGCCACGACTCCGAACGGAGTCGAACGCGGTCATCACGCCCGTCCGGTGCTGACGCTGTCGAGCGATGAATCGGCGCTGAGCATTGTGCCGGTCGAGTTCTGGCAGAAGTTTCCGTCAGCTCTGGAAACGGATGGCGAAACGATTCGTGCCGGCCTGTTTCCATCCCGCTGGAGCGATCTGTTTGAACTGCAGGGCGGCGAACAGACCACGAAGACCATCTGGCTGCACGGCTCCGGAAAGGAATCACTCGACCTGCGCTGGCTGCACGATCCGGTCTGCGCCCTCGTGCCGCCGGAGTGGCATGCGGAGACGAAGGCTCTGCCGTACTTCTGCCCGGCGGAGGCTGATCCTCACGAGCGACTGAAGAACGCTCTGGCCGAGGCCGTGCGGGGACCGCGGTCACTGCTCGCGCGGCGCGAGGTCATTGACGAATTCGGCTGGCGGAACTTCGGCGAGCTCTGGGCCGATCACGAACAGGCCGACTTCAGAGGCCAGGGGCCGGTGGTCTCGCACTACAACAATCAGTTCGATGGTATCTTCGGTGGTCTGCTGCAACTGGCCCGCACCGGTGACCCCGCCTGGTTCGATCTGTTTGATCCGCTCGCGCGGCACGTCATCGACATTGACCTCTATCACACCACGGAAGATCGCGCGGCTTACAACGGCGGTCTGTTCTGGCATACGGATCATTACGTGACCGCCGGAACGGCCACGCACCGGACGTATTCCCGGCAGAACGCGAAGCCCGGCCGGCCTTACGGCGGTGGGCCGAGCGACGAGCACAATTACACAACCGGTCTGCTGCATTACTACTGGATGACGGGATCGCTCGATGCGAAGCAGGCCGTGCTGTCGCTGGCGGACTGGGTCATTCAGGTGGATGACGGTTCGCAGACGATCTTCGGTCTGCTGGATGATGGTCCGACGGGACTGGCGAGCGCGACCGCGTTTCCGGACTATCACGGTCCCGGCCGCGGCGCGGGGAATTCCATCAACGCGCTGCTGGATGGCTGGCAGCTCACGGGCGCGGGGAAGTATCTCGCGAAGGCGGAAGAGCTGATCCGGCGCGTGGTACATCCGCAGGACGACATTGATGCGCTGGACCTGCTCAACGTCGAAGCCCGCTGGTCCTATACCGTCTGCCTGTCCGTGATGGCGAAGTATCTGTCGCTCAAGGAAGAGGCCGGCCAGTGCGATGATGTATTCGAATATGCGGCGGCCTCTCTCCGGCATTACGGACGCTGGATGCTCGCGCATGAAGAGCCGTACTTCGATCATCCGGAGAAGCTGGAGTATCCGACCGAAACCTGGGCGGCTCAGGAACTGCGGAAGGCGAATGTCCTGAGGCTTGCGGCGAAGTACGCGGAAGGTTCAGAAGCGGAAGCGATGCGGCGGCGCGGCGATGATCTGTCCGATCGCGCCTGGTCTGATCTGGAACGCTTTGAAACCCGGAACGTCGCGCGGGCGCTCGTGCTGGTCATGACCGAAGGAACTCGCGACTGCTTTCTGCGCAGGCATGCCGGGGAGGAGCACTCATCGTTGGTGACTCCTTGCCCTGACGTTCCACGCCGAGCGGCGTTTCAATCGCAGCGGGATCGCATCAAGCGAGCGGTGCGTTCGCCGAAAGGCATCCTGAGGCTCGCGGTACATGCGCTGGATTGCCGAAACTGGCCCGCATTCATTCGTGCTCTGTGGCGCCAGTTCTAACGCCTGCCGAGAAACAGAGCGGGGCAGCGAGACGCTCAGGCGGATAACAATCTGCAGGTCAAGAGACCGCAGTCGAAGGCTGTGAATCTCACGCAAAGACACGAGGGCGCGAAGCCGCCAGACAGAGCGACCTGCCGGTTCATTCCCGCAAGCTCATCTCGCGCCGGTTGGAAACCGCCCGACGGTTGGCTTCTAATGCGAACGAGTTCCGGCACGGTCCGGAACCGGTTCGTCATCCGGTCGCCGATTCACTTCATGTCGCAATCCTCATCGCATCCACCTGCCGCCGGCGCGCCGGTCGTTGAGCTGCGGAACGTCGCGCACTGGTTCAAGCGGTTTCAGGCGCTGATTGATGTCAGCTTCTCCGTTCCCGCGTGCTCGCTGCATGGATTCGTCGGACCGAACGGAGCGGGCAAGACCACGGCGCTGAAACTGATCTGCACGCTGCTGCGGCCTCAGCAGGGAGAGATTCGCGTCTTCGGTCTGGATGTTGTCAGGCAGTATCGCGACGTGCGACGACGGCTGGGGTTCATGCCGGACCACTTCAGCATGTACCGGCAGATGACGGTTTATGAGTACCTCGATTTCTTCGCCGCGGCTTACGGCCTGCCGCTCGCGCAGCGGACGAAGGTGTTGAATGATGTGCTGGAACTGACCGACATGAGCGGTCGGCGCGAGGATCTGATCAACGGCCTGTCGCGCGGGATGCAGCAGCGCGTCGGACTGGCACGGGTGCTGGTCAACGATCCCGATCTGCTGCTGCTGGATGAACCGGCTTCGGGACTGGATCCGCGCGCCCGCATCGAACTGATGGAAATCCTGCGGGCGCTGCGCGGCATGGGCAAGACGATCATCATCAGTTCGCACATCCTCAGCGAGCTGGCCGAACTGTGCGACAGCGTGACGATCATCGACCGGGGCAGCGTCAAGTACTGCGGTTCGATGGCCGGCCTGCTGGATCATCAGGCGGACTGGCCAACGTGGCGGCTGACTCCGGATCAGCCTCTCAACGGTCAGGCCGACCGGCTGGCGAAGGTGACCGGCATCGTGATGGTGGAACCGGTCGAAGGTTCCATCGACGTGCGGGTGTCGTTCGATCCGGCGCAGATCGATACGAATGGAGTGCTTCGCGCGGCGATGGAACTGGGTATCACAGTTGCCGGCTTCAGCAAGGCGCAGCGGCATCTCAATCAGGCCTTCATGGACCTGACCGAAAAGTGAGTCCGCTGATGAATGCCAGCCGGCGCGCCGGGGAGAGGGCCGCATCGTGATCGGTCGTGGAACCTTCGCGCTCGTCGAGCGGTCGCTGCGCGTCGAAACGCGGATGGCTCGCACGCATCTGGTGCGTCTCATCTTCGCGCTGCTGATCCTCGTGCTGCTCGTCCACGTGCAGCTCGACATTGACAGCTACAGCACTCCCGGCAGCGACGTGTTCCAGCGGATTTGCTGGCTCAATTTCTTTCTGTTGAATCTGGCCGGGCTGAGCTTCTTCGCGACTGTGATCACCGAGGAAAAGGAAGAGATGACGCTCGGTCTGCTGCGCATGGCCGGCATCAGCAGCGCGGGCGTTCTGCTGGGGAAAGTGTCGCCGCGATTGATCGGCGCGGCGCTGCTGCTGAGCGTGCAGATGCCGTTCACGCTGCTGTCGATCACGCTGGGCGGAGTCACTCAGGAGCAGGTCATCGCGGCGTATGCGGGTCTGCTGTCGTATGCCGTGCTGCTGGCCGGGCTGGGAGCGTTACTCTCCACGGTCTGCAGCCGGTCGAATGTGGCGTCGTCGCTGATGACCGGTCTGCTGACGGCGTTCTACATCGGTCCGGTGATGCTGCAGAGCTTGACGAACATGGCTCAGCGGCGGGGATGGTTGTCGGCGGAGTTCCGGGCCGGTCTGGGCCGGTTCGCCGATGCGTCTGAAGCCGCCTCGCTGTGGACCGCTCTGGAACGCATCAACAGCACCAGTTTTCGCGGACCGCTGATCGGCTTTCAGACGGTCTTCAGTACGTCAGCCGGCCTCATCTGTCTGTTGATCGCGTGGGCGCTGTTTGATGTCTGCACGCGGAATGAAAAGCCGGCCGCTCCGCCTCGCGGTCTGATGGCGTTGTTCTCGAAGCGGCTGGCGTCTCTGGGGCTGGGAGCGCGCGTCTGGGACAATGCGCTGGCGTGGAAGGACTTCAATTTCATGACCGGCGGCCTGACCGCGATGCTCATCAAACTGCTGGCGTACAGCGTGCTGATGGGCGGCGCCAGCGTGGCTGTGTCGCGACAGGTCCGGACGGAATTCCGCGACACGACCGGCGCCACGATCATGTTTTCGACGCTGACCGCGCTGGCGGTGGAAGTGCCGATGTATCTCTCGCGACTGTTCCGCGAAGAGCTGCGCTGGCAGACCTGGCCGGGACTGGTTCTGCTGCCGCATTCCGTGGGCTGGGTTGCGAAGAACAAGCTGCTGGGCACGCTGCCGGCGTTCGCTCCGTCCGCTGTGCTGTTCCTGATTGGAGCGATCCTGGCTCCGGGATTTCTGACGGACTTTCTGGAGAAAACATTCCTCACCGGACTCGGCTGGTGCGTGCTGACTCAGTTCGTGTTGATGCAGATGGTGATCGTGCTGCTGTCGCTGAGCATCAAGTGGGGAGCGCTGCCGATGGGGATTGCCGTCGTAGTGACCGGAAATCTGATCTGGTTCGCCGTATCATTCCGCCTGTCACCGGCGGTGATGTACGGGGTTCCGATTGCGGTTGCGGTGGTTGCCTGCAGTCTGCTGCCTCTGATCATCGGCCGCCGGCTGGAACAACTCGCCGAACATGGATGATCGCCGCGTTCAACGGCGGGTTCCGCATCGGGTCTCATCGAGCCGGACGGCCGGAGAAGGCACTCGTGGTGCGCCGGAGTTTCTCCGCTTCAAATCAATTCCGTCGGGATCACAGTTCCCGGCGACAGTCTTCAACGGACTTTTCTG
>Ga0172376_10004258_pt1 | contig 16435 bp, 19 predicted proteins | sample Lak35m_FD_121114 | JGI IMG/M metagenome (GOLD analysis project Ga0172376, IMG submission 121114) | Freshwater microbial communities from Kabuno Bay, South-Kivu, Congo - kab_092012_35m | ecosystem: Environmental > Aquatic > Freshwater > Lake | place: Democratic Republic of the Congo: South-Kivu... | reverse complement strand
TGTTGCCGGTGTCAGCAGCAAGACCAGCATGGGCCAATGCCTTGTAGAAACTGCCGGCATACTTGCTGGCGGTCACAAAGGTCCAATAGATGTCAGAGTCGTCCATAGAATGATGTGGGTAAGTTTTACGCCAGCGCAAGCCGTACCCGATAGCGGGTAACGCCTAGGTGGCTTGCAATGCGCTGCTGGCTCCAGCCGTAGCTACGGCGTAAGCGGCGTGCGCGTTGCTCAGTGCTCTCGGTTGCCCAGAGCAGGATCAGGACTGGCAGTAGGAGCAGTGCCAGCAGTAAGGCGAGTGTTGTGGTCACGGGTGGAATGCGGTGCAGGCCGGTTGCCTGCGTGCCGTCATCCTACACCTTATGCCGCCTCTGTCAACCGTATTGCATCCTCGACCGACCGTGCCACGCCAGCGATACCACCAGCAGCCTGGACTGCATCAAGCCATTGCTGCTGCTCTGGCCTGAGCCTGCCGGTTGGGGTCTTGACCTCAATGGACAGGAACACCGCCACCGTGGTGCCGACCATCTCCGGCGTGATGGTGATGCTCCGGTAGCCGATCAGGTCTGCGCTGCCCTTGGCGAGTCCGAAGGTGACAGGTCTGCCATTCTGGTCCTTGAGCGTGCCGGTGTTATTGCGGAACAGTCGCGTGTCGCCAGTGCTGCAGGCGATGCGGATCTCTTGCTGTATCCGCTGCTCGCTCACCTAAATGCCGTGTCGTTTCGCCAGCCTAGCCTGGTACACCCTCTCAGCCCAGCCGCGCTTGTAGCCGCGTTGCTGCGCTAGCTCGCGGAGGGATTCAAGGTCGCGGGCACTGGATTGCTCGCGGCGTTTGGTGCGTGCCGCTATCTCCTGCAGCTCACCATCAACCTGCTTCAGCTCCCTGGTCTCCTGCGGTGCAAACACATGCCCGCACTCGCTGCATACCTGCGCAGCGCTGGCGCTGGTGGCAAAGCACTGCGGGCATACCTTGACCGATGGTGCTGCCTCGCGGTCACGCTTCTTGATGCCGGCTAGCGTCCAATCGCGCTGCTCCAGGTGATGGCCAAGCCGCAGCGTGTTGCCGACATGATCCAGCACCACAGCCACCTTGCTGCCGGATGGCCTGAGGCAACGGCCAATCATCTGCAGATGCAGGCTCTCGCTAGCCGTAGGTCGCAACAGGATGCAGCCGCCGACGCTTGGCACGTCCACGCCTTCGCCAATGAGCGCGCAACTGGTCAGTACCTTCAGCCTGCCGGTACCAAGCGCTGCTAGCAGGTCACGCCGTTGCTCGCCTGACATGGTGCCATCAATGCTGGCTGCGGCGATGCCATTGGATGTAAATAGTGCAGCAACTGCCTCTGAATGGGCAACTGAGCAACAAAAAGCAATCGCGGTCCGGCCATCGAGGTGCCGGCGGTAGTGGCCAACGATGTCGCCCATGATGGTGCCGACACGCTGCTCCGCCTCCTTGGTGTCGTAGTCGCCCATTTTTTTGCGCAGGCCGGTGCTATTGAATCCAGGCGGCGCCAAGACTCGTGAGGTTGCTAGGAAGCCGTTATCCGTTAGCCACTGCGCTGATGGTCCCTGCACCATGGTCTGATACCACTCGCCAAGGCCACGGCCATCGGTACGGCATGGCGTTGCTGTAACGCCTAGCAGGTGGGCGGACGCGCAGTGCTCAAGTACCTTCCGCCATGTGCCGGCATTGGTGTGGTGCGCCTCGTCCACGATCAGCAACTGAAAGAAGTCCGGCGGTATCAGGTGCAGTCTGCGGGCAAGCGTCTGCACACTGGCTATCTGCACCGCATGGCTTAGGTCCATGCTGCGGTTGGCGCGGATGCAACCGTGCGGCATCGGCATAGCACGACTGGCTTGGTCGAGTAGCTCTTGGCGGTGGACAAGGATGCAGACGCGGTTGCCTTTCTTGGCAGCCTGCTGGGCTATGTGGGTGAATGCCACGGTCTTGCCGCCGCCGGTAGGCAGCACCGCTAAGACACGCCGATGACCTAGCTGGTACTGCAGGCGGATGTCGGTGATCAGTTGGGTTTGGTAGGGTCTTAATTGCATGATTCAAAACTCATCAAGGTCTATCAAAGTTGACTGGTCAGGCTCTCGTGTCTGCTCTACGGCAATCTCCATATTCTTGATGGCTTGCTTGTGGTAGGACTCTTTAAGTTCAATTCCAATGCCACGGCGTCCTAAAGCCACAGCGCCATAAACCTCACTGCCAACGCCCATAAATGGAGTAAGCACCGTTTCGCCAGGATTGGATCGCAAACACACAGCACGGTCAATTACGTCAAGCTGCAAAGGATGCACGTGCTTTTCGTCGTCCGGGTCTTTGCAATCCCTGAACGGCAGCACCCGCCCCATGTTGATGTCATCCCAAATTGAAGACGCATACCGCCGCCAAATCCAATGGCTAAACCGATTTTCGGTTTGCTTGCCTTTCCAGTTGCGATACTTGTGCAGGTCTTGCGGGATTGGGCACTCTCCCGCGTAATGATCCAAGCCGGTTGGATTAGCAATGGGAATCGGATTGGCGCCGCTGCGGCGGAAAATTAGCAGATAATCAGCACTCGCAACACCGGCATAGGCCGCATCATCAACAATGGTTTTATGCGCTAAGTTTTTGACCATAGTTCGGTTGCGCACCCATAGCGGCTCCTTCCAAATTGTGTGTCGTGCCACATAATGCCAGCCATGTTGCTGATGCAGCTCAATGATCTTGCCGGGCAGGTCCAGTAACGCATCTTGTCCGCTGTTGCCAGTTGGAATGTCTGTGCAATGCACGGCGGTCAGGCGGCCTGGCAAAGTCAAGCGGTGCAACTCCTTAACTACATAGCCGTAATGAACCATGAACTGGTCGTAGTCTTTGCAGTTGCTAATGTCACGCTCGTTTGAGCTATAAACATACAAGCCAGCAAACGGCGGTGAATATATGGAAAAGTGAATGGACTCTGACGGCAAATCTTGCATCACCTCAATGCAGTCGCCGTTGTAAATTGCGTAGCGGTCAGTGATCACAGCCATGATGGAATCTCAATAGGGGTGGTGTTGTACTCTTTGCGCTGGATGTCCAGCGAGTGATTCATTTCAGCAACGAGGTTGCTAAACATTTGCTCAGCCTGCTGCCGTTTGCGGTGCAGGTTTTCCATAATGCGCCGCTCACCTTCGGTTAAGATGATGTCAACAGTTACAGGGCGCTTTTGCCCAAACCGCCAGCAACGCCTAACGGATTGGTAATACTGCTCAAAACTGTGCGATGGAAAGTAGGTGACGTGGTTGCAGATTTGAAAGTTGAGACCCCACGCGCCAATCTTGGGTTTTGTTATCAATACCCTTGATTGGCCCTCGGCAAAGTCAATTAGCCGTCGCTCTTTGACTTCATCTTTATCTTTGCCTGAAACCTGAACAGCGTCGGGTATCAGTTGCTGCAGCAGGTCGCCCTCTTCGTTGAGGTGGCACCACACCAGCGCCGGTTGTCCAGTATTGGCAACCATGCTGGCCACTTGCTCGCATCGCTCGGCAACGGTGCGCTTTTTTTCGGCGCGTTGCTCCCGTAGATCTGTCGCTGGAATGGCGAACAGCATCCCTTCAGGCACCGTATGCGTCTCGATCAAATGATCTACCTCACTTAGATCTGGCAACACAAAGCGGCCATCATCAAAGCCAAGATCTGATGGTTTGCGACAAGCCCTAGCCCAACTAGTCACCCATTGCCAAAACGGGATCTCCGCGTGGCCCTTGAATCGCCACTTAGGAGCCTCGCCATACATGCGGCGACTGGTCAAGTTGTTTTGGTCATTCTTGAAAAACCGTGCCAACATGTCCATATGGCCCATGTATCCAAGCGCTTCGGAGCTGGTGCCAAGCTCGATAAAGTCATTAGGCGCGGCAGTGGCGGTGGCCAATAGTCGGTAGGGCACCTTGCGCATAAAGTCGGTGATTTCATTGCGCCGAGCACCATCAAATGATTTTAGGATGCTCGACTCATCGCACACCACGCCAGCAAAGTCAGATGGCTTGAAATGCTCTAGTCGTTCATAATTGGTGATAACAATCCGACCCGGCACGTTGCCATCACTGCTGCGATGACATTCAATGCCAAACTTTTCACCCTCGCGGATGGTCTGAGCTGCAACCGCCAGTGGCGTCAGGATCAGCACCGGCTTGTCGGCGTGCCGCGCCACATTTTCAGCCCAGGTGAGCTGCATGGCGGTCTTACCCAAGCCGCAATCCGCAAAAATGGCGGCGCGACCTTTTTGAATCGCCCATGTGACCAGCGATTGTTGGAAGTCAAACAACTGGGGCGGCATCCAAACCGGCTCAAAGCCATGGGCGGCGCCTTCGTGGGTTTTCTGGTCTAGGAAGTCTTGGTAGGTCATAGGCCGTGTCAGGCCTTGCAACCGTAGCACCCGCTGCTACACTGCGCAAGCCCTCAGCCAGAATCCGTGCGCCTTAGCCAGCCGACCCATATACGCCTAAGCCCAGACCTGCTGCAGCGCCTTGACTATTGGCGTGGTGACCGCATGAATCGTGCGACAGCCATCAGGCTCCTGCTGGAGCAAGCCCTGCGCTTGCAGCTTGACGGCATCCTGCCAGCAAAGCAATGACCAGTGAGCTACTGCAGCAGCTAGCTGCGCTGCCGAGGCACTGGTCTTATGTCGCAGTGGACGGCCAGAAGCGGCCATACATGGATGGCTGGCAGAAGAACCACATCACACGCGCTGAACTCGGCAAAGAACTAAAAGCCGGACGTGCCAAAGCCATTGGTGTCTGCTGCGGTACACCATCCGGTGGCTTGCTGTTCTTGGACCACGACGGCAAGTCCGCATCGCAGATGCTGGAGTCATGGGGTATGCCCGTATCCTCCCTGCCGCATAGCTGGACCGTTACATCAGGCCGCGATGGGCGGTTTCAGGTCATCTATCAAGTCCCCAAGCAGTACTGGTCTGAAATACGCACCCGGCGCTTCAAGACAGGCGTCACCGACACCGAAGGCAAGCCCGAGCAGGTTGAACTCCGCTGGGATGGTTGCCAGTCCGTTATCGCTGGCGCACACCCACTCACGGCTGGTTACTCATGGTTGCCCAGCCGGTCGCCGTCAGACCTGCCCATTGCCGAGGCGCCAGCAGACTTGATAGCCCGCATGTTGCGGCAGACGGTGCAGGCAACGCCGTCGCTGCCGCTAGTTGCCGGTGATGCCGATGCCACTCGCGCACGGTCATACCTCGAAGCATTGTCGCCCGCTCGTGCTGATGACTACGACGAATGGCTAGAGGTAGGCATGGCGCTCCACAGCCTTGCAGATGACAGCCTCTTGCAAGACTGGATTACATGGTCAGCGCAGTCATCCAAGTTCAAGCCCGGCGACTGCGAACACAAATGGCGTGGCTTTAAGCCTGATGGTGGCATCACCCTCGGCACCCTCGGTCAGCTAGCTAAGAAAGACGGTTGGCGTAGTCGTGAACCCATAGCGCCAAGACCTACCACCAAGACCGGTCCACCGCGATCCGAACCTGCTGCTAGCGCACCACTGGCGCAGTTGCAGCCGATGAATGCTGCAGAACTGTTGGCCTGCCTGAGGCAAGGCGGCAGCGTCTACCGCTACAACACCTTCACCCAACGCATTGAAGTAGACGGCACTGCTATCGAAGGTGCCGAGCGGTTTTACCTCACCCTTGCGCAGATGGGTTACAAGGTATCCAAAGAGATAGCGCTGGACTGCATCGTTCAAGTAGCCCACGAGTCGCCCTACGACCCAGTAGTGGAATACCTCGACCGTGTAGCAGCAACCGTAGAGCCTGCCTACATCGAATCACTCGCGTCTGCCTACCTGCGCGTTGGTGATACACCCGGCACCATCTATGACGAGATGCTTAAACGCACACTCATCGGCGCAGTTGCTCGTGCTTATGACCCTGGCTGCAAGCATGACACCGCTTGCGTCATCATGGGTGACCAAGGCGCTTACAAATCATCGTTCTGGAATTGCTTAGCCGGTGAGTTTTTCTCAGATGCGTTAGGTGACATCAGCAGCAAAGATGACCTAATGGTCTTACACCGCTCATGGATTATGGAGTGGGCAGAACTTGACCACGTCACCAATCGCAAGCACGCAGGTCAAGTCAAAGCCTTTTTATCGCAGGCGGTTGATATGTTCCGCGTGCCATACGGTAAGTCAACTGAAGCATTTCCAAGGCGTGGCATTATTGTCGGCACCACTAACCGAACAACTGGCTTTTTGGTGGATGAAACAGGTAACCGTCGCTTCTGGGTTATCCCAACAACAAAGACTCAACACGACCAAATTGATACCGCATCGCTGTTGCTGGAGCGCGACGCAATATGGTCCGCCGCTGTTGCTGAATACCGCAAAGGTGAGACCAGTCGGCTGCCCGCTGAGATGGAGCGCCTGCTGGCAAGCGAGAACGAATCGTATGTCGTTGATAATCCTTGGCAGGCTGAAATTGAGTCATGGTTGAAAAAGCATCCAATGGATGACATCACCACTGAAAAGTTACTAACAGATGCCATCAAGAAGCCGGTTGAGCGCCAAAGCAGACAGGACCAGATGCAGGTAGCCGACGTGCTCAAGCGGCTCGGTTACAAGCGGTACCGCGTCAGCACAGGTGGGAGCAGGTCGTACCAGTACCGCAAGAGCTGCCCTACCTAGGTGAGGCTGCTGCCCTACCTCTGTTTTGCTGAGAACCTTTGCGCCACAGTCGATGTGAGGCTTCCTGCCCTACCTGCCCCTGCCCTACCTCTTGCCAAGAATCCCCTACGTTCCCTTTCCTTCCCCTCTCTTTCTTTATTTATTACTCTAGGTAGGGAAGGTAGGGTAGGTAGGGAGATGCCAGTCAGGCACTGGCTTTTTACTTGCCCTACCTCTGCCCTACCTGCGTTTAAGGTGGGGCATGGGCTAAATTGCACCCTTTGGAGCTTGGTTGATGCGTGAAGTGAAAGTCCGCTTTGAGGAGCCCGACCTGGAGCTACTTGACCAGCAAGCAGCAGCCGCTGGCATGGCACGGTCAGAACTTATCCGCAGCCGGGCGCTTGTTTCAAATTGTCAACATGGACTTACAACTGCTGGTTATCACCGGTTAGTGTCCGACGCGACCGCTTACCTGCGTGGTGATATGCCACGACGGATGGTCGAACAGCTCACCGCTTACGTCATCACATGGATCGCGTCAAAATCTCAGCCAAGCAGTCGCCAGTCATCAATCGACTGAGCGACACCATGGACCATGCAGTTGCGTATGCCGCCGCAGTCATGGATAATGCCAAGGACGACGGCGTGGCTATCCCCGCTGAACTGGTCGCCAGCTTTCAAGCTGATTACGACCGCATCATCACTTACCTCACCCAAGCAGCATCGCTGTGAAACTCATTACCACCCAAGGCGACCTCGCCCATGCGTTACGCACCGTGGCGCCTGCCATCAGCACCGGCAACAGTCACCCCATCCTCAGCACTGCCTTGATTACTGCTGCTGATGGCGGCCTGACCGTTACCGGCTTCAACCTTGACCTTGGCATTAGCGTCACCATCGCCGCAGCCGTAGAGGTGCCCGGCACCGTTGCATTGCCGCACAGGCTGCTAGCAGGCCTTGTAAGCCGCTTTGAGGATGGCGAGGTCATCACCCTTGAAGATGGCGCCCTGACGGCTTGTGGGGCGTCCTACGAGCTTGCAGCGATGGCTGCGGAGGATTATCCCGCCATGCCTGCGGTAGACACTGCTGGCACTGAGCTGATGCTGTCAGCCGGTGTACGCGCTTGCCTGCCGTGCTGCAGCACTGATGCCAGCAAAGCCATGCTTAGCGGCGTCCACATGGCAGCCGGTTACATGGAAGCAACCGACGGTCACAGGCTCATGCGTGTTGCTGTTGACCTGCCCGATGGCCTTGACTTGGTACTGCCAGCCAGTACCATGCGCTTACTTCAGGACCGCAGCATCGGCATCGCTCACGCTGGTGGCCATTGCGTCATCGACGCCGGTGATGGCATTACCATCTACAGCCGCATTCTGGATGGCAAATACCCCGACGTGGCAGCGCTCATCCCGCCTAGCTTCAAGCACACCATCACCATCGACCGGCATCGCTTCACACGTGCGCTAGAACGCGTCGCACTCATCGCAGAAGCGCATAACTCAGTTGTCAAACTCACTGCTGCATCCGGTGGTCTGTCCATCACAGCAGAAGCGGACGCCAACAATGGCAAAGAACTGCTAGCCGCAGAAGGCACCGGCACCGGCACTTGGGCGTTCAATGTCCATTACCTGCTAGACGGTCTCAAGGCCATGCGCGGTCACGAGCAGGTCATGCTGTCAGCTAATACGGCAACCACACCCGTGGTGCTGACACCTGATGGCGTAGATGGTGTAACGTATCTGGTAATGCCTGTGCAAATTAGAAGCTAGCATTTATGTATGGCCAAATCTAAGACCAAAGATAAAACCCACTACACTCACGAAGAGCTGTTGTGCATTTGGTCCGATCTGGCCGAGATCATTGCTGCTGGCAATAACCAGATCTCTATCCCCAAGCTCATTATTGAAAAATGGGGGGTGTGTCGCCCTACTGCTGATAAGTGGTACGACTGCGCTAAACAACTGCTGTACCAGACTTGGGACAAGTCAACGTTGGCTGAAATGAAAGCCAAACGATTGCAAACGCTTGAGATGACAATTGAGCGTGGTATGCGGACTAACCAACTAGGTTCAGTGATTGGTGCAGTTAGGCTGCAAGCTGAAATGCTTGGCCTTGTCGGCAAGTGAGTTGCATCGAAGCTGATCTGCTAACGCGTTCGGCATTGCAGCTAAATGAATCCACCGAGCTGGATCTTGCAGAGCGGTTAGCCACCATCCGCGCTGACCTGCACCCAGGGCAGCTTGCTTTTGTGGATGACACTGCCACCGAGATCATCGGCATCAGTGCTGGCTATGGCGCTGGCAAGACACGGGCGCTCTGCGCTAAGGCTGTGATGCTCGCTGCTGCTAATCAGGGCTTTATTGGCGCAGTGATGGAGCCAACCCTGGCTTTGATTCGGGATATTTGGCAGAACGATTTTGAGAGCTTCCTAGAGGCATACGAGATTCCCTACACCTTCCGGGCATCACCATTGCCGGAGTACATGCTGCACCTGCCGGGTGGTGACACCAAGATCCTGTGCCGCAGCTTTGAGAACTGGTCGCGCATCATCGGTCTCAACTTGGCATGGGTGTTGGCGGATGAGATTGACACCGTGACGCCTACGATCGCCAACAAGGCATTTCCCAAGATTCTCGGTCGATTGCGCGCTGGTAACGTCCGGCAGTTTGGCGCTGCTAGCACGCCCGAGGGTTTCCGCTGGATGTGGAACACCTTTGGCAGCGATGAAGCCAAGGCACGGCCAGACCGGCATCTAATCAAGATGCGCACTGCTGATAACCCACACCTGCCGCCGGACTTCATCGAGCGGCTGGAGGCCAACTATGACCCAAGCCTGCTGCGTGCGTACCTGGACGGCGAGTTTGTCAACCTGACAACTGGGCAGGTGTATGACCGCTTTGACCGCAGCAAGCATGTCACCACCGAGCTGCCGGACATCGACCGCGAGCCGCTACGCGTTGGCGTTGACTTCAACATTGGCAATATGTCGGCGGTGATTGCCGTCAGGCTTGGCAGCAGCCTGCTGGTTATTGATGAGATCAGCGGCGCCCACGATACCGATGCCCTAGCGCAGGAGGTGGTCAGGCGCTACCCAGACCGGCGGATGTACGCCTACCCAGATGCCAGCGGTGGCAACCGCAGCACCAATGCAACCCAGACCGATATTGCCATTCTGGAGTCCTACGGCATGTCCAACCAGTCGCCACGGGCTAACCCACCAGTGCGTGACCGCATCGCAGCAGTGCAGGCGCTATTGGAGAACGGCAAAGGTCAAGTCCGGCTGCAGGTTGCGGCGCATTGCTCAAGGCTGACCGAATGCCTTGAGTTGCAAAGCTACACCGACAAGGGCGACCCCGACAAAGATGCAGGCTTTGACCACATGAACGATGCGCTGGGCTATCTGGTCTGGCGGGAGTTCAACCCGCTACATGCTGGCGCCGGTCGCGGAACTGGCGTGCGGCTCTATTGACCACGGCGGCAAACGGTGGCACCCTTTGGGAGTCCACAGTCATTCCACCCCATGGTCATCAATCGTATTGCCGCTCTTGTGCTGCTGTTTATGGTTTATGCCGCTGGTCTTGATGCTGGCCGTGATGCTGCAGTGCAAGCCCATGGCAACCATCCCGCCTGCCATCAGAACTTGAAGCCGTAGACTACAGGAGATAGAGGCTGCGCCTCTGATTCATGCGCAGCCCATCTTTTTAGCCATGTACACCGGCTACAACCATTACGACCGGCCACTAGCGCAGCGGACTGTCACCAAAGTCCAAGACCCTAATACGGCATGGTTTGCGCAAGAAGCGCATTGGATCCTGATTGAGGACCTGCTGCAAGGCACCTATGGGATGCGTAAGAAGCATCGCCGGTATCTGCCTCAGGAACCACGTGAACTAGACGAGTCCTACGACAACCGCCTAGCACGCAGCGTGGTGCCGCCGTACTATGTCCGCCTTGAGCGGATGCTGGCAGGCATGCTTACCCGCAAGCCGGTCCGTTTGGATGACACTGCGGATGTGATCCGCGAGCAGTTGTTTGATGTTGACCTGCAAGGTAATGACCTCAATGTCTGGACCTACGAAACCACGCGCAAAATGGTCCGCTATGGGCACGTTGGTGTCTTGGTGGATGCACCGTCTACTGGGGGTAGACCCTATTGGGTGACTTACACGCCACGGCAAATCCTTGGCTGGCGTACTGAGCAGCAAGACGGCAAGCAGGTGTTGACGCAACTGCGGCTGTCGGAGGTGGTCACCGTGCCTGATGGGCTGTACGGCGAAAAAGAAGTGCAACAGATCCGGGTGCTGACGCCAGGTGAATATCAACTGCACCGCAAGGATGACAACAGCGACTTTCAGGTCGTTGACGAAGGCCGCACCAGCCTCAGCGAGATCCCGTTCAGCGTTGCCTATGCGCAGCGGCATGGCTTTATGGAAAGCCGCCCGCCGTTGGAAGACATCGCAGAGCTGAACCTGAAGACCTATCAAATCCAGTCGGACCTCGACAATCAACTGCACATTTCAGCAGTGCCGATGCTGGCCTTCTACGGCTTCCCGTCTGCTGCAGAGGAGGTCAGCGCCGGACCTGGTGAGGCGATTGCATTTCCTGCTGATGGCCGTGCCGAATACATCGAGCCAGCAGGCAAGAGCTTTGAAGCGCAGTTCCGCAGGCTGGAGCAGCTAGCCATGCAAATTAACGAGCTTGGTCTGTCGGCAGTGCTAGGCCAAAAGCTGAGCGCCGAGACGGCAGAAGCCAAGCGCATCGACCGCAGCCAAGGCGACAGCACCATGATGGTGATTGCGCAAAATATGCAAGACATGATTGACAACTGCCTGCAGTATCACGCGCAGTACCTTGGCAATGCCACTGCTGCTGGCAGTGCTTACGTCAATCGTGATTTCCTTGGCGCACGCCTTGAGCCGCAAGACATTCAATCCCTGCTAGCCCTGTACACCGCAGGCACCATCAGCCAAGAAACGCTCCTGACCGAGCTTGCTGAAGGCGATGTGCTAGGCGATAACTTTGATGTAGACCAAGAGCTGGAGGCTACATCCAATGCGGGATTTGATTTACCGTCTGCTGGACCAAGTGACAGACTGGTTGATAGCAGTAATGATTTGGTTGGAGCCGAAGAAGCCACGCCGGCCTGAAATTGATTACACCATGTGCGAACTGCCGCAAGAAATCTTGGCAATTGTGCGCATGAAGTATTACAAAGCCGGCAAAGCTGATGAGGTAGACCAAGTGGTGCTGTACGAAGACGGCCAGAATGGTTATGACGCTTTTGCTGCTGCGGTCAAAGGTGCATTAGCCCGTGGCGCTGATGTAAGCATCAGGTCGCAGTACCGCCCTGACCAGTTGGGGATTCTTGGATGAGCACACCAGAAGCGCTGTATCGCAATGCGATTGACCTGAACAGGTTTAGCAACAGCGTGGCGCGGCGCGTCATCAATGCGTACAACGACATCATCATTGATGCAGTCAACCAACTGCGCGCTATTGATGATTTAGCAGCACCGGACAAGGCAGACAGGTTGCGTGGCATCCTTGCGCAGCTTAAGGAGTCACTAGGCACATGGGCAGGTGATGCTACCCAATTAACAGCAACTGAGTTGCAAGGTTTAGCGGAACTGCAATCAGAGTTTGTCACCGAGGAACTACGCAAGGTATTACCTGCTGGCGCCCGCGATGCAGTACGCACCGTTGAGATCAGCCCGCAATTTGCGCAGTCGGTGGTAACTACAGACCCGACGCAGATCAATGTGGTGGCGCTTAGTGATGATCTCTATAAATCCGTCTATGGCGCCGAAGCATTAGCGCAGCAAGCTGGCGCCGGGGCGTTCAACCTAACCGCAGCCAAGGGCACCATGATCACGCTGCCAAATGGTGACGTAACTGAGAAGGCATTTAGGGGCATCGCCACCAGTCAAGCCGAGCGATTTTCGCAAGTAGTGCGCCAAGGCCTGTTGACTGGTGAGCCGACGCCTGCCATTGCTAAGCGGTTAATTGGCAGTCTTGAATTTGGCGAACGTGCCCGCAATATCAGACAACTTATTGCAGCAGGTGGCCAGGCCACAGCCGTTGCAGACAACCAGGTGATGGCCCTAGTCCGCACCAGCGTCAACCAAGTGGCCAACACTGCTAGCCAGCAGGTGTACGAGGCCAACCAAGACATCACCAAGAAGTACCGCTACGTCGCCACGCTTGACACTAGGACCAGCAGCATCTGCCGAGCATTGGATGGCCGCGAGTTTGAATACGGCAAAGGCCCAATGCCGCCGCAGCATTTCAACTGCCGCAGTACCACGGTGCCAGTCATCGACCCAGACATCCTGCCGCCATCAACGACTGCAACACGCGCAGCGGCAGGTGGCCAAGTGCCGGCCAACATGAGCTATGGGGAATGGCTGAAAGAGAAACGGCCAGGAGAGACGGATGCGGATCTGCTAGTTCGTCAAGCAACCGCCCTTGGTGCGGGCAAAGTGCCTTACTTTCTGAAGCTGTCTGACAAGTATGGACCACAGAACGCACTCGCCAAACTGGTACGCGACGACGGGTCAGAGCTAACCTTAGAACACCTACGCGCTCGGTACGGTGCCTAAAAAACCCGGACTCTATGCCAACATCAATGCCAAACGCAAGCGCATTGAAGCTGGCAGCAAAGAGCGCATGTCGCGTAAGGGTGACCCCGACCGTCCAAGTGCTGCAGACTTCAAGGCTGCTGCCAAGACTGTTAAGAAACCAAAACGGAAATGAGTATCACCTATCGCGGCGAGCAATTTGAGGGCTACAACAAACCCAAACGGACGCCAGGGCATCCGACAAAATCACATGCGGTGCTGGCCAAAGAAGGTGAAACCGTCAAGCTGATTCGCTTTGGTCAGCAGGGCGTCAGTGGTAGCCCAGCACGCGAAGGTGAATCAGCAGCAGCCAAAGCTAGACGGGCTAGCTTTAAGGCAAGGCACGCTGACAATATCGCTAAGGGAAAGATGAGTGCTGCATACTGGGCCGATAAGGCTAAATGGTGACCCGTTCCTGCCGGTGTATCCACGTTTTTAACTCACAGACATAACGCCGCAGCTCATGCGCTTTGGCTGCGTGCCAGCCGTTGCCAGTTTTGCGGTACAGATGCTCATGTCGGTCAATGGCATCTAGCGCTTGCTTAATCAGCGGATTCCACGGTTCACGAATTGGTGAATCCCACTCACGTGCCATGACCGGCATAGCTGGTACGATGACAGCGTAATTAAGCCTGCGGCTTATCCATGTCAGATGAAACACAAACCCAGGAGCCTGCGGCTGCTGAGGTTGATTTGCAGCGCAGTGTCGAAGCACTTGAACGCAAAAACAAAGAACTAATCGCAGAGTTGCGTGCAGCCAAAAAAACACCGCCTGTTCCCGATGGTGTCAATGTTGAAGAATTGCTTGAATTTAAGCGGCAGCATGAGCAGCAGCAGCTTGAATCTCAAGGTAAATACCAAGAAGCCCGACAGGCTCTGGAGCAGCAGTTCCGTGAGGCGACGGCGCAAAAGGACCAGCGCATTGCAGAACTTGAAAGCCGTGTCCATGAGCTAGAGCTGGTCACGCCTGCCGTGACCGCGCTGGCGGACATCGTGCATGACCCAGACATGGTGCTAAAAACCAAGCTCAAGCCCGAGTCCATCGAGCGCGAGCCTGATGGCACCGTGGTAGTGGTTGACGGCTATGAGCGCAAACCAGTTGCCGAATGGGCCAAGACCTTACCGGCATGGATGCAAAAGCAACCCAAGCCGCAAGGCGGTGGCGCACCGTCAGCAGGTGTAACCAGCAACAGCATCCCGGCTGGTATGACTAACCCGTTTAACCGGGACAGCTTCAATCTGACAGAACAGGCGCGACTGTTTAGGACAGATCGTGATCTGTATGAAAGAATGAAAGCAACAGCTAACCGCTAAGCTGTAAACGTCTGCTCGTGATGGCTGCGCCGCACTGAGCCCGAGGGCTGCGCCCACCCCGTAAACCATTCCGGTGATTCATCATGGCGACTCTTCGCTCTGACATCATCATCCCCGAGATTTTCACCCCGTATTTGCTTGAACAGACAACCCTGCGTGATGCCTTTTTGGCATCGGGTGTTGTTCAACCAATGGCGGAGCTGAATGCTACTGAGGGTGGTGACTACATCAGTGTGCCTTTTTACAAAGCCAATCTGACAGGTGACTTTGAAGTGCTGACCGACAGCACCTCGCTGACACCTGGCAAAATCACTGCTGACAAACAAGTCGGCGTCATCTTGCACCGTGGTCGTGCTTTTGAGTCACGTGACCTCGCAGCATTGGCTGCTGGTTCGGACCCGATGGCCGCTATCGGCGCCAAAGTGGCTGACTATGTTGCCAACCAGCGTCAAAAGGATCTCATCAAGTGCCTTGAAGGTGTGTTTGGTGGTCTCACCAGCAACACCGGCGCTGCATTTGCTTCGTTGACACTGGACCTCAGCGGCATGACTGCTCTTGGTCCCCGTCAAGTGGCCAAAGCACGCGCACTGCTGGGCAACCAAGGCGACAAGTTGACTGCGGTTGCTATGCACTCTGCCGTCTACTACGACTTGGTTGAGCGCAAGGCGATTGATTACGTGACCAATACGGAAGCACGCGGCGGCGGCTCTGTTGCTACTACCAACATTGCTCCTGTATTTGCCGGCAGCATCACTGGTGCTTACGGCGAGGTCAGCGTGCCAACCTACATGGGTCTGCGCGTAATCGTCAGTGATGACCTGACCCCGACCAGCACCAACTACCCGGTGTATTTCTTCACCCAAGGCGCTATTGCCAGCGGTGAACAAATGGCAATGCAGACCGAAACCGACCGTGACATCCTCGCCAAGAGCGATGCCATGTCGATTGACCTGCACTACTGCTATCACCCGGTAGGCGCTAAGTGGACCGTTGGCACCACCAACCCCACCCAAGCTCAGCTTGCCACTATCGGCAACTGGACCAAGGTGTACGAAACCAAGAACCTTGGCATCGTGCGTGCCACCGTTACTTCTAATTTCTGAGGCACCTAACCATGGCACAACCTTCCCAGTTTGAACTGAGCACCGAGCAGTACATCGTTGCTACCCACTACATCGCCTCTTCTGTGGCTGATTTGCAGTTCTTTACCGCTCCGGTGAAGTGCGAAGTGGTCGCAGTACGTGAAATTCACGTCACTGCAGGCACCGATGGTTCTGACGTGACCGGCACGATTCGTCGTTGCCAAGGCACTGAGGCTGCCACTGCTGGCGATGACCTGCTGAGCGCAGCCATCGACCTGAAGGGCACTGCTCTTACTGAGCAGACACCTGCCCTGACGGCAACCACCGCTAACCTCACCCTTGAGGTTGGTAACCGCCTGTCTCTGGATGTGACCGGTACCACCACCGCTCTGGCTGGTGTCATCATCACCGTGCTGCTGAAGCGCGTCTGATGGGCATGTACGCCTTCCGGCGACTGCGTGATCGTGAGGCTGCTGCTAACGCGGCGGCCTCTCTTTCTATGCCAGAGCCTGCGCCTACACTAGAACCACAAGAGCCATCCACTGATGCCAATAGCAATCGACGCAACGGTGGGCGGCGCAAACGCCAACTCATATCTGACGCTGAATGATGCGCAGGCCATCATTGATGGTTTCGTGCAAGATGCTGACGTAACCGCATGGGCAAGTGCTACCACTGACCAAAAGAACCGTGCGCTGTTTACTGCTACGCAACGGCTAGACCGCGAGCGGTATCTAGGTGCACGCGTCACGGATACACAGGCGCTGCAATGGCCCCGTACT
>Ga0172376_10004257_pt1 | contig 16437 bp, 9 predicted proteins | sample Lak35m_FD_121114 | JGI IMG/M metagenome (GOLD analysis project Ga0172376, IMG submission 121114) | Freshwater microbial communities from Kabuno Bay, South-Kivu, Congo - kab_092012_35m | ecosystem: Environmental > Aquatic > Freshwater > Lake | place: Democratic Republic of the Congo: South-Kivu... | reverse complement strand
TGTTCATCGACGATACCGCTGGCATCAGCCCCTCGGAGATGCGTGCGCGGACCCGTCGCCTGGCCCGCGAGCACGGCGAGATCGCGCTGATCATGGTCGACTACCTGCAGCTGATGCAGATTCCAGGGTCCAGCGGCGACAGCCGGGTCAACGAGATTTCCGAAATCTCGCGCTCGCTAAAGGGCCTGGCGAAGGAATTCAACTGTCCGGTGATCGCTCTGTCACAGCTCAACCGCTCGCTGGAGCAGCGACCCAACAAGCGCCCGGTGAACTCAGACCTTCGTGAATCGGGGGCGATCGAGCAGGACGCGGACATCATCATGTTCGTCTACCGCGACGAGGTGTATCACCCGGAAACCGAGTACAAGGGCGTCGCCGAGATCATCATCGGCAAGCAGCGGAACGGCCCGATCGGCACCACCCGGCTGGCCTTCCTCGGCAAGTACTCGCGCTTCGAGAACCTCGCGCCGGGCAGCTATCAGTTCGACGACGACTAGTCGTCCGCCTCGCTCGGCGTCGGGGCAGGGTGTCGTCCATGCCTCTCGCCGAGTTCCGGTCTGCACGGTCGTGCCGAGCGGAGTAAGATTCCAGCCTCACCCGCCGTTGTACAGGAACAGTCCCATGCGTCCGCTGGTTGCCACGGTCGACCTGACCGCGCTTCGTCACAACTACCTGCTCGCCAAGCAATGCGCACCCCAGCGCAAGGCCTTCGCCGTGGTCAAGGCCAACGCCTATGGCCATGGTGCGCCAGAGGCGGTAACGGCATTGCGCGAGATTGCCGATGGTTTCGCCGTGGCCTGCCTGGAAGAGGCGGAGGTGATTCGCGGGTGCGCACCCGAGGCGCGCATCCTGCTGCTGGAAGGCTGCTTCGAGCCATCCGAGTATCTGCGCGCGGCCGAGCTGGGGCTGGACATCGCTGTTCAGGACACGCGCCAGGCCGACTGGCTGCTGGCCGCCGACCTGGCGCGGCCATTGAACGTCTGGCTCAAGCTGGATTCGGGCATGCACCGGCTAGGCTTCAGCGTGGACGGCCTGCGCGAGTGTCACGCGCGGCTCAAGGGGGCGGCCCAGGTCGGCGAACTCAATCTGATCAGTCACTTCGCCTGCGCCGACGAGCGTGGCCATGCGCTGACCGAAACCCAGCTGGAGCGCTACGCAGAGCTGCTGGAGCTCCCGTTCGAGCACTGTTCGCTGGCCAATTCCGCCGCCGTGCTGACCCTGCCGCAGGCGCATATGGCCTGGATCCGGCCTGGCATCATGCTCTACGGTGCGACGCCATTCGCCGAGCTGAGCGCCCGGGAGCTTGGACTGAAACCTGTGATGACGCTGACCGGCGCGCTGATCGCGGTGCGCGACGTGCCGGTGGGTGAAAGCGTTGGCTACGGTGCGAGCTGGGTGGCGCAGCGTCCTTCGCGTATCGGCACCGTCAGCTGCGGCTATGCCGATGGTTATCCGCGTACCGCGCCTTCCGGCACCTCAGTGGTGATCCATGGGCGGCGCGTGCCGCTGGCCGGGCGGGTGTCGATGGACATGCTCGCCGTGGATCTGACCGACCTGCCGCAGGCGCAGCTCGGTGACGCGGTGGAGCTGTGGGGGGCACAGATGCCTATCGATGAGCTCGCCCAGGCCTGCGGCACTATCGGCTACGAGCTGCTGACCAAGGTGACCGGGCGGGTGCCGCGCCGTTACATCGGCTGATCGGCCGGCGCGCGGCCGTCCTGCTGGACCCAGCTCGCCCGGCCCTGCTGTTTGGCGCGGTAGAGCGCCTCGTCAGCGGCCTTGTAGAGCCGGCTGAACTCCTCGGCATGGTGCGGAAAGAACGCTGCGCCGACGCTCACGGTCACCGCCAGGCTGGTGCCCCGGTAAGGCACCGGCAACGACAGCTCGTGCAACAGGCGTTCGGCGACCTGCCCGGCATCCTGTTCAACGGTTGCCCCGGTCAGCAGTATCGCGAATTCATCCCCGCCCAGCCGGGCTGCCATGTCGCTGCTACGCACCAGGCCGCGCAGTCGCTGGCCCAGTGTGCGCAACAGGAGATCACCGGCGTCGTGGCCGTGGCCGTCGTTGATCGGCTTGAAGTGGTCCAGATCGATCAGCAGCAGCGCAATCGACTCACCGCGCCGCGCGGCCTCGGCGATGGCGGCTTCGACGCGCTCGATGAGGTAGCGACGATTGGGCAGTTCGGTCAGCGGGTCGTGGAAGGCGGCCTGTTTGAGCTCGATTTCCCGTTCGCTGAGGTCCCGGTTGGCCTGTGCCAGCTCGGCGGTACGCGCCTCCACCGCCAGGCTGAGCTGTTCGGCGCTGGCCTGGACCTGCTTCAGCCGCGCGGACTTCTCCCGGTCGGCATGCTCCAGCGCCGCCGCCCGCTCCTGCTTGAGTATCTGGATGCGCGAGGCCAGGGCGAAGGAGAACAGAATGGATTCGGCCGCCACCGCCAGCGGAAAGACGTAGCCGCTCCAGGCCGCCGGCTGAATCACGCCGGTGGCGCGTAGCAACAGCAGGTTGACGCTGCCCAGGATCACGCCGAAGCCGCAGAGATAGAGCAGGGCGGGAAAGTAACCCTGGCGCCAGCGGCGGAACGAGGCCCAGAGCGAGGCCGGGATCGCGGTCAGGGCCAGCGCGACGAAGACCCAGGCGCCGAACGCGCGCAGCCCGAAGATGTTGAGCAGCACGGCCGTGACATAGAGGCACAGGGCGAAGGTCAGCAGGCGATGGGCCCAGGGCACGAAACGGCGGGTCTGCAGCAGGGTCTGGGTGAAGCGGCAGGCGCTGAAGCCCCAGAGCGCCGGGATGCTGATGCGATCCAGCCAGAAGGGCACCGGTCCGTTCGGCCAGAGGTACTGAAAGCCGTGTCCGGTCATGCCGAGGATCATCAGCAGCGCGCCGCTGGTGGTCATCACGTACCAGAAATAGGCGGTATCGCGCAGGCTGAGGAAGATGAACAGGTTGTACAGCAGCATGGCCAGGATCAGGCCATAGATCAGGCCGAGAAACAGGTTCTCGCCCACTGCCTGCTCCTGCAGGGCGTCGAGCTGCCAGACCTTGAGCGGAAAGGAGTTGCCGGCCGGATCGTAGCTGCGCAGATAAAAGGTCAGCGGGCGCTGGTCGCTAAGCTCCGGCAGGCGGAACAGCATGCGCCGGTAGGCGTGGTCGCGCCCTTCGTGAAAGCCGACCAGCTCGCCGGATTGGCGCTCGGTCCAGCCACCGTTGCCGTCCGGCAAATAGATGCGCAGGTCTTTCAGGGTCACCGAGCCAACTTCCAGCCACCATTGAGACGGCGCGTCGCTGGCCCGCTGCAGCGTGACCCGAACCCACCAGGGGTGCGGGCTCTGGCCGACGCTGGCCCTGCCCTGCGCCGGCTGAAAGCGGACCTGCACCTCAGGGCGTTGCAGGTCCGTCACCTTCAACTCGGCGCCGGGATCCATCAGCAATTCCACACGGGCATTCAGACTTCGGCCGCTGTCATGCACGCCGATCAGGGCGGTATCGGCATGGGCTGGCAAGAGCGTGCCTAGGCACAGCAGCAGGGCAAGGAGGACGGCGTGCACCAGGATCTCCCGGGCTCGATGCGTGGGTCGGGTGGCGCGAGTATAGCGGGAGGCGAAAGCGCAGCGCGCGCCTGTCGCCAAGGTCGATAAAGACCCTGCACGCTGGTCGGACTTGGTTATTTTTTGTGCTATATTCCGCGCCCGTTTTCGTTGCCCCGGTTTTCCGCCATGCACGCCGTCAAGCCACTGTTCGACTATCCCAAGTACTGGGCCGAGTGTTTCGGTCCGGCGCCGTTCCTGCCGATGAGCAGGGAGGAGATGGATCAGCTCGGCTGGGACTCGTGCGACATCATCATCGTCACGGGTGACGCCTATGTCGATCATCCGTCCTTCGGCATGGCGATCATCGGCCGTCTGCTCGAGGCGCAGGGCTTTCGCGTGGGCATCATCAGCCAGCCGGACTGGCAGAGCAAAGACGACTTCATGAAGCTCGGCGAGCCGAATCTGTTCTTCGGCATCGCGGCCGGCAACATGGACTCGATGATCAATCGCTACACCGCCGATCGCAAGGTCCGCTCCGATGACGCCTATACCCCGGGCGGTCTGGCCGGCAAGCGGCCGGATCGCGCCAGTCTGGTCTATAGCCAGCGCTGCAAGGAGGCCTACAAACATGTGCCGGTGGTGCTCGGCGGCATCGAGGCCTCGCTGCGCCGCATCGCTCATTACGACTACTGGTCGGACAAGGTGCGCCGCTCGATCCTGATGGACGCCACCGCGGACATCCTGCTCTACGGCAATGCTGAGCGCGCCATCGTCGAGGTAGCGCAGCGCCTGGCGCGTGGCGAGCCGGTTGAAGCGATCACCGACGTGCGCGGCACCGCGTTCATTCGCAAGGACACACCCGAAGGCTGGTTCGAAATCGACTCCACTCGCATCGACCGCCCGGGCAAGATCGACAAGATCATCAACCCCTACGTCAACACACAGGACCTGTCCGCCTGCGCCATCGAGAAGGACAAGGGGCCGCAGGACGACCCGAACGAAGCCCGGCCGGTGGAGCTGCTGCCGCACCCGAAGCTGGAGCGTGACCGCACGGTGATCCGTCTGCCGTCCTTCGAAAAGGTGCGCAACGATCCGGCGCTGTACGCCCACGCCAACCGGGTGCTGCACCTGGAAACCAACCCAGGCAACGCCCGCGCGCTGGTGCAGCGTCACGACGACCGTGAGCTGTGGCTCAATCCGCCGCCGATTCCGCTGACCACCGAGGAAATGGACTACGTGTTCGCCGCGCCCTACGCGCGCGTGCCGCACCCGGCATACAACGGCGCGAAGATTCCCGCCTACGAAATGATCCGCTTCTCGGTGAACATCATGCGCGGCTGCTTCGGTGGCTGCACCTTCTGCTCGATCACCGAGCACGAGGGGCGCATCATCCAGAGCCGCTCCCACGAGTCGATCCTGCACGAGATCGAGGAGATGAAGAACGTGCCGGGCTTCACCGGTGTGGTCTCCGATCTCGGCGGGCCGACTGCCAACATGTATCGCCTGGCCTGCAAGAGCCACGAAATCGAGAAGCACTGCCGCAAGCCGTCCTGCGTGTTCCCCGGCATCTGCGAGAACCTTAATACCGATCACAGCTCGCTGATCGAGCTATACCGCAAGGCGCGTGCACTGCCGGGCGTGAAGAAGATCCTGATCGCCTCCGGCCTGCGCTACGACCTCGCCGTCGAGTCGCCGGAGTACGTCAAGGAGCTGGTCACCCACCATGTCGGCGGTTACCTGAAAATTGCGCCGGAGCACACCGAGCGTGGTCCGCTGGACAAGATGATGAAGCCGGGCATCGGCACTTATGACCGCTTCAAGCGCATGTTCGAAAAGTACTCGAAAGAGGCGGGCAAGGAGCAGTACCTGATCCCGTACTTCATTGCCGCGCATCCGGGCACCACCGACGAAGACATGCTCAACCTGGCACTGTGGCTCAAGGCCAACGGCTTCCGCGCCGACCAGGTGCAGGCCTTCTATCCCTCGCCAATGGCCACCGCCACCGCGATGTACCACAGCGGCAAGAACCCGCTGCGCAAGGTGACCTACAAGAGCGAGGGTGTGACCATCGTCAAGAGCGAGGAGCAGCGTCGCCTGCACAAGGCCTTCCTGCGCTATCACGACCCCAAGGGTTGGCCGCTCTTGCGCGAGGCTCTGATTCGCATGGGTCGTGCCGACCTGATCGGCAGCGGCAAGCACCAGCTGATTCCGGCGCACCAGCCGGCGGTGGACGGCTACCAGAGCGCGCGACGCAAGAACTCCACGCCGGTCGGCAGCAAGAAGGCCGGGCAGGGTGGCAAGATCCTCACCCAGCACAACGGCTTGCCGCCGCGCAGCCACGACGGCAACGCCTGGGACAAGCGCGAGCAGGCCAAGGCCGCCGCCGAGGCGCGGCGCAAGGCGGCCAACGGTGGCAAGCCCGCCGGCAAGGGCCGCAAGCCGCAGCGTCCGGTCGCGCCGCGCTAGCGGAGCATCGCCTGGAGCGCGCATCGGCAAGCGCGCCGGCTAGAAGCGAAAGGCCTGGGTCGCTCGATCCAGCTCGCTGCCCAGTTGCAGCATCTCGGCGCTCTGCTCACGGCCGCGGCTGATGTGCCCCAGGTTGGCATCGCCCAGCTGATGGATACGTTCGCTGTGGCCGCGGATTTCGCCCACCGCTTCGCCCTGCTGGGCCGTGGCCTGGGCGATCTGCTCGGCCATATGGTTGATGCTGGCTATGGTCGAGACGATCTGTTCCAGGGCCTGATCGGCGCTTTGCGCCAGGCTGGCCGTGCTTTCGGCATGCTCGACCTGACTGCGCATCGCCTCCACGGACTGCCGCGCGGCCTGCTGCAGACGGCCGATCAGCTGCTGGATTTCCTCGGTGGCCCCGCTGGTACGCTGTGCCAGTGAGCGCACTTCGTCCGCGACCACCGCGAAGCCGCGGCCGTGACCACCGGCGCGGGCCGCTTCGATCGCCGCATTGAGCGCCAGCAGATTGGTCTGCTCGGCAATCGCGCGAATGACCGTCAGGACCTTGCCAATGGTGACGGTTTCGTCGGCCAGTCGTTCGATTGCCACAGCGTTGCCCTGCACCTCGCTGACCAGCCCATGCAGGCCGGTCAGGCTCTCGCCGATGACCTGCTGGCCGTGCTGCACCGCACGCGCCGCTGCGCGGCTGGCTTGGGCGGCTTCGCCGGCGCCATTGGCCACCTGCTGGATGGTCGCCTCCAGCTCGCCGAGCGAGTCGCGAATCTGCGCGGTGTCGCCGGTCTGGCGCTGGGCGCCGTCATGCAGGCTGCTGCTCATCTCGTCCAGGCTGCGGCTGCTTTCGGCGACGCGCGTCGCCTGCTTGCGCAGCGTGCCGACCAGTTCCAGCAGGTAGGTACGCAGCTGGTTCAGCGAGGTCTCGATGTCGTCGATCTCGCGAATCCGGCTCGCGATGCGTACCTCTGCGCTGAAGTCACCTCGCGCCCAGTTGGACAAAGCCGGCACCAGCTGGCCGAGGGCTCGAGTCAGCTGACGCTGCAGGCGGTCGATGGCCAGAGCGATGAGCAGGATCAGCGCGATGATGCCGATCTGGATCAGGCGCACTTCGCTCTGGATGCGGCTGTGTTCGGCCCGTACTGCAGGCTCCAGCGCGGCCAGCGCCTGCTCGACGCTGGCGATCTTCTGCGCGCTGCTGTCGAGCAGCGCGCTACGCTGGCGGATCAGCTCGCGGGTGCGCTGCAGCTCGGCCGGGTAGCGCTTGATCAGGCTGGCGAACTCGCGCTTGAGGGCAATGCCACGGTCTTCGCTGTGCTGATCCGCTGCCGCCCCCAGGTCGAGCAGCGCGGCAAAGGTGCTGGTGGCGGACTGGTTCTGGGTGAGCACGCCGAGCAGCGGCAGCGTGTCGAGTCGTGCCGCCTCCTGCTCCAGGCTGCGCAGCACCTGCTCCACCTCGGAGTTCAGCTCGTCACGGCCGCTGCTCACCAGCTTGCTGCGGGCGTGGCTCAGACGAAACAGCTGCTGCCCGGCGGCGAACAGGGGGCGCTGATAGTCTGCGGCGCGTGGATGATCGGCGTGCGCGCGGTAGTCGTCGAGCTGCGAGAGCACGCCGGCCATTTCGCGCTCGGCCTGCAGCAGCAGCCCTTGCGGGTCGCCGGCCAGCTTGCCCGCGGCCAGCAGCTCGTCGGCGGTGAAGCGCGACAGTTCGGCGAGACTGGGACGCAGCCGCGCGGCCAGGTCCTCCGGTAGCGCGCTGCTGTCATCGGCGAATTCGGTGAGCGCCTGCTGCGCCTGGCTGTGGCGCAGCGCGTCACCGCTGGCGAGGTAGCCGTGAATGTTGTCGACCGCCTGCTGCTGAAACTGCTGGGACAGCGCCAGATAGCGCACCATCAGCAGGTAGGGGCGCTCCATGGCGCGCTCGGACCACCAGAGCGTCGCGCCCAGTGCCAGACACACCGCGATCAGCAGCAGGGTATTGAGAGTGGTGAGCGACTTCAGGCGCATGCTCGCCTCGCAAAGCAATTCGGGGGCCTTGCAAGGTATGGCAGTTTGATGTCATTCGCGTGACAGCCGGCCGCTCCGACGATCGCTACACGACCCTCGACGTTGGCGGCCGCGCCTGTATTGGCGGCTAGTAACGCTCGACGCGGTTACGACCGGCGTGCTTGGCACGATAGAGCGCCTCGTCGGCCTGCTGGGTAAGCGTCTTGACCTCGGCATCGGCGGTCAGCTCGGTGATGCCGCAGCTGAAGGTGCAGCTCAGATCGCGCGGCTGCGCCGGGAAACGTATCTCGGCGAAACGCTGGCGGATCTCGTTCAGCACCTTGCAGGCGGCCTCTGCCGGGGTGTCTGGCAGCACCACGGCGAACTCCTCGCCACCGTAGCGGCCGATGTGATCGGTCTTGCGCAGGCGCTGCTTGAGAAACAGCGCCAGGCTCTTGATGACCCGGTCACCCATGGGGTGGCCGAAGGTGTCGTTGACCTGCTTGAAGTGATCGATGTCGAGCATGGCGAAGCTCAGCGGTCGATTGTCGCGACGGGCGCGGAAGCGAGCATCCTCGAGCAGCTGCAGGCTGTGGGTGTGGTTGTACAGACCGGTGAGGCTGTCGCGCACGATGCGCGCCTTCAGGCTGCGCGCGCGGGTAGCGCGGGTGCGTACCGTGGCGATCAGGTGGCTCGGCTTGATCGGCTTGGTGAGAAAGTCGTCGCCGCCTTCGCCCATGGCGTCCAACTGCTTGTCCAGATCGTCCTCGGCGGACAGGTAGATGATCGGCACGCTGACGTAGCGCTCATGCTGGCGGATTACCTTGGCCAGCTCGGTGCCCTGGCAGTCGGGCATGTACATGTCGAGGATGATCAGGTCCGGCTGGAACTCGGCGAGTGCGCCGATGGCCTGGATCGGCTCGGTCAGGGTCTGGGTGACGATGCCGGCGTTGTTCAGCACCCGCTCGGTATGCGTCGCCTGGGCACGCGAGTCATCGATGATCAGCACGCGAATCGGCTCGTAATGCGCGGTGCGGGTGAAGATCTCGATCTTCTCCAGCAGGCTGCTGGCGTCCAAGGTACCGGTGAAGAACTCCAGACCGCCGGCGCGGACGGCGGCCAGGCGAGTCGGCGTGTCGGTTTCGGCGTGGCTGAAGAACAGCATGGGCAGCTTCGGTTCCAGACCGAGTTGCACCTGTTCGGCGAGGCGCAGCCCTTCGCCCGGTCCGTTGAAGTCCACCTCCATCACGATGGCGGCCGGGTGCCGGCGATGCATCGCCGTGCGGAACGCGGCGACATTGCTGAAGGCCTGTGCGGACATGCTGAAGAAGTCCAGCTGGCGTACCAGATGCTCGGCGCGCTCCTGGTCTTGCAAGGCGATGTACACCGGTTTGCTCAGCGGCGGCAGGAACGACTGGTTGTGCGGATCGCTGTGGCGCAGTCCGGTGCGGGCAAGGCGATAGATCAGCTGACTCAGTGTGGAGATGGTGCTGCTGGACAGACGCCCGCGGTTGTCGCGGATGTCGCTCAGGCAATCCTCGATGTTCAACGCCAGCTCGCTGTGCTCGGTCTGCTCGAAGCGATCGGCAAAGCGCCGAAGACGAGTCGTCGCTTCGGTCAACGCGGCATGGTAGTCCTCGTTCCATTCACTGCGTTGCAGTTGCTGCCAGACCTCCAGCACTTCCCGTGCCTGGTGGATGACCCGCTGGGCGAAATGCTGTTTAAGCTCTTCCTGATCCGACATCGCGATTATTCCTGGCGCGCCAGGTGCGCTGCCCTGGTGCATTGTGATGGCGGCATGCTATCACCGTCGGTGCGCTTTGGAAGGGCGTTGCGCGGTAGTGGTTCTCAATTTGGCGCTGAGCACGCCTGAGCCCTGCGTTATAGTAAAGACATGCCTGCGCAACGTCTCCGGTGCCGGGCGGTCGAACCCCTGAACTCGCCAGAAGGACACACAGCCCATGTCGGATTGGAAGAATCGCTTCGCTCGCCTTGGCCGCTCCAACGGCTCGGCCGGAGCGGCTGGCCAACGCGCAGGCAACCCGCTTCTGCTGATTCTTGCCGCTCTGCTGGGCATCTACCTGCTGGTGACGCTGCTGCTGGGATGGTACTGGAGTCGCGAGCCGGACCTGTTTCCGGTACAGCAGCATACGCGCCAGGCGGCGGAGGCTTCGCAGCGCCAGCTGGTCAGCGGCTATACCACGGTGGAAACTCTCAAGCGCGTGGCCAGTACCCTGCTGGACAAGCCCGGCGGCTATCTGAGCAATGACATCGCCCCGCCGGGGCTGTGGCTGGACAACATGCCGAGCTGGGAATACGGCGTGCTGGTGCAGGTTCGTGATCTGGCGCGGGCGCTGCGCAAGGATTTCGCCCGTTCGCAGTCACAGTCCACCGAGGACCCGGATCTGGCCAAGGCCGAGCCGCTGTTCAACTTCGACAACCGCAGCTGGACCCTGCCTGCCTCGGAAAGTGAATACCGCAACGGCATCCGCAGTCTGGATCGCTATCTGGCGCGCCTCAGCGAGCCGGAGCCCAAGGCGTTGTTCTATACCCGCGCCGACAACCTGAACAACTGGTTGGGTGACGCGGCGACCCGCCTCGGATCGTTGTCCCAGCGCCTGTCGGCGAGTGTCGGTCGGGTGCGCCTGGATGCCGATATCGCACCGGAGCAGGAGCGGGCCGGCATCGTGCCGCAGGTCAAGGAGCAGGTGGTCGAGACGCCCTGGATGCAGATCGACAATGTGTTCTTCGAGGCACGTGGTCAGGCCTGGGCGCTGTCACATCTGCTGCGGGCGATCGAGGTGGACTTCGCCGACGTGCTGGCCAAGAAGAACGCCACGATCAGCGTCAGGCAGATCATTCGTGAGCTGGAGGCGGCGCAGGAGCCGCTGTGGAGTCCGATGGTGCTCAACGGCAGCGGCTACGGCGTGCTGGCCAATCACTCGCTGGTGATGGCCAACTACATCTCCCGCGCCAACGCGGCGATCATCGATCTGCGCAACCTGCTGTCGCAGGGGTAGGGCGCAGCGTTCGTATCCGGTGGCAGGCGTCTACGCCTGCCACTTAGTCCAGGCCGAGTTTCTTCAGACGGTAACGCATCGAGCGGAAGGTCAGCCCCAGTCGCTGGGCGGCCGCGGTGCGGTTCCAGCGTGTTTCTTCGAGGGCCTGCATGATCAGCTTGCGCTCGATCTCCTCCAGGTGGTCCTCCAGGTTGTCGATCTGCGCCAGGCTGGCTTCGCCGTTTTCCGGCAGGCCGGGGCTATCCGCCAGGCGCAGGTCGCCAGCCTTGATCTCGTCGCCTTCGCACAGGGTGTAGGCGCGTTCGAGCATATTCTCCAGCTCGCGGACGTTGCCCGGAAAGCGATAGTTCTCCAGCTTGGCCAGGGCATCGGGATGCAGGCGGGCCGTGGCCTCGCCGCACTCCTGCGCCAGACGGCGCAGCATGACATCGGCGAGCAGGCCGATGTCTTCGCGGCGTTCGCGCAGCGGCGGTACACGCAGTTCGATGACGTTCAGGCGGTAGTAGAGGTCCTGGCGAAAACGGCCTGCGGCGACCTCGCTGGCGAGATCCTTGTGGGTGGCGCAGAGGATGCGTACATCGACCATCACTTCCTGCGCACCGCCAACGGCACGCACGGCCTTTTCCTGGATGGCGCGCAGCAGCTTGACCTGCATCGGCAGCGGCAGGTCCGCCACCTCGTCGAGAAACAGCGTGCCACCATTGGCGGCCTGGAACAGGCCGGGCTTGTCCTCGATGGCGCCGCTGAAGCTGCCCTTCTTGTGGCCGAAGAACTCGCTTTCCATCAGCTCCGACGGAATGGCACCGCAGTTGACCGGCACGAATGGCTTTTCGCTGCGCGGGCCCTGCTCGTGAATCAGGCGTGCCACCAGTTCCTTGCCGCTGCCCGACTCGCCGCTGATGTAGACGGGTGCCTGGCTGCGGGCGAGCTTGCCGATCTGCTTGCGCAAGGTTTTCATCGGCGGCGAGCTGCCCAGCAGGCGACTGTCCACCGGCGCTTCGGCTGCGGGCGCGCGCAGGCGCAGAGCGGTGCTGACCAGCTCGCGCAGGCGGTTCAGGTCCACCGGTTTGGTGAGAAAGTCGAACGCACCGGCCTTGAGTGCACCGATGGCGGTATCCAGGCTGCCATAGGCGGTGATCATCGCCACGGGCAGTTGCGGGTACTGTTGCTGGATGTGCTGGACCAGCTCAAGGCCACTGCCGTCGGGCAGGCGCATATCGGTCAGGCACAGGTCGTAGTGCTCGCGTGCCAGCAGCTCGCGCGCCTCCTTTAGGTTGCGTGCGCTGCGGGTATCGAGCTTCATGCGGCCGAGGGTGATCTCCAGCAGCTCGCGGATGTCCGGCTCGTCGTCGATGATCAGGGCTTTCTGGCGCGCGGTCATGGTCTTGCTCTGGTTCCTGAAGCGGGTGTCGCCTTCCGGGCGGCTGGCGAGCATGTTAACTCTCCCGGCGCCGCCGTGGCTGCCGCTTTGGTCGATGTGTGATGCGTTGCCGGCAACTGTTCTGCTGCGCCTAGCTCAGCTTGCGCGGGTGCGCGAAGACGATGCGGAAGCAGCTGCCGCCTTCGGCGCGCTCGCGGTAGTCCAGGCGTGCCTGGTTGCTCTCGCACAGCTCGCGGGAGATGTACAGCCCGAGCCCGGTGCCTTTGCTCTCGGTGGTGAAGAAGGGTTCGAAAACGTTGTGCAACTGCTCGGCGGCGATGCCGGGTCCATCGTCGAGGACCTCAACGACCGGCAGATCGCTGGCTTCGTCGCGAAACAGGCGGAGCCAAACCTGAGCGCGATCGTGCTCCTTGCCGCTGTAGCGCAGGCCGTTCTGCACCAGGTTGGTGAGCACCTGGGTCAGCTGGTTGGGGTCCATGCGCGTCTGCAGCGAGCTGCCGATGGTTTCCAGGTGAACCGTCTGCTGCGGGCTGAGCCCCTGGCGGAACTCGCTGACGAAGCGATGCAGCCAGTATTTGAGATCCAGCAGCTGGGGCTCCGCCTGGCGGCGCCGGGAAAGCTGCAGCACGTTCTCGATGACCAGATTCATCCGCCGCGAGTGGTCGTGGATGATCTGCGCCAGCCGCCGATCCGGGCCGTCCAGCTCTTCGGATTCCTGTAGCAGCTGAGCAGCATGGCTGATGGCGCCCAGCGGATTGCGGATTTCATGGGCAATGCTGGCTGTGAGTCGTCCGAGGGAGGCGAGCTTGAGTTGCTGGGCCTTCTGGGCGATCTGCGAGATGTCCTCGAGGAACACCAGAGTGTCGAGCTTGTTGCCGTGCTGCAGGGCGGCGAAACTCGGCTGCAGCGTCGGTCCGCCGGGGGTGGCCTTGAGGTTCGGCGGGCGCAGTGTGGGATTGCCACGCCAGTGCTGCAGTGCCTTGAGCAGCTCCGGGCAGCGTGGCGCGAGGCGCTCGCCGGCCAGCGATTCCTGGCCGAGCAACTGCAGCGCCCCCTGGTTGGCCAGGAGCACGCGCTCCTGCGGGTCCAACACCATGATGCCGGTGCGCATGCGCTGCAGGATCAGCGCGTTGAGGGCCTCGAGGTTGGCGACCTCCTCGGCGCGCTGGCGGGCCAGGGTCTCGCTGACCTGCAGGCGCCGAGTCAGTCCCTGGACGAGAAAGGCTGCGGCGAAGCACAGCGTTCCGAGCGCACCGGCCTGGACGTATTGGCTGCTGGCTTCGGAACGGCTGATGCTCAGGTAGAAGGTCAGGTAGATCAGGCCGGTGGCAGCGACCGCGGCGATGAAGAAACCGACCCGCCCCCGCAGGAGAATATTGGCGATGGCGACGGCGACGATCAGCAGGTTGCCGATGCCGCTCGGCGTTCCTCCGCCAAAATAGAACAATCCCGACAGCAGGATCACGTCCATCAGCGCCAGGCTGAGCACTGGCAGGTCGCGCTCGGGGCTCTGCACCAGCACCGCGACGATGATGTTGAGGATCAGATAGAGCCAGGCGCCGTACTGAAACAGCTGCGGATTGCTCATCTGCAGCAGATCGTTGTGCAGGTCGCTGCTGATCAGCAGCACCAGCGCGAGGCCAATGGTCAGGCGGTAGAGGTGATACAGGCGAAGGATGCGCCGCCCCTGGTCGCCGAAGAAGGTGAGGTTCTCAGTGCCCACCAGAGGTGCTGTCCTGCTCGAGGTGAGCCTGGCTGCAGTACCAGCGGTCATGGGCCTGCAGGGCCTGGTTCTGCGGCACGTGCACGCCGCATTGAGCGCAGCGGACCATCGGCAGGCTGCCCTGCTGTTGCGCGGTAGGCGTCTTCTTCCGGGTCAGGCGGCGCCACAGCCAGAAGGCGGCGGCGATCAGTGCGATCCAGAACAGCAGTCGAAACAGCCCCATATCGATTCCTTCCTGTTTATGCGTGGCGACCGGCCACTGGTCGAGCCAGGGCCGGTCCTGGCCCGGTGCGCCGACGGTGACGAGCACAGGGCTCGACGCAGCGGCGCATGGTCAGCCCATTTCAGTCGAACAGGCCGAAGGTCAGGCGGCTCCACCAGGAGCGCTTCGGCTCCTGCTGTTCCACTTCCTTGAGTACGGGGCGCAGTTCTTCCGGCAGGTCACGCGCAGCGTTCTCGTACTGGCGCAAAACGTCACGGTTGGCGCGGGAGGTGTCGGGACGCGGCGCTTCGCCTTCGATCAGGCCGAGCGTGGCCTTGCTCAACCAGCTGCGGGTGTCTTCTTCGCGCTCGATGGGGGGGAACTTGCCGTCCTCGAGGGTGGCATGATCCGGGTAGTTGAGCTGAAGGGTCTTGAGGCTGGCATCGGCGAGGTCATCGAGGCCGAGGCGCTGGTAGGCCTCGGTCATCACCGCCAGACCGTCCGCCACGGCCGGTGTGCCCTGGAAGTTTTCCACCACATAGCGCCCGCGGTTGGCGGCGGCCACGTAGGCCTGGCGCTTGAGGTAGTAGTGGGCGACGTGAATCTCGTTGGCTGCCAGGAGGTTGCGCAGGTAGATCATGCGCGCCTTGGCATCCGGCGAATAACGGCTGTTCGGATAGCGGCTGGTGAGCTGGGCGAACTCGTTGAACGAGTCGCGGGCAGCGCCCGGGTCGCGCTTGGTCATGTCCAGCGGCAGAAAGCGAGCGAGCAGGCCGCGGTCCTGATCGAACGAGGCCAGGCCTTTGAGGTAGTAGGCATAGTCGACGTTCGGGTGCTGCGGATGCAGGCGGATGAAGCGCTCGGCAGCCGAGCGTGCAGCTTCCGGCTCGGCGTTGCGGTAATAGGCGTAGATCAGCTCGAGCTGCGCCTGCTCGGCGAAACGACCGAACGGGTAACGCGACTCCAGCGCCTTGAGCTTGCTGATGGCGCTGGTATAGCTCTTGTTGTCCAGGTCGGCCTGTGCTTGCTGGTACAGCTCGACCTCGCCCAGGTTTTCGTCGACGGTTTCGTTGGATGAACAGGCGGCGGTAAGGGCGAAAATGGCGATCAGCAGCAGGTGTTTCACTTGCATGGCGGCTTGCGTCCCTGTGACGGCTGGCTGTCTCGCGCGGAGCCGTCCTGTTATGATGGGCGCCCCGGTGCGCCGGGACAAAGACGCCGTATTTAAACACAAGCGTGTAGCCGAAACCAAAGGCCGCTCCGCCATCTGCGGTCCTCCGGGCATCCATCAGCAACGGATGCCGCTCGCCTCTCTCTGACGAATCTATCTCGCCGTATGTCCACGATCTCCAAACAGGCCATTCAACTCCGTGCCGAGGTGCCGTTTGACCTAGGCGGGCAACGTCTCGATCAGGTCGCGGCGCAGCTCTTCTCCGAACACTCGCGTTCGCGCCTCGCGGCCTGGATCAAGGATGGTCTGCTGACGGTGGATGGCGCCGTGCTGCGCCCCCGCGACACCGTGCATGCCGGTGCGGTGCTCGAGCTGAGCGCCGAACAGCAGGCGCAGGGCGAATGGGTGGCGCAGGACATTCCGCTCGACATCGTCTATGAAGACGACCAGATTCTGGTGATCGACAAGCCGGCCGGGCTGGTGGTGCATCCGGCGGCCGGGCATGCCGACGGCACGCTGCTCAACGCGTTGCTGCATCACGTACCTGACCTGATCAACGTGCCGCGCGCCGGCATCGTTCATCGTCTGGACAAGGACACTACCGGGCTGATGGTGGTGGCCAAGACGCTGCAGGCACAGACCCGCCTGGTGGAGCAGCTGCAGGCGCGCAGTGTCAGCCGTATCTACGAAGCCATCGTCATCGGCGTAATCATCACCGGCGGCACCGTGGATGCGCCGATCGGCCGTCACGGCCAGCAGCGCCAGCGCATGGCGGTGGTGGAGGGGGGCAAGCCCGCGGTCAGTCACTATCGTGTGCTCGAGCGCTTCCGCTCGCACACCCATGTGCGGGTCAAGCTGGAAACCGGGCGTACCCACCAGATTCGTGTGCACATGACCCACGTTGGCTACCCGCTGGTGGGCGATCCGGTCTACGCTGGTCGTTTCCGCATTCCGCCAGCCGCCA
>Ga0172376_10004255_pt1 | contig 16446 bp, 16 predicted proteins | sample Lak35m_FD_121114 | JGI IMG/M metagenome (GOLD analysis project Ga0172376, IMG submission 121114) | Freshwater microbial communities from Kabuno Bay, South-Kivu, Congo - kab_092012_35m | ecosystem: Environmental > Aquatic > Freshwater > Lake | place: Democratic Republic of the Congo: South-Kivu... | reverse complement strand
TGGGCTTAGACATTTAAATGTCGATATTAGTACGATTATTTCTGTTTCTGATTCTGGCGGCAGCACTGGTAGAATCCGCGATGAGTTTGGTTTTCAACCCGTGGGTGATCTGCGTCAATCTTTGGCTGCTTTAGCTGAAAGTGAAGGTGAGGAGTGGATTCGCAAATTGCTCTTATATCGTTTTGAAAAAGGCGAAGGTTTGAAAGGTCATAACCTTGGCAATTTAATTCTGACTGCTCTTCAGGATATGACTGGCTCTACTAGTGAGGCTTTGTCTAAAGCTGAGCAAATTTTTCGTCTCAAAGGTGAAGTTATTCCCTCTGCTGAAGAAACAGTCGATTTAAAAATTCACTATCAAGATGGCACTTCTGCTGTTGGTGAGCACTTGCTGGATGATAATTCCAAAGCCAAGCCGATTGCTGATATTAGTTTGACTCCACCAGCTAAATTAAGTGCTAACGCTGTGACTGCTATCGAAAAAGCTGACTACATTATTATTGGTCCTGGAGATTTTTACGCCAGCTTAGTATCAGCTCTTTCCCCAGAGGGCTTGTCAGATGCGTTCAAAAAATCTAAAGCTCAGGTGATTTTTATCATGAACTTAATGACTAGATTAACTCAAACCAAAGATATGACTGCTCGCGATCATTTGAAAAAAATCGAAGCCAAAATTGGCCGTAAAGTTGATGTGGTTATTATCAATGATAAGCCGATTGCTGAAAACATTTTGACTCGCTACGCCAAATTTGGTGAATTACCGGTGATTAATGACCTGGATAATGATTCTAGAGTGGTGAGGGGCAAAATTTTGAGCGACCAAATCTTTGTCAAAGGTTATGAAGATAATACTCACCGTGAATTATTGCGCCATGACTCAAAGAAACTACAAAAGGTTTTGGCTGAGGTTATGAAATTAGGCTAACAGATTATGATTGATTTATTGTCGTATCAACATTTTCACTTGATTGGAATCAAGGGTGTGGCCATGACTTCATTGGCCCAAATTCTTGTTGATGCTGGCAAAAAGGTGACGGGTACAGATGTGACTCAAGATTTTGTGACCAAGAAAATTTTGGAAAAATTAAGTATTCAGATTAGTTACGATTTTGCAGCTGATTTTCCCAAAGAAACTGAAGTTGTAATTTATACTGCCGCTCATGGCGGTCCTTCTAATCCTATGGTTTTAAAAACCAAACAAGCAGGATTGGTAGTGATTTCTCATGCTGAGGCTTTGGGATATTTTTTCAATCGTAAAGCTGGAATTGCTGTTTGTGGTGTTGGTGGTAAATCTACTACTTCTGCCATGATTAGCTATATTTTTGAAAAAACCAAACCTCAATCTTTTGCTGTGGGTGTGGGAGACATCGGGGGGTTGGGTAAAACTGGCCAGTGGTTGGCAGACAGCCAATATTTCGTCGCAGAGGCTGATGAATATGTAGTTGATCCTAGCGCTCCTGCTCGTGGTGAAAAAATAGTGCCTCGATTTTCTTTTCTTAATCCAGCTTTAACGGTGTCTACTAATCTTGATTATGATCATCCAGATGTTTACAAAGATTTCGACCATACCAAAGAAGTTTATCTTTCATTTTTTCATCAGTTAAAAGCTGGTGGTACGATCATAGTAAATGGTGATGACCGCGACCTATTGGCTTTATTCAAAAAATCAGGTCAAAGTTTTCTGACTTTTGGTGAGGGGGATGGCTCTGATTTACGTTTACTTGGATATGAAGTGAAAGCTGGACAAACTGTTTCCAAAGTTGCTTTTGAAAATAAAGAATATATTTTAACGCTGATTGTTCCAGGTAAATATAATGTGATGAATGCTTTGGCGGCTTTATTGGCGGTGTCTAAAGCTGGCATTAGTTTTGAAACAGCGATTCAGTCTTTGGCTAGTTTTTCTTCGACTCGCCGCCGTTTTGAATTTTTAGGTGAGAAAAATGGAGTTAAATATTACGATGATTATGCTCACCACCCTGACGAAATTTTGTCAGTTATTGGCGCTTTTAATGATTGGTGTCCAGATAGTCATAAAGTGATTGCCTTTCAGTCGCACACTTTTTCTAGAACCAAAGAATTATTTTTCCAATTTGCCGATAGTTTCAGACACGCAGAAAAGTTGGTGATGATTGATATTTTCCCTTCGGCAAGAGAAAAAATTGATCCAACTATTACCAGTGACTTATTATGTGCCGAAATTAATCGTCGTTATCCCAATCTTAAAGCTGAGAACCTCAAGACTAATGAAAATTTAGCTCAGTATTTCAAAGCTTTGCCCAGTGGAACTGCAGTGTTAACAATTGGTGCCGGTGATATCTACGAAGTTCACGACCTTGTACAATAATCTTTATGTCAAACTTAGCTGATCAACTTAGATCTCAGTTCCCTGATTACGAATTCAAACTTGAAGAACCTCTCGCTCGTTATACAACTGTGAAGATTGGTGGACCAGCTGAGGTTTTTTATGAAGCCAAAGATAAAACTAAATTTGTTGCCTTACTTAGATATGCTGTAATTAATAAAATTAAGGTGACGATGTTGGGTTGGGGCGCCAATGTTTTAATTTCTGATCGAGGGATTAGGGGCTTGGTAATCAAAAACAGAGCGGGCGAAATTAGAGTCCTAGATCACGCGGATAGTGTTTTTGTTGCTGATGAGGTTCCAACTGAGAAAATTATGGCTCGTTGGGATGCAGACGGTTCTCAGGGCAGTTTTAAATATGATTTTAGCGACCTTAATTATTCAGAATCTGATAAACCAAGAGTTCTAGTAGAAATTGACGCCGGTGTTAACTTAAACCAAGCTATTGTTCAATTAATTAATAAAGGCATTACTGGTCTCCAGTGGTTTGCTCGTATTCCTTCGACAATTGGTGGCGGTATTTACAATAACATTCATGGTGGCACACATTTTATTAGCGAAGTTTTAGAGACGGTGACCGTATTGAATGAAGAAGGAAAAATTGTCACTCTGCCAAAGTCAGAGCTTAAGTTTGATTACGATCAATCAAGATTTCACGATACTAAAGAAGTTATTTTATCGGCCGTTTTTAACCTTTATCGTGGCGATGCTTTGAAGGCTAAAAATGTCGTCATTGAGTGGAATAAGAGAAAAGCCGTTCAGCCTAATAATTCACTAGGCTGTACCTTCAAAAATATTACCAATGAAGAAAAAGAGCGCTTGGGTTATCCCACCACCAGCGTTGGTTACTTAGTTGAACATATTTTGAACTTAAAAGGTTACCATATTGGTGACGCCGTAGTTTCTGACGCTCACTGTGCCTTTATTGAAAACAAAGGAGCGGCAACGGCAGAGCAGTATTTACAAGTAATAAAAACAATTATTAGCCAGACCAAGGCCAAGACTGGATTAACGATTAAGCCTGAGATTTTCTTTTTAGGCTTTGAGAAATCAGAATTGGCAGGTATAGTGTCATAATATGTCAAAATTTATCATCACTGGAGGTACGCCTCTGCATGGTTCAGTTCGTGTTGGTGGAGCAAAAAACGCTTCATTTAAGCTGATGATTGCTGCTTTGCTTGGTCAAAGTGAATCAAGAATTTTGAATTTTTCCCACATTAGTGATGTGTTGTTGGTAGAAAAAATCATTGCTTATCTTGGTGGTAAAGTTAGCTCGGCAGGTGAAAGAGCAATTTTTATTGATCCCAGTACCATGAGCGATTACAAAATCGACCCAGCTCATGGCGAGCAAGGTAGATTTTCTACAATGTTTATTCCTGTGCTATTACATCGTTTTGGCAAAGCTGAAGTGCCAGCTCCCGGTGGTGACAAAATCGGTAAGCGCTCTCTTGATAGACATTTTGATGGTTTAATTGCCCTTGGGGCCAAGGTCTGGTTTGAAGACGGCATGTACAAAGCTGAAGCTACAAAACTTAAGGGTACTACTTACCGTTTTGAAAAAAATTCCCACACTGGTACTGAGACTTTGATTATGGCTACTGTTTTGGCTGAAGGTAAGACTATTTTGGAAAATGCTGCCATTGAGCCAGAAATTGACAACTTAATTGAATTTTTGAATGATATGGGTGCCGATATTCGTCGTCGCTCATATCGGGTGATTGAAATTAATGGCGTGTCTAAATTGAGTGGTGCGATTCATCGTCTGATTCCAGATCGTAATGAATCTGTTAGTTATGCTTGTGCTGCTTTGTGTACCAAAGGTGATGTAATTATTGAAAACGCTCGTCACGATCATCTTAAGGCTTTCCTAAGTAAGCTGGACGAAGTTGGAGCTGGCTATGAAGTTGGTTCTTATGGCATTCGTTTTTACTACAAAGGGCCAATGAGGGGAACAGACATTGTTACTGAAATTGAGCCAGGTTTCATGACAGACTGGCAACCACTTTGGGCAACCTTGATGACTCAGTGTGAGGGAGCAAGTGTCATTCACGAAACTATCATGACCAATCGTTTTCAATATGTGGAAGAGCTTCAAAAAATGGGTGTGCAGATTGATATGTTCAATCCAGAAGTTTCAAATCCTGACAAAGTTTATAACTTCGATCTCAAAGATGATTCACCAGAAAACTTACATGCTATTAGAATTCATGGTCCAGCCAAACTTAAAGCCGGAGAATTCAAGGTCAAAGATTTGCGCCACGGTGCGACTTTGATTTTGGCTGCTATGACCGCCAAGGGTGTTAGTACTATTTATGGCATTGAGCACGTTGACCGAGGTTATGAAAATCTCGATGGAAGACTTAGATCGATGGGTGCTAAGATAGAGAGAGCTGAGGATTAACATATTATGGCGTCACTCTCACTTTTATTGGGATTATTAATTTTTTCCTTCATCATCACGAGTATTTTGATTATTCCGTTCATCAACATTTTGTACGCCTTGAAGTTTCAAAGAGCCAATCAAAAAACCAGAGATGCTTTTGGTAAATTGACGCCAATTTTTGATAAGTTTCATCAACAAAAAGCTGGCAAGCCGGTAGGCGGTGGGTTATTGGTAATTGTGGTGGTATCACTACTTTTTGCCATTATTTTCCCCGTCATCAAATATTTTGGTATTGAGGTGACAAGTTTGCATGCCAATTTGCAGGCCAATGTTAATGTGATTTTCTTTACCTTTTTGTCTTTTGGAATCTTAGGTTTATACGACGATATCAAGAAATTTTTCCAATTCGAAAAAGAAGGTTTTTTTGGTTTGCGGATGAAGCATAAGTTAATTTTGCAAATTATTTTGGCTTCGATTGTGTCGTTTATGCTTTATCACAACTTAGGCATCGATTTTCTTCATGTGCCATTTTTGTCATATAGTTTGAAATTGGGTTGGTTGTTTGTTCCATTTGCTACGTTTGTAATTGTTGCTTTTGCTAATGCCGTTAATATCACTGACGGGTTGGATGGTTTGGCGGCAGGCAACTTGATGATTAGTTTGTTTGGCTTGTGGTTTTTGTCTGCTTCAATTTTAGATGTGCCATTGTCTATTTTTATTGCTTTGTGGCTAGGATCTTTGATTTCATTCTTATACTTCAATGTTTTCCCTGCTCGTATGTTTATGGGTGATGTGGGAGCTTTGGCTTTTGGCGCGACTTTGGCCGTAATCGGTTTACTTCTGGGTAAGGTATTGGCATTGCTAGTCATTGGCGCTGTCTTTGTGCTTGAAATTACCAGTTCATTTATTCAACTATCTTCTAAAAAAGTCCTGAAAAGAAAAATTTTTCCCGCTGCGCCATTTCATTTGACTTTACAACAAAAAGGTTGGGAAGAACCAAAGATTGTCCAAAGAATTTGGTTGGTGCAGGTGATGCTGACTATTTTTGGTGTGTGGTTAGCGGTTATTTAATTTAAGTTTCCTGAAAGATTCTCTTTATATAGTTCTTTCTATTAGTAATTACTAAAGAAGGGTAATTTTATGAGAGCAAAACTTAATTTCAAAAAAGTGGCTTTGAGTTTACTGAGCGGGTTGGTGGTGGCCGGCACGTCGGCTGGCTTAGCTTACGCATGGTCGAGTGCACAGGGTAAAGTGAGCGGGATTGGTGTGACTGTTGGTAGCACTGGCTTGTTGGTTAATGGTGTCCAAGAATGGTCAGCTAATGTCAGCTTTAATAATATTTTGCCTGGTTGGACTTCTGAACCAATTTCAATGACGATAAAAAATGTCAGTCAGGGAATGAATTTGTCTTTATCTGCTAGGATTCTTTTTACCGGAGCCAACTTCACCAGCTTGGCTAACACGATGATGATGGCTGTGGAAGAGGCTGGCAGCGCCAGCGCACCGGATTTTCAAACTCTTAATTGGTGGTCGACTAACGGAAAAATTTTGACAGGTGGACCGTTGGCTGCCGGTGGCAGTCGTGACTATAAAGTCACTTTCAAATTACCTTCAACAGCTGCCGATGATGTTCAAGGCAAAGAAGTAGGGTTGAGTGTGCTCCTCACCGGGATTCAAGCTCCCTAGTTCGTAGGCTAACTGAGGGCAAATCAAATTGCCCTCAAATTAGCTTATGAACAAGATTTATTTTCTGATAATTTCCACCATTGTAATTTCTACCACTGCGAACACTTTGGTGAGGGCAGCTTTTATTCCTCAAGCCAAATTAGAGCAAGTTGTGATTAAAATTGCAGATTTTGTGCCACCACCGGAAGTAGATTTTATATTTACGACAAAGTATTTTTTGCCGATTTTGACTAAGTTGGAATGGAATAAAGTTTTGGATTTTGGGGATCAGCAAAGCGGAGTGAAATATCGTCTAAAGTTTGATAGTTCTATATATGAGACTCCAAGTAATTTCTATCTGTTAAATTTGTCTGAGTTTCAGGATGGGGAACATAAGGTAGCTGTCAGTGCTTGCGATGTGAGTGATAACTGCAGCGTTTGGTCTTCAGAGCGAATAATCATTATTGATAAGTCACCTCCCCAAATTGATGTTCTAGATCAAAAAAGAAGTGGCGACAGAGTGTATGGATATCTTAAATTAAAGCTCAGGGATAATAACGGTTTGAACAACTTCAGTGTTTCACCCGTAGTTGATGGAGGTACGTTGAGTTTTTTTGATGAAGGCTATTTTTATGATTCGTGGAAGAGTGATTTTAGAGATGATTTCTGGGTGGTTGTGCAATTATTGAATAATCAGCTCACAACACATCTGAAAATTTGGGATGAAGCGGGAAATATGACGGAAGAAGAAATAGCTTGGTAACTACTTGGCCAACAACACTTGAAGGTTGGTGCCGAGGAAGTTTGTAGGCTTCACTAAAATAACTTTAGCTTCCTGATCGTTTTTTAAACTATTAATTTGTTGACTCTTTAATTCTTTGAAGTGATAAATGTGGTAAGTATATTGACCCTGATTTTTGGCTAAAATTTTTATTTCTGAACCAAGTGATAGAGTAGATAAATCAAAATCCTGACCTGCTATAAGTAGCTGGCTTTGATTGTTGGGCCAATTGGGAAAATAGACGACTTCATTGGACCAAGCTGTGGGGATTAGGGTAAATTTATCTTGATTCTCAACAAAGTAGTTTTTATTTTGAGAAGTTATTTTCAATTCTTGAGGAATAACTTCTGATGGAGTGGTAGTAACTCCAGCGCTACTTATTTGAGGTTGAGAAAAAATAACTATGCCCAAGCCAAAGCCAATGCCTAACCCCATTGGTAAAAGATAAAAAACTTTTTGAGAAAAAATGAAATCAAGTTTGGTAAAAAACTTAATTAAACTAACAACAGGATTGAACCCAATTTCTAAAACTAAGTCGCCGTTTCTTCGTCTATCTATAGCAAACATAATCAAATTATAGCATTTTTGCTTGAACAAAAAATGAGGTAGAATCAAGCTTATGAAAAGCTTAATAACTTTCATGGTTGGTTTATTTTCTGGTTTATTAATAGCTGTAATCAGCTTTTTTGCCTATCAAGCAATTCAAGAAAATCTTAATTTAATTTCACCTCTAGTGTTGTTCGATAAAAACCAACCCAAAGAATTACCCTTACTTAAATATCGAATAAATGCCCTAGATCAGTTTGATTTAGTAGAGAGCGAACTAAAAATAACTAAAAAGGTTGGAGAAAATGAAAACTTTGACAGCTATTTATTTTCTTTTATGACGCAGGGTGGGTCAATGTCAGGCAAGTTAAATTGGCCAAAAAACTCAGATCGTGGTAGGGCAATTATTATGATCAGAGGTTATGTTCCTCCAGAAATATATCAACCAGGCGTTGGTACACAAGCAGCTGCAGAAGTGTTTGCCAAAGAGGGTTTTGTTACTTTGTCACCAGATTTCTTGGGCTTTGGTGAATCGAGTCCTGATTATGAAGATAGTTGGGAGGGCCGGTTTGTCAAACCTGTTCAAGTGATGGAGTTAATAAAGAGTTTGGAAAAAACAGATTTGTCTTTGGCAATTTGCCAGTATGAAGCAGTTAGTTCTAATCGAGCTTGTAACGAGAAAAATAACCCACTCAAAATCGGACTTTGGGCGCATTCGAATGGCGGTCAGATTGCTTTGACAATGCTAGAAGGTTTTGAAGTAAGTTATCCCACGACTTTGTGGGCACCTGTGACAGCACCTTTTCCATACTCGGTCTTATTCTTTACTGATGAGGTTGATGATGAAGGCAAGGCTAGTCGTAGTTGGGTAAGTATTTTTGAAAAAGACTACGATGTATTCGACTTTTCTCTTGCCAAACATTTAGATAGGTTGAGAGGACCACTACAAATTCATCATGGCACCGCCGATGAAGCAGCTCTTTTTTCGTGGAGTTTGGAGTTTGCTCAAAAGCTAGATTTAGAAAACGAGAGACGTAGTCGTCAAATTGCAGCCAACAAGGTAGCCACTGAAGGTGCGCGGGTGCAAGTTTTTGAACCAATTGAGTATGAGTTATTAAGATACGAGGGAGCAGACCATAATATGCGGCCAAGCTGGTCGGCAGTGGTTGCTCGCGATCTCTTCTTTTTCAAAAAGCACTTGGGTGAAAACTAAATCTTAGTTTTATCAGCGAGTAAATTGCCTTGTCTAACATCTTCAATTTTGATTATTTTTTTCTCCATCTGTTTGACCCTGGTGGTGGTTAATTCTTCGTAATCTTTTTGTAAAGCACTTAGAGAACGACCATATTTTTCAAATTTTTCTTTAAATTTACTCCATTCACCAACGAATTCATCAACATATGTGACGACCTCTTTGAGTTTGTCGCCAATCATAAAATTACGATAACTCTCAATGACTGTGCGAGCGACAATCAAAAAAGTGAAAGGGGAGACGATTAGGACGCGTTTACTAATGGCTCGATCAACTAAGTCAGACATTTTTTGGTTAATGAAGGAGAAAACCATTTCATTGGGAACAAAAAGAATAGCGTAATCAAGCGTTTGTTTGGTGGGATCAATGTACTCAGCAACTTTATCAATTTTAAGTTTTAAATCAGTATTAAATTGTTTGAGATGAGCTTCTTTGGCAGATTTAGTTTCTGCTTCAGATAATTTTTGTATCTCAGCGTAAGGAAATTTGACATCGACTGGAACATTGCGATCATTAGGCAGTAACAAAGTAATATCTGGGCGTTGGACACTGTCGGTTTGTTTGGCTTGTTTTAAATAATGAACACCTTCAATAAGTCCGTTAGCTTGAAGTAAGTCCTCGATAATCCTTTCTCCCCAGGCTCCACGAGCTTGATTATTGGAAAGGACTTTGGCCAATTGTTCAGTCGAAATCTTCAAATCTTGGGTCAGTTCTTTGTGCTGCTCTAGCGACTGTGTAATTTGGGAAAACTTCAAAGTCCGGTCTCTTTCTAGACTTCTGATTTCTTCTTGTCTAATCTTTAAATCTTCTTGCAAATTAGAAACAAGTTTTTCGATGGCTCGCTGCTTATTCTCTAAATCGTTTTTGATGACGTTTTTTTCTCCCTCCAAAATTTGTTTTGATTGCTCGGCAATTTTATTTGCACTAAGACCAAAAACTTGATTAACAATCGCTTCGATTTTGTCTTGAGGTTGATTTTGTTCGAGCTGTTTCTTGAGTAAAAAATATAGAGCAATGAAGCCAAACACTATTAAAACTAAGATAAGGATCAGATCAATTGACATAGAATTTAGTATAAAATAGAACTGTGAAAAAAGCCAAATCAAGATTAAAAATAGATCATAATCTTGAAAATTCTAACCACTCTGTATTAAGTATTTTGCCTCCCAGTGAAGTCTCGGCTAAGAAGTCCAGAGTAACTAAATCTAGGATAGACCTTGGTGAGAGAGCTAAGCATCTACCCACTTTAATCATTGGTTTGTTTTTTGCGGCGATTTTGTTGGGTCTTATATTGTTAATACCACCAGCCCAAGTTAAAAACTTTATTTTGCCTAACTCATATTTACCATTTTTCCTTACTCTCTTTTTGTCTAGCTTCTTTTTATTGAGTTGGTTTTTGTTGGATTCTTTAATCGGAGTGTGGTGGTCGCTTTGGTTGACAACCCTCGTCTTTTTGAGAGTGCAGCAAATAGTTTTTGGTTGGCCAGAGCTAATCTTTTTTGCCCTTGGTTTTGCTTTGGGAGTGCTGGTCCAAATTTGGCGTAGACAAATGAGGCTTGGTTTAGTCCATAATCAAAATTAGTTTATCGGCAATTTTGTACCACAGTGGAGCGGCTGTTTCTGCTGCCCATGGAGAAGTGCTTGGTTCATTAAGTTTGACGAGCATAATGAATTTTGGTTGGTCGGCTGGCGCAAAGCCAATAAAACTGGCAATGGTTTTTGTTTCGTCGTAACCACCTTCTGGCTTAACGACTTGAGAGGTTCCGGTTTTTCCGGCTACTAGATAATCTTTACTGGCAATCCACTGAGCTTCGCCGTGATTGGCGGATTCAATCATCATGGCAGTAACTTTTCTTGCTGTTTCTGGACTAAAGATTTGCGTAAGAGGAGTGGGAGGGGTAATGATTTCTTCTCCAGTTTCTTGGTTGGAAACCCTCTCAATAATTTGGGGTTGCATCATCAGGCCATTATTAGCAATGGCATTGATGGCTCTAATGACTTGTAAGCTAGTAGTACTGATTCCTTGGCCAAATGATCTCGTAGCCAACTCAACTGGTCCCCATTTCTCTGGAAACTTGGGAGATGTATCTTCCTGTAAATCGGTAGTAACCTTTTGGCCTAGACCAAAACGTCTTATGTAGTCGATAAATTTTTCACTGCCAATTTTTTCCTCAGCAAAGATCATGGCGGTATTATCTGACTTGGCTAAGGCATCAGTCATGTTAATATTTGGATTGTAAACGTCATTCCAAGTTCTAATGGTGTATTTTCCAATCACTCTTGGCTCAGCACATTTGTCGCAAATGGTTTCTGGTGTGATGGCGCCAGTGTCAATGCCAATGGCGACAGTTAAAACCTTGAAGGTAGAGCCGGGTTCGTAAAAATTACTGATACTGGGATTTTTATAAAGTTCTGGTTCGAACTGGTAAAACTTCTTCTGATCATAATTAGGATAGGCAGCTAAGCTCAAGATTTTTCCTGTCTTTGGTTCCAAGATAATGACTTCCCCCTGAAGTGCGCCATATTTTTCCACGCCTTTTTTGAGCTCGTTTTCCACTAAAAATTGAATGTCTCGGCGAATAGTTAAAGTAATATCACGGCCATTAATTTTGCTGTCTTGTGAATGATTGTCAAAAGCTGAAACAAGGGATTTTTGAGTTTCAGCACTGAGCTCTTTATTCAAAGAACCTTCCACGCCAAAATAACCAATGGCCTGGTCTTGCTCGTCTTTACCAACGAAGCCCGTTAAATGAGCGGCCATGGAGGCCTCAGGATAATATCTTTCAAAGTATGGTTCAAAGCCCAAGCCTTTGATTTTTAATTGTTCAATCTTTTCTTTAACTTCATCAGTAATTCCACCCACTAAGCCTACCCATTTCTTATCTGAAATACTTAGTTTTTGGAGAAGAGAATTTTTTAAATTAGCTTCAATTTCATCTTTAACTGCACTTTCAGTTGCATCCTTGTACTCTTGATTGAGTGGAAGGACTAGGTCAATTAACTGACTCTTGATGACTTCTGGTTTTTCTTCAACTAGGGGTGGTTCAATAAAAAGACGATAAAGTCGCTGATTGCCAACTAAAAGATGATTATCGCCTGTGAAGATAGAGCCTCTTTTGCCGGTATTAATTTTTAGGCGCTCATATTGTGAAGTAGCCTCAGCTTCCAATGATTGTTTTTTGATTATTTGCCAATAAAAAAGTCTGGCTTCAATGAAAAAAAGAGTAATGATAATAAAACCTAGGCTGAGTTTGGCGCGTAGGCTAGATTTGTTGGATGTGGGATTTTTTCTTTGGTTAAAATCAGCTCTCATTTCAAAGCAACCAAGGCTTTGTCAGAAATGACAATTGGGTTTTTGATCGGTGTATATTGATCAAGTGTACCAGAACTAAGTAATTGGTGAAGAGAGGTTGATGACGAAAGTTTGGTGGTCAGGAGTTGGTTTTGTTCGTTTAAAACTAAGCGTTCTTGTTTGAGATTTTTTAATTGGTTGGCTTGATAAACATTGATACTAGCAACATAAACAGTTTGAACGGCTTTGGTGGCTAAGATCGCAAATAAAGCTAGGTAATAGGCGACGTATAGGTAGTTTTTAAGCGATGTTTTTTTCATTTTTTTTCAAAAGCTCGAAGCTTAGCACTTCTGGAGCGTGGGTTGTTTTGTACTTCTTCTTCACTAGGTTCGATGGCTTTTTTGGTCACTATTGTGCCAAAGCCTTTTTCTTCCCAGTTTCTAAACGCAACTTTGACTTGTCTGTCTTCACCCTCATGAAAACCGATGGTAACTATTCGACTGCCACCATTAATGACTTTCAGAGCTTGTGGTAAGACGTGTTCGATATTTGCCAATTCATCATTAACCACGATTCTTAAGGCCTGAAAAACTTTGGTAGCAGGATGGGTTTTGCCTCGATATGATTTATTTTTTTCTACCAACTTAACTAGGTCTTGGTTAGTGGAAATAAATTTGCCAGCTTTTCTTTGAGCGACAATGGCTTTGGCAATTTTCTTGGCTTCTAATTCTCCGCCGTATGTAGAAAAGACCTCGGTTAATTGTTTTTCAGATAAAAGAGCTAGTAAATCTTTGGCTTTGACTCCTAAGTTTTTGTCCATTCTCATGTCGAGCTCTCCTAATCCTGAAAAAGAAAAACCTCTTTCTTCACTCATGAGCTGATCGGTGCTGGTGCCAAAATCAAAAATCAAACCATCAATTTTTCCTTCTAGTTGGTGAGTTTTAATGGTTTTTTCTAAGTTGGCAAAGTTTTCTTGAACCAAAACCAATTTGTGACTGGCAATTTCTGAAGCAAATTCTTCTTTGCCCATTTCTATAGCTCGTTCATCAAAGTCAAAGGCTAAAACATGTCCACCTTTACTCAAAATATTTCTGGTATGACCTCCACCACCAAAGGTGGCATCAACATACCAGTGATTAGCTTTGACATTTAATAGTTCAACAGCTTGGTTAAGAAAAACTGTAATGTGATTAGTTTTCATCTTCAATGCTTTCTGCGATCATTTCGGCATTTTTATCTAGTTGATCAAGATAGGCGTGGTATTTGGTTTGATCCCAAATTTCTAGGTAGTTATAGCTACCAACCACGACCACATCTTTTGATAATCCTGCTAAGTTGATCAAGTATTCGGGCAGCGAGACTCGACCATTAGCATCAACTGAGATTTCTTGAGCTTCATTCACCATTAATCTAACAAAATCTCGATTGCGTTTTTTTGTAAAAGAGCGATTGGCGATTTCTTCGATTTTTTCTAAGAAATCATTTTTTTTAAAAACAAAAAGTCCTCCATCTAATCCTCGAGTAACAACCCAATCAGTTTCAACATCTCTAAACTTCTTGGGCAAAGAGACTCGACCTTTATCTTCCAATTTGTGATAATGTCGACCTATAAACATTCTTTATTTATCTTTTTACCATTTTTTACCACTTACAGTAATTATATTCTCACTTGGAGGAAATAGAGTAAACCCCCAATTTGTTTCGGGTGACAAAAAAACTCCATGAAAATGGAGTTAAAAAAATATTACAGGTCTATGGACCGTGTTTTTAGGAAATAAATTTAAAGAAAAAATTATCTTTTAGCTTTGCGGGGAAGAAAAACTGCCTGTTTGGTGAAAAATAGCAGTGCTAGAACAAAAGGAGCGAAGGTAATGATCTTTTGCCATAATAAAACATTACCATCGTAGTTGTTGTTCCACAAGAATGGCAAATAACGGAACATGGAGCTAATGCTTAAAACTATAAGTGATTGCAGCCAGATCTTGATCCATTTATTGGATCTGACAAGGGGGATGAACGTTAACGACCACAGTAAATACCAAGGATGAAATTGCTGCGATCTGGTGGTTAGTAATGGCAAAAACATAACTAAAGAGGCCAGGTATGGCCAGTTATTCACGATGGAGTCAAAACGAGGGATGGTGTTAATTTTTGATCTAAAAGCAACAATCAGCCAAATAGGTAGTAGTGCGACGGTCGCTATTTTGATCCACATGGTTAGCAAAATTATGGCCAGAGAGATTATGGCTTTTAGCCAAGGAATTTTATTCTTGGAAGATTGGCTGAGAAAGAGTAAAGCTCCAATTGCTGGAGCCATCATCCATAGGTCATTATGTGAGTTTGAAACAACCTCAATTAAGGTTAAAGGATTAAAAATAACTAAACTTAACCAAAGATAGTTTTTTTCTATATTGTTTTTGTAGTAAAAGTACAGCAAGGCAAACAGTGGTAATAAGTTGAAAATTCTAAAGCTTAGCCAGGTTGTGATGAATTTGCCCATACCTAGGGTATAGGGGATTAGCGATAGATATGTCCAACCATGGCCGTATGGTGCTGTGGTGTGGGTGTTGTGCATGAATTTTGTCCACGGATCTTCAGGGAAATTCAAAGCAACTTGGTAATGCGGGTCAACGTGGTAAAAGCTAACCATTTTGGCATTAAAAATATAATTGAAAACATCGTAAGAAAGTGCGTTATTGCTGAATATAAGGGGTAAACAAAGTAACCCTAAAATCAGTCCCAACATTTTAAAACTAACCTTTTTAACTTTGAATAGTTGACTGCAGAAAACAAAAAACGCTCCAAAGTTAAGGATCATTAGTCCAAAGTAGGTTTGACTCAAGAGCTGTCGATTGTTGAAGAAAGTTCGCCACATGAAGCTTTGAAAATGCCAAAAAGTGGGGTTTTGTGACAGAACCAAGTTTGGAGCAGTCAAAGAGTAGGAAAATACTGCATATAAGCTAAGTGAGAAGAAATAAAATAGTAAGCTTAGCCAGAGCCAGCGGTTTTTGTTGAAGTTAAACATGCTCAATATTTGCCACTAAAATCAGCAATTCTGACTTTGATAATGTCGGTCAGCATTCTTAATGAATCTTTAATTGGACTGACGCGATCGGTTTCGTTGTGGTGCCAAACAATCGGTACTTCTTGGATTTTGTAGCCATTTTTTCGAGCTAAGAATAAAGCTTCTACGTCGAATGCCCCAGTAAAGGCGTCTTGTCGTTCTTTACTTCGTCCATAGACCACAAGTTTGGAAAAAATTTCCTGACAGGCATCGCGACGGAAAAGTTTGAATCCACATTGTGTATCGTAAATGCCGGGAATAGCTAAAGTTTGAACCAAGATATTGAAGCCTTTGCCCATGATGTGTCTGTGAAGTGGTTCCTTATCTCTTCTTGCTCCAGCAATTTCTCTTGATCCAATAATTACTTGGTGAGTTTTTTCAAAGGTTAAAAGTTTTTCAATTTCTGAAAGAGGAGTGGATTGATCAAAGTCGGTGAATAAGATCCATTCGCCAATAGCTTTGAGCATGCCCGATTGGACAGTAGGTCCTTTGCCAGCATGAATATTTTCTACAACCTTAATTCTTTTATCTTTTTTTGCAAATTCGTGGAGTTTCTCGGTGGTGCCGTCGGTAGATCCATCATCACACAAAAGAACCTCCCACTCATAAGTTTGTTTCTTGAGGTAATTTACAACCTGATCAAGAACATTGCGTTGGATATTTTTTAACTCATTGTATGAAGGGATGACGACTGAGAGAAAAGGTTTCATATCATTTCTTTAAGACAGTAATTTCGGGTCCATTCTCAACATTATATACTTCTTTAGGTGTTTTGTTGGGAAAGACTACTATTTCATAGATAGGTTCATCGGTGACTTTGGGTGACTTTTTCTCTTCATTAATAATAAAGAGTGTTTCAGTTTCGCCTCGTCTTTCAATCGGGAGTGGAGGTTTGTCGCTGACTTCTAAATAGTAACGGTAACTTTGACCGTCGATATCTTTAGATTCAGACAAAAGAACAATGTTGTATTTTTCTCCCGGCGCAACCTTGTTGAGAATGGTTTGGCTTGTTCTTTTAACATCATCAATTGACCAGCCTTGAGTTTTGAGATGATAGCGAGGAATGTTCCAAGCTAAAAAGCCAAACAAAAATACCATAGCAACT
>Ga0172376_10004250_pt1 | contig 16454 bp, 5 predicted proteins | sample Lak35m_FD_121114 | JGI IMG/M metagenome (GOLD analysis project Ga0172376, IMG submission 121114) | Freshwater microbial communities from Kabuno Bay, South-Kivu, Congo - kab_092012_35m | ecosystem: Environmental > Aquatic > Freshwater > Lake | place: Democratic Republic of the Congo: South-Kivu... | reverse complement strand
GCTCCGGGCATCACGATCGAACTCGAAGGCGTTTCGAACGACTACGTCGGCAAGGGATTGTCGGGCGGTCGCATCGTGATCTACCCGCCGAAGACGGCGACGTTCAAAGCCGAAGAGAACATCATCATCGGCAACGTGGCCTTGTATGGAGCGACGGCGGGTGAAGCCTTTGTTCGAGGCCGCGCGGCGGAACGATTCTGCGTGCGGAACTCAGGAGCGAACGCGGTCATCGAAGGCTGCGGCGATCACGGTCTCGAATACATGACGGGCGGACGAGCGGTCGTGCTCGGGCCGACTGGGCGTAACTTCGCGGCCGGCATGTCGGGCGGCATCGCCTACGTCTATGGAGATCGCGACGAGTTCCGCTTGAACTGCAACCTCGAGATGGTGGAACTCGAAACCGTTGAAGACGCCGGAGACATCGTCGAGCTGAAGGAGCTGATCCAGAAGCACGCGATCTACACCGGCTCGGAAGTCGCGAAGCGGATCCTCGATAACTGGGACACGGAACTGGCCCGGTTCATCAAGGTCATGCCAGTGGACTACAAGCGCGCGATCCAGCAAGGAGTGGTTGCTGTGGCGCACTGAGTGTCGCCTTTCGCTCCGCGAAAGGACGCGCAAGTAGCATGGGCTTCCAGCCCGTGTGTACTTCCCAAGAAAAGGCACGGACTGGAAGTCCATGCTACGAAAAACTACAGCCTCTTTGCGAAAGGATGCTCCGTCAAGCCGGAGCACACCAAGGAAATAAGAACGAGAAAGAGAGTTTGCGATGGGAGACCCTCGGGGTTTCATGACGGTGGCTCGGGAAGTTCCTGCGGAGCGTCAGCCGTTGGTGCGGTTGTTGGATTGGAATGAGTTCCACGAGCACATGTCCGACGAGGCGCTCAAGAAGCAGGGCTCGCGGTGCATGGATTGTGGCATTCCGTTTTGCCATACCGGCGGGTTGCTCAAGGGCATGGCGTCGGGCTGCCCGGTCAACAATCTCATTCCCGAGTGGAATGATCTCGTCTATCGCGGTCGCTGGCGCGAGGCGTTGGATCGGCTGCATCTGACGAACAACTTCCCCGAGTTCACGGGTCGAGTCTGCCCGGCTCCCTGCGAAGGCGCGTGCTGCTGCGGCATTCATGAGCCGCCGGTCACGATCAAGAACATCGAATGCTCGATCATCGATCATGGTTGGGAGCACGACTGGGTCACTCCCAATCCGCCGCAGACTCGGACCGGCAAGAAGGTCGCGGTTGTCGGTTCAGGGCCGTCGGGATTGGCGTGCGCGGCACAGCTCAATTCGGCAGGTCATGAAGTCACGGTCTTCGAGCGAGCGGATCGCATCGGCGGCTTGCTGATGTACGGCATCCCGAACATGAAGCTCGACAAGAAGGATGTCGTGCAACGTCGCGTCAATCTGCTGACGGCTGAGGGTGTCAAATTTGTGACAAGCACCGAGATCGGCAAGACGCTTTCGGCGAAGCAATTGATGGCCGACTTCGATGCCGTCGTGCTGTGTGTTGGCGCGACGAAGCCGAACGACTTCTTTGCGAAGACGCCGGGACGCAACTTGAACGGCATCCATATGGCGATGGAGTTCTTGACGAAGAACACGAAGAGCTTGCTCGACTCGAATCACGCGGATGGGAACTTCATCAGCGCGAAGGGCAAGAACGTGATCGTGATCGGCGGCGGTGATACCGGCACCGACTGCATCGGCACGTCGTTGCGTCATGGCTGCAAGAGCGTCGTCACGTTCGAGATCGTGCCGAAGCCGCCGTTGGAGCGAGCGGCCAATAATCCATGGCCCGAATGGCCGAAGATTTTCCGAGTCGACTACGGGCACGCCGAAGCCGCTGCGAAGTTCGATTACGCGAAAGTGCCCAACAAAGCCTTCACCGACGACCCGCGCGAGTTCGCAATTCAAACGAGTGAGTTCGTCGGCGACGCGAATGGCAACGTGACCGGCATCAAGTCGGTCCGAGTCGACTGGAGCAAGAAGGCCGAGAATGGTGCTCCGTTCTCAGTGGTACCCGGCTCCGAGCAAGTGTGGCCGTGCGACCTCGTGCTGTTCGCGCTGGGCTTCAGCGGTCCCGAGCAAACGATCGCTCAAGAGTTAGGTCTAACGACCGATCAACGCTCGAACTTCAAAGCCGAGTACGGCCAATACGCAACGAACATCCCGAAGTTGTTCGCAGCCGGCGACTGCCGCCGAGGCCAAAGTCTCGTCGTCTGGGCGATCAACGAAGGCCGTCAAGCCGCGCGCGAGTGCGACAGATTTCTCATGGGTTCTTCAATGTTGCCTTAAAGTGTGTTTGTTCTAATGGTGGGCTTGGCATTTTCATCGAGTGGGCGTCGTGTGCGCACGAAGACGTTGCCCGTGCCGCAATCGCTCGTTCATGTTCAGCCTTGGGCCGTGTGAGTTGATGAGGTCTCTGGGTGCATTCGAACGCCTTGTTTGAGTGTGCCAGCCACAACCGTTCGGTCATCTCATGGACTGGACGTTATTGCTTCCCACAGAAAGCCGTGATGTTTGTGCGTCATCTTGCTCCCGGCCTGGTGGCGATCTGTTTGGCCGCAGCGGTGCTCTTGCTCTCTGACATGCCGAGGGCTCCGCGCGAGGCGAGTACGCCGGCGGCCAATGCTGTGGGGTTAGAAGCTCCGAAAACGCCCTTGCAAGTCGCGCTGTTGCAGATGGCTTCGCAGCCGATCCTTGAAGACGGCGCAGCAGGAGTGATTTCGGCGTTGGCCGAACGTGGTTTCGTCGTCGGACAGACGCTTGAACTCAAGCGGTTCAACGCCTCGGGCGATATGGCGACGGCCAACGCGATGGCTCAGGAGTTGAGTGGTGGGAGTTATGACCTCGTCATCACGTTGTCGACGCCTTGTCTGCAAGCGATGGCTAGTGCCAACAAGAAGACGGCGGTGCCGCATGTCTTCGGAATGGTTTCTGCCCCTAGCATTGCCGGAGTCGGCATTGGGGTTGAGCCTCTCGAACATCCGGCTCATTTGGTCGGCATCGGAACGCTGCCGCCGGCGGATCGGTCGATTGAGTTGGCACGCGACGTGAATCCCAAGTTGTCGCGCATCGGCGTGGTTTGGAATCCGGCGGAAATCAATTCAGAGATCGCCACCAAAGCCGCACGTGAACAGTGTCGCAAGTTGCAGATCGAGTTGCTCGAAGCCAATGCCGAAAACACCGCTGCGGTGCGCGAGGCGGCGGCATCGCTGATTGATCGCGATGTCGAGGCATTGTGGGTCGGTGGTGATGTCACGGTGCTCGGAGCAATCGACGTTGTGACGAAGCTTGCGGCACAGGCGCAGATTCCAGTCTTCACATGCATACCCGGTAATAAGGGGACGCTGTTTGATCTTGGGGCGAACTATTTCGAAGTCGGACGTACGACCGGCTTCTTGGCCGCGCGTGTGCTCTCGGGTGAGCCGATTAAGGATCTGCCTTGGGAGCGTGCCGTGCCTCCGAAGTTGTTCCTCAATCAACTCGCGTTGAACTCGGTGTCCAAGGCATGGTCGTTCTCTCAGAAGTTGATCGAGTCCGCTGATGTCGTCGTCGATACCACTGGCGCGCACGAGAAGAAACGCTCCGCAGTTGTGAAGCCGGCTCCAGCGACAACGACACCGAGTACCGCTCCGAGCAGAAAGTGGAAGCTGCGGTTAGTCGCGTATGTGAACTCGGTCGAGACCGAAGAATCCGAGCAAGGTTTGTTGCAGGGACTCAGCGACGCAGGAGTCCAACGCGGCCGCGATTTCGATTGGCAGGCAGCGAACGCGCAAGGCGACATCGCGACATTGCAAAGTCTGGTTGACTCCGCGATCGGTGAGCAGGCCGACATGCTGCTGACGATCTCAACGCAAGCGCTTCAGTCGGCGGCGAAGCGTTCGAAGAACATTCCGGTGGTCTTCACGATGGTGGCCAATCCTTTCACTGCTGGAGTCGGTACTTCGAACGCCGAGCATTTGCCGCATGTAACCGGGGCTTATGGAGCCGCTGACGTGGCGGCCATGCTTCCCATTCTGAAACAGACGTTGCCTCGCGCGCAGCGCTTCGGCACGTTGTTCTGTCCGGCGGAAGTGAACTCGGTCTTCAATCACGACGTGCTGGTGGCCGAAATCAAGAAGACTGGCGTACCGTTGGTATCGCTCGGTGTGAGCACTCCGTCCGAAGTGCCAGACGCGACTCAATCACTGTGCGGTCAGTCGATTGACGCGATCTGCCTGACGAATTCGAACCTCGCCACGTCAGCGTTTCCGAGCATCGCCCAAACGGCCAAACGTTCGAAGACGCCGGTCATTGGGTTTGTTGGCAGCATGGCCAAGCAAGGAGCGTCGATCGTGCTGGCTCGCGACTTCTACGACATGGGCCATTCCGCCGGCCGCCTCGCCGCACGAGTCATCCGCGGCGAATCCATCGCCAAGATCCCCTTCAACGGTGAGACGAAGACCAAGCTACTCATCAACCTCGACGCCGCCCGCGATACCGGTTTGAAAATTCCGGCAGAAGTAGTGAAAGCGGCGGATACCGTGTTTGGCAAACGCTAACCGTAGCTGCGTTCATCCATCAGGGATCGTGACTTGGAATGTTCAGAAGGATGTCGCTGATCGAGATCTTTTGTCATACGACGTTGAAACAACAGGAACTACGCCGCTTGATGTGGAAAGGCCAACCTAATGAGTTTCACGTGGATTCCTCTCTACAAAGAAATCGCGACCAGAGTTCTGGAGTTTGAGTCGCGACAAAGCGAACTGCTCACACTGTTGGGGCAGTTACGCGACGACGGCTTGAAGGTTATCTCGCTCACTGACCGTGATGCGGATGGGAATGAGTTTCCGCTTGCTGAGATTGATCCCTTCACGTTCTTCACCGCCTTCAATCGCACGATTACGCCTACGAATCGCCGCGCAATCCTTGAGCGGATCAAGATTGCTTGGCAGTTGTCATCGCCGTTGCCCGATGACTTCGATGGCATCCCGACTGCGAACAATCAAAACAGTTGGGCGTTCTCGTTTCAGCGAGATCGCGCTTCTGACGATGTCTCGACGTTGTGGCGAGCAGCGAAAGAAGGCTTCACGAAGACATGGCGCGACTACGACCGGACATTGTTTCAAACCTCGCTTGATGTGCGGTTCAACGGCCTTGCTCGGTTCAGCATGAGTCTGTTTTGGATGAATCCGATGGGGTTCATGCCTTGTGATGGCAATACGCGCGAGTACTTCAGACATCGGGGCCTCGCGTTAGCCGGTAACTCCGCAGAGGACTACTTCGCTTGGATGGAGCAAGTCGTCGCTACTGCCGGTAGCAACTTTCCGCAGATCTCGTTTGAGACTTATGCAGCGAATCAAGAGGCCGACGACGCGAAGGATGATGACGAGCCGAAACTCAATGCTGATCGGCGCATCTGGGTCTTTGCGCCGGGCAAGGATGCAGATCAGTGGGGCAAGATGTTTGCCGAAGGCGTCATGGCAATTGGATGGAACGAACTGGGCGACCTTCGCGAGTACTCGGAGCAAGAAGAGATCGCCGAGCAACTCAAGCAGTGGCGACAGACGCAACTCGGACCGACAAAGTCGGCTGCAGAACCGACGAATGATTCGCTCGCTTGTTGGGAGTTCGTGAGTGCGATTGAGCCCGGAGATGTCGTCGTTGCGAAGCAAGGGAACCGAAAAGTCGTCGGCTATGGAGTCGTCACGGGTGAGTACTCCTACGACGTCGAAGCAAGTCCCTTCACGCATCGGCGCTCCATGAAATGGCAGGGGAGTGGTGACTGGACTTTGCCCGACGAGTTCAAGCCGTTCACGAACAAGACGCTCACCGAACTGCGCGATCGCGACCGAGTTCGGGCACTTGAAGAAGTGCTTGGCGTCTCGCTGTTGGAGCTTCCTGTCACCACTGTTTCGAAGCCCGATCCGTCGTCGAAAACGCCCTTTACGAAAGCCGACGCGCTCGATGGGCTCTTCATGGGCGAGGCGCAGTTTGAGGAGATCATCGCTCGGCTGACGCGAAAGAAGGCGGTCATCCTGCAAGGGCCGCCGGGCGTCGGGAAGACCTTTGTCGCGCGGCGCTTGGCCTTTGCGATGATGGGGCAGAAGGACGAGTCCCGCGTGGCGATGGTCCAGTTTCATCCGAGCTATGGCTACGAGGACTTCGTGCAAGGATATCGACCGACCGAACGTGGCGGTCTCGAACGGCGCGACGGCACGTTTCTGCGATTTGCTCGGAGGGCGTATGTGGATTGGCAGGCTCATCAGAACGACGCCCGGCATTGGTTCTTCATCATCGACGAGATCAATCGCGGCAACCTCGCAAAGATCTTTGGCGAACTGTTGATGCTGATCGAAGCCGACAAACGCGGAGCCGATCACGCGATCCCACTGACGTACTCTCAACACAACGGCGAGCAATTCTTTGTGCCGCCAAACCTGCATCTCATCGGGACGATGAACACTGCCGATCGTTCGTTGGCGATGGTCGATTATGCGCTGCGACGACGTTTTGCGTTCGTGACGCTTGAACCGGCCATCGAGTCGCCACGATTTTTCGACTGGCTCACACAACACGGCGCGTCAGAGATACTCGTCAAACGCCTGCAACATCACATCACCCAGTTGAACGAGCAGATTCGAAAGGAGCGCGATCTCGGCAATGGTTTTTGCATCGGGCACAGCTTCTTCTGCTCGATGTCCGGCCAGAAGCCAATGCTCGACGACGAGTGGTTCGACGACATCGTGCATGGCGAAATCAAGCCGCTGCTGGAGGAGTACTTCGAGTCGAGCGAAGTTGTTGAACGACTTGTGCGGGAGTTGCTCGCGCCATGACGCCCTCTGAGATTCCGATTGCCAACATCTACTACCTGCTGTGCTATGCCTGGGACGTGCTGCAAGAGAAGGACTCGCTCATCGATGTCGATGCGGCGGAGTCGACTGATCTCGTCGATCTGTTTGCGCGAGTGCTCGTCAGCGGTACTCGGCACTTGCTCCGACGCGGATTGGATCGCGGCTACCTCTCGAACGAGGACGAGATCGCTGGAGTGCGCGGTAAGCTTCTCGTCACTCAAACGCAACGACGTCAGTTGCTGCGGCAGGGACGTGCTGCGTGTCAGTGGGATGAACTCGAATACGACACGCTGCCGAATCGGATTCTCAAGACGACGTTGCGGCGGCTGCAGGTTGCCGAGTCGCTCGACCAGCAGACGCGAACGGATGTCGCCGACTTGCTGCGTTGGCTCGAACCGGTGCAAGTTATCGCGCTGCGAGCCGAGCACTTTCGCCGCATCCAATTGCATCGCAACAACCGGCTCTATGGGTTCTTGCTGCATGTCTGCGAATTCCTGTTTGAGCATTGGTTGCCCGAGCAAGGCGGTTCGGAGCATCTCTTCCGCGATTTTGAACGCGACCAACTGCCGCAGCTCTTCGAGAAGTTCGTTTTCAACTTCTTCCAACTGGAACTACCGGCGACTGAATGGAGCGTGACTCGCAGCAAGATCTTCTGGCAGATGTCTGCGCCGAACGAAGACGCGCGGAAGTTGGTGCCTGAAATGCAAACGGATGTCTGCCTCAAGAGTCGCGACCGCGCGATCATTCTCGACACGAAGTTCTACGCGCAGGCGTTGAAAGAGCGGCATCGCGGAAACGCAAAGTTGCCGTCGTCGAATCTCTATCAACTCTTCACATACTTGCGGCAGCAGTCGCACGTATCCGGTTGGGAACAGTCAGAAGGCGTGCTGCTCTATCCGCGTACAACGCAAACGTTTGACGTCGACTTTGTCACGCACGGTCATCGCATGCGTGCTCTGACGCTCGATCTGACGATGCCCTGGCACAACGTCCGGCAGTCACTGCTTGTGTTGGTTGGAGCCTCTTGAATTGATTGATGGAGGACCATGCCACCAAAGACGACCTAAGTATCTTAGCACTCGCACGTTGTCTTGCTGCGGGTGTTTGTTGGAATGCGGGCTTGGGGTTCACGGCGTGAATTGCGGTCTGTGCTGTGCGGCTATCAGAATTGCCGCCACTTTGGTGTGGATCGCTCACGGATGAAGGTGACTTATGACTTACTTGCATACGGTCGGTTGGCGCATGGGGTATGTTTGGCGGATCTCGATGGCTCTCGGTGCGGCGTGCGTGCTGCTGGTGGGGTTGCTCATGGCTCAGGAAGTGGACTTCACGGCGGTTCGCAAGGTGGCGACTGAGCAGATGCAGAAGGGCAACTTCAAAGAGGCTTATGACAACTTTCGGAAGCTCGCTCTCAACCCGAAGGATGGGCCGCTCGAAGTTAGTCAGGACTTGCAGAAGGCAATGCAGTGTTTGCAGCAACTCGGGCGCGATGCGGAAGGGGATGTGTTCGTTGAAGACGTCGTGAAGGCTCATTCGCAGAACTGGCGATTGCTCGAAATGGCGGCTTCTCAGTTCGCAAATCGGCAGCACTTTGGGTTTGTTGTCAACGGCAAGTACGAACGCGGTTGGCGGCGCGAACAGACGGGGCGGCAAGTCAACTCGCTGGCACGCGATCGAGCGCGGGCTTTGCAATTGCTCAATGAGGCTCGGGCGCTCGGGCTGAAGGATGAGAAGGCAGCGAAAGAGGTTTCGCAACTGGTGACGAAGTTTGCTCGGGCGCTGCAGATCGGGACTCAGGGGCAGCAGGAATCTTGGCGGCTGCAGGCACTGAGTAAGTTGGATGACATCCCCGATTACGAAGACGGGCATTGGTGGGGCGGCAGGCAAGTGCAGGGAGCGCCGGTCGATGAGAGCAATGCTCCGGTCTATCACAAACTGCCTGAGTCATTCGATCTCGCGAAGACCGACGGCGAACGCTGGCGTGCGTTGCTCGCTGAGGCGGTGAAGCTTGATCCGGCGCGGAAGCTCGAAGTCGATGCGACGTTTGCGAGCTTCTGTTACTCGCAGTTTGGCGAGCAGACTTTGCAGTACTACGGCGGCTGGCGCGGCGGCGATGATGACGGCGATGCGCAGGGCGTTTACTCGTTAGAGACGCTGACGGATGACGAGACAATTGCTCGGCTCGCGACCGGCGTGAAGCGGTTCAAGCTGCCGGATGAATTCAATCCGCTCAAGCTCTATCGAGCGATTGCTGAAGCCGGGAAGTCGCAGTGGGGCGAGCATGCTCGGGATCACATTGCTCGGACTTATTTGAATCGGCGGCAGTATGTCACGGCGGCAGCAGCATGGCAGACGGCGATCAATGAGTATGGCCCCGGTAACAACAATTACCGAGTCAATGAGAAGCAGCAGATCGTCAGCAATTGGGGTCGGTTCGAGATGGCTCGCATGCAGGCGGCGGGTAAAGGTGCGGCGGTTGATTTCCGATTCCGCAACGGCAACTCGGTCACGTTTGAGGCGCGGTCCATCAACCTCAATGAACTGCTCAAGGATCTGAAGCAGCACATCAAAGACGCCGACAAGAACAACGGGCAGCTCGATTGGAATCGCATTCAATTGCAGAACGTCGGCTATCAGCTCGTCGTGCAGAATCAGGGCAAGTATCTCGGCGAGAAGGCGGCCGAGTGGACCGTCGACTTGAAGCCTCGCGCCGAGCACCGCGACTCACGCATCAATGTCGCGACGCCTCTCAATCAAGCGGGAGCGTATCTCGTTATCGCGAAGATGAAGGAAGGCAATACATCGAGCATCGTGCTGTGGGTGACGGACACCGTCATCGCGAAGAAGCCGCTCGATCAGAAGCAGCTTTACTATGTGGCGGACGCTGTAACAGGAACTCCAGTCGCGAAGGCCAATGTCGAGTTCTTTGGTTGGCGGCATGAGTATCAGAACAATCAAAAGCCGCGCGTCATCACGAAGAACTTTTCGGAGTTCACCGACGCCGACGGGCAAGTGTTGATCGGGGCCGCTCAAGCCGAGCAGAACTTTCAATGGCTCTCGATCGCGCGGACGGATCAAGGACGGCTCGCGTTCTTGGGGTTCTCGCACGTTTGGTTCGGGCAGCAGCATGATCCTGAGTATCACGCTCTGAAGACCTTCACGATCACCGATCGACCGGTCTATCGGCCCGAGCAGTCGGTCAAGTTCAAGCTGTGGCTGCGCGAAGCCAAATACGATCAGCCGGACAAGTCAGAGGCTGCGGGCCGAGCGGTCAAAGTGCTGATTCACAATGGGCAGCAGCAGAAGGTCTATGAGCAAGCGGGCAAGCTCGATGAGTTCGGCGGCATCAGCGGCGAGTTCAAGCTGCCGAAGAACGCGGGGCTCGGCGTCTACAACATTCAGCTCGAGCATCTGGGCGGCAGCACGTTCCGCGTCGAGGAATACAAGAAGCCGGAATTCGAAGTCTCGATCGAAGCTCCGACCGAACCCGTGCAACTCGGTGAGAAGATCACTGCGACGATCAAAGCGAAGTACTACTTCGGAGCACCGGTCGCGAAAGGTAAGGTAAAATACACCGTCAAGCGGACCAATCACGACGCTCGCTGGTATCCGAAGGGCGATTGGGATTGGTTCTATGGCAGCGGCTATTGGTGGTTCGGCTGCGACTACAACTGGTATCCCGGCTGGAGCAAGTGGGGCTGCATGCGTCCGATGTGGCCGTGGTGGGGTCACGCGCAAGTGCCGCCGGAAGTCGTCATCGAACGCGAGACCGAGATCGGTCCGGATGGCACGGTGAAGGTCGAGATCGATTCGTTGTTGGCGAAAGAATTACATCCCGATCACGACCACTCGTACTCGATCACGGCTGAGGTCGTTGACGAGTCGCGACGAACGATCGTCGGCAGTGGCAACGTGCTCGTCGCGAGGACTCCGTTCAAAGTCTTTGCTTGGGTTGATCGCGGTCACTATCGAGTCGGCGATGACATCGTCGCGTCCTTTCAAGCGCATACGCTCGATCAAAAGCCGGTCGCCGGTAAGGGCCAACTGAAGCTCTTCAAGGTCAGCTACGAGAACAACGAGCCGGTTGAAACTCAGAAGCAAGTTTGGGACTTGAGCACGAACGAAGAAGGACGTGCTCGTCAGCAGATGAAGGCGGCTGAGCCCGGTCAGTATCGCTTGAGCTACTCCGTCACGGACACGAAGGGACATACGCAAGAAGGCGGCTATGTCTTCATCGTGCGCGGGACGGGATTCACCGGCAAAGAGTTCCGCTTCAATGATCTCGAACTCGTGACGGACAAGCGCGAATACGCGCCCGGCGAGAAGGTCAAACTGCAAGTCAGCACCGATCGAGTGGGCGGCACGATTCTGCTCTTCGTCCGCGCGACGAATGGCATCTATCTCAAGCCGAAGGTCATTCGCTTAACGGGCAAGTCGATCGAAGAAGAGATCGCCGTCGTGCAACGTGACATGCCGAATTTCTACGTCGAAGCGCTGACGATCTCCGACGCGCAGATTCATACGGAGATTCGCGAGATCGTTGTGCCGCCGGAGAAACGCGTGCTCAACGTGACCGTCACTCCGTCGTCCGAGCGCTATAAGCCGGGGCAAGAAGCGTCAGTCGAAGTGAAGGTGACGGGGCTCGATGGCAAGCCGCATCAAGGCGATCTCGTCTTGAGCGTGTATGACAAGAGCGTCGAGTACATCTCGGGCGGTTCGAACGAGCCGGAGATTCGCGACTACTTCTGGAAGTGGCGGCGGCATCATCATCCTCAAACGGAGTCGAGCTTGATTCCGTACTCCGCGAACCTCGTGAAGCAGAACGATCCGAGCATGCGCAATCTCGGGATCTTCGGAGATGACATTGATGGCGAAGGCGGTCTTGGGATTCAGACCGCAACGCGCGGCGGCATGAAGCGCAAGAGCAATATGGCTCTCGGAGCCGCACCGGGCGGCTTTGGCGGTCGAGCCATGAGGATGGAAATGGCCGGTGCCGCGCCGATGATGGCTGATGGAGTGATGGCTCCTCAGGCGGCAAGGGCGATGAATGGCCTCGCGATGGATAAGAACGCGCTGCGCGATGAAGCTCTCGTTGAAGCGGAAGGTGCCGGGGGCGGTGCTGATCCGGCACTCGCTGCCGCTGCGGTGCGAAGTAATTTTGCTGACACCGCGTTCTGGGCGTCGTCTGTGAAGACCGACAAGAACGGTGTCGGAAAAGTTACCTTTGCGATGCCGGAGAATCTGACCGGTTGGAAGATCAAAGCTTGGGGCATGGGGCACGGCACGAAGGTCGGTCAAGGCGATGCACTTGTTGTGACCGCGAAGAATCTGCTCGTGCGTTTGCAAGCTCCGCGCTTCTTCGTCGAGAAGGACGAAGTCGTGCTCTCGGGCAACGTGCATAACTACCTCGACGTCGACAAAGACGTGAAGGTCGTGCTCGAACTCGATGGCGGCATGCTCGCGCCGATGGCGAATAACCTCGTGCAGACCGTGAAGATCAAAGCGGGCGGCGAGCAGCGCGTGGATTGGCGCGTGAAGGTCGCTGCTGAAGGACTTGCGACCGTCCGCATGAAGGCGCTGACCGATGCCGAGTCCGATGCAGTGGAGCAAAAATTCCCGGCCTATGTGCATGGCATGCTGAAGACCGAGAGCTTCTCCGGCGTTGTGCGAGTGGACGACAACAAAGGCACGCTCAAGTTCAAGATCCCCGAGCAGCGACGTCCCGAACAAACGCGGCTGGAGTTGCGGTACTCACCGACGCTCGCCGGAGCGATGGTCGATGCGCTGCCGTACTTAGTCGACTACCCCTATGGCTGCACCGAACAGACGTTGAATCGGTTCCTGCCGACGGTCATTACGCAACGCATCTTGCAGAAGATGCAGCTCGATCTCGCAGCGATTCGCGACAAGCGAACGAACCTCAACGCTCAAGAAATCGGCGACGACAAAGAACGTGCGAAGCGCTGGAAGGCGTTCGATCGCAATCCGGTCTTTGATGTCGAAGAAGTAACTTCGATGGTCAAAGACGGCGTGCAAAAGCTGACGTCGATGCAACTCAGTGACGGCGGCTGGGGATGGTTCAGCGGCTATGGGGAGCACTCGTACCCGCACACAACGGCGGTCGTTGTGCATGGTCTGCAAGTGGCCGTGCAGAACGATGTCGCGCTCGTGCCGGGGACGTTGGAACGAGGCGTCGAATGGCTGAAGCGTCACGAAGCTGCCGAAGTGCAGAAGCTGAAGAACGCGCCGTCAAAGACTCATCCTTACAAAGTGCAGGCAGATGATCTCGACGCGTTCGTGTTCCTCGTCCTGAACGACGCCGGTGCGGTCAACGCCGAGATGCGTGAGTTCCTCTATCGCGACCGCATTCAACTTTCGGTCTACGCGAAGGCGATGCTGGGTCTCGCTCTGCACAAGCAAAAGCAGGCCGAGCAACTCACTGTCGTTTTGCAGAACATCGAGCAGTTCGTCGTCGAGGATGAAGAGAATCAGTCCGCGTATTTAAAACTACCTCTGCAAGGTTGGTGGTACTGGCACGGCAGCGACATCGAAGCCAATGCCTGGTATTTAAAGTTACTCAGTGCGACCGATCCGAAAGGTCGTCGAGCCTCGCGACTGGTGAAGTACATCCTCAACAACCGCAAGAACGGCACCTATTGGCGCAGCACGCGCGATACGGCGTACTGCATCGAGTCGCTCGCGGATTACCTCAAAGCGAGCGGCGAGGATCGTCCCGACATGACAATCGAAGTGCTCGTCGACGGAGCGGTCAAGAAGAGCGTGAAGGTCGACGGCTCGAACCTCTTCAGCTTCGACAACAAGCTCGTGATCGAAGGCGCTGCGCTCGCATCCGGCGAGCACACCGTTGAGGTTCGTCGCACAGGAACGGGTCCAGTCTACTTCAACGCCTATGTGACCAACTTCACTCTCGAAGACTTCATCACAAAGGCCGGTCTCGAAGTGAAGGTCAATCGAAAATTCTTCAAGCTGACTCGCGACGATCGGCAGACGAACGTCGCTGGCTCGCGCGGACAAGTGGTCTCGCAGCGCGTCGAGAAATTCATCCGCACGGAACTGGCAGATCTCTCGACGGTGAAGAGCGGCGACCTCATCGAAGTCGAACTGAAGATCGACTCGAAGAACGACTACGAGTACTTGCTCTTCGAAGACATGAAGGCCGCCGGCACTGAGCCCGTTGAAGTCCGCAGCGGCTACAACGGCAACGAAATGCACGCCTACGTCGAATACCGAGACGAAAGAGTCGCCCTCTTCGTCCGCTGGCTCCCGCGCGGCGAACACTCCGTGAGCTACCGCCTGCGAGCCGAAATCCCCGGCAAGTTCGCCGCACTCCCGACGAAGGCATCCGAGATGTATGCGCCCGAGTTGAAGGCCAACTCCGATGAGTTTCGCTTGAAGATCGAGGACTAGCAGAGGATGGCGGTCTCTCGCTCGTTTGATAGGTGTTACAGGAAGTTCACTGCCGAGGGCAGCTGTGGAACGTCCGCGAACATTCGTTAAGGCCACTGAGGCGGACTCGGTGTGGATCTGCGAGTGAGGTTGGCGATTAGTTGCAGTGTGTGAGGGCCTGATTTGAAATTTCTCTGAGCACCGGGCTTCGGCGCGTTCTGACTGATCAGCTTCAGTTTTGGCCCGTATCACAACAATACTCATCGGTGTCAGAGTCCTTGATGCAGCGCTGTCGGTCAGCATTCGGTCCGCAAAGCTTCCGTCCGTCCGCATCATTGGTCGCTATTTACCACCGGACGGGAGACTTCGCTGATGAGATTCATGTCGTTAGTGCTGGTGTTCGTTCTCTTCAAGGTGGCGACTTGCGATGCACAATCTCCGGTCAATCCGTCTTGGCAATACAACCGCGATGTGAGACCGATCCTCTCGAACCATTGCTTCGCGTGTCATGGTCCCGACGACAAAGCGCGGCAAGCGAACCTGCGTCTTGATCAACGTGACCGCGCTTTGGTAACGCTGGAATCCGGCAAGGTCGCGATTATTCCCGGCAAGCCGGGGCAGAGTGAGTTGCTGCGGCGTATTGCCAGTCACGATCCCGACACGGTGATGCCACCGCCGTCGACGAACAAGACGCTGACCGTTGCCGAACAAGCCGTGCTCAAACACTGGATCGAGCAGGGTGCCGAGTACCAACCACACTGGGCTTTCGTTGTACCGAGTCGGCCCGGCCTACCGAGCGTCAAAAACTCGTCTTGGAGCCGCAACGGGATTGACCGTTTTGTGCTCGCTCGGTTGGAAGCAGAAGGTCTCAAACCCTCGCCACCAGCCGAGCCAGCGACGTTATTGCGTCGAGTCTCCCTTGATCTCACCGGGTTACCTCCGTCGTTAGATGAGTTGCAGCAGTTCCTCAAGCACATGCAAGAACGCTCGCTGGACGAAGCCTATGAAGCCGCCGTCGATAAATTGCTGTCATCTGACGCCGCCGCCGAACGACTCGCGATGCAATGGCTCGACCTCGCGCGGTACGCCGACACCAATGGCTACAACAACGACGAAGACCGCACGATGTGGCCGTGGCGAGATTGGGTCATCGATGCTTTCCGTGAGAACATGCCGTTCGATCGCTTTCTTACCGAGCAACTCGCGGGCGATCTTTTGCCGAACCCGACGATCGAGCAGTTCATTGCAACGGGCTTCAATCGCAATCATGTCATTACGACGGAAGGTGGCATCATCCCCGAGGAGTATCGGGTCGAGTACGTTGCCGATCGCGTCCACACGACGGCCAGCGTCTTCTTAGGTTTGTCGCTGCAATGTGCTCGTTGTCACGACCACAAGTACGACCCACTTTCGCAGCGTGACTACTACCGCTTCTTTGCGTTCTTCAACAACGTGCCGGACAAGACTGTGGGCTACAACTCGGGAGCACCTGCCGAGCCGTATCTCAAAGTCTTACCTAAACGAGTCCGTGATGAATTGTCTCGAGTGCGTACCGAGCGTGCACAACTCACGACGCGACTCAACGCTCGATCGAATGCGATCACGGCCGAGACGCTCGCGGCTTGGGAGAGCGGACTCACTAAAGGCGATTTTGCAAAGTTGCCGAACGGACTGATGTTGCATGTCCCGTTTGATGCGAAAGATGGCAACGAGGTCCGCTACTCAGATCGCGAGTTAGCTCCAGCGCGAATGCTGAGATCGCCCGAACGCAAAATGTCATCAGCCGAACCAAGTCGCGAGCAAAATCAGAAGTCATCAAGACCGAGCCAGAAGCCAACTGACGTCACTGAGAACTCGTCTGCGTTGCTGTCTGCGCGCAGTAGCGAAGCACTGTGGAGGGCACTGGCATCAAATGAGTCGCTCATCGGAGCTCAGTTCCAAGGGCCTGTTTGTGGCATCGAATTGACCGACAATCTCGTCGCTGTCAGTTCGACATCTTCTGAGCCGCGATCTGACGACGTAAAGACTTCGGGTGCCAAGTTGCATGGCACAGCCCATTGGATCGCGACTGAACTTGGTTCTGCGTTCAATTTCGACGGCAAGACGAACATCGAAGTTGGTGCCGTTGCGACGTTTGATCGTACGACACCGTTCACGTTCGCGGGCTGGATTAATCCGAATGGCCACGGCGCCCTGTGCCTCTATTCGAAGAT
>Ga0172376_10004248_pt1 | contig 16457 bp, 16 predicted proteins | sample Lak35m_FD_121114 | JGI IMG/M metagenome (GOLD analysis project Ga0172376, IMG submission 121114) | Freshwater microbial communities from Kabuno Bay, South-Kivu, Congo - kab_092012_35m | ecosystem: Environmental > Aquatic > Freshwater > Lake | place: Democratic Republic of the Congo: South-Kivu... | reverse complement strand
TTGCCGGCAGCGTCGACGAACAGGTTCTCGCCCTGGTCCAGACCCATCAGCGCCACGGGGCGGAACTCGTCCTGGGCCTTGTCCTCGAGGAAGACGACGGGGTAGATGGCCGCAGCACGGGCGAACTCGTGCACCATGACCGAAGCGATGTGGAACTGCGAGGCGAAGCCGAAACCCTCGATCTGCTTGATCTTTGTGCCCGCGTGACGCGCCTTGTTCACGGGGACCAGTTGCTGGAACATGGAAAACTCCTCCTTGGATGCTCGCGGATGAGGGAGCAGCCCGCGCCTGCCGCCCTCTTTGAATATTTACTATACGGTCAAATGACCCGTCGACACGATGAAATATCTCATCTGACCTTGCACCTCAAAATGCCACCTTAGGGGCAGTGGGGTGCTTCGCGCCAGCGCAAATTTCATCCTGACATGCTGCAAAAATTGCAGCATGAGGGATGCGCTCAAGCGACCGCTGCCTTCGGTTGGAGGCAGCGCATGATCTGCTCCGCCGCGACCCGGGCGAAGGCATCGATGGCCAGCGGCAGCGCCCGGTCGACGCGCACGGAGTCCTCCAGGTTGCACAGGATCGAGGGCTCGAGCGGCACGTGTACGAGATCGCCGGACGTGACGCCGGCTCGGCGCATGATCGCGACCCGGGAGGCACGCTGTCTGTGCTCGCCAAATCGCCGGGGGGCACCGTGATGTGCATCCGCGTGCCAGTGCCCGACAAGCCACTGCCGACGTAAGCTCCGCCCTCGCCGAGTGCCCAGGCCCTGCCGGACATGAAACTCCTCTCCGTCGCCCTGCCCCACCACGACGCCAGCCTCGCCCTGCTGGCCGGCGGGAGGGTGCGTTATCTGAAGCTCGAGCGCACGCGGCAGCACAAGCGCTACAGCCCGGACAGCCTGCTGGAATGGCGCCGTCTGGCGGCCCAGGCCTTCGGCGGCGAGGCCGAGGGTGCCGACGACATCGTCTTCTGCATCGACCCCGGCGCGCTGCCGCCTGCGGTGCGGCAAGCCCTGCCCGCCGCGGGGCTGGCGCGGCTGGCGGCCGGACAGGTGCCGGCCCTGCCGCTGGAGCCCGCGCTGTGCCGCCACCTGGGCGCGCCCCGGGGCTGGCTGGTCAGCCACCACCTGGCCCATGCGCTCGACACGTGGATGCTCGAGCCGGACGAGCCGGCGGTGCGCATCGTCATCGACGGTCTGGGCGACGGCCGGCCCTGGAGCGTCTACCGCGGCCAGACGCTGGTGGCCGGCGGCGACATCCGTCGCGGCTCCATCGGCTGGGGCATCCGCGAGGCCGGCAAGCTGCTGGACGTCAGCCACGGCCACTACAACGACATCGCCGGCAAGGTGATGGGGCTGCAGGCGCACGGGCGGGTGGACCCCGGCTTCCTCGAGCGCCTGCGGCCCTTCGACATCGACCGTATCGGCGAGATCTGGTCGGTCGAGCACTGGAAGCGCCACCGCGGCGACGCGCTGGTGGCGCGCTGGAGCCTGCTGGACTGGATCGCCACGGTGCACCGGCGCATGGAAGAGGTACTCGTGGACTTCTTCGCCCGCCACGCGCGCGCGGACGAGGCCGTCGCGTACTCGGGCGGGGTGGCGCAGAACGTGGTGTGGAACGCGGCGCTGCGCCAGGCCTTCCCGCGGCTGTGCGTGCCGCCCCATGCCTCGGACGAGGGCCTGAGCCTGGGCGCGCTGGAGTGGCTGCGGCGCCACCACGGGTTGCCGGCGCTGCAGATCCCGCACTTTCCGTTCGCGCAGGAGGACGAGGCGCCGGCGGAGGGCCCCTCCGAGCGCACGCTGCAGGAGGCCGCGACGCTGCTGGCAAACGGAAAGGTGTTGGGCTGGTTCCAGGGCCGGGGCGAGATCGGCCCGCGGGCGCTGGGCCACCGCTCCATCCTGGTGGACCCGCGCTTGCCCGATGCGCGCGAGCGCCTGAACCGCGTCAAGCGGCGCGAGGCCTACCGCCCTTTCGGCGCGAGCGTGCTCGATGAACACTTCGACGCCCACTTCAGCGGCGCGGCCGACGAGTTCATGATGTATGCCTGCCGCGTGCACGACCCGGCGCTGGCCTCGATCGCACACGTGGACGGGAGCTCGCGCGTGCAGCGCGTGACCGGGCGCCACCCGATGCTGCGCCGGCTGCTGCAGAACTTCCACGCGCTGAGCGGCTGCCCGGTGCTCGCTAACACCAGCCTGAACATCGCCGGCAAGCCACTGGCGGCCTACCCCGAGCACGCACGCCAGGTCTTCCACGACGCCGACATCGACGCGATGGTGATTGGCGACGAGGTGCTGCGCAGAGGCTGAGACTGGCTCCGACGACCGGGCGTCCCTCGCCCAGGCCAACCGCGGAGGCAGATGAAAGCCTCGGGCGGCCCGGCGCTTTTCCGGCGGGCCGGCAGGCGCGCCTCAGCCCCGGGCCGGCGGCGACTCCGCGGCCTCGGGGTCGAGCCAGTTCAGGTTCAGCACCAACCGCCAGGGTGCGTCGGTGCAGGAGGCCCCGGTGTGGCGACGGCGGGCATCGAAGACCACGAGCCGGTTGGCGACGCTGCCGACGCGGCTGCCGTCCTCGAAGCGGGTGTAGCCGTTGTTGTCGTTGAGGTAGAGGATGCCGGTGACGGCGCCGCGGTGGCGGGTGTCGACGTGCAGGCCGTATTCGACATGCCGCTCGCGCCGCAGCGTCAGGTTGGCCTTGACGCGCAGCAGCCGCACCGAGCCCAGGTGTTCGGCCACGTCGTGCAGCAGCGCCAGCGCCGGCGAGCGGTAGGTCGACTGCGGGTGCCAGTGGACGAAGCCGTGCACCCACTGGCGGTTCTCGTCCGGCGCCAGCTGCGGCGAGGCGCCCTCCGAGACGACGGGCACGCAGCGCCAGGGGAAGCCGGGCGCGCGCAGGGCCTCGACCAGGGCCTGCAGCGCGGCCGGCGGCAGGAAGCCGTCGACGATCTTCACCGCGGCCGGCCAGGAGGCTCATCGCGGGCAAGCGCGCCTGACGAAGCACCGGGGCCGCGCGCCAGGGGCATCGGGCGCGTCCCTGGGCCAGGTGAGGTGGGCACCTCGTCGTCGTTCGATGCGCCGCGCGGGTCGGCGGCAGCCACCGGGAGGGTGTAACCCGAGCGGGTCCGGCGACTGGCCAACAGGCCGCCGATCAGCGTCGCGGAAAAGTCGGTCCCGGCGCGCAGGACCTGGAGCCGGTGCAGGAGGTCATCGACATGCGAGGCCATCGCCTGCGGGCCCCGGTGCAGGTCGTACAGCGGGCGCCTGGCGTCGTCGGCCTGCGCCAAATGCCGCGCGAGCACGCGTGCCACGTCCTCGAGGCTGAGGTGCACCAGCGCGAAGCTCAGGTGCAGACAGCCGTCGGTCTCGGCCATGGCTTCGTGCGGCCAGCCCTGCGGCACGTAGAACAGGTCGCCGGGGGCCAGAGTCCAGGATTGCGCCGCACCGGCGGGGCGTGCACCTTCGGACGGCCGCACTGCCTCGGCCCCGGGCCGCGCGACGCCGGGCCCGGGGGGCGTGTGCACCGTCCAGCGCTTGCGGCCCGCGAGATGCCACACGAGCACGTCATGAGTATCGTCGTGGCGCGGGAAGCCGGCCCGCCCGGCCGACGAGACATACAGATTCGCCTGCACCCTCACCGGCAAGGCCCGCTCGATCGCGTGCGCCAGGTCCCCGACGGCCGGCATCACGTGGTCGATCCCGCTGGCCACCAGCGTCGCCCCAGCCCGCAGCGCAACCATCACCCGCTCGGGGGACGGCCGCCAGACGGTGCCGGACGCCCCCTCCTGCGGCGTGCAGTACTCGGGCGCGGGCACCGGGCGTCCGTGCAACGCCAGGCGCAGGGTGCGCTCATCCCAGGCACGGGCGATCGACAGCGCCTGCGCGACCGCGTCCCAGCCGATGAGCGCGCGCCGTGAGGAGGACGAGACGGGTCCGTGCCAGGGACGGCGGCCGTAGGGGCCGTCCAGGAAGTCCTCCAGGTCGCAGGGCCGGAGCAGTTCGCGCAAGGCCGCGGTGCCGGGATCTTCGGGCATGGACTGTCGTGGAGGGCACGTGTTCCCGGGCATCATACGGGGGTGTGCCGGGCCCACCGTGCCGGGCCGACACGTCCCGACCGTGAGTCACCCGAACCTCGACTGCACCGATGCCCGGCCGTCCGCAGCCGCCACGCCCGCGGCGACGATCCTGCCCATCGGCCGAGCCCAGGCGGTGGACGCGGCGGGCTGCATCGTCAATCCCTGCGCACCAGAGCTGATCCCGCCTTGCTGGCAGGCCGCCGTGCGCGAACTGCTGGAGATCTGCCGTCAGGCCCTGGGGCCGGCGCTGCACAGCCTGTACCTGCGCGGCTCGGTGCCCCGCGGGCTGGCCATCGACGGCGTCTCCGATCTGGACGCGATCGGCCTCGTGCAAGGCCCGCAAGCCAGCGCCGAGGACTGGATTCGACCGATGGACGCACGGGTGCGCGCGATGCACCCCGGCTGCCGCGGCGTGGAGTTGCGCCTGTGGCCGCTGCAAGGCCTTGACCGACTGCCGCCGCAGCACCCTGCGCGCTTCCTGCTGAAGACGCAGGCCCTGTGCCTGTGGGGACCGGATGTCGCGGCCGCATGGGCGCCGGTCCCGCTCGAGGACGCGCGCATCGTGCTGAACGCGCTGCCCCGCGCCCTGGCACGCATGCGAGTGGCGCTCCACACCGCGCAGCGGCCCGATCACGAACTGATGCGCGAGCGCTGCCGCTGGCTGGCGAAGAAGATCGTGCGTGCCGGTTTCGAACTCGTGGCGGTGGAAGAGCAAGCCTACACGCGCGACCTGCACCCCTGCTGGTTGGCCCTCGCGCGCCACCACCCTCGGCAAGCCGGACCGATGCGTGACGTGCTCGAGCTTGCCCTGGAACCCACTGCAGACGCGTCCCGGATCGCCAGCGTCATCGCGTTGGGCGAATGGGTGCTCGCGCAGGCCATGCACTGCGGGCGCCTGCCGGCCCCGGCCGGCAAACCTCACCCCGGCTCGAGCACCGCCGTGCACTGGTAGCCCTCGCGGTGGAGCGTGCGCAGGGGCAGTTCGCAATCCGAAACCCGTATCCGGCGCGCGCGCAGGCGGCTGACCCGTGTGTCGATGCGGCGCAGGTCGTATTGCGTCCAGACCCGCCCCAAGGCTTCGACGATCTGCCTACAAGACCGCCACCCGCGCCGTGCCGGCCAACGGCGCAAACTCCGCCAGGCTGCCCGCCTGCATCACCTTGTGGCCACGGGAACCGAGGAAATCCGCCACCTCCTCGCGCAGGTCGACCTCATCCTCGAGCAACGCGATGGTCGTCATCGACGCTCCTGGTGCAGGGCACAGCTCACCGGGGTGGCGCCAAGCACGTCGCACAACACCGTCGGGGCCAGGCCCACGAGGAAGCCGCGGCGCCCCCCGTTGATATGGATGCGCGCAAGCGCCAACACGGTGCGCTCGACGTAGACCGGCATCGCCTTGCGCAGCCCGAAGGGCGAAGTGCCGCCCACCAGATAGCCGCTGTGGCGCTGCGCGACCTCGGGCTTGCAGGGCTCCACCGACTTGGCGCCGATCTCGCGCGCCAGGTTCTTCGTGCTGACCTGGCAGTCGCCGTGCATCAGCACGATCAGCGGCTGAGCGCGCTCGTCCTGCATCACCAGCGTCTTGACGACGGCGTGCTCGTCCACACCGAGTTGCCGCGCCGACTCGGCCGTGCCGCCGTGATCGACGTAGTCATAGGGGTGTTCGGTGAACTCGACGCCGTGCGCGCGCAGCCACTGCGTCGCCGGGGTCTCGCTGACGTGACGGTCTTTCCTGCTCATGCCCGGCATTTTCGCCGGCTTGCTCTCGCATCCAGCAAGCACCGTGGGCAAGCTCCGGAAGTCACACGACCAGGCTGGCATGGCTTGTGCTACACAACCTTGTATACCAATAAGCGCACAAATTTCGATCATGAACTCCCCACTCCAGCCCGCGTCGAAGGTGCCTGCGGTCCTCTCCGCGGACACGCTTTCGACGGTCGCAGGTCTGCGCCGCGAACTGCTGGCGGGCCGCGATCCGGTGCCTGGCCTGCAGGCCCTGCGCACAGCGGCACTGCAGGCTGCGGACACGCCGTCAGGCCACGGCGTGTGGATCCACCTGTGCGACGACGCCACCTGGCAGGCGCAGATCGACACGCTGCGGCAGCGGCTCGCCGATCACCCCAGCGCGGCGCACGCGCTCGAGCGTCACCCGCTGCTCGGCGTGCCCTTCGCGCTGAAGGACAACATCGACATCGCCGGACAGCCCACCACCGCCGCCTGCCCCGACTTCAGCCACCGCCCCGACGCCAGCGCCACCGTGGTGCAGCGCCTGCTCGATGCCGGTGCACTGTGGCTGGGCAAGACCAATCTGGATCAGTTCGCCACCGGACTGGTCGGCACGCGATCGCCCTACGGTCGGCCGGCCTGCGCAGCCGACGCCTCGCGCATCAGCGGCGGCTCGAGTTCGGGCTCGGCCGTGGCCGTGGCACGCGGATGGGTCGCCTTCGCGCTGGGGACCGACACCGCAGGCTCGGGACGCATCCCCGCGGGCTTCAACGGCCTGGTGGGCCTGAAGCCCACCCCCGGTCGGGTCTCGACGTTCGGCGTGCTGCCGGCCTGCCGCACGCTGGACTGCGTGTCCATCTTCGCCCACAGCGTCGACGACGCCGCGCAGGTCCTGTCCGTGATCGAAGGTCCGGACGACGCCGACCCCTACAGCGACCACCGCGCCGGCGCCGACCTCTGGTCGCCCCGGCTGAAGGTGGGTGTGCCGATCGATCCGGTGTGGACGGGCGACGCCGGCTACGGCCCTTGCTGGGCGGCCGCCCTCGAGCGCCTGCGCGCCGCCGGTCACGAGACCGTGCCGGTGGACTTCACGCCGCTGCGCGAGGTGGCCGCGCTGCTCTACGACGGGCCCTGGGTGGCCGAGCGTCACGCCGTCATCGCCGACCTGCTCGCGCGGCGCCCACAAGCCATCGATCCGACCGTGCGGCAGGTCGTCTCGCGGGCCACCGCCTTCAGCGCCACCGACACCTTCCGCGCACAGTACCGCCTGCGCGAGCTGCAAAGGCAGGTCGCCTCCCTGTGGGGCTCCGTGGACCTGCTGCTCGTGCCCACCGCCCCTGGGCATCCGCGCTTCAGCGAAGTCGACGCCGACCCGGTGGGCGCCAATGCCACGCTCGGCGCCTACACCAACTTCGTCAACCTGCTGGGCTGGTGTGCGCTGGCGCTGCCGGCGGGCACCACGGATGCAGGCCTGCCTTTCGGTGTGACGGCCATCGCGCCAGGGCATGCCGACGAGGCGCTGGTCGGGGCCGGGCGCGCGCTGGCCGAGGCGCTGCAGCCCGAGCTGACACAAGGCGAAGCGCCGCCCGATCGGGAAGCGGTCGCCGCCACGCCCGCTTCCGAAACGCTTGCATGGCCCTGCACGTCCGCCGACACGCTGCCGATCGCCGTCGTCGGCGCCCACCTGAGCGGGCTGCCCCTGAACCCCCAGCTGACCGCACTGGGTGCCACGCTGATCCGCGCCGCGCGCACCGCCGCGCACTATCGCCTGTACGAACTGCCCGGCACCGTCCCGCCCAAGCCCGGCATGGTGCGCTGCCCTGGTGCCGGCGCCGCGATCGAGGTCGAGGTCTGGGCGCTGCCCCTGGCGCGCGTCGGCGCCTTCCTCGCAGCGATCCCCGCGCCGCTGGGTATCGGCCAGGTCGAGCTCGAGGATGGCGCGCAGGTGCACGGCTTCCTGTGCGAGTCGCACGCGGTCCGTGACGCCATCGACATCACCGCGCACGGAGGCTGGCGGCGCTGGCTTGCAAGCCGCCCTGCCCCTGCCGCCGCCCCTGTCTGAACCACGGCTTCATTCCCCCACCCACCTGCCCGCAAGGAGCCTCGCCATGGACCGCCGTCACTTCCTGTCCACCTCCAGCGCCGCCGCGGCGATCGCCCTGCCGGGCGCAGCCGTCCAGGCGCAGTCGCGCCCGAAGGATGTGCTCATCGTCGCCAACGAGTTCGGCCCGAACTCGCTCGACATCCACACCGTGGGCGCCAATCGGCCGGCCTACGGCGTGTCGTGGCTGTGCTACGACCGCCTGATGACCTACGGCAAGAAGACCCTGCCGGACGGCCGGGTGATGTACGACATGGACAAGCTCGAGCCCGAGCTCGCCGAGAGCTGGCGCATCGCGCCTGATGGCAACTCGGTGACCTTCAAATTGCGGCGCAACGCGCGCTTCCACGACGGCACACCGGTGACCGCCAAGGATGTCAAGTGGTCCTTCGACCGCGCAGTGGCCGCCGGCGGCTTCCCCACCTTCCAGATGGCCGCCGGCTCGCTGGAGAAGCCCGAGCAGTTCGTCGTCGAGGACGACCACACCTTCACGGTCAGGTTCGTCCGGCGCGACAAGATGACGATGAACAACCTGGCCGTCGTGGTGCCCTGCGTCTTCAATTCCGAGTTGGTGAAGAAGCACGTCACCGCACAGGACCCCTGGGGTCTGGCCTGGACGCGCAACAACACCGCCGGTGGCGGCGCCTACCGGGTCGAAGCCTTCCGCCCCGGCCAGGAGATCGTCTACGTGCGCAACGACAACTGGACCAGCGGCGCGCTGCCGAAGTTGCGCCGCATCGTCCAGCGCGAGGTGCCGAGCGCCGGTAACCGGCGTGCGCTGCTGCTGCGCGGCGACATCGACATGACCTATGACATGCCCCCGAAGGACTTCGCCGAGATGGCGCGCGAGGGCGGGGACATCCGCGTGGCGTCGATGCCGATCGAGAACTCGATGTTCTACCTGGGCATGAACGTCACCAAGCCCCCGTTCGACAACGTCAAGGTCCGGCAGGCCGTGGCCTTCGTGCTGCCCTACGACAAGATGTTCGACACCGCGCTGTACGGACGTGGGGTGAAGCTCCACGGGGCGACCTCGACCCAGGTCACGAGCACGGCGTGGCCGCAGGCCACGGCCTACAAGACCGATGTGGCACGCGCCCGTGCCCTGATGGCCGAAGCCGGCGCAGCCGCCGGCTTCGAAACCACCCTGTCCTTCGACCTCGGGGGCGCCACCACCGGTGAGCCCATGGCCGTCCTCGTGCAGGAGGCCCTGGCCCAGATCGGCATCAAGGCCACGATCAACAAGATCCCGGGCGCCACCTGGCGAGCCGCCCTGCTGCGCAAGGACATGCCGATGATCATCAACCGTTTCGGCGGCTGGCTGAACTGGCCCGAGTACTTCTTCTTCTGGTGCTACCACGGCCAGAACGCCGTCTTCAACACCATGAGCTACAAGAACCCGCGCCTGGACAAGATCATCGACAGCGCGCGCTTCGCCGACAACAAGACGATGTACGACGCCTTCGTCAAGGACATGATCCAGATCGGCTACGACGAGGTGCCCCGCGTGCCCCTGTTCCAGCCGACCATGGACGTGGCGATGCGCAAGGATGTCCAGGGCTACACCTACTGGTTCCATCTGCAGCCCGACTACCGCGACCTGTCGAAGGTCTGAGACTGAGTCCCGCCGCATACGCCGCCATGGACTTCGACCAGTACGCCGAGCAGGCCGCGGCCGCCGTGGCCCTGCCGCTGGCGCCCGGGCACCGACCGGGCGTGGTGCTCTACCTGCGCCTGGCTGCGGCCATGGCCGCGCAGGTGGACGGGCTGGCACTGGGCCGCGACGACGAGGCCGCCACCGTCTTCGTGCCCGTGGCCCCCGAGGACCTGCCGGAGACCGCCGCATGAGCCCCGGCAGCGCCACGCAGGCCGTGCGCCGCAGTCTGGACCGCATCGCCGCCACCGACGCGCGCGTCAACGCCTTCACCGCGTTGCTGGCCGAGCGCGCCACGGCGCGCGCGCAGCGGCTGGACCGTGAAGGCGCCGAGGGCCCGCTCGCGGGGGTGCCCTTCGCGGTCAAGAACCTCTTCGACATCGCCGGCCTCACCACGCTGGCGGGCTCGAAGATCGAGCGCGGCGCGCCGCCGGCGGCGCAGGACGCGCTGCTGCTGCGCCGGCTGGAGGCCGCGGGCGCGGTGCTCGTGGGCGCGCTCAACATGGACGAGTACGCCTACGGCTTCACGACCGAGAACACGCACCACGGCGCCACGCGCAACCCGCACGACCTGGCACGCATCAGCGGCGGCTCCTCGGGTGGCTCGGCCGCGGCAGTGGCGGCCGACCAGGTGCCGCTGAGCCTGGGCTCGGACACCAACGGCTCGATCCGCGTGCCCGCCGGCCTGTGCGGGGTGTTCGGCCTGAAGCCCACCTTCGGCCGCCTGCCGCGCACCGGCAGCTACCCCTTCGTCGCCAGCCTGGACCATCTGGGCCCGATGGCGCGCAGCGTGCGGCTGCTCGCGCAGGCCTACGACGCGATGCAGGGCCCCGACGCGGCCGACCCGGCCTGCGTGCCCCGGCCCGTGGAGCCCACCGCCGGCACGCTGGACCGCGGCGGCGAGGGCCTGCGCGTGGGGGTGCTGCAGGGCTGGTTCACCGAGCAGGCCGGCGACGCGGCGCGCGCGGCCGTGCAGCGCGTGGCCCAGGCCCTGGGCGCCACGCAGCCCGTGCACTGGCCCGAGGTGGAGCGCGCCCGCGCCGCCGCCTTCCTGATCACCAATGCCGAGGGCGCGGCCCTGCACCTGAGCGACCTGCGCACACGGGCGCAGGATTTCGAGCCGCTGTCGCGCGACCGCTTCCTCGCCGGGGCGCTGCTGCCCGCGGCCTGGATCACGCAGGCGCAGCGCCTGCGGCGCTGGTTCGCGCGCGAGGTGGCGGCCAGCTTCCGCGGCGTCGACCTCGTGCTCGCGCCGGCCACGCCCTGCACCGCCCCGCCCATCGGCACCGAGTGGCTGGAGATCGCCGGCCAGCGCCTGCCCGCGCGCGCCAGCATGGGCCTGCTGACCCAGCCGGTCTCGTGCATCGGCCTGCCGGTGGTGACGGTGCCGGTGTGGGGCTGCGACCCCGCGGCGCCGCACCTGCCCATCGGCGTGCAGCTGATCGCCCCGCCCTGGCGCGAGGCCTGGTGCCTGCGCGCGGCGCGCGCGCTCGAGCAGCTGGGCGTGGCCCAGGCGCCCGTGGCCCGCATCGACACCCCCACCCCGGCGGCCCTGGCAGCCGCGGGGGCCCCGGACGTTCGCTGAAACCCCGACACCCCATGGACATCAACACCCCCGACGTGCTGGCCGAGGTGCAGGCCGTCTTCGAGCGCTACGAGGACGCGCTCGTGAACAACCGCGTCGACGTGCTGGACGAACTGTTCTGGACCAGCCCGCTGACGGTGCGCTACGGCGCGGCCGAGAACCTCTACGGCATCGAGGAGATCCGCGCCTTCCGCCAGGCGCGGCCCGCCGCCGGGCTGGCGCGCGCGCTGCGCCGAACCGTGATCACGACCTACGGCCGCGACCACGCCACCGCGATGACCGAGTTCGTGCGCGCCGGCAGCACCAAGGTGGGCCGCCAGAGCCAGACCTGGGTGCGCCTGCCCGAGGGCTGGCGCGTGGTGGCGGCGCACGTGAGCGTGGTCGAACTGGCCTGAGAGCACTCCGAACCTCCCATCCCCTCCCAACCCTTCCCCGTCCCCCACCCCGAAAGGAAATCCCGTGAACGACCGCCTCCTGAGCCTGTCCGACGCCTCCCGCCGCCGCCTGCTGACCGCGGGCGCCCTGGGTGGCGCCTCGCTGGCCCTGCCCGGCGCGCTGCGCCAGGCCTTCGCCCAGGCGCCCATCACCGTGGGCATCATCTATGTCGGCCCGCGCGACGACTTCGGCTACAACCAGGCGCACGCCGAGGCCGCGGCGCAGCTCAAGAAGGTGGCTGGCGTCAAGGTGGTCGAGGAGGAGAACGTCCCCGAGACCCAGGCCGTGCAGAAGAGCATGCAGGGCATGATCTCGCAGGACGGCGCGACGCTGCTGTTCCCCACCTCCTTCGGCTACTTCGACCCGCACATGCTGGCCGTGGCCGGCAAGAACGACAAGGTCCGCTTCGCCCACTGCGGCGGGCTGTGGACCCAGGGCAAGCATCCGGCCAACACCGGAAGCTTCTTCGGCTACATCGACGAGGCCCAGTACCTCAACGGCGTGATCGCCGGCCACATGAGCAAGAGCAAGAAGCTCGGCTTCGTCGCCGCCAAGCCCATCCCGCAGGTGCTGCGCAACATCAACGCCTTCACGATGGGCGCGCGCTCGGTCGACCCGAAGATCACGACCACCGTCATCTTCACCGGCGACTGGTCCATGCCGGTCAAGGAGGCCGAGGCCACGAACAGCCTGGCCGACCAGAACGTGGACGTCTTCACGATGCACGTGGACGGGCCCAAGGTGGTGGTCGAGACGGCCGCCAAGCGCGGCAAGATGGTCTGCGGCTACCACGCCAGCCAGGCCAAGCTGGCGCCCGCCGCCTACCTGACCGGCGCCGAGTGGAACTGGCTCACCGCCTACACCACCATCGTCGATGCCGCGCGCACCGGCAAGCCGCACCCGAACTTCGTGCGCGGCGGTCTGCGCGCGGGCTTCGTGAAGTCCTCGCCCTACGGCAGCATGGTGAGCGAGGCCGCGCGCAAGAACGCCGACGCGGTGCGCGCCCGGATGATGGCCGGCACCTTCGACATCTTCGCCGGTGAACTGAAGGACAACACCGGCAAGGTCGTCGTCGCCAAGGGCACGACGCTGAAGCAGACCGACGTGGTGCTGGAGTCGATGAACTACCTGGTCGAAGGCGTCATCGGCAAGGTCTGAAGGGGCGCTCCGCGCCTCGCCTCGACCGTCATCTCGACGGTCACCTCGACGGTCGCCCCGTCCTTGTCACCGCCCGGGCCCAACGGCCCGGGCGGGAGTCGACCCCCTGCCTTGCCTACATGAAATCCGCCGCGGAATCGCTGTTGCTTCCCGTGCTCGCCCTGCTGGGCGGGCTGGCCCTGTTCGGCGTCTTCGTCTGGTTCGACGGCCACAGCCCGGTGCAGGCCTGGACGCTGCTGTTCCGCGGCGCCTTCGGCGACGCTTTCTCGCTGCAGAACACGCTGCAGCGCGCCGCGCCGCTGATGCTGACCGCGCTGTGCGTGGCCTTGCCGGCGCGCGCCGGGCTCACCGTCATCGGCGGCGAGGGCGCGCTCGTCGTCGGCGGTCTGGCCTGCGCCGCGCTGCCCTATGCCTTCACGCCGCCGGCCGGCAGTGCCGGCACCGCCGTGCTGCTGGCAGCGGCTGCCGCGGCCGGCGCGGCGTGGATCGCGCTCGCCGGCTGGCTGCGCCAGTGGCGCGGCGTGAACGAGACCATCTCCAGCCTGCTGCTGGGCTACATCGCGGTCTCGCTGTTCAAGCACATCGTCGAAGGGCCGCTGCGCGACCCGGCGAGCCTGAACAAGCCCTCGACGCTGCCGCTGGCCGAGCCGCTGCGCATCGGCATGATCGGCCCCTGGGACGTGCACTGGGGCCTGGCCTTCGGCGTCGTGGCCTGCGTGGCGGCCGCGCTGTGGCTGTCGGCCACCACGCACGGCTTCGCCACCCGCGTGGTCGGCGGCAACCTGCGCGCCGCCCTCGGCGTGGGCCTGCCGGCGCACCGGCTCATCGTCACCGCCTGCGCGCTGGGCGGCGCGGCGGCCGGCCTGGCCGGCGGCATCGAGGTCGCGGCCGTGCACACCGCGGCCAACGCCTCGCTCATCGTCGGCCTGGGCTACACCGGCATCCTGGTGAGCTTCGTCGCGCGCCACCACCCGCTGGCCATCGTGCCGGTGGCCATCCTCTTCGGCGGCTTCCTGGCCGCCGGCAGCCTGCTGCAGCGCCGCATGGGCCTGCCCGACGCCTCGGTGCAGGTGCTGATGGGCTTCAGCTTCGTCATCATCCTGGCCAGCGAGGCCTGGCGCGGCCGGCTCGGCGAGCTCTTCGTGCTGCGCCGCCCGGCCCAGGGAGCCACGCCATGAACGACTCCGCCATCGTCGACGTGCTGCTGGCCGTGCTCGGCGGCGCCATCCGCGTGGGCACGCCCTTCCTGTTCGTGAGCCTGGGCGAGTGCCTGACCGAGAAGGCCGGGCGCATCAACCTGGGGCTGGAGGGCGTGCTCGTGTTCTCGGCCATGGCCGGCTTCGGCGGCGCCTACCTCAGCGGCCTGTGGTGGGTGGGCGCGCTGCTGGCCGCCGCCAGCGGCGCGCTCGTGGCGCTGCTGCACGGCCTGGTCAGCAGCCTGCCGCGCGTCAACGACATCGCCGCCGGCATCGCCATCATGCTGTTCGGCGCCGGCCTGGCCTTCTACCTGGGCAAGCCGCTGATCCAGCCGCAGGCGCCGCAGATCCCCTCGCTGCCGCTGGGCCTGTGGCTGGGCGCGGCCCCGGGCAGCCCGGCGCAGGCGGCGCTGGCGGTGAACGTGCTCTTCCCGCTGGGCGTGGCGCTGGCCTTCGCGCTCACCTGGGCCCTGGCCCACACCGGCTGGGGCCTGAAACTGCGCATGGTCGGCGACTCGGCCGACGCGGCCCGGGCGCTGGGCACCTCGGTGGCCGGCGTGCGCATCGCCGCCACCACGCTCGGCGGCTTCATCGCCGGGCTGGGCGGGGCCTCGCTGTCGCTGTATTACCCGGGGAGCTGGAACGAGGGCCTGTCCAGCGGCCAGGGCCTGATCGCGGTGGCGCTCGTCATCTTCGCGCGCTGGCACCCGGTGCGCTGCCTGTGGGCGGCACTGCTCTTCGGCGGCGCCGGGGCGCTGGGGCCGGCGCTGCAGTCCATCGGCGTCGGCGGCTACACCTACCTGTTCAACGCCGTGCCCTACGTGCTGACGCTCGCCATCCTGGTGTGGACCTGCTCGCCGCGGCGCAGCCTGCAGGGCGCGCCGATGGAGCTGGGCGTGACGCGCTGAGCGCGCGGCCCCCGACACGCGCATCCGCACCCGCCTGCATCCCCCACCCACCCGATCTTCACTTCGACACGCAAGAACCCCATGAACGGACTCGGCGGACTGAACAAATCCCCCCACGGCGTGGTCGTGGGCCTGGTGCAACTGCAACTGCCGGTGGTGGAGACCCCCGAGCAACTCGCCGCGCAGGCCCGGCGCATCGCCTGGATGGTGGGCAAGGCGCGGCGCAACCTGGGCACGATGGACCTGGTGGTCTTCCCCGAGTACGCGCTGCACGGCCTGTCGATGAGCACCGCGCCCGAGCTGATGTGCACGCTGGACGGCCCGGAGGTCGCGCTGTTCCGCCAGGCCTGCGTCGAGCACCGCATCTGGGGCTGCTTCTCGATCATGGAGGCCAACCCCCACGGCAACCCCTACAACACCGGCCTCATCATCGACGACCGCGGCGAGCTGCGTCTGTACTACCGCAAGCTCCATCCCTGGGTGCCGGTGGAGGCCTGGGAGCCCGGCAACATGGGCGTGCCGGTGTGCGAGGGCCCCAACGGGAGCCGCATCGGGCTGATCATCTGCCACGACGGCATGTTCCCGGAGATGGCGCGCGAGGCCGCCTACAAGGGGGCCGAGATCATCCTGCGCACCGCCGGCTACACGGCGCCGATCCGCCATGCCTGGCGCATCACGAACCAGGCCAACGCCTTCCAGAACCTGGCGCAGACGGCCAGCGTCTGCCTGTGCGGCAGCGACGGCAGCTTCGACTCCATGGGCCAGGGCATGTTCTGCGACTTCGACGGCACGGTGATGGCCGAGGGCGGCAACCGGCCCGACGAGATCATCACCGCCGAGCTGCGCCCCGACCTGGTGCGCGAGGCGCGCGCGCTGTGGGGCGTGGAGAACAACCCCTACCAGCTCTGGCACCGCGGCTACGTGGCGGTGCAGGGCGGCGCCCAGGACTGCCCCTACACCTTCATGCAGGACATGGTGGCCGGCCGCTACCGCCTGCCCTGGGACGCGAGCATCCAGGTGCGCGACGGCACCCCCTGCGGCTTTGCCGCGCCGACGCGGCGCTACCGCGGCGCCGAGCCCAACCTCCTCGACACGCAGCCATGAGCACGATCGCGAGCACCCCCTACCGCTGGCCCTTCGACGCCGACCTGCGCCCGGCCAACACGGCGCTGGTCGTCATCGACATGCAGACCGATTTCTGCGGCATCGGCGGCTATGTCGACAAGATGGGCTACGACCTCTCGCTGACACGCGCCCCGATCGCGCCGATCGCGCGCGTACTGGCGGCGATGCGCGAGCGCGGCTTCACCATCGTCCACACCCGCGAGGGCCACCGCCCGGACCTGTCGGACCTGCCGGAGAACAAGCGCTGGCGCTCGCGGCGCATCGGCGCGGGCATCGGCGACCCGGGGCCCTGCGGCCGCATCCTGGTGCGCGGCGAGCCGGGCTGGGAAATCATCCCCGAACTCGCTCCCCTGCCCGGCGAGGTGATCATCGACAAGCCGGGCAAGGGCTCGTTCTGCGCCACCGACCTCGAACTGATCCTGAGGCTCGGCGGCATCCGCAATGTCGTCTTGACCGGCATCACCACCGATGTGTGCGTGCACACCACGATGCGAGA
>Ga0172376_10004246_pt1 | contig 16462 bp, 14 predicted proteins | sample Lak35m_FD_121114 | JGI IMG/M metagenome (GOLD analysis project Ga0172376, IMG submission 121114) | Freshwater microbial communities from Kabuno Bay, South-Kivu, Congo - kab_092012_35m | ecosystem: Environmental > Aquatic > Freshwater > Lake | place: Democratic Republic of the Congo: South-Kivu... | reverse complement strand
GATTGTTTGTTGAAAAACAGTATCGTACGCGAACAGGACGGCCTCGCCAACTGCCGTTTCTTATCCCGAACTCACGTTAACCTATCCCATCTCGCGATCAACCTGGAAAGACGATCATGGTCAATGACTGGATAGAAACAGTACAGAATTGGATTTATCCGCCACGCTGCCTGCTTTGCGGTGATCGGGGTGAGTGGAGCCTGGATTTGTGTGCCGGTTGCAGGGCATCGTTACCGTACCTGATGCAGGCCTGTATCCGCTGTGCCCTGCCGCTGGCCAGCCCGGGTGATGGCCTGATTTGTGGTGAATGCCAACAAACCCCGCCCGTTTACGACCAGGCTGTGGCCCTGTTTCACTACGAACAACCGGTCAGCCACCTGATCCAGACCCTCAAATTCGGTCGACGACTGGCCGTTGCCCGCACACTGGGGCGATTATTGGCAGAACGCTTGCAGGATCACTCGCCCCGCCCGGATGTGCTTCTGCCGGTGCCCCTGCACCCCCGGCGTTACCGGGAGCGGGGATTCAACCAGTCTGCCGAAATTGCCGAAGCCTTGTCCCGTCACCTGGGTATCCCCATGAACACGACCCTGTGCACCCGGATACGCCAGACACCAGCCCAGGCCGGATTGTCGGCACGGGCGCGGCGGGGCAATCTCAGGGGGGCCTTCGGGGTTTCCAAAACCCGGCTTCCTGCCCATATCGCCATTATCGACGATGTGGTCACCACCGGAACCACCGTCAACGAACTGGCCCGCACATTGCGCCGGGCCGGCGTGGTGTACCTTCAGGTGTGGTCACTGGCGCGGGTTGCCGAAAAAATGGGTCAGTGATTGCACACACCATCCTGATGGGTTTCCATTTCGGTCTGCCACAGGCACTTTCCACCACTGGCGCGATTGATGCCGTTCAGATTGGTCCTGTGGGTCGCCCATTCCTGTTCGCTTGCCCGGATCACCCTGAGCGGAAGGCGTGGGGTATCCGGCCCTGGCAGGGTTTTACGGATTGGGCTGATCCCGGAGGATTCAGTGAGGACAGACGTTTCGAGAGCAAGCCGGGTCTGGCCGCCGGTCATCACCAGGTAAAGGTCAGCCAGAATGCCGGCATCGAGCAGGGCACCGTGCAAATCGCGGTGTTTGTTATCGATTGCGTAGCGTTTGCACAGGGCATCCAGATTGTTACGCTGGCCGGGATGTTTCCTTTTGGCCAGCACGAGGGTATCGAGGATTGAACACAGTGCCTCCAGCGAACGGTTTTCGCCGTGCCATAAATTCAGTTCGTGATTGATGAATCCCGTATCGAAAGGCGCGTTGTGGATGATGAGTTCAGCCCCCGCAATGAACCGCACAAAGTCATTTGCGATATCGGGGAATCGGGGTTTGTCGGCCAGAAAGGCCTGGCTCAAGCCGTGAACGCTGAGTGCCTCGGCATCGATTTCACGATCCGGGTTGAGGTAGGTATGGAAACGCTTGCCCGTGATCTCGCGATCCACGATTTCCACGCAGCCGATTTCAATGATGCGGTGTCCATCAGCCGGTGATAACCCGGTGGTTTCAGTGTCGAGTACGATTTGGCGCATGATTTGATACGGAGGGCGTGATCGGGGACGGGAGGGCGGGCAGAAAGCCCGCACTCCCGTAAAATGAGTCTACTTGATGACCAGGGTTTTGAGGCTTTTGGCGTTGGCTGCAACGGTTTTGCGTTCGGCGACCGGAAGCGGAATCAGACCCTTGTCGATCAGATAGCCTTCATCGCCTGCGGCCTTGTCGCTGGTGAATTCAGCGATGTAGTCCTCTATACCCTTGATGACACCGACATGGGCTTTCTTGACGTAAAAGTACAGGGGACGGGCAATCGGGTACTTTTGACCGGCAATGGTGTCGTATTCCGGTGTAACCCCATCGATCTGCACCGGTGTGAGCTGATCGGTGTTCTGTTCCAGAAAACTGTAGCCGAAAACACCCAGTGCCTTGGGGTTGGCAATCAGTTTCTGTACGATGAGGTTATCGTTTTCACCGGTTTCGATGAAGCTGCCGTCCTCGCGAACCGTGTGACAGAGTGCCTTGAAGTTGGCTTCATCCCGGGCTTTGAGTGCCTTGATCCACGGGTACGCCTCGCAGCCCGCCTCCATGCCCAGTTCCACGAAACTGTCGCGGGTTCCCGATGTCGGGGGTGGGCCTAACACCTCGATTTTGGTATCCGGAAAGGCGGGGTTGATCTGTTTCCAGGTTTTATAGGGGTTTTCCACCCGCTTGCCGCTTTCGGGACTGGCCGGATCGGGGACGTTTTTGGCCAGTGCCAGAAAAATTTCCTTGCGGGTCAGGTTGAAGCCCGCCTCACTTTTGGCACGGGCCATGATGATACCGTCATAGCCTATCTTGACCTCCACAATTTCCTTGACACCGGCCTTGACACAGGCCTCCAGTTCAGAGGGCTTGATGGCTCTCGAGGCATTGGCGATATCGGGGTATTGAACCCCTACACCACTACAGAACAGTTTGATCCCGCCACCGGTACCGGTCGATTCGATTTTGGGTGTCTTGATGCCGCCAGATCGTCCCAGTTGTTCTGCGACCACGGTAGAAAAGGGATATACGGTGGATGAACCGACGACACTTACGTAATCGCGGCCTGATTCAGCCTGGCTCTGCAGGGTGGTGAACAGCAATCCGCTGCCAATCAGTAAAAGCTTTAATCGCTGCATAAGGGTTTCGCTCGTTAGTGGTGTTGATGAAGGGAGGCGGTTTTTGACGGGTCATGATTGTGAAACCGGCAGGTAACACCGGTGTGAAATCACAAGGGTGTGGTTCAATAGCGCAAACTGACCAGTCCGTCGGCCAGCTTGGGTTCAAACCAGGTCGATTTGGGGGGCATGACGTGACCGGCATCGGCAACGGCCATCAAATCATCGACGCAGGTAGGATAAAGGGCAAAGGCCAGTGCCATTTCGCCTGCATCGACCCGGGCTTCAAGAGCCTCCAGCCCCCGGATACCGCCTGCGAAATCGATGCGGTGATCCCGGCGGGGATCCGTGATGCCGAGGTGGGGTTCGATCAGGTAACGATGCAGCAGGCTGACATCCAGTCGCCCCACCGGATCGGTCGGTATCCGTTCGGGATGAAGGGTCAGCCGATACCAGGTTTTAGCCATGTAGAGTCCAAATGTTCCGCTTTGACCGGGTTTGAAACGCTCGCCGACCACCTCGACCCGAAATGACTCGCGTATGCCCTCGAGCAAGCTTTGCGGCGTATGACCATTGAGATCGCTGACCAACCGGTTGTACTCCATCATGTACATCTGGTGATGGGGAAAGCAGACGGTCAGGAAGCAGGCCCGGGATGCGTCATGAGGGAACGCAGCGGCCACACGGGCGGCGGCGGCGGAACGGTGATGACCATCGGCGATATAGAGGGCGGGAAGCTGCTCGAAGGCGGTGGTCAGTGCCGCACAGTCGGTCTCGGCGGCAATCACCCACAGGCTGTGCTGCACACCGTCCGGAGCCAGGACATCGAGATCGGGGGAGCGTCCGGTTTGACGGGCGATGAGGGCATCAATGACAGAACTGTCGGGGTAGAACAGCAACACCGGCCCGGTCTGGGCCGAGAGGGCCGTGATATGTCTGACCCGGTCGTCTTCCTTGTCGGGACGGGTCCATTCGTGCCGCTTGATCCGGCTGTTTTCATACGCACGAACACTGGCGGCGGCTACCAGGCCGGTTTGTACGCGACCGGCCATCACCAGGCGGTAAACGTAATAGCAGGGGTGCGCATCCTGTATCAGGATGCCTTCCGCAATCCAGCTTTCGAACACCCCGGCCGCCTGCTGATAGACCCGGGAATCGTAGGGGTCGATGCCTTCAGGCAGGTCGATTTCGGCCCGGGAAACATGCAGGAAATGCCAGGGCTTGTCGCAGGCGAGTCGACGGGCTTCCTGCGTGTTGACGACATCGTAAGGGGGGGCCAGTATTTCGTCTGCCCGTGCAGGGTCAGGGCGAAGCCCACGGAAGGGGCGTATCAGGGACATGATTCTGGGACTCATCAGGTTGAAGGGGCCGCATTGTACCGGTTTTTGATTGCATGCGTGAAAGCAGGCGGCCTACAACCAGAAAAACTCCCGCAGGAAACGGACGGTACGGTGAGTCAGTAGCCAGATGAGTTTGCGTTCGCCGACCTCGATTCTGGCATTGCCACCCATACCGGGCCGCCACCCGTCCTGTTCCCCGGCCCCGAGGCGGGCACGGGCGAGAAATACGTTATGACCCTCCCGGGTGGTCGCGACCGGATCGACGCGCTCGATGGTCAGGGCAAAACGCTGTTCGGGATGGCCTACCAGGGCAAATTCTCCCGGCATGTCGGGCTGGACTTCGTGTACATCGACCTGATCGATTTGCAGTTCCAGTTCCAGGTTAGCGGTTTGCGCCAGTTTCAGCAGCAAGTCGCCCTTGCGCAAGGGGGAGCCGAGGTTTTTCTTGAGTTCGCCCTCGACGACGATACCGGCCTGGGGTGCACGAACTTCGGCTTGTTGCAACTGATGCCGAACCAGTGCCAGTCGGGCTTCGGCCTGTTGTTTGCGGGCCAGGGCGATCTGCATCTCGGCGAGTTGGCGCACGGCCTGGCTTTTTTCGGCTTCACGTCCGTAGCGGGCCACATCGGCCAGCGCACCCGATTCTTCCTGTAACAGGTCACGGGTATCGAGTTTGACCAGTATCTGTCCGGGTTCTACCCGGTCACCGATTTCGACCTGCACCGCTTCCAGATAACCGTCAAAGGGGGCCGGCATGAACAGCAGGTCACGGCTGCGCAGGGTAACACCCGCATCGACCCGGTAGGGCCAGGGCAGCAGGGACAGAACCAGCAGCAGGACCAGGGTCGTGATCCCGGCCAGTTTCCAGCCGGTGTGGCGGGGACTGGCAAATTGCCGGAAAAATCCACCCAGCCCGTCACGAACACGCACCGGTATGCTGCGTTCACGCCAGTGGAGGTCGCCCAGGGGGCGAACGATCATGCCGAGGATCAATTCGAGTTCAAAGGATTCAGATTCATCCGGTACACCGGCCTGACGTTCCAGCGTCACCATCGCCACACGGTCATGGCCGGTGCGAACCGGTATGGAGATTACACTGCCCGATCCCTGCTTGCGAGCGTAGTGTTCATGGGCCCGGTTTATGCTGCGACTGCCGGAGACCGGGGGGTGGCTGATCCGGGTGTCTTGATCCAGTGCCTCTTCCATGGCCTGAACCAGTTCGCGGGCGGCAGTGGTTTTGCGGTCGAATTTTTCGATATGGCTGATGGCGACCAGTTCCACATAACGATCCGTCACCCAGCCCAAAGCGACCCGTTCAGCGGCAAACCGCACGCTCAATTCATTGCACAGGGCAAAAGCCATCTGCATGAAGTGCTGTTCCTCGCCCAGACGCATACCCAGCCGGATGATGTCGTAGAGGCGATGGGCACCGGCCCGATCCGGGTTGATACGGGCCTGCCGGTGATTGTGCTGATAGTGTCGGGGAACCTCGGCTGCCAGTTCGGCCAGAGCCAGCAAGCCCTGACCGTTCGGTACGTCGACACCGGGCCAGACACAGAGTACGGCCCGGGGTGTTGAGGGTTCCGGTGATACCGGCAGGCGTATGCCCAGCAGGCTTCTGCCGGAAGGCAGTTGACCCACGACCGGAGAATCGGTCAGGGTCTGCTCTGCCAGACGTGTCAGCAGACGGGCATCATCGGAGGAAAGCCCGGCTTCGGCTGGCGATTGCAGCAAGGCTTGCCAGGGTGGTTGCTCCCCCCGGGCAAGCAGGACACTGCGAACCGAATCAAAGGCCAGGCGAATGGCCTCCAGGTAAAGCGGCCAGAATTGCTCGGGTGTGCCGGGAAAATCAGCCAGTCGTCCCAGCCGATCCGGGACAGGCGAAGGGGTGTCGGTGGTTTCAGTGCTGGTTTTTTGTAGCACGATTACCCCCCTTCATCCAATACGAGGAAACCGGAAATGCCGGGACGAATCGTGCCATCCGGATTATCGAATTCGGCCATGATCTCGACCAAGCCACTGGCGGGGTCGGCTACGGGTGAAACGAACACGACGCGACCCTGACGGGATGTTTGCGCTCCGTCCTGCCCCAGACGGACAGTGACCGTCTGCCCCGCTGTCACGGTGACCCCGGTCGATACCGGGAAAGTACCGGTGAAGCGCACCCGGCTGACATCCACCAGGACGATGAGCGGGTCATTGGCCGAAACGCTCTCGCCGGCCTGCAACAGTATCTTGGTGATGAGTCCCGCCAGGGGAGCCCGCAGATGTCGGCGTTCATAGGCCGTTCTGGCCAGATCGAGTTCGACCTTTTCCCGGCGTTTGGCATGCGTCAGTGCCTCATGCTCGGCAGTGGCCGCCTGCAAGGCCAGGGTTTCATCCTCGACCTGCTTGCGGGACACACCGCCGTAGTCGAGTAGCCGTCGGGCTTCGGCAACCTGTGACTTCAGGGTCTCCCGACGCTGGCCGTATTCCCGCAGTTTGGCCTGGTCTTCGACCAGGATTTTGCGGCGACGGATTTCCAGTTGTTCCAGATCGCGATCCAGATACAGCAACAGTTCGCCCGTTTTGACCTTTTGCCCCTCGCTCACCAGCACTTTTTCGATGCGGCCACTGACACCCAGACTGAGTTTGAGTTCGTGCAGGGCCTGGGTGATGCCCGGAGCCAGCAGTTCCGCCCGGACCGGGAGGATACTTCCGGCCAGGGCGATCACCAGTAAAAGCCGTGACGACCGACGCATCATTCCCCTCCCTGATACTGCCCGAGCAGCGTACCCTGCGCTGCCTGCAGCAAGGTATTGGCCTTGATCCAGGCCACCTGCTGTTCGACCACGGCCAGATGGGCATTGATGCCGCGTTCTTCCCGCAGGATGATCTCGCGGGTATCGCTGCGTCCGGACAGAAAACGCTGACGTTCCAGTGCGATTTGATGTGCTTCCCGGGTGGCGACATCCTGCCACAGGGCCCAGCGTTCGGTCGCGCTGGCCAGCAGACCCAGGCTGGTATCGATGTCGTTGACGATGGCCACTTCGAGGGCCTTGAGGGACAGTATCGCGTCCTCCTTGCGCAGGTTGGCGACTTCGGTATCGGCTTTGGCCTGTTTGTTTTCAAACAGGGGCATGGAAAATTGCAGGCCGACATTCCAGGTGGCGTAATCCTGATTGCGGGTGACATCGAAGGCGCGTCCGGTGGACAGATCCAGCCCGTTCAAGCCGTAACTGGCGACCAGATCGACCCGGGGCCAGCCCTGGTTGCGGGTATAGGCAATCTGCACATCCTCCCGTTCCACCATGATTTTTCGCATGCGGAAATCATCCCGGTTTTCCAGTGCCGTCTGTACACTACGCCCGAAATCGGGGGATGCCGGAATGACTTCAGGCAGGGTTTCCCGGGTCTTGAGGGTATCGGGTACTTCATCACTCACGGCCAGCAACAGGTTGCGCAGGCGGTTGAGCTGTTCCCGGGCCTGTTGCCGGGCCTCGCTGCGACCGGATTCAAAACGGGCCCTGGAGCTTTCCACTTCCCAGACTTCGGATTCGGGCAGGCGGCCTTCCCCGTACAGTTTGCCGACCAGCGTGTTGATGCGTTCAGCCATGGCCACCCGGGCCTCGGCCGACTCGAACCGGCGTTCTGCCAGGGCCAGGTCATAGTAGGTGGAGACGGCTTCGGCGATCACCCGGGTTCTGGTGTCGTTAACGGCGTAATTGGCGGCATCCCTATCCATTTCGGCTACTTGTATTTTGGCCGTATTGACCCTGAGACCGGCATCCCGCGCCAGCGGTTGCATCAGAGTCACACCGTAAAAGGTGCGGTAGTTTTCTCCCTGATCGGGGCGTTGCTGCTGAATGAGGTTGGTCATGAAGCGTGACAGTGTGACCTTGCCTTCAACCCGGGTGCCGGTCGTGAAGGTTTTTGATACCCCGACGGAATAATCCTGCCCCCGGCGTTCATAAATCCCCAGGTTGGAGCGGAACAAATCTTCTTCCGCCGTATTCTGCTGGCGCAACTCGCCGGTAGTGGCCTGGGCATTGAGGGTCGGCTGAAAGGCTGCATTGGCCCTTTCGGTGCCGGTCGCGGCGATATCCCGTTCATACCCTTTGGAACGAATGGCCTTGTTTTGATCGAGCAGACGGTGAACGAACGTCCTGAGCGGCAATTCAAGCGGTAAACGATCCGCAACCGGTTCTGCCCGGGCGAGAACCAGGCCGGACATCGTGATCAATGCACAGTAAAGGAGTAGGACAGGAACAGGGAAAACCATCGGATGAACGCGAAACAGGCGGGAGAATGATTTTTGGGAACAAGGACACGGTGGCGGGGTGAAAACGGCTTTCCAGCCCCGCCAGCCGACCTCAACCGGCTATGCCTTCGAGGGTTTTGGGGGGCTCGACCTGTTCATCCTTGAGCATGACCAGGCGTTCGATCTGGGCCAGTGAGATCAACTGGGCGTACAGGGCCGGGAGGTAACGCTTGTTGCGGATCTCCAGGAACAACTCATCGGACAGGTTATTGAAGCGTTCCTCGTTGATGACGTAGCAACCCGAGATACTCTTGACCATGCCCTGGTGACGAACCCGCATGTTGAGCGGGGTCAGCATGTTGTGTTCGGTCAGGAACCGGCAGAACTCGCGGGTCATGACATCCATTTGCTGCAATTCAGCCAGGTAGTGCTTGACGTTTTCGATGACCTGGGTGGGTTCTCCCTTTTCATCGAACAACGGACTGCCTTCGGTATCACTCAGCAAGTCGCTGTCTTCATCGACGCAGACCAGAAAACCGTCATCGTCACCGACCTGGGTCAGGGCAAAGGGATAGCGGCGAATGATGGCCGGAATGTAGGAGGCCTGCCATTTGCCGTCCTGATCCACGAACAGGTTTTCACCGGCTTCCAGGCCCATGAGGACTACCGGACGGAACTGGTCGTGTTCCTTGTCCTCGGTGAACACGACCGGATAAATGGCAGCGACCCGGGCAAATTCATGCACCGTCACGTAGGCGATATGAAACTGTGAGGCGAAGCTGAAGTCGGCGGTCTGGCGGATTTTCTTGCCTGCATGACGCTCTTTGTTGACCGGAACCACTTTCTGAAACATCGGGATAGACTCCAAATTGATCTGAAAAAAACGAAACGGTCGAGACGACTTCCGGGCGGTGTATCAAACCCTGGTCATTTCTCAACCCCAAATTCAAAAAACGGCCCAATATAGCAGTTTTGTCCGGGCAAATCCTTACATTTTCTTACCCGCACCGGGTGGCACGGCCAGTCGATTGCAGGGCAGAACGGTACTTCATGCAGGGCCATATCCTATAATGGCGGGCTTGCCGCTCCGTCCGGTTCACTGTCCTGTTTCCTGCCTGATCAGAACGATCCATCATGACTAAAAAACTCCCGCAATCTCCGCCACTGGCCAGTGGTTTTGCCGTTTATCGCCGCCTGCTCGGGTACGGTGTGCCGTACTGGAAGATGTTCGTATCGTCCGTGGTAGCCATGGTGATCTATGCCACACTGGGACCTGCCTTTGCCAAATTGATCCAGCCGCTGATCGATGGCAGTTTCCTGCAGAATGACCCGGAGGTGCTGCGCCGGGCTCCCCTGATCCTGCTGGGCTTGTCCCTGGTGCGGGGATTGAGCGGCTTTGCCACCGATTATTGTTCAGGCTGGGTCAGTCGCCGGGTCATTGCCGATTTACGCCAGGCCCTGTTCGATCAGTTGTTGAACCTGCCCTGTCATTTTTATGATGGTTCTTCGGGCGGGCAGTTATTGTCCCGCCTGTTGTACAACACCGAACAGGTTTCCAATTCACTGACCAAGGGGGTCACGGCGGTTTTCAAGGAAGGCCTCACCATCATTGGCCTGACCGCACTGATGTTTTACGAAAACCTGATGTTGTCGCTGGTTTTCATGGTCACAGGCCCCTTGCTCGGCATCAGTATCCGCAAGGTCAACCAGCGGTTCAGGAAGATCAGCATGCGCATACAGGAATCCATGGGCAATGTCGGCCATGTGGCACAGGAGGCCATCGACGGGCAGCGGATCGTCAAGGTGTTCAATGGCAAAACCTGCGAGTCCCGCAAGTTTTCCCGCGAGAATCAAAACAACCAGTTACGGCAAATGAAGCTGATTTCAGCCGAAGCCGTCAGTGATGCCATTATTCAGTTCATCTACATCGGCGGGTTTGCCACCATCCTCTATGTGGTTTCGCTGGAGTCGGTACGGCAAACCATCACTCCGGGCAGCCTGATTTCCTTCATTGCCGCCATGGCCATGATGCTGAGCCCGATCAAGCGGGTCACCCAGGTACTGAATATCCTGCAAAGAGGGATTGCGGCAGGCGACAGCATTTTCGAGTTGCTCGACAGGGCGCGGGAGAACGATACCGGCACCCGAACAGTAAGTGCCGTACGGGGGCGTATCGAATACCGTCAGGTCAGCCTGGCCTACACCGATAGCGCACGGCAGGCACTCCGTGACATCAGCCTGGTCGTGGAGCCGGGGCAGACCATTGCCCTGGTGGGAGAATCCGGTAGCGGCAAAACCTCACTGGTACGTTTGTTGCCCAGACTGTACGAACCCACGGCGGGACAAATTTTGCTGGATGGCATCGACATCCAGGCACTGACCCTGGAGAGCCTGCGGGGGCAGATTGCCTATGTAGGCCAGGAAGTCACGCTGTTCAACGATACCCTGGCCAACAACATTGCTTACGGATGCCGGGAAAATGTCAGTCTGGAAGCGATCCGCCAAGCCGCCGCTGCGGCCCATGCCCTGGATTTCATCGAAAAACTGCCCGATGGATTCGACACGGTGGTGGGACAACAGGGCATCGTCCTGTCGGGCGGACAACGCCAGCGCATCGCCATTGCCCGGGCCCTGCTCAGAAACTCCCCCATCCTCATCCTCGACGAAGCCACCTCTGCCCTCGATGCCGAATCCGAACGCAAGGTACAGGAGGCCCTCGAACAGCTCATGCAGAACAGAACCACCCTGGTGATCGCCCACCGACTGTCGACCATTCAGAACGCAGACCGGATTTATGTCATGGGGGAAGGCCGCATCATCGAATCCGGTACCCATGAAGAACTGCTGTCGGTTCCGTCCCGATATGCCGGGCTTTACGCCATGCAGTTTGCCCATCCGGCGACCGGATGAACCTGTGAGCCAGCTGCCCCGGTCACCGGGATGTCACACGTCTGACCTAAGATGCCCGTCTGTTGTTTTGGCCAACAGGTAATTTGAATGACCAACATCATAGATACGCGGCTGGATATTCCCGACCTCAGGACTCTGACCATCGCGGCACATACCATCCCTTCCACCCTGAAGGCTCTTGATTTACACGATTTTCTGCTGCAGCAGCCCGGTATTCCCTGCTTGCCCGTACTGGACAATGAAGGTGGCCTGGTCGGTGTCATTTACACCCGTGAATTTCTCAAGACCATGTCGCGGGCTTTCATGCGTGAACTGAGTTGCCGACTGACGGCAACCGATTTCGTCAACCGCCACTACTTTCTGGCCCAGGTCGATGATGAGGTAACCAAGGTACTCTCCTCCCTGCTGGTGCATGATCCCAAGCTCGAAAACGACAGCATCATCGTCTTCGAAGGAAACAAACTGATCGGCATCGTTACGGTGGCCAATCTGTTGCTGGTCATCTCTGAAACCCAGTACCAGTTACTCGACCGGATGGAACTGCTCAGTAGCCGCCTCAAGGAGGAAGTAGACATTTCCGCCAGGCTGCAAAGGGATCTGATGCCCGACAAGGAACTCGAATTCAAGGGCTTTCATGTGTCCGGCCTGTTGAGTACCTCCACTGAAGTGGGGGGCGACCTGTTCGATTATTTCATCATTGACGAACGTTACCTGATTCTGGCCATGGGCGATGTCAGTGGCCATGGCGTACCCTCGGGAATGGTGGTGTCTTCGGCGAAGGGAGCCTTGCGCACCTTGCCGGATGACATCCTTCAGCAACCCGCCAAATTATTGCAGCACCTGAATTATGCGGTTTTTGCCACCGGCCTGATGCAACGGCTGATGACGTTCTTTTATATCGTCATCGATACCAAACGGATGCTGGCAACCTACGGCAATGCAGGCCACAATTTCCCTTACCTCTACCGGGCCAGTGAGAGTCGCTGGATACAACTGGATGATGCCGCCGGGCTGCCGCTCGGGATTGATGAGGATGAGGTGTATAACCAGATAACCATCGATCTGGCCAAGGGGGATCGGCTTTTCCTGTATACCGACGGATTGATCGAGGAGATGGATGAAGCCGAAGAACAGTTCGGGTATCAGCGGGTGGCAGACAACCTGGCCAGCCTGGCTTACGAAACGCCCCATGAAATGATTACCCGGATGCTGGACGTATTGACCCAATATGCCAATGGCAGGACATTCGAGGACGATGTGACCATGATTGGCCTGCATATCGCCGAACAGGAAGAACAAGTCAGGCAAACGGTCGCCGTCTTCAAGTCACCGGATGAACAAAAACATCCCACCCCGATGGAAAGGTGGTTCAGGGAGCACAGGCTGGAGTTGATGGAAGGTGCGGAACTGCTGGATGAGCCTTTGGGACACACCCTGGTTCCCGTACTGACCCAGGGCTTCTTTGACAGCATGAGTGGCAGCATTCCCCGTTCCGCCTGGAGCGAAGGCCCGGTATTATGGGCCGGTGTGCCATTGGCTGGACAAATCAGCCGCATCAAGGATGCCACGATTTGCAGGGTACTGCAGGACGGCGACACCATGATCTCCCAGATCGGACTCAATACCCTGCTGTTTGGCAATGACGAGTCAGCCTTCCTTGACCTGAAGCACTATTTTTCCAACACGGTCCGGATCAAGGTCACCCACACCGGTCAGAAAGAGGAAATCATCAATGAAATCCTCTCCTTTGCCTCCCGATACGGGGCTGATGACAAGCGGCCCTATCTGCCCGGCATGTTGCCGATCACGCTGGATGAAATGCTGGAAAATGGCTTCATGGCCGCACCCGACTCCTACAGGGAATCTACCGGACAGGTCGAAAAGGGAGCCCGGCGTGAGTTGGCCGAAGCCGAACAGGTTGAAGTCTGTTACGGCATCAATGACAAGGTATTGGGCATCAGCGTGACCGACCCCTGGGGCCGGTTTACCCCTGAGATACTGCTGCGTGGCTTCGAGCGGTATTGCACGGGTGGTGAAATCGAGGCCGGTGTAGGCGGCGGTGGCCTGTACCTGCTGTGGCGGTTCTGCGATTACCTGCACGTCCATGTCAACCCGGGCCGACATACCGTTTTTACGGTCTTTTATTCGATCCAGGATCATATTGATCCGGAAGCCGAAAAGAGCTTCCAGTTCACATTAACCAGAAACAGCAATCAAAAGGTAAACAACGATGAGCACATACCAGTTTAAAGGTGTACTGTCAGCAGAGAGCCAGGAAGAATTCCGGCAAATGATCGAAGCAGCCAAGTCCGGTTCATCCGTTCGCCTTGACTTTTCCAAAGTGGATCGTATCAACTCCATGGGTATTGCCCTGTTACTCAAGGCCCTCAAGGAACTCAAGCAGGGTGGCAAGTCGGTGGAAATAGCCGGTGCCAATGAGATGATCCAGGTTTCCTTCAAGATGATGGGTATCAATTCCTGGGCGACGCTGGTTTAGCGGATAGAAGTCGCTCGGGTTCTTTGCGCCACGAGGTATTCCAAAGTGACCAATAATTTACTGTCTCCTTCCGATGTGCCGGTGGGTATACCATTGCCCTGGTCGATTGCGGACAGTCACGGTCGGTTACTGTTGCACAAGGGTTATGTGATAGCCCGGCAAATCACCGTAAACAGCCTGTTTGCAAACTGTGTCTGTCAGATTCTGGCTGAAGAGGATGTCGATACCACACTGGTTCAGTCGGAGGTTACTTCAACCCGCTTTCCCCTTGATGATCTCTGTGATCTTTCAGTCAGGCTGAAACCCTGTGTGGATGAACCCGATGCCGTCCGTGATTTTCCGGCTACCCTGCTTTCGCTGGCAGCCGAATTTCAGCGCATCGTGGCCATGGATACCGACTTGACCATGGGGTCCATCTTTCTGGATTTATCCATCGAGCCCAGGCTCAAGAAAATCCTCGATGTGGCCATCGTGTGTGATGTGGTCGCCTCGGTCATGCGGATGACGGCGGCTGCCCGTCGTACCCTGACCGCTGCCATACTGACGCTGGACATGGGGATCGACCTGCCGGAAGTGTTTGCGGCCCAACGCCTGCGCCAGTTGGGGGTAACCGACTCGGACTGGCTGAATGCGGTCATGCAGTTTCACGAGCTGCGACATGACAGCCAGCATCCCTCAGGTCTGGGCATGGATCACCTCGGACTCGAAACCCGGCTGATCCAACTGGCTTACAGTTATACCGATAGTCTTTGCAACATGCAGAACAATGAGTCCATGGCCTCGTACCAGTTGATGCGCGATATTTTCAGGGAAAGTGGACGCAGTCGTGACCCGGTGCTGGGCGGGTATTTTATCAAGGCACTGGGATCTTATCCGATCGGCTGCCGGGTTGAACTGTGCAATGGTGAGGCGGGTGTCGTCATTCGGCGCACCGATAACCTCAATTGCCCTGTCGTCATGGTGCTGACCAACGCCGGTAAACGCAAGCTCAGGATACCCGTCAAGCGGGATACCGGTGTCGTGTCTTACCGCATTGCCACCCTGCTCAGTCATCGCCAATATGAGCCACTCGACCCCTACCAATTATGGGGCTATCTACCTTTCCAGGCACATGGCTGATTCCAGACAGGAGCCCTCGCGGGACAATCACGGGAATCGGGTCGGCAGTTCCATCAATGCCTTGTTTGTCGCGCTTTTGATGGGCTTCGTGGGTCTGGAACTGGTCCGGAGCCTGACGGTACTGGAGGGGTACGGGCTTTATCTGGCGCAGGCGGCCTGGCTGATCCTTCTCTACTCTGTTTTCATTACGATAAAAACCCGACTCGCAACGCCCTACAGCAGCGTCGATGCCTGCCTCAAGGCGTGGACGGTTCAGGCCAGAACCCAGGCACACTTCAGTAAACCGGCCATCACCGAATCAGCCTGGTCGCCTTGTCATCAGTCTGCCATTGAGCTGAGTGATGCCCTCAACGTGTTACTGGCCACGGTGGAAAAGAGGGGGCTGGCGGTTCGCACTGAAACAGGCTCGCTGGAGCAGATACTGCAAGGCATGAAGCAGTCGCTGGATGAACAGGTTCAACTCAGCGAAATCATGTTGTTTGCCAGCAGTCATTCCTCCCAGATCACCCGTGAAGTGGGCGATACGGCGCAACTCGTGTCCAGCGATACCGCTGCCCACAATGCGGCTGTGGAAAATTCCTGCGAGGAAATGAATGCGATCAACCGGAAGATTGGTGAAGTTTCCGCCCACCTGGAAGCCTTTTCCAACACCGTAGGCATACTCAGTGCCCAGACCGGCAACATCATGGGTATCGTCCAGTTCATCAATGATATTTCCGACCAAACCAACCTGTTGGCCCTCAACGCTGCGATAGAAGCCGCCCGGGCGGGTGCCCAGGGACGGGGATTTGCCGTGGTGGCTGAGGAAGTCAGAAAACTGGCTGAACGGGTAAAGAGTGCAACCTACGAAATCGGCAAGAGTATCGATAACGTGGCAACCCAGGTGGAACATATACGCAAGGGTAACAGCCAGATCAGCCAGGAAATGGAAAGAACCCGTGACATCGTGGACAGAACGTCCGATCGCTTCCAGAACATGGTGGAAAATTACCACGTCACCGGTCAGCGACTCATGATGATTTCAGGTTCGATACGGGAATTGCAGGAAAACAACGAAGAGATTCATAACAAGATGAATGAACTGAACGAACTCTCGCAGCGTTCGGATCGCGTCACCCTCGAAGCACTCGCCATTTATTCCCGCCTCAAGCAGTTAAACGACACCTGAGCCGGTCACTGACCGTTCACACCTCTACCGTTGATCGGGATCAGTATCAGTATCAGTATCAGTATCAGCCAGACTTGAATCTTGCCATCCTTTCGGTCGTTCATCGGGTCGGAAATGAACGCTTCCGACCGACTGATCTGGCCTCCCACCCTGAATCCCCCGATTTCGTCCGCGCTCGAATCGAGCAACCCCCCCGACCCCTGCGGGTCACTGTCCATCTCACCCCTCTGGATTCCCTTTGCAATAAACGGTTGCCTCTGGGTTTTTGCCAGCACTCCTGATGTACTGCGGTTTTCACCTGTCCCACCGTCAAGCCTGCGGCGGTCGCGTAGGCCGATACGAGATGCAACGCCCTCCCGCCATCGGATTTTGAGCGGCGTGCCGTCTTGCCATCGACCGCAATCTGTACACCCTCCAGATTGCCACACACCCCACTCATCCAGGCGATGAACCGCATCTCGAACTGCATGGCATCCAGCAATGCGAACACCCGCCCGAACGTGTC
>Ga0172376_10004245_pt1 | contig 16464 bp, 22 predicted proteins | sample Lak35m_FD_121114 | JGI IMG/M metagenome (GOLD analysis project Ga0172376, IMG submission 121114) | Freshwater microbial communities from Kabuno Bay, South-Kivu, Congo - kab_092012_35m | ecosystem: Environmental > Aquatic > Freshwater > Lake | place: Democratic Republic of the Congo: South-Kivu... | reverse complement strand
TGCTGTTCCGTGCAGAACTGGAGGATCGGGTTGGCCTCGTTCTCGTGGATATACAGGGGCGCCTTTTTTACACGCACCCCCACCTGGATCCTTTTTTCCTGGAGCTTGTAGTAGGTCTTTTTCCTCTGTATGTTATTGACAAATTCCATCTTGATCATACAAAAGGAATTGACACTCTGGTAGAAATACAGCTTTTTCATTCCATACACAAATGTCATCTTGCCAGCCCAGCAGTTCCGGCATCCCCCCCTTTCACAATCGGTTTCGAAATGATCCGCATTCAACAGCTCCAGGATATTCCGTTTGATCCCTTCCCTGTGCTGATGGACTTCCTTTTCTGGTATCCCCCCTATTTCTATATAAAAATACGGCATAAAATCCTGGACATGGATACAGATGTTCCTGTTCTCCTGATCAATCCCATACATCCTGATGTGAAAAGCTTGTCTGGAAACAGTTTCCTCGTCCTCTGTGCTCCATGTGTATATAAATGCCTCCTTCTTCATTCTGATTATTTTTCGTTTTCTTTTTGTTCTGTTTTCATTTTTGTTTTTAGATTTTATTTCAAATACGAAATAGAATCAATCATTTTTTATTTAGTGTGTGTTCAGGCGATGGTAAAGAATGTCGAGGACATCAACTGTTTTACACGGCAGAATATAATCAAACCCGATAAAATGTAATGCCATCATTGTGGGGTAGAATTGTAGGAAACGCTTTTTGGCATCCTTTCGTTTCTTCTTGTCTTTACTGTTTTTGATGACATGACGCCACAACAGACACCTTCTGGATATCTTGACATACACGTCATAAACATGTTGGTAATTTTTTTCTGCTTTTTTGTCCCATTTTTGCTGGAGCTTGGATGGAAGCGTTGATAGGGTGTCCTTGTTTGGTGGCACTCGACGAACCCGTGGTGTTGTCTGGATCATGATGGATCTGTAGAAGAAACAATAGTCAGTAAAGGATTGGTTTATACACCTGAAATTGGAGCACCAAAATCACTTTTTGGGACGAATCACAATATAGCGTTTCGTTCGTTGGTTGATGGTCATGAATAACAAGCTTATCATCAATAAAAGGATCATCACAAAGATTGTAATGTAAATATACCAAAAGTGGTCTATTGGTTGTGGGCGCAACAATTCCTGCTGTAGTTTTTTTGTTTCATCCAGCAATACTGGTGGTTTTGTTGTTGTTTTTGTAGCTACATCAATCGGGTCGGCATCAATCAAAAAGACAACCCTTACAATATCCACCATGTTCACTGGACACAATGGAAAAAAAGAAATAAACAATACATCGTTTGAAGATTTTAGTGCCATCTTTTTTACAAAATTAAGGGTGAGATGGTTTTCACCCATCTTTCCGCCGGGTTGATTGTAGTAAATATCTTGGAACCCATTCTTGGACACCTGGATCTTGGAAAACAGTGTGTCTGTCCGGCATTCTGGTATATTCCAACCCATCAAATCCACCCCAACACCCGTGTATTCCACCGGTTCTTTGATGCTTGAAAACCGGAATTTTAAAACAAAAGGAGGGGTCTCGTATTGTGGAAAATTACGGAAATCACGATAATCCAAAATGTTAAAACCATCGCTTGGATTCCATTCTGTCAAAATATTCTGTTTGCTCATTAGTTTATTGTTCCAAGGATTTTTTGATTTATTTTTCTTTTTCTCGCATTCATCTCTTTTTTCAATTCTCTGTAGCGAATGTCCCCCAATAATTTCAAAATACGCGCATCAGCGCCAGCACGATAAAAATTGGGGGCAATATTATTAGAACCATAGGTATAAACACATGCTATATTGTAAAGAGAATTTTTGAATTGATCCGATGAAAGTGTTGGTAGTTTTTCAACCGAATTTTTTGATATATTTTGTTTGCTTTTTTTCAGCCAATTCTTCTTTTGGATTTTGGCTTTTTCCAGAACCTGCTGGGACACTTGTAGGGGGTGTGGTAGATTTGAGATGAGGTATTCGGTAAAAATAGGGTCTTTGTTGCTCAGGTAAGAAATGACATTGTTATAAGAGTCAATAAAGTCATCATAAGCCATCATCATTCTTCTTCTTTACATTCTAGAAAGAAAAATTCTTTTCTCGAAAAACATTATCACTGGGGTCGTGCCCTATTCTCTTGAATTCCTCCAGCAAAAACTCGCCAATCTTGTCGTGGGGAACTGTGTAGGGCACCACGACAAGTGTTATATTGGCTTTTCCACACAGGTCTTTTTTGATGAGATCCCTATATTTTTGGTTCTGGAATTTATCCTGGGAATTCTTGTGCATGAATGAATTATAATGATAATGCTGGGCCCCATTGTATTCAATCGCTAGTTTTAATTCGTCATTGTAAAGGTCAAGTTCAAGGTTTTCACCCGTGACTGGATTTTTTAGGAAATCTGGTCTGATCTTGTTGAAGGGTTTTTGGAAATAAAACTCACAGAATGATTTGCACGCGTGCTCACCTTTGCTGCTGCAGTTTGAAGCTTGCTGGCTGTATCTCTGACGTGGGGGCCTGGATGCGCGCGGATTATTGATGGGCCTAAACAGTGCCCACAGGATATGCTCATAAATGTCGGACCATGTCAAATTTGTTCCAGTGTCGTCTTGTTCTGAAAAGTAGTTGATCAAGAAGAGCACCAGAAAAACGACAAGGATCAAGATGATCAGTATGTGCCAACCGTGCTTGTGCCAATACTCCCTAGAATCCGAAATCAAGCCCATAAATTGTTTTTATTATAATGAAGAAGAAATTTTGATACAATTTTAAGGAGATATTATTTTATAATAAAAACAAATGACCAAAGTGCTGCACCCCATATTTCTGGAATTTACCCACCATGTCAAAGACGAATACTGGAAGCTCCTCTACGAAGACATGGCATTTGGAAAATTTCCAGGTGGTGCCTACGTCCAAAAGAATTTCTTTTGTTGCTACTGCAAGGGCAAGGAATTCAGTGTTGAATTGACCCCTAAAAATTTCTCAGTATTCACCCAGATCCATTCCCTCTTATCGAATGACCTTGGAATCCGTTCCGAAAAGGAGAAGCTTGTTTTAAAAGAAAGCGTCATCCAGTCGCAGACAGTCAAGGACCCAAAACGGCTGATCAAGGATGTTTCCCTGACCTCATTCATCATCAAGAAGGGAGAAACACACAACCTCCCCGACAATATCATCCGCAAGATTTTTTCTCTCTTTATTGTTGGGTTCATGTTCAAAACACTCCTTTTGAAAGATGTGGTTTTTAATGGGAGTGAGATCCAAGAAATCCGCGGGTTTAATTTTGCCGATAGAAAGGTGCGAATCAACAAGAATATCCTGGAATTGAAGAAACCACATATTGAGTATGAAAACCATATACGGAATGATAGTACAAATTTATTGTCTTCTCACTGGCAGAAATACACTGATAATCTGTCCGTTTTTAACCAGAACACAAGTGTCATATAAGACCACTAAAAAAATTCTGTAGGGCAAAAACAACCTCCATATTGATTTTATGGATACATAATTGTTTGTTGTTGTCAAAATAGAAATCAGCATCAAAGAGGTTGTTCTCATCACAATTCATCTCATAATGGGAACATACCCTCATATGAAATCCCGACCAGTGTATATTGTTATTATAATTCTGGAAACAATCTATAAAAAATGCGCCGTTTTTGATCTTTTGGACGCGTATATTTATCTTGTTTATTGTTTGTGGTGTGGCAATGTAGTCATCTGCTGTTATTTTTTCCCATTTAATCCCCACTTTCCAATCTTCGTTTATGTTGATGCTGATCATGAGACATTCATTATTGATAAAATCAAAAAAATCCTCGATATTTTCCATCCTTGGTAATTATTCTTTTTCTTTTCTATGAAAATCAATTTTTACATTCTTGGTTCTGTTCAATGGAGAGTTTTTTAAGGTCGTTTAGGAATCCTTCTGTTGCTGCGTGCTTGCGATTGCTGATTTTTTTCAACAACAAATCCGCAGAAGGCCAAGACGACGGGTCATTGTAGTTGAATTCGTATTCTGGAGAAAGGATTCTTTCCACATTTTCATCCCCTTTGACATGATAAAGGCGATAAATCACGACATTCTGTTCATCCTGAGGAAGGTGTGAATGGCTCTTGAAGCGCACCCCCCTCCCTATGACCTGGCGTTCGGTGTTCTCATTCCAACCACTCTCCATTAGGATCATCTGGCGTGTCCCTTTTAAATCAAGCCCCTCTCCACCTGCTTTAGAAATAAACAGGACATCCACCTCGTCATTATTGTAAAGAGCCACAATCTCAGCCCTGCGTTTCTTGGTCTGGCTCCCTGTGATGTGCTCCACCCTCAAATCGGGGAATTCCTTCTTGAGTTTCTTCTGGATCGCCTCGACCCCAGCATCCAGGAAATGAGAGAAAATGACCGTCTTTTTGTGTTGATTTGTCCGTAGATTATCAACGATCCAGCGGATTTTTTCACTCTTCAACATGTCCGCTTCAGGAAGCCCAGAGAGTATATTGACTGCGCGTCGGATGCCGTTAAAAAATGGTTTTAATCGAGATTCTTCCCCAAAAGTCCTCATAATGTCATCGTCCATCAGCTCCCTCTCCACCTTGCCGTACATGGTATGGAATTGGGGTTTCATGACAAGGAAAACATCCTCATTGATGGTTCTCGGGTAATCACTATTGGCCTTTTCTCGTTCATAAAAAGAAAATTTACACATCCCCGCATTTTCTACATAATTGTCCTGGTCCTTCTTGATCAAACGTTTTGTGATGGCATTGTCTAGGGTAGGGTTGTTGCGAACCATGTTAAGGAGAGGGGCAATGTCTTCCTTCTTATTGATGAGGGGGGTGGCTGTCAGCAAAAGCACTTGATCTGCCTTTTCCGCACACTTTGTGATGATTTGTGTGAATTTTCCTTTTTCTTTCCCCGATTTTTTTGACTTGCTATATTCTGTGCGGAGGTTGTGGGCCTCGTCGATAATAAGGAAATGATCGCGGCACTGGCGGGGGTGGTCCTTGTATTTGTAGAAGAACCCCTGGAATGAGAAGAATTCATACTTGTCCTTGTGCCGTAAATCCCCAAACGAAAGCATTTCCTTCTTGAAATTTGCAATCAATGATGTAGGGGAGACAACCACTACCCGGCCTTGGGGGTGATCGTCCAGGTAGCATTGGGACGCCAGAACAGCCGTCATGGTTTTTCCACTCCCCACAGAATGAACCGCAATCAGGCCACGGTGTTTCTTGAAATGTTCTACAACCCGTTCCTGGTATTTGAAAGGCGTGCGTTTGCTCCTTGCCAGGCACCGGACGGGTGTTGTCTCTTCTTTTTGTTTGTCCTGATAAAACCTGCCACGATCATTTTCTTTCCGGATGCCACGATATTCATTTTCTTTTGTCGTTTTGATATAGGGGAGTTTTGCCAATCGGCACAGGGTTTCAAATGACGCCACCCGCAACCGGCCCTTGTTTGCGTATGGATTCTTGTCAATAATCATCCTCACAAGTTCCTCCTTGGAGTGCCGATTAGGGTAAGATTTTGATTTCCTGTCCGAACATACTTTTTGGGTGCTGACCAATGATTGAACAGCTTTTTCTCTCCATACAATATTGAGTGCCTCACACAATCCCTTTTTTGTCAGTTTTTTAATCTCACTTGGTTTCATATTCAACCTTTGTTTTGCCATTTTTTCCAATTCTTTCCTTGAATAAATATCCCTTGACCTTCTTTTTCCACACTCCATTTTGATTTATTTCCTTAAATAAATTAAAAATTACAACTTTTTTAATCACAGAACAAGGTATGAATCAAAAACGAATAAAAAGAACAAAAACAAAATATTCTTTTAAATAAAATAAATGTATGCGACTTTAAAAAATTATGAACTTCATGACACTAAATACCACGCAAAAGAATATTTTGAACGAGGGAACGAGTATGTAAAAAAACCCTCTAAACTACGGATTGACACACCAGAATCACGAAGGAAAAGGCGTGGAGGAACGGGGATTGACTCCTTGAAAAAAGAAACAAGGGAAAATTTCACACCAGACCCCAAACTTATAAAGGACGTAAGACGCCACGAGCGCAAACGCGACCAGTGCAAGCCCTATGACCCTTCAAGCCCCTATCGGTACATGTTTGATCCCCATTATAACGAGTATCCTTACGGGCCCGATTATAAAGTGGTGGATGGAGAAGATTATGGCAAACGATACCTCAATGTCCCTGCTTATTCCTACCCCGATTATGGGTCCACGACGCGTGTGCTCTATTGTGATGATCCACCAAAATTATGGGAATTCTGCGATGATGGTTATTGATGTTGATCCATCGTGGCCAAGAAGTCATTCACCTCCAGGAACAATTCATAGAGGGAATTTTCAAATCTCAATAAAAGAGTTGGGTATCGCAGACGCACCTCTGGTGTCAAGAATGTTTTCAATTGCTGTAAAGTTGTCTGGCGTGAAACCCGGGCCCTAGATGAAATCAGCAATGTCGAACAGTCCCATATCTGGATTGCCAATTTGTTTATGTTTTCTCTTAATCTTTTTTGTGATGGCTGTTGTTCATATTCTTTTTTATAGTTTTCAAACTTTTCTTTGAAGCTGGATTGGATGCCTTTGAGATTGTTCTGGAGGATTTGTTTTTGGATATTTTGTTGTTGGAGAAGTGGTGGGCGTCTTGTCATTTTTATAATTTATATTATATTATAAAAATTGTAACTCACCATAGAAAACGCATTGAAAAATAACCACTGCTGAATTTGTTCAGGTCTTCCCCCTTGTGTCGTATTAGGTAGCGTTTGCGCCTTTCCTTGTCCAGATGGTCGTATTTCTTGTATTTGCCAATCTTGTCGCGGTAGTGCTGGTAGGGTGTGCCATCGGTCTTGATCCCCCCAAATGGGACCTTTCTGATTTTTCCAGTTTTTTTGTGTTCCAGGATGGCATTGTATTTGTGCTTATTGTCCGTGCTGACATCGAACCGGACAAGTTTGTATTCTTGTGGGTTCTGGATGACCACCATTTTTATTCTATAAATTTTTTTATAGAAAATAATTTAAATCCTATTTATAGTAAAGGATATGAAAAACAATTCCCTCCACCCATTATTGATAAGTGTTGTTATTGTTCTGGTGGTTCTTATTATTCTTTTTATGAGAGGAACAACAAAAGATAAATTCAAACTTTTGGATAGTGGGCGCAATTGGAAGGTCCCTATCTACTGTATCAACCTCGCAACGGAGGAATCCCGGAGAGAACACATCCTCAAGGTCTTTGGTTCCTATGTGGAGATTGTGGAAGCAGTTGATACACGGGATAATAAATGGCAGAATTATTCCCATTACTTGACCAAGGAGGGTTTGAAACAGATGAAGAGGAGCGACATTACAAAAACGAGGGAACAGCATTACGAGCTCACACCGGGTGCGATTGGATGCTTCTTGTCGCACATAAAATGCTGGAACAAGTTTCTGGACACCTACCCAACCGACAATGATTTCGTCTTTATCCTGGAAGACGACACAATGCCCTCTTACTCTTTTGACAAGACATTCAGCAAGATTGTAAATGATTTCCCGCCCAAATGTGATATTATTTTGTGCAGCCATGTGGCGTATGGCGAAATGGAACCTGTGGAACACAATGGTGTAGAATATAATCACATGATGCCTTATTGCGCCTTTTACCTATTGAATGCCTATTTTATCACGGCCCGTGGGATCAAAAAGATTATGAATGAACTCTTCAAGAATGATAATAAATTCCATAAACAATTGGATTCCTACCTAACAGATCTCCTGAATGAGGGTGTCCTCAATATTTTTATTCTTAAGGAAAGCGAATGCTACCAGGTTGGGATCTCTCCCACCAGTATTCAAACTTTTACGATTTAAAAAAATAAAACAAGAAGAATAAAAATGGAAGTTTTCAGTGATCCTGTCAAGGAATATGTTTATCAATTATTTACAGAATATTATGACAACATGACCCTACACAAGGTCAAGGACGACGATAAATTCTCAGTGTACATGGCACGCCTCCAGTGTCTTTTACTCAACGAACAGAGGTACCTTATTGCGGTGATCCCACGCGACCAATTCCCCCCTTCCTATCAAAAAAAATTGGAGAACCTGCGCTGGGTTTCACTACAGATCCGGAATCTTGAGGAAGAGTACAGCATCCAACCACAATCCTATAATATGAAACGAACCCAGGATTTCCAGAGGAGGATCAAGGTGGAAACAAGGAATGAGAATGTGACAACCTACAATGTCCAGGATCTTCCCATCAAACTTTCCCTCTTGCATACACGAGGGCATGAATACGAGTACCCTAACGAGGGTTCTCTGATCTCGGCGCTGGAAACTTTCCGCACCATTATCCATTTCTAGCGCCATGGGCACGTCCCACTCTCGCACTGTCGCTGTGGATCGTTTGACATTACCTTTTCCCTATCTTGCTTGACAACACCACATCGCTTTAGGGTCTGCTGCCTTGTGCCCACACCAATATCGTCCATTGTCTTTCGTTGAGAATAATAATCAGTAGAATATTTACTCTTTTGCGTATCATAACCATAAGCCCCTTTCCAATTGCTGTTCATTTTTTTTGTTATATACGAAAAAATTTATTTTACATTGATAAAAGAAAAGTCATGACAAAAAAATGGACGCTTAACGAAATTATTATGGTTGTTGTTTTATTGACGGGTCTTATCAACACGGCGCTGACCACTTATACCTTCCAGCGATCTAACAAGATTTACATGTTTGCCGCAGTCAATACCATTGTTTATATAGCCCTCTTCTTCCTCATCTTCCAGGAAGGCACGCTGGAAAATTTCTTCTTTGAGGTCTCCCCCAATCGTAAAAAGTGCCTAATGGAGCAGGTATCCCGTAAAAATTTTGGAAAGAAAATGCCCTGTAATTGTTGTGGAAAGGGCACCACTGGCGGTATTCCTCCCAATTACGCCCAGTGGCTCGGTAAATCGGATTCCGACACGAGTGGGTGGTTTCGCCCAGATCATGTCAAATATGTGGACAGTTTCAGCAATGGGGAGGAATGCAAATCATCCTTCACACAGCCAGTGTACATCCAGCATATTTAATTTTTTAAGCATATTATACAGACAACATTTTCTTTGTTGCTTAAAAAATTCTACTACTCCTCAACCACTTCTGGGATTGTGTCAACACGTCCTTCTGGTTCTTCTTGTTTATCGACAGCCGCATCCAATTCTTTCAGTTCCTCCGATAATTCTTTATCCAGCACTCTGGCGTCAATCACGACGGGTTGTTGCTGTGGTGTTTGTTTGACCTGGATTGGTGGTTGTGGGATTACTTGTGGTTGGTGGACCTGAATTGGTGGTTGTTGGATTACTTGTGGTTGGTGGACCTGAATTGGTGGTTGATGGTGGGCTGGCTGGAAGAGGTTCTGGAATGGGTTCTTGATTTCGATTTGTGGTGGTTGTTTCATTCTCTCGTTCATCTGGTTTATGGCTTGCTCGACAATCTTAAACTTTTGGTTTGTGTGAGAAATAAACTTGTAGAAGAAGTAGAACAGGATCAGGAATAATAGGATCAACCCCACAATAATCAGGATCGTCTGCCAGTTGTTTTTTTCAACAAGAGGTGTCTTGGCCAGGACCAATGGGCATGTATCTTCATTCATTTTTATTTTACAAAATCCTTGTCCTTAGATCAAATAATCTCATGATTCGCAATGTGGAATTCATACAATAATCGGTATAGGTTGGATGGGAGCATGAAGAATGCTTCTTCGAGGGATGCCCATTTAGCATGCAGAATCTCATTGGAAACCGACATGCACCTTATCGTGTTGCTGAATTGCTGGTAGATTACTGGTAATTCATACGGGCATTCTGCCGGGAATAAACACACATTGACACATGTCTTGAACAATGATTTTTCATTCCTGTAGTGGATGGGGTTCATGTGTTGTTGAAGGACAATATCATTTTCAACAATGCCAACTTCCTCCTGAAGCTCCCGTATTGCGCATTTATACGGGTGCTCCCCACTTTCGATCCTTCCCTTGGAGAATCCCCATTTTATTTCTGTGGTCTGTATGCTCTGGCACAGTATCACCCAATTTTTTCTGGAATGAAAATAATTGTAGTTAAACATTGCCCGATTGTATTGTTTTTGGAATGTTCCTTTAACGTGATTCACATATAAATCTGTATAAATAAGGTCAAACGGATAATACAAAAGTCGGTTCAATTCATCCCTTGAAAATCCCCTTATAACCCGCAGTAAATAGTGTTCATTCCATTTCTCAATATTCCAAGCCAGAAAAAAATAAATAAATGATTCAGAATCCCTGTTTTGCACAATTAAATATTTACGTTCTTCTCCCTTACCTGTAAACAGAAGAACCCCATATGAATATTTTTGTATTATCTTCTTATTCGTTTCCTTCATAAAAAAAAAGATTCAAGTTCTTTTTTATTTGTTTTTCTATTTTTAAACCAATTTATTTTTTCTTCTTTATTTTTTAATGATCTAAACATTAAAAACTTTATGAAGAAGAATGATAAAACACAAAGTGCAGAAAAAACGTGTGATTGTTATGGATTGTGATGTTGGATTGGATGAAGAAAAGTGGAAAAACATCATGCGCCACGTGCTCGGCAGGCATTACGCCGATCTACAGGGCAGCGGTCCAGGGTGGAGTTTTTCTATTAATCATCTTGAGACGTTTCTCGAAAAGGTTTCCAAAACAACAATGGAAAATACTGTTCCAGAAGAAGAAACAGCAAACCAGGAACAGAATGTTTGTTCCACCCAAACAGAAGAAAAAAATGTAATCCTATTGGAACAGGGACAACAAACTATCCAGACAGAACAGAATGCTTGTTCCACCCAGACAGAAAATGATATTCCTAATGCCTACAAATATGATATTGACGACAATGTCCGGTTTTTTGTTGATAAATGGATCCAACAACACAATATAACTTTGTTTTAAAAAATTAAATATAAACAATAAAAGATGGAAAGGAAATATCTTATGATTGATTCCACATATCGGGACAGATTAATGTATCCAAGCCCCGCAGAGTTTATACTGCCGATAAACACGGCTATTGGAAATAATGTATTCAATTCAAAAAATCCCACAGCCACTGGTTACCCTATTTATAATTTTTGTTTCTTGAACGCAACGGATTCATTTACAGGTGTAATTGTAGGTGGGAATCCAAGAGCCATCCAGGTCCTCCCTGGCATAGTCGCAAACGGTATTGATAATTTGACAGGAATAGGTGTTGCCGGTGTGGATACCACCCTAGATAATGCTGTGGATATGTTTGCGAATCTAACTTTTTCAGTAGTAGTAGGCGACCCCAACACATACAATATTACTGGCTATGATCCTGTTAGGCATATTATTTATCTGGACACACCCATCCTTGCCTCCGCATTTGTTATTGGCGCCCAGTACACGATTACAAACCAAAGCACTTCTTCGGCGATTGTTTTACAGGGGTACAAGTTGTCCATCAACGGGTTTCCTGTCAGCAATGATGGGTTCTTCTTGTCCTCTTCTACAGATATTTATGTGTGGGACCTAACACTCAATGAGATCAGGACAGGGTATTTGACAAACGCAACAATCAATCTCACACAAGCTTTTTCGGCTGGGTGGTCTGTGGATGACAAGTATATCATCTCAATTGACACAATGCCTATTGAGTATGGTGTCTATAATAGTGTTGTCCCCACGAACCCCATTCTGAAATCAGGTGTCAATCGTTTCACAATCGTTGATCCTGGGCTGGGATACCAGAACCAGATGGACGTTGAGATTGTTGAGCAGTTCGACGCCCGCCCGGCATACGCCATTGGGATAGGCAAGGTGATCTTCACCACGACTTCTGGGGGGGTGTCCCGCATGGACCTTTTGTATTGTGGTGACCAATACAAGATGAACACCGAATATTTTCTTTTACCAGTGGGGGATGTGTTCCGCCCTGGGCTTGCGGTTGTAAAGGTGCTGACAACAGCCGTGGGGTTTGTTGTCGATAATCCAACTACTGAAAGCAACCTTACAGGTTCTTACATGATACCTTTGTTGTTGTCACCCGAATTCACTTACGACCTCCCAACAGACACAATTTCAATCAGCCCCACAAATTCATTGCCATTCCGGCCCAACCGGATCATCAAGAATATCTCCATGATTGATGCCAACAGTTTGAATGGGATGACACCGATTGTCCAGACCCTTATCTACCAGAACAAGAAAATCATCATGACACAGCCACTCGTCCCAGAACTCTACAACCGGCTCACGGCTTCAAATATCGCATTATTCCCAGAAGCATACAATTATTATGTGGTCCCTTTCAACAAGGATGGGTGTGTCAGCATGGATTACCGGGGAACATTTGTTTCCAGCAACCAGATGGTGTGCTATGGCATCACGGTCAATACACTCATTCTCCCCAACCAGATCCTGAACCTCCCATTTGGTTCGCTGACATCGTCCTACCCCTACGTCTTGCTTGAGATTACAAATGAAACTGCTTCTTCTGGGCACAACAAGGGGGTCATCTATTCGAATAATCCAAATACTGTTTCGGCAACGTTTGTGTGCAGCATTTCGGACGTCAACAGCCCCACCATCACCAAGTTCATCAACATCAATTCTGATCGTTCATCACAGATTATCAAGTTCAAGCCAAATGATAACCTAAAGTTCTCCATTAAAATGCCAGATGGTAGGACCTTTGAAACAGAGATCAAAGATCGACTGCCTCCCTTGGATCCCAATCCGCTTCTCCAGATAAATTGTCTCATTGAAATTATCCGGTTGTAAAAAAATATATTGACTATATATAGTAAATAGAAATGGACCTTCCAACATTTTCGTCAATTGGCCCAGAAATATGGGGTCGTTCATTTTGGGAATTTTTAGATGCGATTGTCGCCACATTCCCCAAAGACAACCCTTCCGCAGAACACAAAAAAGCTGTTTATGATTTGATGCAGGGTTTAAGATACCTACTGCCGTGCCCCACGTGTCGCAAACATTATAACGAATTCATCCAGAAAACCCCACTGGACAATGTCCTTGTTTCACGCAGGGCATTTGTTCATTTCTATTTCCTCCTGAGAAAAGATGTCGCCATGAGGACAAACAAGGGGTTTCCTATAAAAACCCCAGATGAACTATGGCAGAATATCACACGAAAATTACGATTGGTCAAAGCTTCCCCGAAATTACAGGTCGCACAGAAATCAGCTGTAAAATTCCGTGTGCCCCGCTCCCTTAACCCCAGAGCAGTCATACCTACAACCAAAGGGTGTGGGTGCGGTAAAAAATAATCATCAAATTTCATAATTTAAAAAAATATGAAATCTACTTGAAAACGTGTTGCTGTTCGGAGCAGGGTCTTTCACGGAATTTTTGTAGTTCTTTGATCTGTGGCACAATCCTAGAAAGATTATATACTATGTAAAAAAACTCAACGATACAAGAAAACGTGAAAATGTATAAAATTACCATCCAGAAACTCAATTTATCCTCTTTGAGCTCCTGTTCGGTGGCATTCCGGTACCAATATATAATGTATCCTATGGCAATAAAGTTATAGAAGATGTTCCAGATTAGGTCTTTGATTAATTTATCCTTTTCTTTTGTTGCTGTCGATTCTAATGGATTGAAATACCTATCACTTTCTGGCCCCACATCGCATTTTGGAATTTCTGGAAACATTTTTTGAAAATCAAATAAGCTTGGTCCAGCTGTTCCTGATGTTTGAGAGTTCCCCATGTTTTTATTTATATAATTTAATATTTTTTTTAAATAAGCATGGATTCTAATTTTGTGTAATATTCTGGGACGGGTCGCCTGAAACCGTGGGATGCCAGTTTTTCAATGGCGATTGTCGCTGCTTTTTGTTTCGCCTCATCCAGGGTTGGGGCCGACGCATACCCCAGAGCCACTTTCCTTCCAGACACCGGGTCAAACTGGAACACTGTCACATATTGGACTGATTCTTCTTTGATATTCTCATAGCGAACCTGCCCCCACAATGAAGATGTTCTGAAAATATCAAAGGTTTCCTTCAATCGCGTAATAGGATCATAAAGGTCTTCGTATTTGAGAGAAATCTGCCGGCGGTCCATAATATTTTTCAACAATTCATAACATATCCCATACCCGGAACCCTGTCCGTAATGCCTATCCACCAGCATCTCGGTTGTGCCAAAAAACGCTTCAAGGACATCCTCCAGGACACTCTTCAGATTCAGCTTCTGTTTCATATTCTCTTCATTCAACTGAATAAATGGCAAGAACCCATATTGTTCGGCGATCTCTGAAAAATTATTTTTAGAGACCAATTTGATCTTGAGTCTTGCGATTACCTTCACACCCTCTGCGTTGTGGAGCTGGGGGAATCGGTTGTTGATGTACCACACGATACACTTGTTCAGGGTCGCATCCCCCAGTATCTCTAGCCACTCGTAATTGTTTGGGCTGATGGAAGAATGGGTGAATGCCTGTGCGTATAAATTCATACCTTCTTGATCGGTTATCTTCATAATGTATTTTTGTTTTAGAAATGATAGGCGCAAAAAACTACGGATTTTTTCTTGAAAAAGTGGGCTGTTGGCCAGATCCATATTGATTTTTATTTGATATATACCCAATATTAAATCTTTTTCAATTTTTATGTCAATAATTTTTTGCTTTTCTGGTGGTGAAGTATTCGCGATCTCGCTGTATTGAACGCATTTTCAAGCTTGAAATTCATATTGTTCTGGATACGATTGGATTGGTAGACACGGTTGATAAAGACCCTTTGCACCTCATTAGAGGGGCACAACTGGGTCCTCCATTTTTCAGTGAGCAGGGGCCTTTCTCTGTGGCTTGTTGTGATTTCTTCTATACTTTTTTCGGGTAAAAGATTGTGCATCAAACACAAGACACAGCACATGACCATTCCGGACCTTCCGTGCCCCCCTTTACAGTGGACATACATCATCTCATCCTCCTTCATGACGCCAATTGTAAAAACCAACCACACAATAAATTCATTGAATAAGTTCATATCATACGGAATAAAATTGTCACGGATGGGGAAATTGATATAGATAATATCCTTGTCATTGCTGTCATAGACGGGCAATTTCCTCTTTTCATAAGGAGTCGTGAGATCAATAATGTACCTAACCCCTATTGATTTTAAATACTGGATGCGGTTTCCAGATGGATAACCACCAAACAATAATCGTGGGTCCCTTCTTAATTGACTATAAAACCCTGTTTCCATTTTGTTTTCACAATCTACAACTTGAAAATTCATTTTTAATCAAATCTTTATTTATTATTTACTTTAATCTTTTATATTATTTCTTTTTTTTAGGAAACAAAATATAATTTCGACATTTTGTCGTGTCAAAAAAATCGAGAGCCGCACAATTTTCATCCACCATACATGCTTTATACCCAAGGTCTTTCAGGAGTGATATGATTTCTTTTGTTTTCTTTTCGTGTTTTCCAAGAGATTCCACAACCACGATAGGGTTATCTCTCTTGATGAGTTTCATGGATCCTTTGACGACCTCCAGTTCCATACCTTCGACGTCATAGTGCATAATGGCTACTTTTTCGCGGATAAGGGAATCTACCGTGACGCTCTCCACACCATTCTCATCTTCTTCATAAGAAGCATTTGCGCTGTCTTTATTGGTGGCGTTATATCTTCTTTTTCCATCACTCAATAGTTTTTGCACCACCTTGACATTATCGGTTTTGACTTGTTCTATAAAGTCGGCATTGGGTTTCGATGGTTCAATCATATAAAAGGTTCGATCCCTGTGTTTCCTTGCCATCAAAAGGAATGAATCCCCAATATACGCCCCAGCATCAATAATACACCCATCGGTAGTATCCACAAGTTCTTCCAATAACTCGGAAAGTTTTTTTTCGTGGAAAAGATCACAATAAATAAATATAAATGATCTCATATTGGACAATGGCAATTCAACACCCTTGTATTCAAAAGTTCCTTTTAATGGGTAGATTGTGACCAAATGTGATATAATCATATAAAGAGAAATAGCCAGTGGAACCGCTCCTAATTTGTATTTCACGACAATCAACGCAAAAAGAACACCAATGAGTAATGCCATTTTATTGCACAAATTCCCCACTTTTGGGTTGCACTGTTTGTCTGTCACAAGAAGATAAATATGGGTGCTGATCTGGATGGCCGCCAGCAGGTAGACCAATGGTATTTTACACCGAAAAATATAACAATAAAAAAGACACAATCCAGGGAGAAGGATGAATAATCTTTGGTTTCTTCTTTGTTTCAAATCCATTTTTCTTTATTGATCTAATAACAAAAAGTTTAAATACAAAATAACAACAAATGGATAATGAATATTACGACTTATTGAATGTGCCACGCACAGCATCCAAAGAAGA
>Ga0172376_10004243_pt1 | contig 16467 bp, 10 predicted proteins | sample Lak35m_FD_121114 | JGI IMG/M metagenome (GOLD analysis project Ga0172376, IMG submission 121114) | Freshwater microbial communities from Kabuno Bay, South-Kivu, Congo - kab_092012_35m | ecosystem: Environmental > Aquatic > Freshwater > Lake | place: Democratic Republic of the Congo: South-Kivu... | reverse complement strand
CCCTGATCGAGAGCGATCGCAGATAGAGAGGTTCGGCTTCGCTGTACTTCCCTTGCGATTCGTAAAATGAGGCAAGATTGTTGAGACTGGTGGCGACAGAGGGATGGTCTGCTCCTAGTTGACTTTCCCTGATCGAGAGCGATCGCAGAAAGAGAGGTTCGGCTTCGCTGAAGTTTCCTTGATAATTATAAAGCAATCCCAATTCGTTGAGATAGAGTGCCAATGTGAGAGGACTTGCTTTAACATTAGCAATTTTGACGGATTCTTCGGCAGGAGGAATGCCAGCGCTATAGTTGCCTAATTCGCGAAACAAACAGGCAATATTATTGAGATATCCCGCCAAGATCATGCTGTTCTCAGGCAAAGCTACCCTTGCTTGCTCGATCGCCCTCTGATAACCCTTAATTGCCTCAGCAAAATAACTTTGAGCCGCCGCCATATTTCCAACTTTCAGAGATGCCTTTGCGCGATCGTGGGTACTTTGCGCTTGGCGATAGGTTGCCTCAAAAATTGGAGCTTGGTTTAACCGAAAACTGCCAGCAATGAGATTATTTTTTTGTGATTTATAGGCACTGACTAATGCAGGACTTGTAGCAAATTTGAGCCGATCTTCTACAAATTTTTGTGCCGATGCAAAATGTGGGCGGAAAGGTTGCCATGCTGTCACCCGTTCCCAAGCGGCAAACGCAGGAATCTCACTAGCGCGATCGCTCAGCCCCCGCAACCATGCCTCCTGCCAACCCTCGCGATCGCCTTTCTGCCATTGCTCACTCAAAAACTCATGCACCAATCGATGTAAGCGATAGCTCCCCCCGCGTTCGACAACCTGTAACAAATTCCTGACTCGTAGCGCAATTCTGCCATCACCTAGATTGCAAATTGGCGCAAAAGCAACGGGAGCCGTGATCGCCGTTTTTTTCCAAAAAGGAAACAGCAACCCCACCAATTGACCGAAAGAATCCCAAAACCTTTGCCACCAACTTTTACGAACGGGCGGCGCGGCGGACTGTTGCGGATAGGCTGACACCACCGACTCCACCAACTCCCAAGGCAAATTTATCGGCTCAAACAAACTCAAAACTCGCCCAAGCTGCTGGGCATCGGGAGACAAATTTTGCCAACTCATCGACAGGGCAACCTGCAAGCCCAGTTCGGCTTTCTGACGAGTATCAAGGCGATCGGGCTTCAGGGCATCACTGGCTAACCCATGCTCTTCCAAAGCGGCGATCGCCATCGGTAAAGTGCGATCGGGGCTACTCAACCAACTCCCCACCAAAGTTAGCGCCAAGGGCAAACATCCCAAGCGATCGCATAGACTCGCCGCAAGCTCAGGATCGTCAATCACAGGTTGCAAATCTTCATCCTCATCTTCATCTGGGTCAGCCCATTGTCTCAATACCTGCACCGCCGCCTTAGTTGTCAGTTCTTCAATTTCCAGCATCACCAAGTTATTTCGTAACTGCGATCGCGAAGTCAGCACAAACCGAAACGGACAGCGATCACCTGAACTTTTAGGCAAATAGGGCGCAACTTGCTCTTGATAATTCGTAACATCATCAATCACGATCAGCGCCGATCGCTCCGTTCCACAAAACTTTTGCCATGCTTGCCAACCTTCCGCCACCTGTGCCTTTAAAGTTCGCTCATGCCGCAAGTCCCGATCTTCACAAAACCTCGGCTGCATAAAATCCCTGATTTCTTCCCCAAACTGCGCTGCCGCAACAATCCCCACCCCACCAGTAAAATCATCCAAATGTAATTTGGCATATTGCCAAGCCAGTTCGCTTTTACCGATCCCCGCCATGCCAGTAATTAACACCATCGGCAAATCTTTCACTTGTTGAGATTGCGCTTGCAGCAACCCATGCAACTCATCTAAATCCGCCTCACGCCCAACAAAAATACTTGCGCCATAGTACTCGCGATCGCCCAGATTGTGATAAAAGTCTTGTTCGTGGGTGACTCTTTCTGGTTGCTGATCGTTGGGGCGATCGTAATAATTAATAGTTTGCGTGATGTTTTCAATTGTGAGGTCACGCCCCACTTCAACACCTTGTAACGCCGACTGTTGATTTTTCGGATCTGTGGTCATGTTGCCTCACCCAAGATTAAAGCGATCGCCTCTTGAATTATGCGATCGCGATCGACCATTGCACCCAACTCCGCCGATTCATAATGTCCACCAAACGCCTCAACAGCAGCCAAATCTAAAGCAAAAGGATATGCCTCATTCAATGTCTCGAACAATTCAGAATCAGCAATATATTTACCGCCAGCCTTACGCCGCCGATTTGTTTTCTGAATTTCGTTAACCGCATGCTTGATTGACAGATCCCAAGACCTAGTTGTGCGTTTTTCCGCAGCCCGTTTAATCAAATGCATGATCACAATCTTGGCGTAGCTAGAAATCTTGTTGATTTTGTCATCCTTGCTCATTTCCGTCATCTCCTCCACCAACAGCAAAGCATCGGAGATATTGCCACTGAGCAAAAATCCTTTCAGTTCTAATAACTCTTCCATCGCCTAAGCCTCCTGAGTTACATTACCCAAATCCATAATCCGCAAAAGACCAATTAGCAGAGAGATTTCCATATTTGCACTAACGACCAATGGTTTGATTGTATCCTATGTATCACTACCAGAAATTAAAGCGATCGCCTGCTCAATAATCACCTCGCGATCGACCATTGCCGCTAATTGATTAACCGTATAGCAACCCCCAAAAGCCTCAGCCGCCGCACCCGATAGTGCCACACGATAGGCATCGTTGATTGCTTCCCATAATTCGTCCTTAGTTAAATAGTTTCCCCCTGCTTTGCGGCGGCGATTCGTTTTCTGAATTTCATAAACAGCATTTTCAATCGAAGCATCCCACGATCTCGTAGTGCGTCCTTCTGCTTGACGCTTGATCAAATGCAATAGGAGAATCTTGGCAAAGCTAGAAATTTTATTTAACTTGTCATCCTTGCTCATTTCCGTCATCTCCTCCACCAACAGCAACGCATCGGAGATATTGCCACTGAGCAAAAATCCTTTCAGTTCTAATAACTCTTCCATCGCCTAAGCCTCCTGAGTTAAATCACCCAAATCAATATCACCCGTTACCTTGACATTTTTGAGCATCGTCTGCTCGACTAATCTACTGCCCGATGGCGCTGTTTGCTTCATTGATGTTGCGCGAAGGTTTACGCCCTCAATATCACTAGCCATCACTTGTACAATCTTAGCCTTTGCAGCCACAGCTTCCACCTGAGCCGCTAATTCCTTGTTACTTGCCAGAAGCGATCGCACCTCATCCAATAACTCTGCTACTTCAGGATCAGCAGCGATCGCCTCCACATCAATTACCCCTTGCTGATATTCGATCTGTTCTCCCGCCGCCATTAATTTAGCCGTCTGTGAATCTGGAGCTTTGCGACTGAGAAGTGACTGTGCCAGTTTCACCATTCCATCGGTAATATTTTCGCCAACCTTAGTTAACGAGCCAGTTCCCACAATTACCAACAAACCCACAAGCAAAGAAACTGGTTCCATATTTTGCGCCAATAATTTATGAATATTTTAAGTTTATCTTAGTCACTGGAAACTAAAGCGATCGCCTGTTTAATAATCGTCATAGTGATCGACCATTGCCGATAATTGTGCAACCGTATAACCATCACCAAAAGCCTCAGCCGTCGCACCTGATATAGAATCAAAGGCGGCACAAAGCGTTGCTTTTGTTTATTTGAGCTTTGATTTGCCCTAGCTATCTCTTTCATTGCTATAAAATGAAGTAAACAACTAAAAAGATTAAAAGGTTTATGTCATCAGCGATCAGTGTGGAAAAATTAGTCTCCGATGCTAAAGAGACCGCAAGCAAACTAAAAATCGACAAATTCGATATTTATGGCGCAATCGTCGATGAAACTAGTGCTGAAGTCGATAGTGGCGCACCCAAACAAGTATCAGCCTCTAACCGCGCTAGCATCACCGTGCGAGTTTGGAATGAGCAAGGAACTCTTGGCGTTACCTCTACCACTAATATCGATCGCCTTGGTTTAGAACTTGCACTCCAAAGCGCCCATGAGGCAAGTTTCTTTGGAGCTAAGGAAAATATTCCTGATTTCAGTCCCGAAGCGATCGCTGATATTCCCTCTCGCGAATCACAGACTGCACCACAAACGGCGATCGAGCAGCTAGTTGCAACCCTCCTGAGTGCAGAAAAAGAATTATTAGCGAAACATAAAGCGATCGCAGGTGTTCCCTATAATGGATTATCTCAACGTGATGTCAGCCGATTCTATTTGAATAGCGCTGGTGCAATGCGAAATGAGAGTAGTTCCTATAGCTCTATTTATCTCTATACTAAAACGGAAGAGGAAGACAGAAAACCCCGCAGTGCTGGCGCTTATCGAGTCAGTCGTAGTTTTGCAGATTTAGATGTCAAGGGTTGCATTGAGGAAACAGCCGAGAAAACGATTAGTCATTTAAACTATGACAAAATCAAATCTGGTAAATATTTGGTTGTGTTTTCCCCTGAAGCATTTTTGAGCTTAATCAGTGCTTTTTCCAGCCTCTTCAATGCCCAAAGCATTCTCGACAAAAATAGTCTCTCTAGCCCCGAATCCATCGGTACAAAGATCGCATCACCACTATTAAATGTTAGTGATGATGAACTGCATGTAGGAAATGTAGGTGCATCAACATTTGATGGAGAAGGTACTCCCACACGCCGCACTCCATTAATCATGAATGGAGTTTTAACCAATTTCATACATAGCTCTGTTACTGCAAAACGCTTAGATGCTAAGCCTACGGGCAATGGTAGTATTGGCTCAAAGGTTTCAGTCAGCCCTAATTTCTTCCATGTTGAGCGCAGTAGCGAGGCTATTGCATCTAATGCAGAAGTCTACGATTTGGCAACGGCTGAGAATGTAATTTTGATCGATGATCTACAAGCACTTCACGCAGGTGTGCAGGCTTCTCAGGGTTCTTTTTCTTTACCATTTGATGGCTGGCTGATCAATAAAGGCGATCGCACTAGTATTGATTCGGCCACGGTGGCTGGTGATATCTTGGAGTTATTAAAGGCGATCGTCTACATCGAACCAGAAGTAAAAATTACGCCTTCAGGTGTCGCACCACAGGTTTGGGTAGAAGGACTATCAATCACAGGTGAAGCTTAGGAAAGTTGCACACAATCTGTCCCACTTTCTATAGATAAGTAGGAGTGGCGCTTCGCGCAACTCCTACTTACTACATCTAGGTTTTAGCATTGTATAAATTAGTATTTGTCATTTGAGCGCCATCAAAAAGAGTCTCTTGCAGATTTGCCCAACTCAAGTTTGCGCCCCGCAAATCAGCCCCCCGCAGATCTGCTTTGCGTAGATCTGCACCCTTAAGATTGGCATGGCGCAAATTTGCCCGATGTAGATCAGCGCTATTCAAATTGGCATAACTCAGGTCTGCCCCAGTGAGATTAGCCCGACAAAGTTTTGCGTTAGCCAAGTTAGCCTTGCTCATAAGAGCATTGCTAAGGTCAATCTTATGAAGATCGATCGCTTGTAAATCTACTCCCACTAAAACCTCGTTAGAAAATACTTTTCGCCCCGATCAATAGATTTGCAAAAATTCTTTAGCATCCATTAATTGATTAGCCTTGGCAAAAGTCTATTAATTATTGTACAAACAAATTTTTAAAAGCTCTACTAAGTTAGGTCCGTAAAAATTAACGCGAGTTCGATATCACTATTTGCGGCGTGCTTCGCACTCCGCAAATGGCGAAAAATGGTAAGAATCGCTAAGCGATTCTTACCATTTTTCGATTTTGTCGAGAAGCCCAAAGACTAATGGCGGCGCTTAGCACCGCCATTACTATCCTTCAAACGAATCAAGATCTAAAGCTGCGGAGCCTCCCCTCTCTAGCTCAATCAACATTTGCCCTAGTTGTCTCCAAACTAGTAGTGCAATACCAGCAGTGACGGGGATCGCAACAATATAACCAAATGAGGATGGGAATCCAAACACCTCTAGTCCAGTTGCCATAAAGACGGCGATGCTGATAGTCATGCCTATATAAGGGACTTTGATGCTGCTACTCTTTAGCTCCAGCATGACACGAGAAGACTTACTGCTCGACCAGATACTAACCAAATTGCGTAAAGTTACTTCAAATGATCGCCCACAGGCAAGTCCAGCAACAAGGGAAACCGCAAACAAAAAATATGGTGGATCAGAGGGAAAATAGTAATTCACGAGTATATAAAGTTTTGTAGTGTGTCTTTATATTAAGCTTAATAGTATTGCAAGGTACATAATCATATTTCCTAATTTATAGCTGTCGCCGTGCTTAAAACCCAAATAGTATGGGGCGGCGCTTCGCGCCGCCCCATACTATTTGGGTTTTAAGCAAAACTTGCTTTTCTATAGAACTAAATTAAAGCTAAGCCGTAAAATAAGAAACCGGTTTTTGGAGGCATGGCTTCACTAAGCCATCAAAATAATTGCAGAATCCTTAACGGGTAACGAACCACAAGAATAAATTTGAAAGCGCTGCGAAGCAACGCTTTCAAATTTATTCTTGGATCGGGTTTGAACGTAAAGTGCTGTAAGTAAAAAGCTTCTCCTTTTCCCAAACAAGAATTAATGGTGCGGCGCGAAGAGCCACACCATTAATTCTTGGGTAATTTTAAGAATATTTATGCCATTTTTGCCAAGTTATGATAACGTATTGGCACTTTCGTGCTGCCCAAAAATAGCTTACCTGCCCCCGATCGCTATCGCGTATATTGCATATGTACATTAAAAATGTAGAACTCACCAGATTTAAGTCCTTTGGCTCAACCGTGTCAATACCATTAATGACTGGATTTACGGTTGTTTCAGGGCCCAATGGTTCGGGTAAGTCAAATATTCTTGATGCACTGTTGTTTGCGCTAGGACTTGCAGGCTCAAAGGGGATGCGAGCCGATCGCTTGCCAGACTTAGTGAACCAAGCCCATAGTAAAAAGGGGCGGATGGTCGAGGCGATCGTTACGGTTACCTTTGCTCTTGAAGAGGCTGAAATGACAGCTCTACAGGCTGAGGGCGTAGAAATACCTACAGCAGAAGGGCAATCTGTGGGTGAATGGACTGTAATGCGAAAATTGCGCGTTACTAGTCAGGGGACTTACACTTCTACATATTACATTAATGGAACTCCTTGTAATTTAAGCGAGTTACATGAGCAATTAGCCAAATTCCGCATTTATCCTGAAGGTTATAACGTTGTTTTACAGGGGGATGTTACGGGAATTATCTCCATGAATTCAAGAGAAAGGCGGGAAATTATTGACGAATTGGCAGGAGTAGGCGAATTTGATCGCAAAATTGGTACAGCAAAAGATAAGTTGGATGATGTCAAAAATCAGGAAGAGCGATTTCGGATAGTTGAACAAGAACTAGTTGCCAATAAGGAGAAGCTAAAAGGCGATCGCGTCAAAGCGGAAAAATATAAAGCGCTACGACTAGAATATGAGCGAATGGAAGCTTCGGAGGCAGTTCTTCAACAGCGTGAGATTCTCTGTCAGCAATCACTTCGCAATATTGAACTAGTCAATAATAAGGAACAATGCAGTAATTTAGAAAAGTCTCTAACCGAACTATCGCAGATCATCGAGACAGGTACTGTCCAACTTAATGAACTCAGCGATCGCGTCCATACTTTGGGCGAAGAAGAATATCTCTCAGTTTCTAGTAACTTATCAGCACAACAAGCTGAATTACGCGGTTTGCAACGGCAACAGCAATCTCTAACTAGTTCCTATCAAAACAATCAAAACCATATTGTCAGCACCCAAGAGGAAATCGATCACCTCTTACGTGAAGCTGAAGAGCTAGAATCACAAAAGCAATTTAAAGAAGAATCGGTAATTACTGCGGAAAAAGCTCGCGATCAACAGTCATCAATTGTTTCGCAATATCGCAAGGAAGTTCAAGCGATCGCCTCGGCTTCATCGGAATGGGTGCGCCAACAAACACAATTGCGTCAGGATGTAGATCAAGCCCAAGCAGAACTCGATCCTCAAAAGCAGGAGCAAACTCGACTTCGGGAAGTTCTTAACCAACGTTCAATTCAATTAGAAGCACAGGAGCGGGAACTGCAAGAAGTGATGGCTGGCGAGGGGCGCTATGCCGTTGACATGTTGTCTAACCAGTCCCTTGAAGATGCTTTACGCCTGCAAGAAGCAGAAGTAAGCGGAGCCGAGACTTTAGTTCAGACCATTGCTAAAAATCTTGCTGAAGCTCAATTAGAAGTGCAACTTCAGAATGAGACTATTGATCGCATTACCCAAGAGCAGCGTGTCAAAACTCGTCAACTTGATAAATTGGAAGCTCAAGTACAGGCAAGCCGCGAAGTACAGGGAACCAAAGCCTCACAGGTGGTGATCGAAGCAGATCTGTCAGGGGTATATGGATTAGTTGCACAATTGGGACTAGTGGAACCTCGCTATCAATTGGCTCTAGAAATTTGTGCAGGTGGACGCTTAGGAAATTTGGTAGTTGAAGATGATGCGGTTGCTGCCGAAGCGATCGCCCTGCTGAAACGCGAACGTGCAGGTCGAGCCACCTTCTTACCTTTAAACAAATTACAGTCGGCTAAGTTTCCTTCACGTGCAGAAGCCCAAAAGCTCGGGGCGATTGACTATGCCTTTAATCTGGTCACCTACGAAGATCGCTATCAAGATGTATTCTCCTTTGTATTTGGGAATACTCTGGTATTCGAGCATCTTGATCAAGCAAGATTTCATATCGGCAAATATCGGATGGTGACATTAGAAGGGGAAATTCTGGAAACATCAGGGGCGATGACAGGTGGTAGTGCTCCTCTACATACCAGTCTCCATTTTGGCAATGCGAAACCTGCGGAATCTTCGGAAACAAAGCAACTGCGCGATCGCCTGTTGGAAATCGATCAGATGTTAGCGCGTCTGAATCAACGTTTGCGTGGTGCATTAACGGGAATTGCTAAATATGAAGAGCAATTGCAAGCAGCAAGAACCACACATCGCGAAGCCCAACTCAAACGTGATCGCATCTACGAACAAATTGAACGCAATAGCCGCGATCGCTCTCGCTTACAAGATCAAATTCAACAAACCCGTACTGCCATTGAGATTGGACAGTCGCAATTAAATACTCTAGATGGAAACATTGCGGAACTAGAAGCAAGACTTTTAGTCAAGCGTGCTGAACTTACGGAACTCGAAAAGTCTGGAACCCATACTCGATGGCTACAAGCTCAAGATGCCCTGCAAGGTCAAGAAGCTCTACTCAATAGTGCCGAAATCGAATTGCGGACTGCCAAGCAACAGTTAGGAGAATTAGAAAATCAGCATAAGCTAGCCTTGGAGAAAATGGCGCAACGTCAAACTCGTCTCCAAGAATTGCGTAGTACCCAAACTGAACTAATTAATAGCACATCACAAATTCAGCATCAAATCAAACAAACGGAAGTAGCGATCGCCTCCTATCAATCTCGATTAGAAGTTCTCGAACAAACCATTGGCTCAGCAAAACAAGAGCGTGATGCTTGCGAGCGATCGCTTCGCGCTCAACAGCAACAACAACAACAGCAGCAATGGCAACTCCAAAAAAACTGTGAACGCCAAACCGAACTCGAACAGCAAATTGCCCAATTCACAGAGCAACTCGATCAAATTGAACTTCCTGATATTGTTCCTGAAGTCCCTGAAACCGTGACCCTTGAGCAACTGCAACTAGAGCAACGCCGTTTGCTCAAGCGTATTCAGTCTATGGAGCCAGTGAATATGATGGCGATCACTGAATATGAAGCGACATCTCAACGCCTTGAGGAACTTAGCAACCGTCTGGAAACCCTCAACCAAGAACGGACTGAACTTTTAATTAGAATTGAGAACTTTACAACTTTACGTCAACGCGCCTTCATGCAAGCCTTTGATGCGGTCAATGGACATTTTAAAGAGATCTTTGCCGAACTCTCTGATGGCGACGGTTATCTGCAATTAGAAAATCCCAATGCGCCTCTGAGTGGTGGACTAACTCTAGTTGCTCATCCTAAAGGCAAACAAGTTCAGCATTTAGCATCCATGTCTGGGGGCGAAAAATCTCTCACTGCTCTCAGTTTTATCTTTGCTCTACAACGCTATCGTCCATCGCCTTTCTATGCCTTTGATGAGGTGGATATGTTCCTCGATGGCTCGAATGTGGAGCGTCTATCGAAGATGGTACGGAAGCAAGCTAACCTCGCCCAATTTATTGTGGTCAGCTTGCGCCGCCCGATGATCGAAGCTTCAGAACGGACGATTGGGGTAACTCAAGCAAGGGGTGAGCATACGCAAGTCTTGGGATTAGAACTGCGATCGCCTTCAGTCGCAACTTCATAAAACCAAAGCACAAAATGGCGTAGCCATTTTGTGCTTTGGGCTTAATTCCTAGATGAGGCTTTAATTGACCCTAATTTCCTCACTTTTGTCCAGCTAAACTCATGCAAAAGCACATAGGAGCAAGGAATTAGGAATAGAGTGAGGACTGTCGCAAGGGCTAGCCCAGAGAAAATCACAATCCCTAAAGGTTGCAAGAACTCGCCGCCATCGCCGCCACCTAGGGCTAGCGGAAATGCGCCAACTACCGTCGTAATCGTAGTCATCAAAATTGGGCGGAGACGGGTAGGTGCTGCTTGCAACATGGCTTGAACTCGACTACATTTCTGCTCCTCACGGATTTGGTTCGCCAACTCTACCAGGACGATCGCATTATTAACAACGATCCCAATTAGCAGAATTACGCCAATTACAACCATCACATTGATCGAGCTATTGGTCATATATAAACCCACAACGCCGCCAGCCAGAGCAAGGGGAATCGTCAGCATGATCACCAAAGGATCAAGCAATGAATTGTACTGCACTGCCATTACTACAAATACAAGGAAGGAGGCAAGTAAACCTAATGTTCCAAAGGCTTTAGAAAGGTTGTCATTAGCAGATTTCGCAGAACTCGGTAATATAGTGACACCTTCGGGCAGGGCAACTTCGGCGATCGCCTGTTGGGTTTGTTTGAGCGCATCACTCAAACTTGCGCCGCGCTCCACGCTACCGAGGATTAGATAAACCTGACGCTGATTAATTCGTTGAATTTCCCCTGGGGCGCGACCTTCTCTCAAAGTCGCTACATCAGCGAGGCGGACTGGGCGATTATTGCTGACAAATAGAGGGACTTGCTGCAATTGCGAAGAGTTTTTGCGTAACTCAGGATCGAGCTGTACCCGCACATCGACAAGGCGATCGCCACGTTGTAACTGCGTAGGGACAGAACCCGTAATCGCAGTTTGGAGAGTAGAGCCGATCGCTTGGGTGGATAGTCCTAGCGCTTGCAGACGTTCCCAATCAGGAATGATCTGGACTTCAGGCTGACGGGCATCGGTATCGGGACGGAAGGTTGCGCCTTTGACTGACTTCTCCAAAGCACTAAGGACTTCTAAACCTGCTTGTGTCAACACATCTGGATTACTAGCTTGCAAAACGACATCAATATCGGTTCTGGGTACAGGGGAATTGTTAACGATAATCCCGCGTACTTGCCCAGGATTAACCCGCACTCTGATTCCTGCTAAATTAAGCTTGGCAATTTCCCGATTCACGCGACTCACAAATCCTGTCAGGTCAGCTTGTGGCTTGAGTGTAACTGTACTACCACTCCGCAAAGGATTAGCAGTAACATTATTGCCAAAGGAACCGCCGCCAATAGTGGCGAATGAGTAGGCGGTTTCAGGTTGCTTGAGCAAAATCTGATCGACTAACTCCATCACTTTAATGTTTTGAGCAAGGGTCGTACCTGCGGGAAATTGAACATTGACACTAACATCACCCGTTTTGACTTGGGGAATGATTTCTTGAGGAAGTTGTCGCGCCATTAGAAATCCACTGCCTCCAAGGATGGCAAACAGAGCAATTACAACCACAAGCCGATAATGGACAATCCTTGCTAAAAATCCTGCATATCCTAGAGTTGCCGCCGCAAAACGGCTCTCAAATCCGCGCATAAACCAAGATTCATTTAAACGACTCGACCAAGGGATGGCTAACAGTCGTGAAGCTAACATTGGTACGACAGTTACCGCGATCGCGATCGAAGCAGCTACGGCAAAGCTAATAGTCAGAATTAGTTGATTGAATAGCAGCGATAGAAATCCACCTAATAATAAAAAAGGGAAAATTACGACAAGGTTGGTACTAGTAGAAGCAATTAGCGCTGATTCAATTTCGGCACTGCTAGCCTGTGATTGGTCAATAATGTCTTTAAAGCCAACTTCCCCACCATTGCGCTTACGGATTTTGGCAATACCAATGGTAATATTCTCTAACATCACAATCGAGTTATCCACCACAATCCCGACACCGAGAGCTAGCCCACCTAAACTAAACAGGTTCATAGAGAACCCAAAAATGCCCATACAGATGACTGCGGCAAGGGTAGCGAGGGGAATCGCAAGGGAAATAATTAATGTCTGACGTAACGATCCTAGAAATAAAAAAACTGCGATCGCTGCTAAGCCTGCTCCAATAATCCCCGACCAAGCCACGTTGGCAACCGAAGCCCTGATTAGTCTTGACTCGTCAATGGTGGCTGTAAGCTCAGCATCGCTGGGAATCAAGCCATTTTCCTGAAGTGTGGCAATCTTTTCCTTGACCTGATCGACGACCTCAATCGTATTCGCATCAGGCTGCTTAGTTACTAGCAGCCGCACTGCTGACTGTCCATTCAAAGTCGTGAAAACCCTCTGTTCTTCAGTACTATCGACAATTTCCGCAAAGTCTCGCAAATAGACTTGTCTAAGCGGAGTTGTAGCTGATGGATTGCCCACCACAAAAGATAAATTTTCTAGTTCTTTAGCATTTTTAAATTTGCCGATCGCCCGAGTCAGTGGCTCCACCGTACCATTCCGTAACCGCCCACCCGAAACATCAATATTGCGATCGCCCAATGCGTTCAAAACCTCATTAATGCCTACGCCTGCTGATTGTAATCGTGGCAGATCGAGATTGACCTGTACTTCTTCTCTGACACCACCAACGACATCAACACCTGCAACCCCAGGGACGATCGCCAGTTCACGTCCCAACTCTTCATCCGCAAATAGTCGCAATTCTGGCAATGACAGAGAAGGAGATGTGAGCGCAAACTCATAGATAGGGAATTGAGATGGATCAAATTTAAAAATTCTTTCATTTTCAACGACATCAGGTAAACGGCTCCGCCCACGATTAAAGCTAGCCACTGCGTCATTCAGAGCCTGATCAACATCACTTCCCGCCTCAAAGAACAAATCAACTCGCACCTGCCCTTCGCGAGTACGCGAAAAAAGCTGATTCACCCCTTCCGTAAGTGCTAGCGATTCTTCTAGAGGTTTGGTGACTTCGGTAATCGCTACCTCTGGAGATACGCCTGGAACATCAATCTGTACTCCAATACGAGGATAAACAATTGAAGGAAGTAAGTCTACTTGTAATCGCGTTACATAAAATGCGCCCATCACAAAAATAGCGATCGTCAGCATCAGCGTACCAATTTGGCGGCGAATGGCTGTGGCGCTGATGCTAAATCCTATCGGCTTGAGACTGGGAGAGTTTTGGTTGCTCATAGTTACCTCTTAAAAATAATTTAGAAAAGTAATGATGGAAGACGCTCTGCGTCTTTCATCATTATTTAGAAGATTCCGATAACACGCTGAGCTTGACAGCATCACCATCCTGTAACTTACCGCCACTCCTAACCACAATGCGATCGCCTTCTTGCAACCCAGAGAGAATCACAACTTTGCCATCTCGGCGATCGCCAAGAGTAACCTTCTGTGCTGCCACTTTTGGCTCTTTCGGATCACCCGTAATCACAAAAACTGAGCCAGTCTTCGGCTTTCCTTTTTCAGCGGAATTAGCATTAGATTTCGTATCTATTTTCGACTTTGCTTGTTGATTGTTTTGGGTATTTGCTGGTGCTTGTGTCGGTCTTCCTGATGCTTCTAGAGCAGTTTCCGCTATCACAATTTGGCGAGCCTGACTACTTGAAAACTGCACCCTTGCTAGCTGACCACTCCCCAATTTATTACCGCGATTGGGAACGACAACTTCCACAGGAATCAATCTCGCTACGGGATCAGCTACTGGTGAAATTCGTCTCACTGTTCCCGTAAATTTTTGATTGGGGAATGTGTCAAACCGCACATCAACGGATTGATTTAAACGAACTTTGCTAATCTCTAATTCTGAAATCAGTACAATTACTTTAACTTGACTAAAATCACCTAATTTTATAACGTCGTTACCTGCAAATAGAAGATTTCCCGTTTCACTTACGCGCTCTAGCACAACACCACTGATCGGGGCAGTAATCGTAGTGTAAGATTGACGCTCTTGTTCTCTTAATCTGATGGCTTCTTGAGCTAACACCCTTTGTGAACTTGCTCCCACAGTTTGCTGTTGTAGGCTGACTTGCTGCTCAGCTGATCGCAAAGATTGCTCCGCCGATCGCGCACGAGTGATTGCGGTCTCCGCAGTTTGAGAAGATACGGCTCCATCTTTGGCCAATTGGGTGAAGCGATTTGCGTCGGCTTGAGCTTGTTGATATTCCACTCTAGCTCGTTCTACTTGGGCACGGGCATTACCCACGGATGCACTTGCTTGAGAAACTTCTGCTTCTCTCGCTGCAACTTCTGCTTCAGCCTGCAGCACAGTTGCAGAAAGAACTGCATCATCCAATTGGGCGATTACTTGACCAACTTCCACGCGATCGCCAATATCCACATTCAGATCAAGCAAACGCCCCTCCAATCGGGATTTTACCGACACTTCTCTAATTGGTGCAGTTGTACCTGTATACTCTGTTTCAGCTTGGAGAGTATCAAATTTAGCGATCGCCACATCTACGGCTATAGCTGGTTTTTGAGTTTGAGCTTGAGAGGCTCCCTTGTCAGATTGGGAGGAGCAACTCACGGTCGCAACTGATAGGCTAGCGATCGCTACCAAGAGCCAAATAGATTTCATTGAAATAATACCGATATGAGGAGGAAAATTTGGCACTAAAGCTTTCTTTGCTATATTAAATCAGAATTTTGATTTGTGACCGCAGTGTTCTGACGATTTTAATACCAATTCACAAAAGTGTGGCAACACCTCTGTGAATTGAAAACCACACCCTGTAAAGATTTTGAAAGCACAAAATCGCTTAGCTACTTTGTGCTTTGTTACAAGAGAGTTATTTCAGAGAGTTATTTCGGAGGCTCAGGGTTTCATGATGCAGATACTAGCAACTTGTCTTAAATTCTGATTCATCTAATCGCGAAAAATTACGCAATTTAATACAACGTCAGTTCGACGAAAGTTAAAAATGGGAAGAATCGCTAAGTGATTTTTCCCATTTTTTGCCATTTGCGGCGTGCTTCGCACGCCGCAAATGGCTATATCGAATTCATGTTAATACAAGAGTAATACATAGTTTTACTGCTAGTTTTTCTGTAGATCTGTGAATATTTCTGGTGATGCTTCCACCAAAAAAGTCGGGTATTATAAGGGCATCTAGCCCATCTCACTGCACCATCTTTCCTAGTAGTAACTACGATGAAGACAACCGTTACCCTTGAACGCTCAATGCCCGCAGGCTACACGACCGTTGAGCTTGTCTATGAGGGGAGTCGCACGGCGGTCTACCGAGCCATACAAGCAGAAACTCAGAAGCCTGTGGTGATCAAGACGCTGCTGCGTGAATATCCAAGTTTTAGCGAATTGGTACAGTTTCGCAATCAATATACCATTGCCAAGAACCTCGACATTCTAGGAATAGTTCAACCCTTGAGCATGGAACCCTTAGGGAATAGCTATGCCCTAGTGATGGAAGATTGGGGAGGCATTTCCTTGGGGCAATACTTTCAGGAGCAGTCACTCAATCTGCCAGACGTGCTGGCGATCGCTTTTCAACTGTCAAACATCCTGCATGACTTGCACCAGCAGCGAGTCATCCACAAAGACATCAAACCCGCTAACATTCTGATTCATCCAGAATCAAAGCAAGTCAAACTGATCGACTTCAGCATTGCCTCCTTGCTACCCAAAGAAACTCAGGAGATCCAGAACCCGAACATCCTTGAAGGTACTCTAGCCTACTTAGCTCCAGAGCAAACGGGACGGATGAATCGTGGTATTGATTATCGAGCAGACTTCTATGCCCTAGGTGTGACGCTATATCAACTGTTGAGCGGACAGTTACCGTTTGTTTCTGAAGATCCGATGGAGTTGGTGCATTGTCATATCGCTAAAGTTGCCCAACCTTTGGATCAGGTAAACCCAGCTTACTTTTCCCGTTAAGTATGAATTTGAGCAAGAAGCCAACCCTGACATAGTTCACGTAGGTTAGCCCACCCCCGCCAGAGAACCTGAATCCCAATCGGAGATTTACGACGATGCTCAAGAT
>Ga0172376_10004242_pt1 | contig 16469 bp, 20 predicted proteins | sample Lak35m_FD_121114 | JGI IMG/M metagenome (GOLD analysis project Ga0172376, IMG submission 121114) | Freshwater microbial communities from Kabuno Bay, South-Kivu, Congo - kab_092012_35m | ecosystem: Environmental > Aquatic > Freshwater > Lake | place: Democratic Republic of the Congo: South-Kivu... | reverse complement strand
GCCCTGCACGATCGCCGTTTCGAGGTGCGGGTTGCGATCCGGCGCGGGGTTCACATCGAAGACCGGCGACAGGCGCCACCGTCCCGCTCCCACATATAGGAAGCCGTGGTTCTTGAGGTGATCGTCCTTGTTGGACACCAGGATGGTGAAGATCAACCGCAGATAGAGTTCGCGGAAATCAGCGGCGGCATCGGCCGAATGGATACGCATGAAGTCGACGATCTCGGTGTAGGCGCCGAGCTCCGTCTCCTTCTTGCCCAGAGCTGTACGCGCCGAGATGTACGGGATGCGCGCTGTCCCGCGCCGGTCGAACCGTTGGATCAGAGCGACCGGGAACGGTGTATCGGCCAACTCGAGCCGAGCCTCCGGCGTACGGATGCCGCATGCGCGCGCAAGATGCAGTGTCGCCACCTCGACCCGCTCGATCGGCTGCTGGTCATGGACGGAGGTGAACTTGGCGAGCCAGAGCGTGTCGCCATCTCGGACATTCGCCTTGGGGCGCGCACCGCCCGAACCGCCCGCACCGGCGAGCGTCCGCAGATCCTCGGCGCAGATGTCCTCGCCTTGTTCATAGGCTCGGGCGATCGCGGTGATGGCTTGGAGATCGACAAGCCGCGGAACCGCATCCGCCGCCCCGCCGCGGATGATCCTGCCCGTATCGTCGAGAAACCGGAGCGCTCCCTGCCTGCATGTGTCGTCGGAAAGCGTCAGATATTCGAATTCGGAGAGGCCGTTGCCATAGGCACGCTCCAGCAGTCGACGCCCCCAGCTCTCGGGCGCGGCGTCAGCGACGGCACCCGGCAAGGCGTCGCGACTGTTCCCTGACTGGCCCGACGTGTGGAATGTGCCTGCCTCCAACGGGAAGTCTGGCTGCACGGCGAAGGCGCGCGGGTCATCGAGCCAGGCCGCATCATAGGAAAGGGCGGAGAACTGGCGAGGCCCGTCCTGCCTGAAACGGAGCTGGCCAACGGGCACCAGGCCTTCGCCGAGAGCGACTTGGGCACGGAGATCCGGCATCAGAATGATGCGCCGTCCGGATCGACGCCATCCGGATCAACAGCGGACTTGGTGCCCTGATCGTCACGCTTGCGCGGCTTTGCCGCGAACGATCGACCTCGACGCGGCTGCCGGTCAGCGGTCAACGCGAGCCCCAGATCGTCCTTGCGGATATCGATCAGGTCGGTCAGGCGGTCGACCATGCCGAGCGCCACCAGGACGTCAGCGAGCGTGCCGATACCGACGCCTGACTCCCCGCGTTCGAGTCGGATGACGCTGCTCGCGGATGTGCCCGCCCGGATCGCCAGATCAGCCACGGCGACGCCGCGCCTGAGGCGCGCACTGCGGATGTCGCGTCCCAAGGCTTCGAGCGCCAACTTCGCTCTGGGCGATCCCATTGTAAAACTCCATATCTGACCTATTATGTCTTTATATAAATCAGATATGACCGATTGTAAATGGGTATATGCCGCAGCCGAACGCACAATCGGGCGGCAGCGCCCCTACTCCCACTCGATCATCAACGAGCCTCCTAAGCTGTTGATTCGCAAAGCGCATGCCACTGTGCCGCAGCCTTTTACCGTCAACCTGACCGTCACAACGTCCCGCTCAATGGTGCAGCGTGCCGATAGCGCGCGAAAGCCGGATCATCTCCGGAGACTCTCGAATCCGCTCACCAGAGCATTTTTCTGTTCCGCGAACTTCCAATTCTTCTGGACACTACAGATCTGGGAACCACCAATCGAAGAAGGTGCTTACAGGCCCATCTTGAATCACCGGGTAGTTGTAGGCCGGCACCTGCCACGCAACTACTTCTTCGTCAGCGTGTTCGTCGGCTCGGCGCTCGCCTGGTGTCTCGCCGCGCTGGCGCGCGCGCTGCTGCTGTCATGGTCGGGGCAGCCCGCGATGAGCGCCAAGGTCGGCGAGGACTTCCTCGCGCTGCTGCCGCTGATGGGCTTCGGCGAGGCCTTCATCAACGGCATGCTGGTCGCCAGCGCGGTGGTGTACCGGCCGCGCTGGGTGATGAGTTTCGAGGAGGGCTCTTACTTCGCCGGGCGCGGTTGACGGTCGACGCGAGCACGCGCGACGGCGGCGGCCCCGCGGAGCGATCGCCGCCACCCATCACCGGTCCGCCACTGCGGCCGGTGGCGCGCGCCATGCGGCCGCCAGCTCGCCGCCGCTCGCGAACCACACCCCCGGCTGCGAGGCAAGCCCGCGCAGCAGTTCGCGCAGCACGCCGAAGCGGAACGGCAGTCCGACGATGTACGGCGTCAGCGGCAGGCTGAGGATGCGGCGGCCGTGGTCCTCGGACTCTGCCAACAGTCGCGTGAACTGGTCCCGCACCTGCTCGGCGTATTCGGCCTCGGAGTGCCGGTAGTCGACCAGGATCTGCCGGTCGGACAGCTCGTGCGAGTGCGGCATCGCCAGCAGCGTGCCGGCGCCGGTGTCGAATTCGTACGGCAGCTCGTCGTTGACGAAGTCGCAGAAGTAGTCGAGCCCGCGCGCGGCGAGCAGCGCCGTGGTGCGCGGCGACTCGCAACGCGCCGGCGACAGCCAGCCGCGCACCTCGCCCGCGCCGGCCTCGCGCAGCGTCGCGAGGCATTCATCGACCAGGGCGCCCTCGGCGGCTTCATCCAGCCCGCCGTGGTGCAGGCGATCCATGTCGACGCCGTGTGCAATGACCTCGTGCCCATCCTGGCGCAGGTCCGCGATGAGCTGCGGATAGCGCGCCGCGACCGCCGAGTTCACTGCGAAGCTGGTGCGCAGGCCGAAATCGTCGAAGAGGCGCAGCAGACGGTAGGCGCCGACGCGGTTGCCGTAATCGCGGGTCGTGAAGTGCCGCAGGTCCGGATATGCCGTGACCATGCTGCCCGGCGCCTTGAACGGCTTGCCGACCGGGTTCAGCGGGAAGAACTCGAGACTGGTGCAGATCCACACCGCCATCCGCGCGCCGTTCGGCCAGGCGCGGGCCGGCATCGAGAAGTGCGGCCGCCAGGCGTACCAGTCCTGGTCCATGCCGTGGCGGCGGTGCGGGTAGCGCAGGTAGTCGTCAGGCAGGCTCATGCCGCGCTCCGCTGGCGACGCGCAATGTCCGCGAGCGCCGCGTCGTAGCAGTGGGCGTAGTAGTGCTCGGCGATCTCGCGCGCGGTCGTCACCCAGACGCCCTCGTGCGAAGTGATATAGCGCAGTGCCTCCTCGAACGGCCCGATGCGGTGCGGATGACCGACGAGATAGGCGTGCAGCGGGATGCACATCACCGTGCCGGACTCCGCGCCCTCTTCATAGAGCGTGTCGAACTGGCGGCGGATCATGTCGCCGTAGGCGCGCGGCGTGGCACAGCAGGTGCCGTAGGCGATCACGTCGTTGATCTCGAGCGAATACGGCATGCTGATCAGCCGCCCCTTCGCCACCTTGACCGGCTGCGGCTGGTCGTCCTGGAACAGGTCGCAGGTGTAGAGGATGCCGTAGTCGGCCAGCAGGTCCATGGTGCGCTCGGTGTGCGTCAGCGCCGGCGCGAGCCAGCCAGCGATGGTCTGGCCGGTCGCCTCGCGCACCGTGCGGATCGAATCCTCGATGATCGCGCGTTCTTGCGCCTCGTCCATGCCGTAGCTGTAGCGCGTGTTGTAGATGCCGTGGGAAAAGAACTCCCAGCCGCGATCGACGCCGTCGCGGATCAGCTCCGGATGGTGCTGGCACATCGCCACCGACAGCGACACCGAGCCACGCACGCCGCAGCGGTCCATCGCCTCCATCATCCGGTAGTGGCCGACGCGGTTGCCGTAGTCGCGGTGCGAATAGGACATCACGTCCGGGTAGGGCCGCGCCCAGGGCTGGCGCTGCGGGTTCGATGGCGGGTCGAGCTCGTAGAACTCGATGTTCGGCGCTACCCAGAAGGCGACGCGCGCGCCGTTCGGCCAGGCGATGCGAGGCCGGTCGCGATACGGCCAGAAATCGTAGAGCCCGGGATCGGACTTCACGGCGCGGCCTTCGGTTGCCCGGGCCCGATTTGCGCCAGCGAGGCGAGCACCTCGGCGACGGGCAGCACGTCGGCGTACTTCAGCACCAGGTCGGTGAGGTTGGCGTAGTGGTAGCTCTCGTGCTTGTCGGCCACGCACTCCTCGGGAACGACGCAGCGGTAGCCGCGGCTCAGGGCGTCGACGGCTGCCGCGCGCACGCAGCCCGAAGTCGAGCCGCCGGTGATCACCACCGTGTCGGTGCGATGCCAGACCAGCAGGGACTGCAGCGGCGTCTCGTGGAAGGGCGACGGCATCTTCTTGCAGTAGATGACGTCGCGTACGCGATCGATCTCGCAGCGCTCGTCGAAGGCCGCGCGGTCCGAGCCGAACTTGATGTTCTGCAGCGAATCGGGCGTGTTGGTGCGCGTGCCCCAGACACCGGCGTCCTCGCCCGACTCCATGTAGGCGACATACGTCCACACCACCGGCCAGCCGCGGGAGCGGAACAGCGTCGCGAGTCGATTCACGTGGCCGATCTGGTCGGGGTCGTTCTCGTATGCGGTCCGGTAGAGGTCGGGGCGGGTGTAGACCTTCTGCAGGTCGATGTTGACCAGGACCGGGCGCTGGCCGAACCCGAAGCGCGCGCGGCTGGGGCTAGCCCGGACGGCCTCGTAGATCTGACGGGCGGTCTGGGTGGTGCGTTCCATGGCGTGCGCCCCGTGCGCGGTCGTAACTGATTGGGTATGTTATAACATCGCATATCGATGCAGAAGCGTAGCGGAGCACGGCGATGACCGAAATCCACGGCGTAGTCAGTGTGCCGACCGTAAGGCCCAGCGACATTGCGGCTTGTGCGTCTGTACTGTCTCCGGCCGACGCCGGGCCGCATGCGTTCGACCGCCTGGTCGCCCGGTTGGCATCCGAGCGTTCCTGGGCCGCTGGCTACGCGGAGGCGATCGCGCTGCGCTGCATCGCACTGGGCCGCTACCTGCAGTCGCCGACGCGCGCCCACAACATGCCCGAGGTGCTGATGGTGCTCGCGGCCGCCGCCACGCCGATCACGACGGACGAGGGCTTCGACCACGAACTCCTCGAATCCGTCGCGCGTCTCTGCGCCCGGCGCCTCGAGTCGGCGAATGAACGTGCCGCCTGAGACACGCGCCTCGGCCTGCGTGACGGGAACCGGGGCGACGCGACCCCGCCTGCCCGTGACCGTGCTGTCCGGCTTCCTCGGCGCCGGCAAGACCACGCTGCTGAACCACATCCTGCGCAACCGCGAAGGTCGCCGCGTCGCCGTGATCGTCAACGACATGAGCGAGGTGAACATCGACGGCGCGCTGGTCCGCGACGGCGGCGCCGGCCTCTCGCGCACCGAGGAGCGCCTGGTCGAGTTCTCCAACGGCTGCATCTGCTGCACGCTGCGCGACGACCTGCTGAAGGAAGTGCAGCGGCTCGCCGCCGAGGGTCGCTTCGACTACCTGCTGATCGAGTCGACTGGCATCTCCGAGCCTTTGCCGGTCGCCGCCACGTTCGCGGTGCGCGACGAGCAGGGGTTCTCGCTGTCCGACATCGCGCGGCTCGACACGATGGTCACGGTGGCCGATGCCGGGACCCTGGTGCGCGACTTCTGCTCGCCGGATCTGCTGGCCGCGCGCGGCGAGACGGCGGCGCCCGACGACGAGCGCAGCGTCGTCGACCTGATGACGGACCAGCTCGAGTTCGCCGACGTGATCGTGCTGAACAAGACCGATCGCGTCGATGCTGGGCAGAAGCACCAGGCGCTCGCGATCATCAAGGCGCTCAATCCGACGGCGCGGATCGTCGAGGCCGAGCGCGGCAGGGTGCCGCTCGACCGGCTGCTCGACACCGGCGCGTTCGATTTCGAGGCGGCGCAGCAGGCCCCTGGCTGGGCGCGCGAAATGCGCGGCGAGCACGTGCCCGAGACCGAGGCCTATGGCATCTCGAGCTTCGTGTATCGACGATGGCGGCCGTTCCATCCCGCGCGCCTGATGGCGTTCTTCGATTCCGACTGGCCGGGCGTGGTGCGCAGCAAGGGCTATTTCTGGCTGGCCTCGCGCTACGACTGGGTGGGCTCGATGTCCCAGGCCGGCGGCGCGCTCACCCACGAGGCCGCCGGGCTGTTCTGGGCGGCCGCGCCGCGCGACACCTGGCCGGACGACGCCGAAGCGCTCGAGGGCATCGCCGAGGTCTGGCGCGAGCCGCATGGCGACCGGCGCCAGGAGATCGTGCTGATCGGCATCGAGATCGACGAGGCTGAGCTGCGCGCGCGTCTCGATGCCTGCCTGCTGACCGACGCCGAGTGGGCCGCCGGACCCGAAGCCTGGGCGACCTACCCGGATCCGTTTCCGCCCTGGCGACTGCGTGGCGAAGACTGATGCGCAGCGCTGGCACCCCGGACGTTCCGAAGCGGCGCACCCGCGGGCTGCACGTGGAAACTCCGCCGGCGCCATTGTCTGAAGTCGAGGCCTGGTGCCGCCAGGTTGGCCTGCGCCTGACGAGCGCGCGCCGCGAAGTCCTCGAGGTGCTTCGAGCCCACCAGGACCCGATGAGCGCCTACGCGCTGATTCATGCGTTGTCCGAACGCCGTCGTCGCAAGGTGTCGCCCCCGACGGTCTACCGCGCCCTCGACGCGCTGCGCGACCATGGTCTGATCGCGCGGATCGCCAGCCGCAACACGTTCGTCGCGCGCCGCTCGCCGGTCGCGCGCGACGCTGCACTGCTCTACCTCTGCATCCAGTGTGGCTCGGCACGCGAGGTACGCGATGCGACCGTGGCCCGGCGCGTCGCTATCGATGCGACGCAGCTGCATTTCCGCGTGGCGCGCGAGATCCACGAGGTCGAAGGCGTCTGCGCGGACTGCGCGGACGCGGCTGACGTCAAGCCTTCGGCCGGAACACCGCCATCCGCTCCGGGCGGGTCTCGATGAGCGCGCCGCCCGCGAGATCGATGCAGTAGGGAATGGCCGGGAACACGGCCTCGAGATTCTCGCGGATCGATTTCGGTCGTCCGGGCAGGTTCACGATCAGGCACCGGCCGCGCAGACCGGCGGTCTGGCGCGACAGGATCGCGGTCGGGACGTAGCGCAACGACGCGGCGCGCATCTGTTCGCCGAAGCCCGGCAGCAGCCGGTCGCAGACCGCGATGGTCGCCTCGGGCGTCACGTCGCGCGGCGCTGGCCCGGTGCCGCCGGTCGTCACCACCAGGCTGCATCCACGCTCGTCCGCCATGCTCCGCAGCGCCTGCTCGATCAGGGGCTGCTCGTCGGGCACCACGGCATACACCTCGCTGAACGGCGTCGTGATCCACTCGCGCAGCAGCGCGACACAGGCCTTGCCGGGCGTGTCCTCGTAGACGCCGACGCTGGCCCGATCGGACACGTTGACCACGCCGATGACGAGCGGTGGGCTGGCTGCACGCTGCATCGAAGCGTCGCGGGGTCATTCCGCCAGGCAGGCGTCGAAGCCCGTCATCAGCGACTCCGTGTCGAGCCGGCGGCCGATGAACACCAGCTGGGTGCGTCGCGGGCGATCGCCCCAGGGCCCGAGCGACGTGTTGTCGGTCAGCATGTGTACGCCCTGGATCACGATGCGGTCCGGCACGCCCTTGAAGTGCAGGAACCCCTTCATCCGGTAGATGCTCGCGCCCTGCACCTGCAGTTCGCGACCGAGCCAGTCCTGGAACTTGCGCGGGTCCAGCGGCTGCTCGGTCTCGAGGCTCAGCGAGCCGATGTCGTCGTCGTGGGAGTGGCCGGGATCGAATGATTGCTGCAGCGCCGGCTGCAGGACCGTGCCCAGCGGGTCGACGAGCTGCAGTGCGAATTCGTCGGGCAAGTGCTGCGTGACCAGCCAGTAATCGCCCGGCGCACGGATGTCGCAGGCGAAACGCTTCGCGCCCCTCGGCTCGAGATCGAGGATCACGAGTTCGTCGCCGGGTACCAGCGCGCGTTCCTGGGACACCGGCTCCACGTCGTCGGAGAACCACTTGAATGCGCGCTCCGCGGCGTCGTGCGCGGTCTCGTCCTGGGGCGCGGCCTGGAACAGCGCGAGCCCCATGGTCGGGTCCGGGCCCGGTTCCAAGCGCAGGTGGTGGCGTCCCGCCTCGAGGCGATAGCGCCCGGCCCACTCGAACGGATACTCGGGTTCGAGGAAGCCCGGCTTGTACTCCAGTGCGCGCGACAGGTCGAAGCCGCCGATGCCGAGCACCGACTCCATCGGAATGCGCGCGCGCTCGGACGGATCGGCGCGTACCACCCGCGCCAGCGCATTCATCGCGCGCACGCGCCGCTCGAGCGCATCGAGCTCGGCCGGCGTCACCAGATCGGTCTTGTTCAGCACGATCACGTCGGCGAAGGCGATCTGCTCGCGGGCCTCCTCGTTCTCGTCGACGTGCAGGTCGAAGTGCCGCGCGTCGACCATCGTGACGATGCCGTCGAGCGCGAACTGGTCGCGCATGTCGTCGTCGACGAAGAATGTCTGGGCCACGGGCCCGGGATTCGCCATGCCGGTGGTCTCGACGACGATCCGGTCGAACCGGTCGCGGCGCCGCATCAGGCTGCCGAGGATGCGGATCAGGTCGCCACGCACGGTGCAGCAGATGCAGCCGTTGTTCATCTCGAAGATCTCTTCCTCGGCGTTGATCACCAGTTCGTGGTCGACGCCGATCTCGCCGAACTCGTTCTCGATCACCGCGATCCGCTGGCCGTGGTTCTCGGAAAGGATGCGGTTCAGCAGCGTGGTCTTGCCGGAACCGAGGAAGCCCGTGAGCACGGTGACGGGGATCTTGCTGGTGTCAGTCATGGGAGTCTCCACAGGAGGTCGGGGCGAGCCAGGCCTGGCGCACGCGCGCCTCGTCGAGGTCGGCGAGCGCGCAATGAATGCGGCATTGGCGACGCGGGGTGTGCGGCGCAAACACCGCGATCAGAACTACGCGGGGCGGGCAGTCGGGCTCGAGGCAACAGAGCTCGGTCACGAGCACGGTCGCGGATTCGTCCAGTGACAGTGCGTCGCAGGTCCAGGCGCGCGCGGCGCTGCGGTATTCCGCAGCGCGCTGATCGACGGCGTGATCGTGGTCGAATCGCAGCAGGTCGGGCATGGGCGGGTGGGCTGGGCTTGCACAGGAGTTGGCCAGGTCGCATGTTATAACATATCATTCCGATGTCGATGCTACTCCCCCATGTTCGATCCGCTCGAGATCTACGCCGCCGGCATCGACCAGTCCGACTACGTCTAGCGCGTCTGTCCGCTGATCGCCCCGCTGGTGCAGCCGATAGGTGACCTGCTGGACGTCGGCGCCGGCGGTGGCCAACTCGGGCACGCGCTGCAGCCGGTCAGTGCCGCGTACGGTGCGATGCTGGTGATGCTTTGCGATGGTGTCGCGCGCGCGGCGCTGCCGCCCGCCGAGATCCCGCTGGGGTTGATCACGGCGCTGGTAGGGGGGCCGTTCTTCCTGTTCGTCCTGGCGCGACGGGCGCGACGACGAGTGCCCTGCTCGCTCGCGACCTGCGCCTGGCGCACGAGTCGCGAACCATCCTGGATGGCATCAGCTGCTTCTGCGCGGCCGGCGAACTGGTCGGACTGATCGGTCCCAACGGCGCCGGCAAGAGCAGCCTGCTACGAGTGCTCGCCGGCCTGCGCCGTCCCGATGCGGGCAGCGTCACGCTGGCGGGCGCCGACGTGACCGCAATGCCCGCGGCGCGGCGCGGCAACTTGATCGGCTACCTGCCGCAGCACTTCGAGCCCGCCTGGGACTACTCGGTACGTGACGTGCTCGCGCTGGGCGCGGGCCGGGTACCCTCACGAGCGGGACTGCTCGACGCCCTCGCGCGGGAATTCGATCTCGAGTCGCTGCTGGACAGGCGCTGGCGCCGTCTCTCCGGTGGCGAACGCGCGCGCACGCTCGCGGCCGCCGTGCTCGTGGCGGACCCTCAACTGCTGCTCGCGGACGAGCCGGGCGCAAGCCTCGACGTCCAGTACCGTATCGCCCTGCTCGAGCGTCTGCGTGTCGAGGCCCGGCGTCGTGTCGTCATCGTGGTCATGCACGATCTCGAACTGGCGGTGCGCTACTGCTCTCGTTTGCTGGTGCTGTGCCAGGGCAAACTCGTGCTCGATGCGCAGACGGATCGGGTGGTCGCGGACCCGCGTCTCGATGCGACGTTCGGCGTGCGGTTCCAGCGCGTGCCGATCGATCTGGCGCTCGGGCCGCTGCTACCGACTTCGCCGTTCAGTCGATAGCATCGCCTCGCGCCATCGGTACTGCCTGCGATGAGCGCGCCGCTCGCGAGAGCCTGCCTGTCCCGGTCGCGGCTCTTGTCCGCAGTGGAAGAGTCAGTCTGGTATCTCGCCGCCGGGGACCTGCCGGGGCAGGTTGCGAAGGCGACGCGGCAGTTCCCGCTCGATGCGGTGGCGGTGAAACGGCTGCAGCTTCTGCCACTGCCGCGCCTCGTCGAGCGTACGGCCGCAGCCGAGGCACCAGCCCGTCTGCGGATCGAACCGGCACACGTCGATGCAGGGCGAGGGCACCGAGCGTGTCATGGGCCACGCAGCGCGGCCAGCAGAGTCGCGAGGTTGTGCCGCATCATCCCTAGGTAGGTGCCGGCCGGCTCGCCGGGTTGCGCCAGCGCGTCGGAGTAGAGGCGGCCGCCGACCGTGGCGCCGCCTTCGGCGGCGATGCGTTCGATCAGGCGCGGGTCGGTCATGTTCTCGATGAACACGGCGCGGACGCTCCCGGCCTTCAGCTGACGGATCAGCGCCGCGACATCGCGCGCTGAGGCTTCGTCGTCGGTGGACCAGCCCTGCGGCGCGAGGATCGTGAAGCCGTAGCGCCGCGCGAAGTAGCCGAAGGCGTCGTGCGAGGTCACGAAGCGGCGGCGTTCCGGCGGCAGCGTGTCGACCGCCCGCCGGATCTCGGCGTCGAGCGCGCGCAACTCGCGCCGGTAGCGCTCGGCATTGACGGCGAACGAGGCGGCATCGGCGGGCCGGATCGCGGCGAGCGCCGCGGAGATGCGGTTGACGTAGCGCTCGACGATGCGCGGGTCCTGCCAGGCGTGAGGATCGTCGTGGCCGTCGGCGGGTAGCGGCTCGATGCCGGCCGCGGCGACTACCCGACGGCCGCGAAAGCCTGAAGAGCCGACGAGGCGGTCCATCCACCCCTCGAAGCCGAGGCCATTGGTCAGCAGCACGTCGGCGCGGGCTAGGGTCGCGATGTCCGATGGACGGGGATCGTAGACGTGGGCGTCGGCATCGGGTCCGACCAGCGCCGTCACCACGACGCGATCGCCGCCGACGTTGCGCGCGATGTCGGCCAGGATCGAGAAGCTCGCGACGACGCGCAGCGGCGGCTCGGCCGCCGCGGCGGGTGTCGGCGGCGCGAGCGTCGCCAGCAGGGTTGCGAGGATCAGGCGTCTCGAGGTCATCCGTGGTCTCTCCCGTTCCGTATACGCAGGGTGCTGGCGAGTACCGACAGCAGGTAGGCGAGGCCGGCGCAGAGCACGATCGACGGGCCGCTGGGCAGGTCCATCTGGTAGCTCAGCACGAGGCCGGCGATGGCGGCCGCGAGGCCGATCAGCGCCGACAGGCCTATCAGCGACTCGAGCCGCGTCGCCCATTGGCGCGCGGCCGCGGCCGGCAGGATCAGCAGCCCGACCGCCATCAACGTGCCGAGCACCTGGAAGCCCGCGACCAGGTTCATCACCACCAGGCTCGTGAAGGCGACATGGACGAGCGTGGCCGTGCGCGTGCCATCGAAGAATCCGGCCTGCAGCGTGGCGACCACGAGGGGGCGATACAAGAGCGCGAGGCCCAGCCAGGTGCAGGTCGCGACCAGCGCCGCCAGGAAGAGCCCGTCGTTGTCGACGGCCAGCACCGAGCCGAACAGCAGGTGGGCCAGGTCGACCCGGCCGCCGCTGGCGGCCACGCCGATGACGCCGATCGCGAGCGCGATCAGGTACAGCGCGGCGAAGCTGGCGTCCTCGTACTCGCGTGTGCGACGCGAGATCAGCGCCGCCAGCAGCGCCACCGTGATCGCGGCCACGAAGCCGCCGAGCGCCATCGCCCACACCGACAGGCCCGCGAGCAGGAAGCCCGCCACAGCGCCCGGCAGCACGGCATGCGCCATGGCGTCGCCAACGAGGCTCATGCGCCGCAGGATCAGCAGCGTGCCGAGCGGTGCCATCGACACTGCGAGGATGGCGCTGCCGACCAGCGCGCGCCGCAGGAACAGGAACTCCGCGAACGGCGCCCAGACGCCGCTCACGCTACGTGCCGCCAGCGGTAGTGCGCCAGGGTGGTGTCCGTCGGACCCCAACCCATGACCCGGCGGTCGAGCAGCAAGGTCGATGGGCAGAGCTCGCGCGCGAGTTCGCGATCGTGCAACACGACGATCAGCGTGCGACCCTCCCGATGCCAGGCGCGGATCAGCGATGCGAGGTAGGTCGTCGTGGACTCGTCCATGGCGGTGAACGGTTCGTCGAGCAGCATCGGGCGCGCCTCCTGCAGCAGCAGCTGCGCGAATCGCGCCCGCTGCAGCTGGCCGGAGGACAACTCGGCGAGGGTCCGCGCACCGAGCGCGGCCAGGCCGGTCTCCCGCAGCGCATCGAGCGCGCGTCGCCGGATCGCGGCGGACAAGCCACGGAATGCGCCGACGTTGCGCCAGTCGCCGAGCGCGACGAAGTCCGCGACCGACACCGGCACGCGCAGGTCGAGGCGAGCGATCTGCGGCAGGTAGGCGACGTCCATCCGGGGCAGTTCGCAGCGAACCCGACCCCGCGATGGCCGCAGTCGACCGGCGATGGTCTCGAGGAGCGTGCTCTTGCCGGCGCCATTCGGGCCGACGAGTGCCGTCAGCGATCCGGCAGCGAACTCCCCCGTGACATCCTCCAGCGCGAGGACGGCGCCGCGCCGCACGCTGACACCCTCCAGCACGACGCTGGCGCCAGTCGTGCCGCTGGCCGGCGTGCTCACGATGCCCACCACACCGCGAGCCATGCCACGGCGCTGATCGCCAGTGCGCCGACGAGACGGCGCGCGGCACTCATCCCGAGCAGCGAGGTCGCGCCGCGCGCGTGCCCGGCGTCATCGCACCGCTCACTCGTCGGGTACATAGATGATCTCTCCGCTCTGCAGTTGGTAGGCCGCGCCGACGCGCTTGCCGCGCGGTCCGCTCGCGTCGCTCGACGCCTGCGGCTTGTACTGGGTGATCGCCTCGCCGCGCTTGGTCACGATCTCCATCTGCGGCGTGCCCGGGTTCTTCACCCAGGTGAAGTTCTCGGCGACCAGCAGGTCGGACATGTTGAAGCGCCCGACCAGCGCCGCCATCAAGGCCACGGCGAACACCATCGCGACGTCGAACAGGTTGGTCAGCGACGACAGTGGATCGGCGTCCTCGCCGGGACGCGCGATCAGGCGGCGGCGTCGCCTGCGCCGGGCGCTCACGGCTGGGCTCCGGGCGGCTCGTCGAACAGGTCGGAGGCGAACTCGAGCAGCATCAGGTCCTCGGCATGCCAGCGCTGGCGGGACTGCGTGACCAGGAAGCCGATCGCGCCGGCGACGAGACCGACGACGGTGGTGGCGAAGGCGACCTGTACGTTCTGCACCAGCGACTTCACGTCGCCCGACGCGAGGCCGAGCAGCGCAGGGCCGAGCGGGATCAGCGTCCCCATCAGCCCGAGCAGCGGGCCGAGGCGGGTCAGGGTGCGCGCTGGCGCGAGGTCGAGGTCGGCGTCGACTTCGTACTCGGCGAGGATGCGGTTGCGACGCGCGGGCGAGCCGCTATGCTCGACCAGCGTGGCGAGGCTGGCGGCGACCGGCAGCATGCTCGGCCGCAGCGACTCGGCCGCCTCGATCACGGCCTGCGCGTTCGCGCCGACGCCACCGGCACGCAATCCCGCAACGTGACGACGTCGCACGAGACGGCGCTGGTAGGTCTCGCCGGCAAGCCACAGCGCACGCGCGAACAGCCATGCGAGGCCGAGCAGCGTCGGCAGCAGGAGCCCGTTCGACAACCAATAGAGGGCATCCGAGAACCACTTCATCGACGGGATCTCCATCGTTCGCGCAGGAAGCCTGCAGCCACCACCAGCAGCGCGCCAGCGAGCAGCGTGCCGAGCGCGACCAGGTCGACCGTCGGCGCGGTGCCGGCGGGCGGCGCGCTCGCCAGCGCGGCCAGCCAGGCGGCCACCGGCAGCGTCAGCAGAGCGCTGGCCAGGCGCAGTTCGAGGCGCGCGGCGAGCGCTGGCATCGCCACGGCGAGCATTGCGCCGAGCGCGAACACCATGGCGAGGCACCCCGCCGCGACGAGCACGCGCAGGGCGGCGAAGCCGACCGCGTGGCGGGACTGCGGGGCGAGCACGCAGAGCGCGAACACGGCGATCGGCATGGTGAGCGGCGGCAGCCAGCGCAACAGCGCCTGTTCGCGGCGGCCAGCCGTACCCCACAGGCTGCGGACCGCGAGCGCCGCGCCCAGCATGCCGTCGAGCGTCGCGAAGGCTGCGAGATCGCGCGCCCGCCCGGCTTCCCCGAGCCAGCGGGCGAGGTCGCGCAGCCCGGTCTCGGTGGCGAGTGGCAGCAGCAGCCAACCGAGCAGCGCGACCGATGCGGCGGCGCCGAGCCGCAGTATCGAGGACGGCAGCGCCGCGACCCAGGCCACCAGTGCCAGCGCGGCCAGGGACGACAGTGCCGTTGCCGCGGCGAGCTGTGCGTTCACGCGGCCGAATGCCTGCGACGTCCGAGCAGCACGAACAGCCCGCCCAGGCTGGCGAGCGCCGCGATCCACCACGCCCAGGACGGCAGCGAGAAGGCCCGGGCGTCGTCGCGGGCTGCGCTGCGCGGCGGCGCCTCACTGGCCTTCAGCACCACCGCATCCCTGGACTTCGCTGCGAGGCTCTCGGTCGCGCTCCGGCGCGCCTGCTCGTAGGCCTGCCGTGCCGCCGGTTCGAGTTTCGCGGCGATGAACTGTGAGAGCGGCGCGTTGTCGCAGGTGAAGCCGGTACAGGAGAGGCCGTGCGCAGTGACCAGCGCCTGGTGCAGTTGCGCGAGCTCGCGCAGCTGCGTGGCGTCGGCCTGCCACAGGCCCTTGCGCGCGGTCTCGAGCATCACCGCGGTGATTTCCTGCAGCGCCGCCGGGTTCTCGCGCTCGAAGAAGCCGCGCACGCCGAGGCCGTAGCGGTCGCGCACGTAGACCAAGTGCAGGTCGTTCCACAGCGAGTCCTTGATCACCTCGGGCTTCATCACGTTCCAGCCGTAGGTGTTGCGGAAGGTCTCGGCGAACTTCTCGGCGGAGGAGGCGCCGCCTGCGGCGAGGTCGGCGATGTACTTCGGGTTCAGCAGCGTGGCGCGCGACTCGACGGCGATGGCCTCGCCGGCTTCCTGGACGTAGGCGTTGCCGGCGGAACGGAAGTCGTTGAAATAGGCCGTCGGATCCTTGCCGGCGACTTCCCGCACGGCGAGGTTCAGGCCGCCCATGAACTCGTAGACGTGGTCGAGCGACAGCGGCCCCCAGGTGTTGCTCTCGCGCGGCTGGATCACCGCCTCGGTGCCCATCAGCGCCGCCTCGAACACGCCCTCGGTGTACTGGCTCCAGAGCTCGCCTTCGTCGTAGGTCGCGCCCATGTTGGAGATGTAGGTGCGCGCGACTTCGGAGTCCTTGCTCCAGCGCCCGCCCGACTCGACCATCTCCATGATGCCGGTGCCGTAGGCGCCGTTGGCGCCGCCGAAGACGCGCACGCCAGCGAGCCGCCGCGCCTCGGCCGGCGAGAGGCCTCGCGCCTTCAGCGCGCGCTCGCTGGCGGCGACGCTCTCGGCGACGGCGTTCGGTGCGGCGGCGGTCGTCGCCGCCTGCGCCGCGAGCGCGACGGCTTTGTTGATCAAGTACAGGCGCGAAGCGGCGAGGTCACGGAACTGGCCTGCCGTCTGTACGACGACGTCGACGCGCGGCCTACCGAGGCGCTCGGCGGGGACGGCGATGACATCGACGACCCGACCGAACGGATCGCGGACCGGCTCTACGCCTAGCAGCCATAGCACCTGCGCCAAGGTCGCGCCCTCGGTCTGTATGAAGTCGCCTGGCCAGAGCGTGACGCTAACCTTGCGTGGCCAGGCGCCGCCGTGCCTCGAGCGGTGTTGGTCAACCAGCGACTGCGCCAGCTGGGTTCCAGTCTGCCAGGCCGCCGCCGACGGCGTCTTCTCGGCATCGATCGAGTACATGTTGCGGCCGGTCGGCAGGCTGGTCGGGCTGGTGATCGGGTCGCCGCCGGTCGACGGCGCCACGAAGCCACCCGCGAGCGCATTGACCAGCGCATCGAGCTCACGGGCCGTGCTGTCGCGCAGATCGACCTGATAGCGAGGCACGGCGGCAAGCTGATCGCGGACCGTGAAAACCGCCCGGGCGATCGACTGCTCGCGCGCCTCGAGCGTGGCGCGATGCGCCAGCAGGCGCTCGTGGAACGCGGCGGTCGCGGCCTCGAACGCGGGCGCCGATAGATGCCCGGCGACGGTGGCGGCG
>Ga0172376_10004240_pt1 | contig 16475 bp, 15 predicted proteins | sample Lak35m_FD_121114 | JGI IMG/M metagenome (GOLD analysis project Ga0172376, IMG submission 121114) | Freshwater microbial communities from Kabuno Bay, South-Kivu, Congo - kab_092012_35m | ecosystem: Environmental > Aquatic > Freshwater > Lake | place: Democratic Republic of the Congo: South-Kivu... | reverse complement strand
CGTCCTGCCCACCGGCATTGAGATCACCTTCACCAGCCCGCTCGACAAGAAACTCGCCGAGGACGACGGCAACTGGGCCATTGACCAGTGGAACTACAAGTGGACCGCCAACTACGGCTCGCAGATGTATTCCGTCGCCGAGCCGGACAAGGTCATCGGCAGCAACAAGATTGCGAACAGCAAGTTCGGCGGCGAAGACCTCGTGGTGAAGAAGGCGACCCTCCGGCCCGACGGCAAGACCGTCTTCCTGGAAGTCGAGGGCGGCGTGAAACCCGTCATGCAGATGCGCATCCGCATGAACCTCAACGCCGCCGACGGCACGCCCATCAACCAGACGATCTACAACACCGTCAACAAGGTGGCGGCGAAGTAGCCGGATCCATTAACCGGCCGCCCCGCTCTCCCCTCTCCCAGCGGGAGAGGGATAGGGTGAGGGAGAACAGCCACGCCCACCAACGCGGGCAACAAATCCACCGAGACGACGACGCCGTTCTCCCTCTCCCCGGCCCTTTCCCGCTGGGAGAGGGAGCTACCCCGCCCGCCCTCGGCCTCCTGCTCCTGATCTTAATCCTAATCCTGCTCCTGATCCCTTCCGCTCCTGGCCGAGAGCAGGATTAGGATTAGGAGCAGGAGCAGGAGGAGACAGTCCTCACAGAATCATGGGCCGGCATGATTCTGTGCCCATGATTCTGTGAAATCCGGGGTCTCGCCCCGTCCCGGGGTGCCTGCCGTGTTTCAAATGCGGAGTTCAGGCTCAAGGTTTCCCTCACGGGCACGGGCCTTGTAGAGTCGCGCCATGCCTGATGCTGAACCGGGTTCGCCGTCCAGCCGCGCCGAGTGGTTCGTGACCACGCGGTGGAGCGTGGTGCTGGCGGCGGGCGGCGACTCGACGCGCGCGGGCGCGGCGCTGGAGCGACTCTGCGGCGCTTACTGGTATCCGCTCTACGCGTTCGCTCGGCGGAGCGGGCAGGGGGCGCAGGATGCGGAGGATTTGGTGCAGTCGTTCTTCGCGGCGTGCCTGGCGGGCTGCTTCCTGGGGCGGGCGGAGCAGGCGCGGGGAAAGTTCCGGTCGTATCTGCTGGTGGCGTTCAAGCGGTTCGCCGCGAACGAATGGGCGAAGGCGCGGACGCAGAAGCGCGGTGGTGCCGAACCGCTGGTGCCGCTCGACGCGCTGACGGCGGAGGAGCGCTATGCGGTGGAGCCGGCGGAGGTCGCCAGCCCGGAGAAGCTGTTCGAGCGGCGCTGGGCGCTGACGTTGCTGGAGCAGGTGCTGGCCCGTTTGGAGGCGGAACAGACGGCGGCGGGGAACGCGTCGTCGTTCGCGGTGTTGAAGGAGTTTCTCACCGACGGAGGCCGGGGCACGTCGCACGAGGAAGTCGGGCGGCGGCTGGGCCTGAGCGCGGGCGCGGTGAAGGTGGCGGTGCACCGGCTGCGGAAGCGGTATCGCGAACTGCTGGAGGAGGAGATTGCGCACACGGTGACTTCGCCGGAGGAGGTGGAGGAGGAACGGCGGCATCTGCTGGCGGCGCTGGGCGGGTGAGGGGAGGAACCCAAAGATTTGGGAAAGACAAAGATGGGAACGAGCCGCGAGCGTAACCTCTCATTAGCACCGGGCTTTAGCCCGGTGGGTGGAAGGTTGCATGGCGAAGCCGTTTCAACGGCTTGCTCGCGGGCCGAGGGAAACGGTTGAAACCGTTTCCGCGCCTCAACTCCACTTACACCCGGCTGAAGCCGGGTGCTAATGAGAGGGGCATCGAGTCTCGCGGCGTTGCTGGCAGACCCAATCTCGACATTGGAATGTCGGGCTACGTAACCTTTCCCCGCGATTCCTGAAGTAGCGGGTGAACCCAACTGGTTCACAACTGAATCGCGCCATGAACACGCAACCTGCCTGCCCTGTCTGCGGTCACCCGCTGCCTGCCGACGCCCCCGTCGGTCTTTGCCCGCGCTGCCTGCTGGACAGCGCCACCGTCACCTCCGCCGGGACCGGTTCCGGCGCGGGCGGCGCGACCTTCACCACCAACGCGCGACCGGTGCCCGGCGAAATGTTCGGCGGCTACCGCATCCTGCGCCTGCTCGGACGCGGCGGCATGGGCGAGGTGTGGGAGGCGGACCACTTGGAGAGCGGCCGGCGCGTCGCGCTCAAGGTGATGAGCCACCGGCTCGCCTCCGAGACCGACCGCAAGCGCTTCCTCCGCGAAGGCCGGCTGGCGGCGGCGGTGAGCCACCCGAACGTCATCTACATTTTCGGCAGTGAGGAAATCGCCGGCGTGCCGGTCATCGCGATGGAACTCGTCCACGCCGGCACGTTGCGCGAGCTGGTGAAGAAGCGCGGCCCGCTGCCCGTGGCGGAGGCGGTGGACCATATGCTGCAAGTCATCGCCGGCCTCGCCGCCGCCAACAGCGCGGGCGTGCTGCATCGCGACATCAAGCCGGCCAACTGCTTCCTCAGCGCCGACGGCACGGCAAAGGTCGGGGACTTCGGCCTGTCCATCTCCACGCTCGCGCGGCAGGAGTCCATGGTGACGGCCTCGGGCTCCGTGCTGGGCACGCCGAGCCTCGCGTCGCCGGAGCAGTTGCGCGGCGAGGAGTTGGACGTGCGCTCGGACATCTACTCCGTGGGCGCGACGCTTTATCACCTGCTCACGGGCAAGCTGCCGTTTCACGCGGAGGAATTGGTGAAGCTCATCGCCACCGTGCTCGACTCGGCTCCGGTGTCGCCGGCCGTTCACCGGCCGGAACTCCCGCCGGCGTTGTGCAGAATCATTCTCCGCTGCCTGAGCAAGGATCGGAAGGCGCGCATCGCGGACTACGAGGCGCTGGCCGCCGCGTTGCAGCCGTTCTCCAGCGCGGCCTCCAAGCCCGCGAATCCGGGCGTGCGCTTCGTTGCCAACCTGGTGGACGACATTATCGCGACGCTGCCGACGTTCGCCGGCATGATTGCTGTCGGCTACCCGGTGGACGAATACTTCCTGGCCGAGCGCAACCTAGTCGGGGCCGCGTGGCTGGCGTTCGCCGGACTGTGGGCGCTGGCTTACTACGGCATCTGTGAAGGGCTGTGGGGTGCGGCGGTGGGCAAGTGGCTCTTTGGCCTGCGCGTGGCGAACCGCGCGGGTGCGCCGCCGGGACTCCCCCGTGCCATCGCGCGGTCGGCCATCGTGCATCTCCCTTCCTCGCTGGGTATGCTCGCCACGCTGCTGACCTACTCGGCCACGCGCTACGCGGAGGCGGCGGTCATGGCCGAGTTTCTCGGCACCGAATGGCTCTTCCCGGTGCTGACCATCGCGTTGCTCTGCACGATGCGCCGGCGCAACGGCTTCGCCGCGCTGCACGACCTCGCGACTGACACGCGCGTCGTGGTCGCGCCCGTGCGGGAACAGCGGGTGCCCGTCGAAGTCCCCGCGCTCGCCGCGCCGCAGACTGAGGCCGCCGGCAAAGTCGGGCCGTATGAGCTGAAGGCGCAGCTCGCCGCGCGCGGCGGGGAATCCCTGTGGCTCGCCCACGATGCCGCGCTGCGACGCGATGTGTGGATTCACCGGCAACCAGCGGACGCGCCCGTGGTTCCGACGCGCCGCCGCGAACTGAGCCGCCCGACGCGCCTGCGCTGGCTCAATGGCCGGCGCGACGCCGCCGAGGCGTGGGACGCCTACGAAGCACCCGCCGGCCGCCCGCTCGTGGAACTGCTGCAAACGCCGCGGCCGTGGCGGGCCGTGCGCTTCTGGCTGCACGACCTCGCCGCCGAGTTCCACACCGGCCAGCAGCACGAGTCGCCCGCGCCCAAGCTACAGCCCGACCACGTCTGGGTGCGCGCAGATGGGCAGGTCGTCGTGCTGGATTTTCCCTGTCCCGGTCTGGGCAGCGAGGCGGGCGGGACGGACGCGGCGGTGACGGACTTGGCTGGGTTGCAAGCGTTGCTCGGAGGCATCGTCGCCGATGCCCGGCTCGGTCGCGACGGAAAGGGCAAGCTGACGGAAGGCCCGCCGCCGCTGCCTGCGCGGGCGTTTCTCGAACGGCTGGCCGCGCGCGCCTTCGACTCGGCGGAACTGCTGCGCGGCAATCTGGAATCGCTCATCCGCCAGCCGGCCGTGACGCCGGCCAACCTGCGCGCCAACGCGGCGCTGATGCCGGGGGTCTTGGCTGCGATGCTCGGCGTGCTGGTGATGTTCATGCAGCACCATTACGAGCGCCGGTGGGACGTGGAATGGGCGCGGCATTTCCCCGGCAAGGCCTCGATGCAGGGAGCCTTGGTGGAATCGGCTACTATGACCGAGGCGCGGCAGAAGACGCTCCGGCTCTACTTGGGCGGGGAGTTTGCCGACGTGCTGACGAACAAGGTGTTCTGGGAAAGTCCCCACCTTGGCGGAGGCCTGGAGGAATCAGACCGGAAGTCGCTGACCAACGCGCTGGTCACCGCCAGCCTCGCCACGCCGGCGGAATTGGCGGCAGCGCGGACGGCTGGCCCGGCGATTCTGACGGAGCTGCGCGGCGTTCAGGCGCGCGACCTCTGGATGGTGGGCCTGTTTGCGGTCGTTGGAATGATTGTGCTTGGGGCAGCTGCGTCACTGCTGGTCACGCTGACCACCGGGCAGCCGCTGCTGCTGCGCATGATGGGTTTGGCAGTCGTGGACCATCACGGTGCGCCGGTGTCGCGCGGGCGGGCGCTCTGGCGCTGGCTGGTGAGCTGGACGCCCGTCTTCGTCTGGATGGGAGTTGTCTGCTTCCTGCTGGTGTCGCCGTTCACCGGCACAATCCGGACGGTCAAGGTGGACGTGGTGGTGCGCGCCGGCCTCTACACCTTGCTCGCCGTGCTGGGGCATCTGGGGATTGCCCTGGAATCCCCGTGGCGCAACTGGAACGACAAGCTCTCCGGCACCTACGTCGTGCCGAGGTGAGTGTCACGTAGCTCGACATTCCAATGTCGAGTGTGGGTTGAGCGGACGCCAACTCGACATTGGAATGTCGAGCTACCCGCCTCAGATTTCCACCTGCATGCCCAGCTCGACGACGCGGTTGGCGGGCAGGCCGAAGTAGCTGGTGGCGGTGGAGGCGTTGCGCGCGAGCACGGCGAAGAGCCATTTGCGCCAGCGCACCATCCGCGCCTTGCCGGTGTCGAGGATGGTTTCGCGGCTGAGGAAGAACGTCGTCTTGGCCACGTCAATCGGCCCGCCGGCCAGCGGCGTGTCGGCCAGCAGCTTCATGACGTTCGGCTCCTCCATGAAGCCGTAGCGGCCCACGACGCGCTGAAAGCCGGCGGGCAGTTGCTCGACCGCCACGCGCTCGGCGGCGGGCACATGGGCCTCCTCGGTGGTGAGCACGGTCAGGAGGATGTTGCGCTCGTGGAGAATCTTGTTGTGCTTGAGATTGTGGAGCAGGGCGACGGGCGTGCCGTTGGGGTTGCCGGCCATGAAAATCGCCGTGCCGGGCACGCGCTGCGGTGGGTTGGCTTGGATGTCGGCGATGAACAGGTCGCGGGGCAGGGTGGCGTCCTTGATGCGTTCCCAGACGAGTTTGCGGCTGGTCTTCCAGGTGGCCATGATGGCGAAGATGCCCGCGCCCGCGACCAGCGGGAACCAGCCGCCGTGCGCGATCTTGAGCGCGTTGGAGCCGAAGAAGGCCAATTCGACGGCAAAGAACACGCAGCACACGACGGCGGCCTTGGCGCGCGACCATTCCCAGAGCCGGCGCGCGGCGAAGTAGAAGAGCATCGTCGTCACCAGCATCGTGAGCGTGACGGCGATGCCGTAGGCGGCGGCAAGGTTCGAGGAGGAGCGGAAGCCCAGCACCAGCCCGATGCAGGCGAGCATGAGCGCCCAGTTCACATGCGGCATGTAGATTTGCCCGCGCTCGTCGCGGCTGGTGTGCCGGATGAGCATGCGCGGCAGGTAGCCGAGCTGAATGGCGTGCATGGTGAGGGAATACGCACCCGAGATGAGCGCCTGCGAGGCGATGACCGTCGCCGCCGTGGCGAGCGCAACCAGCGGGTAGAGCGCCCACTTGGGCGCGAGGAAGTAGAAGGGATTGCTGGCGGCGGCGGGATTGGTGAGCAGCAGCGCGCCCTGGCCGAGGTAGTTGATGAACAGCGCCGGCAGCACCAGCCCGAACCACGCCAGCCGAATGGGTCGGATGCCGAAGTGCCCCATGTCCGCGTAGAGCGCCTCGCCGCCGGTCACGACCAGAAAGACGGAGCCGATGACCACGAAGCCCTGGTGGCCGGCGGTGAGCAGGAAGTTCAGCCCATGCAGCGGGTTGATGGCCGCGATGACGCCGGGCTTTTCGAGGATGCCCTTCACGCCGAGGATTGTGAGCGACACGAACCACACGACCATCACCGGCCCGAACAGCCGGCCGACTTGCCCGGTGCCGAGCCATTGGATGCTGAACAAGCCCACCAGCACCGCCACGGTGATCGGCAGGATGAAGCTCTCGAACGCTGTCGTCGCCACGTTCAGCCCCTCGATCGCGCTCAAGACCGAAATCGCCGGAGTGATCATCCCGTCGCCGTAGAGCAGCGCCGCGCCGAAGACTCCGCAGCCGATGAGGATGGCGCGCAGCCGCCGGGGCTGCTCGCGGTCGGGGAAGGCGAGCGCCAGCAGCGCGAGGATGCCGCCCTCGCCCCGGTTGCTGGCGCGCATGACGAAAGCCAGATACTTCACGCTCACGATGAGCGCGAGCGACCAGAAGATGAGCGAGAGCACGCCCAGGACGTTCTCCGGGGTGACGGGCACCGAGTGCGAGCTGCCCGGCAGGAAGCACTCCTTCATCGCGTAGAGCGGGCTGGTGCCGATGTCACCATAGACCACGCCGAGGGCGGCGAGGGTGAGTGCGGGAAGCGCGGGACGCGCCGAGTCATTGCCATTCATACACAACACAGTTGCCAACCAACCGGGTGAACATGGCTGCCGCGAACTGCGGCGCAGAGGCTCGCCCTTTCCCATGCCTGCGAGGTTAGCTGTCGGGCTGGGCCTGGAAAGTGGCCCCGGTGACCTCACCGTTCGCCCCGGTCCGGTTGCCCGGACGTTGGGTTCCCCGCTCGCGGCTTCGGGACGAGGCCGCGATTTGGCTGCTGGGCGGATGTTTCCCACACTCCGCGCTGGCTGTCAAATCGCCGACGGCTCCCTCGCCTTCTCCGGGCGCATCTTGACACTGCCCCCGACACCAATCTGGCTCGAGTTGCGGCAGTTACAGCGGTTGATCGTTCAGAAGCCCACAGGCCAAGCGATTCCTCCTTTGCCCGTCAGGTGCCAAAGTGCCTTGAGGGCTGAAGTTCGGGGGCAGTGTCAAGATGCGCCCGCCTTCTCCTCCTGCTCGTAATCCTAATCCTAATCCTGCTCTCTGTTGGAACGGGGAGGAGCGGGATTAGGATTAGGATTATGAGCAGGAGAAAGAATCGGAGCACTTCCGCCATTGCCTTAACGCGGCCCGCCGACATACTCCTGCGCCATGCAACGCCGCCTGTTCGCCCTCGCGCTTTCGCTGTCGCTCGCCGTGCTCCGCGCCGTCGCCGCCGACGACTACAAGCTCGGCCCCGACTCCCAGCCGCAGCCCGGCGTGCCCGCCGGCACCGTCGAGAAATTCACCTTCAAGGCCAGCAAGATTTACCCCGGCACGGAGCGCGACTACTGGGTCTATGTGCCGAAGCAATACGACCCCGCCCGGCCCGCCGCGCTCATGGTCTTCCAGGATGGCGGCGGCTACCAGGGCGCGAGCGGCTCCTTCCGCGCGCCCGTCGTGATGGACAACCTCATTGCGAGGAAGGAAATGCCCGTCACCATCGGCGTGTTCATCAACCCCGGCTCCGTGCCGCCGGCCGAGCCGGGCCAGAAATCCCGCAGCAACCGCAGCTTCGAGTATGACTCCCTCGGCGACGCCTACGCGCGCTTCCTGCTGGAGGAACTCCTGCCCGAGGTCGAGAAGAAGTGGAAGCTCACCGCCGACCCCGCCGGCCGCTGCACCGTCGGCATCAGCTCCGGCGGCATCTGCGCGTTCACGGCCGCGTGGGAGCGGCCCGGCTCGTTCGGCAAGGTTATCAGCCACATCGGCAGCTTCACCAACATCCGCGGCGGCCACGTCTATCCCGCGCTCATCCGCCCGCTCGCGAAAGACGCCCCGGCCACCGCCACCGACGCGGAGAAGAAGCTGCGCGAGCAGCGCCGCAAACTCCGCGTCTTCCTCCAGGAAGGCAGCAACGACCTCGACAACCTCCACGGCAACTGGCCGCTCGCGAACCGCGAGCTGGAGGCCGCGCTCAAGTATGCGAAGATTGAGTCGCAACTCGTCATGGGCGATGGCGGCCACAGCGGCAAGCACGGCGGCGCGATTCTCCCCGACACGCTGCGGTGGATCTGGCGGGATCACGCGAAGTGACGGAGCGCCGCACACTTTGAAATCCTGATTGAGAACGCAATGCCTCGCAGCTAACCTCCCACCGTGACACTTCAGGATCTCAAGCACGGCATCGAGCAAAGTTCCGACGAGGACAAGCTCTACCTGGCCGCCTACCTGCGGCACCTGGTGCGGAAGGACGACCCCGTGTATCGGGCCGAACTGGCCGGGCGACGGGACGAGATGGCCGCCGGCAAGCGCTACTCGTTGGACCAACTCCGGCGTGTGAGCCAGTCACTCGACTCCGAGGGCCCGTGAAGCCCTACACGGTTTTCATCCACGAGACGGTGATGGGCCAGTTGCTGGCGCTGCGCGGCCCGCGCCGGCAAAGGCTGCTGCGGTTCTTTGAGGCGCTGGCCGACAACCCCTTTCAACGCGGTGAATTCTCCGTCCAAGACGTTCACGACCGGGAAGCAGAGGTGAAGCTGGTCGGAGCGTTTCTGGTCACTTACCACGCCGACCATGCGGTGCGGGAGGTGCAAGTCCTCGAACTGGAGGAACTGTAGCGGCGCTCCCGCCTACTGCACTTCCAGCAGTTCCACCTCGAAGATGAGCGTCGCGTTGGGCGGGATGGCGCCGGGATAGCCGCCCTCGCCGTAGCCCAGTTCGGGCGGGATGGTCAGCTTCACCTTGTCGCCCACGCGCATTCGCAGGACGGCGATGTCCCAGCCGGCGATGACCTCGTTCATGCCCACGGTGAAGGAGAACGGCTCGCCGCGATCCACCGAGCTGTCGAACTTCGTCCCGTTGGTCAGCCAGCCGGTGTAATGCACCACGGCGACGTTGCCGGCATTGGCGGACGGCGCGTCCGGCGCGTCGGTGATGGTGAGCAGTTCGACGAAGAGTTTCGGGGCAGCGTCTTGTGACATTCGCGCGAGGCTACGGGAGGACGTTCCCGCGCCGCAAGCCGCGAACTCCGCGCAGGTGACGGCGCATGGGGATGAACCACGGAACACGCGGAATACGCGGAAGGGGAAAACTAGAATTCGCTGGCGGAATGTGCCTGAGACACGGACAAAAGCCCGGCCCACCTTTCTGTCCGTGTATTCCGCGCCTTCCGTGGTTCCACTTAACGATCCGTCGGCTTGGCTGGCGTGCCGTTGTCCTTGAACAGCACCGCGAACACGACGATCAGCACCGCCGACATCACCGCCGGCATCAGCCAGATGCCGGACCAGTTGTGCGTCGCGCCGCCGGCGTTCGTATAGTGCTGGCCGACGACACCGGAGAGCCAGGACCCGACGAACATCCCCGCGCCCAGCGTCACGAAGGCGTGGAAGCCCTGCGTCGCCGCGCGGATGTCCTCGGTGGCGCGCTGGTCCACATACATCCAGCCCATGACGAAGATGTAGTCGTAGCACATGCCGTGGACGGCGATGGCGACGAAGATCATCCACGCCGCGCCGGCCGACTGCGGGTATTGTGCCAACAGCCCAAAGCGCACGGTCCACGCCACCATGCCGAGGATGAGGATGCCTTTCACGCCAAGGCGTTTCAGCAGGAACGGCAGCAGCAGCAGGAAGACAACGTCGGAGACCTGCGCCCCGGTCATTTTCATGGCGGCATTCTCAATCTTCAGTTCGCCCATGAAGACGTGCATCCAGTTGAAATAAAAACTCAGGGGCACGCAGATGAGGAACGAGCAGATGATGAACGTGCAAAACGAGCGGTCGCGCATGAGGCGCAAGGCGTCGAGGCCGAGCATGGTGCGGGCGTTGACCGGCGCGCCCGCGCCCTTGGGCGGCGTGTGCGGCAGGGTGAACGAGTAAAGTCCCATCAGCAGCGCCGCGCCGGCCGCGAGCTGGAACATCCCGGCATTGTCCTCGAACTTCAGCTTGCTCACCGCGAAGCCCGCGGCAATCCATCCCACGCTGCCCATCATCATCACCAGCGGGAACTCCTTCGCCGGATTCTTCGAGTGCGTGAGCGTGAGCGCGTTCGTCAGCCCATGCCCCGCCATGTAGCTGATCGTGTAGGCGATGAGCACCGGGTAGAACTGCCCGAAGTTCTTCAGCGTCGAGACATACCAGAGCAGCGACGCGCCGATGAGGTGCAACGTCCCCAGCAGCCGTTGCGTGGCGAAGAAGCGGTCCGCCACGATGCCCGCGAAGAACGGCGACACCATCGCGCCAATCGCCGTGCTGCCGTAGGCGAGGCCGATCTGCCCGCCCTCGAACTTGAGCGTCGAGTGAAGGTAGGTGCCCATCGTCACATACCAGGTGCCCCACACGAAGTAGTGCAGGAACACCATGAGCCAGAGGCGGGAGAACAGTGCGAGGGACATGGGTTTGGTTTCGGAGTTCATCTACCGACTCGCGCCACCGCGCGCCCATTCACTGCGCTGAAACCCGCCCGACCGCGCCGCGTCTGAGTTTCCAGCACCATGAAAAACCTCCTTCGCTCCGCTGTCGCGCTGGGCCTGCTGCTCGTGGTCGCGTCGGCCGCCGAGCCGCCCATTGACTGGCAGCGCGCCAACCAGCTCCACCAACGCGCCCAGCGCGGCGAAAAGCTCTCGCCCGAGGACCAGGCCTATTACGAACGCGCCAAGGCCGCGCGAGCCAAGGGCGGTGGCCAGCCCGCCCCGCGCGGCCAGCCGCAGTGGACCGGCCATCTCACACCGCTCACCGAGTTGGGCACGACCAAATACAAGGGTGAGGACGGCGGCCTCTACGGCGGGGGGAAAAACGAGCCGCCGCCCTCGCATCAGGCAGCCGCGCTGCGCGAGGCGGCGAAAATCCAGCCGCTCGATGCCTACGGCAAACCGGCGAAGGATGGGAAAGTTGTCCTCCTCAGCGTCGGCATGTCGAACACCACGCAGTCCTACTCGCGCTTCAAGTCGCTCGCCGACCGCGACCCAGCCAAGTCACCGAGCCTCGTCATCGTGGACGGCGCGCAAGGCGGGCAGACCGGGATGCGCTGGGCGGATCCGAAGACGCCCTTGTGGGCCGAAGTGGACAACCGCCTGCAACGCGCGGGCGTCACCGCCAGCCAGGTGCAGGTCATCTGGATGAAGCAGGCCGAGGCTGCTCCGGCACGGCTCGGCGACTTCCCACGCCACGCACTCGTGCTCAAAGCCAACCTCGTCACCGGCCTGCACAACTTGAAGGCCAAGTTCCCCAACCTCCGCCTTGCCTACCTGTCCAGCCGCACCTACGGCGGCTACGCCACCACCGCGCTCAACCCGGAGCCGTTCGCCTTCGAGACCGCGTTCGCGCCGCGCTGGCTCATTCAGGATCAGATCGCCGGGAAGCTGGAGCTGAACTTCGACCCCGCGCGCGGCCCGGTGCGGTCGCCGCTGCTGCTGTGGGGGCCGTATCTCTGGGCTGACGGCGAGACGCCGCGCAAGGCCGACGGCTTCCTCTATCGCAAGGAGGACTTCGCCAACGACGGCACGCACCCGACCAGCAGCGGCCAGCAGAAGGTCGCGGAACTGCTGCTCAAGTTCTTCCAGGCCGAGCCGACGGCGGGGTGGTTTCGCCGCCCGTGACAGGAGCGGAAAACGGCTTGGATACGACGGCGTCACTGGCTACTTTGACCGCATGAGACAGGTGACGCTGGAAGTGCCCGAAGCGGCGGTCGAAAGGTTCGGCCCCGACGAGTCGCGGTTCGGCCGCAGGATGTTTGAAACGGCGGTCGTGAAGTGGTTTGACGAGGGCGAAATCTCCCAGGGCAAGGCGGCGGAACTGCTGGGCATCAGTCGCGGGGAACTCTTCGATTTGCTCTGGCAGCACAAGGTTTCCCCCATTCAAATCACTCCCGAGGAGCTTGCCGAGGAACTGAAAGGTGTCTGAGCTTGGATTGTAAATGCATCGCGTTGATCGCCGAGTGGCCTCGATTGAACAAAGCCGATGAAGCAACACAAGAGAGATTGGCATGAACTGATGCGACCGCGCGCTTGCGCTCTGGCAACAGGTAAATGTCAAGAGTGTGGAAAAGCTGCGGAAGGGACTGACGGTGTCATCCACCATTTATCCTATCCGAGCGATTGTTACCTGCGTGACATTGAGGATTTGGTGAGTGAAAAGATTTGCCAGTGGCTTTGCCGAGAATGCCACGATTCTATTCACATCACAGACAGTTGGGAGGAAGCACAAGACCGACAGAAGAGTGGAGGGCATTGCCGTCTGTGCGGGAAACTAGCCTTCGGAGTCTGGGAAAGGGCAAGAACCTTGGGCATTGACTATCCAATCTGCAAACCCTGCTACTCGAAACAGAAGCAGAGAGAGCAACGTGAGAAAGCGGGGCAAATGAATCTCTTCTGACAATTTCAATGAAATCCAAAACCCCCACTAACGACCGTTTCGTCATCATCATGGCCGGGGGGCGCGGCGAGCGCTTCTGGCCCGTCAGCCGCGAGAAGACGCCCAAGCAGCTCATCAAGCTCCTCGGCGACAGCTCTTTCCTCCAGCAGGCTGTCGCTCGCGTCACGCCGCTGGTGCCGCACGAGAACGTGTTCGTCATCACGAACGAGGTGCAGGCACCCGAGGTGCGCAAGCAGTTGCCCAAGCTGCCCAAGGAAAACATCGTCGCCGAGCCGGTCGGGCGCGACACCTGCGCGGCCGTCACGCTGGGCGCGGCCATTGTCGGCGCGCGCTCGACCACGGGTGTCATGGCCGTGCTGCCGGCGGACCACGTCATCCCGGAGGAGAAGAAGTTTCAGACCGTGCTGGGCGATTGCTTCGACCTCGCGTCACGCGGGCAGGCCATCGTGACCATCGGCATCAAGCCCACCGAGCCGGCCACCGGCTACGGCTACATCCACACCGGCAACGAGCTGCCCACGCCGGCGGGCGCGAAGAAATACAAGACCACGATGTTCAAGGCCGAGCGGTTTGTGGAGAAGCCGAACTACGAGACCGCGCTCGAATACGTGAACTCCGGCCAGTATCGCTGGAACGCCGGGATGTTCATCTGGAGCTTCGTAACGGTGACGAACGGCTTGCAGGCGCATCAACCGGAGATGTTCGCCGCGTGCCAGCGGTGGTTCGAGGCCGCAAAGTCGCCGGGCAAGCTCGCCAAGGTGCTCGCGAAGGAATACCCGGAGATCAGGAAGGTCTCGATTGACTACGCGCTGATGGAGAAGGCGCAGAACGTCGTCGTGGCCGACGGCTCCTTCGCGTGGGACGACCTCGGCTCCTGGAACGCGCTCGCGCACCATGTGAAGCCCGACCCCGAGGGCAACTGCGCTCTGGCCGACTTCCTCCATGTGGACGCCGCGCGGAACATCATCTACGACGCCCGCAGCAAGGACCGCCGCACGCCCATCTGCGTCGTCGGCCTGCGCGACAGCATCATCGTCCAGACCAACGACGCGACGCTCGTCGCGCACAAGAGCCAGTCGCAGAAGATCAAGGAGCTGGTGAAGAAGCTGTCCGAGGACGCGAAGCTGAAGCGGCTGGTGTGAAGCGCGGCCAATCGTAGCTCGACATTCCAATGTCGAGTCTTGCGGCGTTGTTGGCATCCGTGGTTCTCGACATTGGAATGTCGGGCTACCTGGACGCGACCTCGTGATTGACACCCGCGCGGCGAGTTGTTTCCGTTCGCGCGCCAAACATGAGCAAACTGAAGTTCAAGGTCGTTCCCGGCGCGGTCGTCGCGCCCAAGGGGTTCCTCGCCGGCGGAGTTTTCTGCGACATCAAACGCCTCGGCACGGGCAAAGGCTCGAACAAGGGCCAGAAGCGCGACCTCGCGCTGCTCGTCTCCGAGGTGCCCGCGACGGTGGCGGGGATGTTCACGACGAACCAGATTTGCGCCGCCCCGGTGAAGGTCTGCGCCGAGCGCGTCAGAGACGGCGTGGCCCAAGCCGTCGTCATCAACTCCGGCAACGCCAACGCCTGCACCGGCAAGCAAGGCATGAAGGACGCGCTCGCGATGGCCGCCCTCACGGCGAAGCAGCTTCACATGAACGAGCGGCACGTCTTCGTCGCCAGCACCGGGCGCATCGGCGTCACGATGCCGATGAACAACGTCCGCGCTGGCATCGTCGCCGCCGAGCGCCTGCTCAACCGGGAACACGCCAGCGCCGACCACGCCGCCGAGGCCATCATGACCAGCGACACGCGACCCAAGCAGATCGCCATCGAGTTCAAGCTGGGCGGCAAGACCGTCCGCATCGGCGGAATGTGCAAGGGCGCGGGGATGATTCAGCCCGGCATGAGCGCGACCGGCGCGCGCCCCGCCGCGCTGCCGCAAGGTCTGCACGCGACGATGCTGTGCTTCATCACGACGGACGCGGCCGTTGAAGCGATGGCACTGCAAGCCTGCCTGCGGGAAGCCGTCGCCCACAGCTTCAACCGCATCACCGTGGACGGCGACATGAGCACGAATGACACCGTGCTCGTGCTGGCAAATGGCTTGGCGGGGAATCCAAAGCTGGTGGGGCGAGCGTCCCCGCGAGCCGGCTCGTCGGTAGCCTCGCCCCACCGCGATTTGGAGATTTTCCAGTCCGCCCTCCAGCACGTCTGCCTCGAACTCGCCAAGATGATTGTCCGCGACGGCGAGGGCGTGCACCGCGTTGTTACCGTGCGCGTCGCAGGCGCGAAGACGATTCAGGACGCCGATGCCGCCGCGCGCGCCGTGGCGAATAGCGCGCTGGTGAAGACAAGCTGGCACGGCGGCGACCCGAACTGGGGCCGCATCATTGACGCGCTCGGCTACAGCGCCGCGACCGTGGTCGAGGATCGCGTGGACATCGGCTACAGCGCGCCGGGCAGCCGGAAAATTCTCTGGAGCCTCAAGCGCGGCCAGCCGACGAAGGCCACCTTCAAGCAGCTCTGCGCCGCCGCCGCCCCGAAGGAGTTCGACCTCCACATCCGCCTCAACCTCGGCCAGGCCGCCGCCCTCATGTATGCCTGCGACCTGACTGAGGCCTACGTGGACTTCAACAAGGGCGATGTGACCGATCCGACGACGCTGGGCGGTTGACATTCCGATGCTCGTGATACACACGTATCACCATGAAAACCGCAACCGTCCGTGATTTGCGAAACGAGTTCGCCCGCGTCTCCAAGTGGCTAGACGCTGGCGAGACCGTCCAACTCCTCAAGCGTGGCAAGCCATTTGCCCGAGTGGTCCCGGAGCCACAGTCGAATAGCCTGCTTGGCTGCATGAAGGGCACCGCGAAGATGTCGCCGGACTTTGATGAACCGCTCGACTTGGAGTGGGAGGCGATGAAGTGACCTTTCTGCTGGACACCAATGTCTGGTTGTTCGCCGCCAACGCGCCCGAAGTTTTGCCAAGGGAGATACACACCATCCTCGACAAGCGCGACGCACAGTTCGGCCTCTCCGCCATCAGCCTGTGGGAAGTCGGCAAGAAGCATCAGATCGGCAAGTTGGAGCTCAATCAGGAGCTTGGTTCCTGGTTGAAAGGCGCGCTGGCCGCCCACATCCGAGTGCTGCCCATTACCCCGGAAGTCGTTGCCGATGCCATGAGCCTGCCTGGTTTTCCCAACCGTGATCCGGCGGACGAACTCATCGTTGCCACCGCGCGCGTCCACAAACTCACGCTCCTCACTGCCGACACGAAGCTCAAAGGCTACCGGCACGCACGGATCCAATACTTCACACCGGTTCAGGAGCTGGTGAAGAAATGAGCGCCAAACACCAAGCTGCCGCCCTCATGTATGCCGCCGACCTGACCGAGGCCTACGTGGACTTCAACAAAGGCGACGTGACCGATCCGACGACGCTGGGGGGCTAAACCTATGGGCGCATGGAGCACTTCAATTCTGGGCGATGATTTCGCTAGCGATGTTTACGCCGGCTTCATGGATGACTACAACGACGGCGGTGAGTTAGAGGCAATCCGGGCGAAGCTTGAACGCGAGTGTGCGGACGCGATAGCCGACTCCGATGAAGGCCCGGTCTTCTGGCTCGCACTCGCTAAGGCCCAATGGGATTGCGGGGCGTTGGAGGTCGATGTGCGCGAGCGTGTGAGGCACATCGTCGAGAACGGGCTCGGGTTGGCCTTTTGGGAAGACGAGCCGGCGCGTGACTTGGCCAAGCGGAAGAAGGTGTTGGCTGAGTTCTACAGCAAGCTTCAGACTCCCCGGCCTAATCCGAAGAAACGAAAGAAGCCTCGGCTTAAGCCTG
>Ga0172376_10004238_pt1 | contig 16482 bp, 10 predicted proteins | sample Lak35m_FD_121114 | JGI IMG/M metagenome (GOLD analysis project Ga0172376, IMG submission 121114) | Freshwater microbial communities from Kabuno Bay, South-Kivu, Congo - kab_092012_35m | ecosystem: Environmental > Aquatic > Freshwater > Lake | place: Democratic Republic of the Congo: South-Kivu... | reverse complement strand
TACCAGATATATTAATATTTATTCTAGTTATATTCCAAGTACTGGCGCTTGTAGGTGTTCCAGTTTCAGAATATCCTATATAACTGATACTTGTACCAGTTGCACCGCTGACCCAATCTGATAATATCTGATAACTGACGCAAGTCTGAGCCGTAAATCCCACCATAGCTGGTGTTACTATAACTGACCCATCACTATCAACATTAATCACATTAGGTAGACTGAAATTAGTCGTAGCTGGAACCGATATCGAATACGTGCTGCCAGAATTGGATATGACTGAATCCGCGACCGTATAAGTTTGATTACAAGTTACCGTTGCTATGAAGTTATTTAATGTGTTTATGATTCTGACATTTCCTGTTGTCTGAACTATAGGTGCTCTTGTATTAACGTTCTTTTCTTTTACTCTGGCTTTAGCTGGGTCTTCACTTATCTCTGACATGACCATAGCCCTGTTTATTGATGGTTGAACCTCAAAATCGTTCTCATCCAATATGTATCCAGCCAACTTAATTTCAAACGGCTGCACAAAGAATCTTCTATTTTCAAAGTCATCTATGTTGGATTCATCACCGATACTCTCCAAAGTCAATGGCATGGGGTGAGCCTTTGGCCATATATAATACTGTCTAGCATTGAACAGTCTTTGAACCTTTTCATTGAACAAGTTCAAATCATTCATCTTATTGGTGAATAATCTTACCTCATAGGTTATATCCACCGATGTGGGTTGTGGGACCTTATATAAATCCACACCAGTTCTAGCTCCATCGTTAGTAGGTACTTTGTAGTAGGTGAATAACGGTTTGCCAGGTATGTTATACAGCCCAGCATAATTCGTCCCCACTTGAACATCAGGTTTTCTGACTATGGTTACGAAAGGTAGACTTAAATTCTTATATTCATCCGTGAATTTCCAAGTTTTGGTGAACTCTGAATATCTTTGAATGGTCAAGAATATCACAGGTACTTCTTTACCGTCTATCTCTATCTTAAGGTCTTGTTTAACGAATTCTATGAATGTGGTGTCCATATCCTTATAGTGGACACCTTGGGGTAGGAACGTGTTTTTCTCTGACAAGAAATCTACCAGTTCTTGCCTACGTTCATACCCTACCTTTGGGTTGACCAACCGTATATCATTCCTAAAACCTTTTGGTAGAGCGCACATTATCCTTACAAGCCTTCAAACTCACTATAATCAACAGGAGCGCAAACTATTGTTCTATATGCTCCCTTATATCCGTAAATAGTGTGTTTGTTGTCATAGTTCTTAATACCGTCATTAACCACACTATAATATCTAACTTCAGTTTCAGTAACTGGATAACCGATATAATCACCATAGGAAATCTCCACTTCCAGTTCTTTCAAGTGGGCGTTATAGACACTAAATGAAAGATTACCGTCCTGTAAGTCTCTAAGAGTACCGTTACCGTTAAAAGTCTTGTTCTCTGGTTCAGCTATCAGTGGCATGACAGAAAGTTCAACAGGGGTCTTATAAACCACCTCCCCTGACCTAGCTTCGTTATATATATCGGTCGGTGTAATATCTCTATCCACACGATATAGGATTACTTTGAAATGACCATCGCCCTCAACGAATTCTCGTGACATTCTGATTTCCAAATCAAAGTCTCTACCAGAAAAGAATTTGCTGGTTCTAGTGATGGGTACAATATTGGGTCTGCTCATGACTATTCCTTTATGTATAAATATCTAAATATCAGATATCCATTGACTTTATTATGTTAAATGGTTATATTTATCATTATGCCGATACAATTATCTGATATAAAAGGTGTTGAAGCTGTTAATAAGCTCAGTAGTTACTCTGGGAGTAACCCATATATCAGCGCACTAAAAAAAACGTTCATAGAAAAGGGTAAGGTACAATTGACCGCGACCCAAGAAGCGTACATCATAGATAACTACGATAAGAAACCTTTTAAGGTCGATAGGGTTATCGCAATCAGTTCTTACTTAGGTGCTGAGTTCAAGGAAAAGTATAACCTTAAATTCATACCTGAAAGAATATATGTGGGGTTTATATTGGCTGAAAACGATAAGGCTTTTCATGTATATGGTAAATTGACTCAGAAGCAAGTGACCAATGAGATGTATTGGTTACCAAAGACACAAGTTTTGGATGACCCGTATTTTGAACCAATTGATGTCGAAGTTGATTTCCAGAAATATATCGATTTGGATATTTTGGGTAGGGTACCGTATGAACATCAAAAAGAAGGTGTTAAGTTTTTATTAGGTAGGAAAAAGTGTATTTTAGGGGATGATATGGGTTTAGGTAAAGGCGTGGTAATCAATACTTTAGCTATAACACCTACAGGAACCAAAAAATTTGGTGAGTTAAAAGTGGGTGACAGGATAATAGGGTCTAATGGTAAACCTTGTAATATCATAGGTGTATATCCACAAGGTGAGAAGGATATATATAAAATAACATTTAATGATGGTTATTCTATCACAACAGATGGTTCACATTTATGGACGGTATCATCATGTAATAGCGGTGAAAACTCTAAAAACAGGGAAAATAGATATGTAACTATTAGCACTGAACAGATGTTACATGAAGATTTATTTTTAACTCAAAAAGGAAATGGTTGGAATGAAAAGAGACCATATAAATTTAAAACGTATTACAAAAAAAACAATGGTAACGCCAAATGGCAAATACCGATAGTTAAACCAATTGAGTTTGAAGATAATGGCGATTTACCGATTGAACCTTATTTTTTGGGATTAGCTTTGGGTGATGGTCATTTTACAAAATCGTCTTTAGTGAGATTTAGTTTACATAAAGATGATTTTCATGAATTATTGGGTAATTACGATATTAGGTCAATCATAACAGAAGGTAATAAAACAGATTGTAGTATAAACACATATAGTAATGAAATTAAAGAGCTGGGTTTAGCTAACACTAGGTCTGATAATAAATTCATTCCAGAGATATACAAATACTCTACGATTGAAAATCGTTTAGCTATACTACAAGGTTTAATGGACACTGATGGTCACTGTATGAAATCTAAGAAAAATATTTTTTCAGGTACTGAATATTGTACAGTTTCTGAAAGGTTGGCAGATGATGTTGCCGAAATTGTACATTCTTTAGGTGGTATAGTTAGAAAAAAAAGTAAAATAGGTAAATACAAGAAAGCGGACGGCACCGTAGTTGAATGCAAGCGAGCTTATAGATTGAACATTAAACTACCAGAACCATTTAATCCGTTTAGATTAAAAAGGAAAGCAGATGCATATATCACACCTAAGAAATATAAAGTAGGTAGGTATATTAAAAATATAGAACCAGCTGGTAAAGCTGAAACCGTTTGTATCGCTGTAGATGCGCCTGATAAGTTATATGTCACAGAACACGCTATCGTTACACATAATACGACACAAGCAATTATCGCAGCAATGGAGAGCGGTGCGAAAAACATTTTGATAGTATGTCCGTCATCAACAAAGATTAACTGGGAAAGGGAGATTAATATGTTCCAAGAGTATGACACATCCATCATCTCAGGTCGAAAATGGAAACCTGCTAAGTTCACCATAATCAATTTTGACATATTGAAGAACTTTCATACGGTGGTTAAAAAAGGTATTAAACCAGATGAGACATTAACGGATATCATCGACACTAAGTTTGATATAATGATAGTGGATGAGGCGCATTTCCTTAAGAATAATAAGTCTATAAGGGGTATGATTATAGCTGATATCGTCAATAAGATGAAGATGGAGTATGTTTGGTTGTTAACAGGTACACCAGTTGCAAATAGACCAAAAGACTTATATAATCTATTGAATATAATTGACCATCCTTTGGCTGAGAATTGGCAGTTTTATGTCAAGAGGTATTGTGATGGTAGACAAATCACAATAAAACTTAAGAACGGTGGTACTAAAAAAACTTGGTTGGTAGATGGTAACTCTAATTTGGACGAACTATCCGTTAGAATTAAGAATTCATTTTTACGTAGATTGAAAAATGAGGTCATGGATATGCCTGATAAGGTTATTGTTCCCACACACCACGAACTATCTGGTTCTGAACATATCGAATATGAGGGGCTATGGGAAGATTATTTATTGAAAAGAGCTGAAGAGAAGAAAAGAGGTGTACCAGACAGGGATTTGGTGGAGCTGATACTGTTAAGGAAATTCATAGCAATGAGAGCTATACCTCGAACAATAGAAATGGTTGAACCTATATTGGAAGAAGGTAATAAAGTAATCATATTTACATCTTTTGCTGACGAGTTATTGGAATTGCAAGAGCATTTTGGGCATAACTGTGTTGTACATCATGGTTCTATGAGTGATAGGGATAAACAGAAGTCGGTAGATGCTTTTCAAAATAATAAGAATATTAAAGTGTTCATAGGTAATATCATATCAGCTGGTGTAGGAATAACACTTACTGCTGCGAATACTGTAATATTCAACTCATTTGATTGGGTAACTGGAAATAATGAACAAGGGGAAGATCGATCGTACCGTATAGGCCAGAAAGATAATGTGACAGTATATTATCAACTATTTGAGGATACAATCACAACTAGAATGTGGTACACATTAAAATATAAGAAAAGTATCATAGATAAAATTTTAGGTGTTAAGGTGGCTGAGGATGAAATAATAACAGAATATATTGAATTAGAGTAAAATGGTTAGAGTATACACAATGAAAGAATGTCCTTATTGCACAGAAATGAAGGATATGTTAAAGAATGAAGGTATTGAGTTCAAAGATATTGATATTGATGAACCTAAGAATAAATTGGAATTCAATAAGCTTGTTGAAATCAGTGGTGCTGATAGTGTACCAGTAGTGATAGTTGGTAAAAAGATATTGATACCAGAACGTTCATTCTTTACAATTGAAGAAGGTTTCAATACGGTCAAAAAGTTGATTTCGGAATCTTAGATTTGATTTGTTAGCATATTTATAATAAAACACATAGATATGCCAGCAAGTTTAGAAGAAAAAGAAAAGCTGTTTCAACAGTTTCGTCACACAATGGGATTTCCTCTTCGGGAAATAGAAATTCTAGACGAAACTTTATGCACTTTGTTAGAGATATCCATTGAGGATTACAGCATGTATGTATCCGAATGGCTCATCGAACATCAATGGCAATCTTTATTGGGTGCCAATGTGGATACGATAGATATGGCATTTGCGTTATCTGTACGGTCACAAGACTTTGTTACTCAATATACTTATGCATATTCTAAACAAGTGGGTTTACAGGCCAGAGGTCCTTGGGAACTCAAAAAGGATTATGTTACGTTAGAGAGCGGCAGACAAGTATACCAGATTCCAGCAGGTAGAGAAATAAACGAAGTGTTATGGATTACACCACCTACCACCGATATGGCTTTATTCGCCAATTATGCTGGTATTGATTATGGTTTTGGTGGCGGATATGGGCAATTAGGGTCGACAGGTGGTGGTTTTAATGCTGCTGGCGCTGGTGGTGCTGGTGGATATTATATTGCACCAGCTTATGACATATTGTTGACCGCATCGGATTTCAACTTAAAAAACAGGATATTAAGGAGTGAGTTAACATATAAGGTAACTGCTGGACCTGATGGTACGAGATTGTTACATCTTATGTCGACACCAGGTTCTAAATTATCCTTCGGTAGGGGTATAGGTGGTGCAACCAGTAGTAGTATCAATATGACTGGATGCCAAGTTTGGTATCATTACTACGAGACGACACCAGAGAATATTGAACAATGTAGACTTGAAAACCCAGACGTGATTATAATGCCGAATGACGTACCATTGGCCAAATTGGATTACGCCAAATTCAATGACCCAACAAAGACGTTAATAAGGCAATTATTCTTCGCTGAGGCTAAAAGAGCGTTAGGTAGAACAAGGGGCAAGTTCGGAGGTCTTATAGGCCCACCAGAGGCACAAGCGACTATGGATTACGAATCACTACTCTCTGAGGGTAATGATGAGCGTAAAGCCATATTAGAGCGCTTAGATGAGCGTTTAACTAGGTTATCTAGTACAAGCCAGCTAGAACGTGCAGCAAACGAAGCGGAGAACCTGAATAAAGCGATGAAGTACAATCCTTTAGGCTTATGGGTGTATTAAAGTGATTCCACTTCATTCATAAACACGAACATATCGGTCATCAGGTCACCTGATAAAACTATAGGTGTTTCCGTGATAACATTAATCGGTTCAACCTCTTTAACCCTTCTACTCATAAGAGTATTCAGTATACCGTTATCCAAATTCATCAGTTCTTTTAATGTATACTCAGATATGTCTGTGAATAGAGATACATAGTCATCTAAAGTGAATGTGTCAGGTATCTTAGCAGCATTCACAAATTTAAGCCACTTATCGTATTTCTTTGTACCAGTGATATTGAATTTCTTATAGAATTTATCTCTGAACTTGGCCATATCCATGTAATCGAACACGATACTTAAGTCAGCTATCGGTTCTGCCCACTCTTTAGAAATCAGGTTACCAGCTTCATCCATTCTAACAACATCTGAAACCACCGTTGGTAGTTTACCGTTATTAGTAATCGATTTAAGTTGATTCAATTCAAGCTTGACACATACACTCTTCAACACATCTAAATCGTGTTTAAGACCATCTGCTTTTCTATTGAAATAATCTTGTTTAACCGTATCCCATTCATCGATAGTCAATCTGTTAGGTACCTCATTAGCCATCATCCAGAAACGGATTTCCTTATTCTCCATAGTCATAAGTTGCTCATACGTATCTTGGTCTGAATCCTCTAAAGGTTGTCCAGACACTAGCTTACATTCTGACTCAGTGAAGTAATACCTGTCTTGTAACTGGTATTGTTTGGTCTTTTTATCTTTGACCATATCGAGGAGTATCTTACCTCTTATATCTTTTGAGAATACGACCAACAGAGGTGCGATTCTAGTGTTGAATGCATCTATGTATTTATGTACGTTATATTCATCAGTGATATAGTTAGGGTTGTTTTCAATATCCTCTTGAGATATCAGTTTACAGTTTATAACTATTTTATTTTCTTTGGTCTTTCTGTCTTTTACCATTTGAACGTCACCCTTGGATTTGGTTTCAGCAGTATTCACATAGTAGATAACATCACCTAATTTAGGACTCATATCGTGATGTAAGATAAGTTCCATGTGGGCTTTTCTGGCCTTTAGGCTACCTGATTTGGTCCTTGTTTTACAATCCTCAATATATTGTGACACAGTCTGTTTAACCTTAGCTTTTGATGCTATTTTAACCAATGGTATACGATAGTTATAGATATCCTCGATATATTCATAATAATAGTTTATGAAATCGTAACCCTTACCATCAAGGAGCAGTTTGATACCTTTATCCAAGAAATCTTCGATATAAGTGGGCATTGCTTTTGATTTGATGGAATTACCGACAAACTTGACTTTAGTACCTATGAGATTGGCGTAGTTCTTACGTTTGAAATTAATGGTGGCCTTGCAGACATCATCAACATCAAGACCCATCCAACCTTCCATATAATTCTCGTTGAAATACGCAAGACACGCATCCAGACCGCATAACTCAATACCTTTATACTTAGTAGTCTTCCAATGATTACCCAATGGGGTGTATTTGAAGTCATTGACATTATCTGGGATAGCAAAGTTAAAACCGTCAGTATTATGGGCTATAATACCACCTATACCACATATGAAGGTACCATCTTCTGTAGATATATCATAAACACGATTCGCTAAGTCTTTATTATCTATAACATAATTATTCCAAACTTCATCACACTTCATCTTAGTTTTATTGGTGAACGATGAATTATTTCTATTGTGGTTTTTTAATTTAAAATTAATGAAAGCCTGTTTATCCTTACGTACCACTATTTTATAATCTATACCCAGTTCTTTTAGTATTAAAGAAATACCAGCCATAGCTACTTGAGACTTCATACCGATGTCTGAACAATCTTCTATGGTATCACCATAGCCATCTGACGCAAAAACCCCATTAATGAACGCTTTCTTAATATCTGGTGTTGAATTAAGTATAATACTTGGGACTTTCTTTTCACGATATGAAGTATAAAAGTTATCATGAAAATATTTACTAAAAGTTGATTTATGTACGGTTAGGTTATATACACTACTAGATTTCATATGATTTTTTATATTACCGTCAAGCATAAACTCATCTTTAAGTATTTTTTGTAAATCTTCTAATATATTAACCCTAGTATTTGATATTTTCCAATCATACCTAACGCTTTTATGGTATTTAGTGACACCAGTTTTACGTGATATGTATTTTCTACCCCTAGGTGAACATATTGCTGACCCATCACCTAAGAAGAATCCAAAAAGATATGCTTTACCAACGGTCAAATCTGTTGACAAGTTATTTTTTGGAATATCATAAATATCCACTTTATCGAATCTTGATAACTCAGAAGGTTTAACTTCAACACCATTCTGAAATAATGAGTGGTCTTGGGTTACATTAACCAACCTGTTTTTTGTAGTTACTCTATGTATTTTTTTATCAGTTTCGTGCCTATAAACATAATTGACGCCCGTCCAACCATTGCGAGTTAAAACGTCAAAAGGTTTTTCCTCAAAATCTCTAAGTTTTTCGATATCTAAATATTCGGAATTTTCATTAAATAAATCGCAAATTGGTAATATATCGATATAACCAGTATTCTTATATTTTATATAAATTGGCGTATCATATGTAACGGAGTCACCGACTAATGCCCTAAATCCCCATTTCTCAGTGAATGTCCTGACCATAAGTCTAAGGTGTTGTCTTGACATACATGTGATTTTCTCAGCACACATTGTATCACCCCATGGGAATATATATGGAGCACCATAAGCACCGTAGAATGAGTTGGCCAGAATCTTAAGCGGTAATTGCTTCTTATCGTAGTCAGAGGCCATCTTAGAATATTTCTCGATAATAACCTTATTCTCTTCTGTGGGTTCTAACTTACTGAGTTCGGCTACTTTTTCCTTATATTCCTCAACTAAGAACTTGTATTTATCCCTGTTATCGACAATATATGTAAGAAGTCCTTTGAATACCCCACTGATATCAGTATCTGGGAATATACCGTAGGTAAGTGTCGTTTTAGGGTAAAGCGCAGCGTAGTCCAACTTACCTACTTCTTCAGCGAAGCCTGTCTCAAGTAGTCTGGACAGACCACCAGTGAACTCTCTTTTCTTTTCGTAATCAGGTATAGCCAGACCATGTTCATAAGACCATGCTGCTAGCATCAGACTCCACTGACCTGCTGTACCCATGGTTGAACTTCTCATATAAGAGGTGGGTATGGACTTAGCCAGTAGGAATGGTGCTTGATTATAGATATTATCGATTTTCTCAGTTTCCCAAAGGTCATCCAAAAGATATCTTTCTACGATGTAAGCACCTTTAACTTCATCATAATCACCAGTGGATACAAGTTCTTCTTGTTCTAAACTACCATCTACGTGTTTGAACCAATCACCGTTATCCTCATTGAAATAATATACGTTTTCTGTGTCTTTCCATGTGGTATATATTTTATCACCATCGATATATACTCGGTTAGGTTTCTGAGCCTTTGAGAATTTGGTGATATATTTAAGTGACCAACTCTTGATACTTGAATTGATTGCTTGCGCTCTCCTTACTGAATGGGATATGTCCAAAACGTTATAACCCCACAGCAGTGTCTGACTGTAGCGTTCAGTTTCTTGACCCATCTTGAGATTCCAATCAGAATCTTTTATGGGTGTTTCACCATCCAAACCCTTAACAAATTTGGTGATATCAACACTGAGTCTATCTGACCTTTTATATAAGAACGGCCAATCGAAGTTCGCTGAATTGTAACCTGCTATGATATCAGGTTGTATGTCATCTATAACTTTGAAAAACTCTACAATTGCAACTCTTTCAGCATCCCTTAGTTCTTGTGGTGTATCACCGACAACCTCTATAATCCTTTCATAACCTCTATTATCGCGTATTCCGATTTGAAATATGGGGTTACCCATAGGGTCGAGTCCTTGTGTCTCAAGGTCAAACTGTAATCTGTGGAGGTCATCATAATCCTCAAAACCTTTAAAAAGTCTTTTACCTGTCTGAATCATGAATTGTTCATCAGGTGCGAATTTGAATATGAGTTTAGAGTTATCACCTTCTCTTGGGTTGAACCCACCTTCTTTGAAGAACCAATTCAGTTTACTATTGCTCTCTGAACAAGTCACCAGATATTTGAAACCCTTGTCCATACGCGAAGGTGTAACACCTTCAGCATTGGCTGTTCTGAGTTTTTTTATCGTGATACCATACTTCTGCATGGCCGCTCTGAGCTTGGCTTTATTCCCATCATAGAGCATATGTCCGACCTCTTCCTTCATCCAAAGGAACGGTTTATATTTGAATCTCTCTATGTATTTACCCTTATCTGGGTCATTGACCACCACATATGCTAGGTTGTCGTTGTAAGCAGCTTCTATAGCTACTATGTACTTCTGTTCATCTCTACCAGTCATGAACTGGGAGATTACCTCTGGGGTGATTTCCATGTTAAAATGTTTAGTTAAAAATGTTAATGTTCGCTGATAATATCAAGCAAAGGTATGTAAAAAAATGGAAAGGTCGAATTATTTTTTAATCGAACCTTCCAATATGTTGATTCTTAATTCTTCTCGTATGGGGACTATTAGTTCACCTGACCCATCTAAGAAGTCTATGATGAACTGACCTATGAACACACCAGCTTTATTGGTGTCCCTTTGGGTAAATGTATATGAAAGATAATAAACTTCTTTAAGGCAACCGTCATCACCTACGCAATCTTCTCTTTTGACCGCAGGTGTAAGTTTCTTACCTACTTTTTTAACTCCGTTATCAATATCCGACATCATAAAATAGATGTTTGAATTCTGTAACTTATCATAAAAGCAAGAATAGTCATACCTACCATCAGGTATGAGTTCCAAATACAGAACTGGTAATGTTGAGTTTTTATTTATGAAGAAGTCCATTCAGATTATGGGTTTAATGACCCTAAGAAACCGTTTGAAATGCCACCCCATGGAGTTCCAACGATGAATTCTGGATTATTTTTCTTATCTAATTTCTCTTGTAACCTAGTTTCCATATTGGTGAATATCTCAGTTAGTTTATCTGCGCCCAATTCATCCTTAACCCATTCGATGACCAATTCCTCAGTCAATTCACCGAAAGGTACAAAGTCTGGTGATGAAGGGTCACCTACCAATTTAACTGAACCGACATGCCTATCAGAGATATCTTCTAATGAGAAGTTGATTATAAAAGTTACGTCAATAACTACACCGTCTACTGGTGTTCTTTTCATGCTTGCGATTTTAAAATTTGATTCCATTATATAACCTTTTTATGTAAATATAGCGTTGATACTAAAATATCATCAATATTGAAATCTATCATAAAACCAACCATAGTGATTTCTAATCCAATCAGACGCATAAGTACCCAATATCTCATTATGTCTGCTCTCGACAGGCTCAATAATGGTTCTTATATTATGGTCACCATATATACCATAGACCGAATCATCTTCCTTAGTAATCTGTTCAACATTATTAAAATCATGTTTATAATGCTCAACACCCAAATATGAATAGAGGCGTTTCATCTCCACTTCTGGATAAGTACACAAATCCTCAAACTTTATGAACAACACATTTCTGTCAATACCTTCTTTAATCATCTGCTGAAGACGCTCCATAGCCAGACCCACTGGTTGTGAATTCACCCATATATCGATACGTTTTTCAGTTGTGGTACCTTTCATTTCAGCATGATTCACAATACCAGAATCCATATGTTGATTTTTTCTGAAATTCTTTTCCATAGATGTTATGATACCCCTTGGGTCTCTAATCATACAGACTATTTTAGGGTTAGGGTAAATATTATTTAAGAAACCATAATGAATTCCCCAACCTCTGCTCTTATCCATAACATAAGGTTTATCTGTTATAGTGTCAAAGAAACCGTCCATACCATTCCTACAGAAAGATAAAAAACCTTTTCTCATCAATTCAGCGTCTTGTGCTTTAAACTCAGGTGATGTACTATAATTATTTCTAGCAGCATAAACCAACTCCAATAATCCAGATGTCGGTGTAACATAGAAATCAGGATTCTGACCTAATATATTCTGTAATAGTGTTGAACCACTTCTAGGTAGGGAACTTTGAAAGAAAATCTGTTTCATATTAAAAAGTTTTTAATATTTCGCTTAAATCGAACATAGGTCTATCACCACCATCATTGAATATCGGACATTCATGAACGACTCCGTTAAAGTTATAATCGAATAGATAACTATCAGCCAATTTAACATCCTCAGATAAATTAGCCACTATATTACTATGTAAGTTGTAACCAAAAACAGTAGGACTGGTACCAATCCATATTACTGTTGAAGGTAGATTAAGTGCAGCCGCAGCGTGTTGTAAAGACGAGTCGATCAACAATCTTTTATCCGACATACCTACCAACATGAATAATTCAGAATTGGATAATGTTTCAGTTACAACCTCAACATTTGATAATGCGGTTGCTTGATTTCTACATACTTGGATAACATGATGTGTGGTCGAATAAATATTAGCCATCTCTTGTGCCAAATCGTTTGGCATATCTCTTGTCCAAGCATAAGGATAAGGTTGTTCACTTATCGGTCCACCATTAGTGTGAATCAAGAAAATGGGTTTATCACGTTTCCATTTATTGAACCCTAATTGTTTCTGTCTCAGATTGAATCTTAGTTCAGGCTGTTCACCATTGTAATCCAATTCATATAGTTTACACCAATTTTCTATTAGAGATAATCTTTTGTGAATATGATTGGTGGTAAAGTAAGGTTCGTGTTTGAATATGATAGAATCCACGTCTTTAATATAGTTATCATAGAAATAAGGCGTAACACCTATTCTATAGACCCTATCAACAAAACTTAGATTTATGAATACCTCTGGATATGCGCAAACAACGATGAGTTCACGGTCTGGATGGTTATTCTTTATGCACTTAGCGACAGCAGTTGCTGCGACATGTTTACCTAATCCACCTTCTATGTGGAAGATTGAAAATTTACTATTTTCTGACATTATTTTTTTATTATAATAATATTATAATAATCAGAAAAGTAAAATATTATGGGACGTAATATACTCTATTACAATCAGTAGAGCAGTAATATAATGAACCACTAGGCAAAGACCCCGCACCATTAGGTAAATCCATGATAGATAAGTTGTTAACAAACGTAGCACATGTTCTATCAGCCGTGATACATGTACCCACGATGAATGTACACGTGTCTCCAGTTATAAAGTTACAAAACCCACCTAATATACCAGAAGCTGTTGAACCTGATGATACTTCATTACATCTACCCCCAACTACTATCGAACACGATGCCATTGCATCATTTTGTTGACCACCGCCAATGAAAGATAAGTCACCTGATGCTGAATTATTTCTACCACCACTTATTATTGAACACCCGCCTGAAACAATATTAAATTGACCACCGCCTATGGTCGATGTGTTACCTGACGCGGTGTTACCTTGACCACCACCTATCGTTGAATAATTACCTGATGCTTCATTATCAGTCCCACCACCTATCGTTGCGAACTGTTGACAAGCCGTGTTACTGCAACCACCGCCTATGGTTGATAACAGTCCTGATGCAGTGTTTAATTCACCACCACCTATCGTAGCACCACCGCTGATCGCATCATTGTTACTACCGCCACTTATGGTTGAATCAGATGATGATGCAGTATTATTTTGACCACCACTTACAACTGAATCACTTCCCGATGCTGTATTACCAAAACCACCAGAAACGACACCGAAGAAGTTATCGGATATGTTGTTGTAACCACCAGCCACTACGGTAGCGAGACCTTTTGATATATTACAGACCCCACCACCTATGGTACTGGTCATACCAGTTGAAGCATTCAATATACCACCAGAAACAACCGAACCTCTATCTCTGACGATATTAAATTCACCACCGCCTATGAAACTAGTCACACCGCTAATAGAATTACATATACCACCAGATATACTGTTAAGACCACCTATGACTTCAGTGACAGTGAAAGTTACGCTACCACCAGTTACACCACCACTAGGTATGTCGGTATAGTTAACTGTGATTGTATCACTGACGTTATAGTTCTGACCGCCACGTATTATTGAGGTAGATAATATGGTCGTAGAAGCAGCTGAGAAGAAAATAAAGAATTGTATACCATTACCAGAACCAGAAGTAGTAGTAGTGGTAATAAAATTAGTTTGAGAACTTGGTATACCAGATAATGTATTACTACTAACAGATAGTGAAACAACGTTACCGACATAATTATATATCGTATTCTCTTCACCACCCAAAATACTTGAGAATGTGTTGGATATGATATTATTTTGACCACCACCGATAGTTGAACCAGTTGAGTTTATATCATTATTACTACCACCACCCACGGAGTTAAAACTACCTAATATAGTATTAACACTACCACCTGCTATAGTATTAGTGAAACCTGTAGTAGTATTACTGTTACCACCACCAATCACAGAGAAGTTAGCTTCAAATACTGTAGCTGTCGAGAACCCTTTAGTAGTGTTAGCCAAACCACCAGATATGGTAGGTCCGAACCCTAATGCGATATTATTTTGACCACCACCCACGGTAGCTGTAAAACCGCTTGCAGTGTTACCACCACCACCACTAACCGTTGCAAAATCACCAGATGCAGTATTACCTAAACTTCGCCTAACGGTATCTTGAACACCCACACCTTGAACAACCACTGGGTCAGTAACACCAGTCACACTGAATGTACCACCTGTATTGTTAACAAAAGACATTGTAGACGCAGACGATGTGTATGTACCACCAGTAACAAATACATCAAAACCTGATGCACCAGTCAATATGGGTGATAAATCAATAGAATATGCATTAGACGAATCAGTTCTATTAAATTCAATAGTATTACTGTTTAGTGTCACACCTGTTGTATATATGTCAGTATAACCAGTTAAGAACCCAGTCACAACAAATGTACCACCTGTATTATTGGTAAAAGTACCTTCACCATTAGCAGGGTTGTATGTACCGCCAGTTACAGTCAAATCAGATGCCAATATTGATAAATTCTGAGTCAACGTCACATTATCATTCCTTGTCAACGATATATCATAATTAGCTGGATTAAATGTAAAACCAGTCACATAAGTATCACCAGTCGGAAAAGAAACAAAAGTCGTTGTGCCAGAGTTATTATATGAACCATTATTATTTAAAGTACCATTTATAATAACAACGTTACCTGAATTATTCAAAGTCCCGCCAGATAAGATAGCTAAATTACCATAAACAATATATTGCTGATTCTGCGGTACTGTGATTGTCGTACCAGAAGGTATGATATTATTGACATAACCACCAGAAGAAATACCACTTGTAAAACCTGTTACTGTAAAGGTACCACCAGTGTTATTAACAAAGGTCGCATCACCTGTAAGGTTATTATAAGTACCGCCCGTAACAAATACGTCTGTAGTTGAAGTTCCACCAGTTAAAGATGAAACATCCACTGAAAAAGTATCACCGTTTATTCTATTGAATACTATATCTGACCCTACAACCGAACCTGATTGTACATTTAAACCTTTAAGGAAAATGAAATTACCGTCAACCTCATCCCATGATAAAACTGAACCTTTAACAATGTCAGCTAAAGGGAAAACAAATGGTGATGCTGTCTGTCTTAATATTAATCTATTCTGTGGCATTTAGTTTCTTTAACTATAAATATATGCTTGTGGGATTTGTTGCAAATACATTTACGCCAGCCGTGCCACCGCCTCTGACTTGGCCGCTTTGAACTTCGCGGCCCATCCCGCTGCGCCCCCTATTATTGCTGTGATTGTTGGCATGATCGCATCATTTAGCTCCATCTTCCATGTCTATTTCGGGTGCCTCCCACTCTATAAGTTCATACTCCAACCCCAACGACTCGGCCTCTTCGACCGTAACCCACCATCTATGTCAAATGTGGTTGACGGGATAAAATTAATATCCCCACTTATCCCAACACTCTGTGATGATACAGAAAATGACATCAAAATTATACAGAACGATAATAATATTTTCCTCATGTTTATCTTTTTATTAGTTTTATTATTTCATAATCATGACCATCAGATACGGTCATGGTGTATATACCTGAAGCTAAATGCGATAAATCTAAAATCGAACCGACATTATTACTATGATAAGCTAGTTTAGATTGGGAATCTATAATGAATATGGTCAATCTTTTTCCTGAATTATTGGTAACCATAATATTATCAATAAATAACGTAGG
>Ga0172376_10004233_pt1 | contig 16486 bp, 16 predicted proteins | sample Lak35m_FD_121114 | JGI IMG/M metagenome (GOLD analysis project Ga0172376, IMG submission 121114) | Freshwater microbial communities from Kabuno Bay, South-Kivu, Congo - kab_092012_35m | ecosystem: Environmental > Aquatic > Freshwater > Lake | place: Democratic Republic of the Congo: South-Kivu... | reverse complement strand
TCGGCGACCCGGACCTCGGTGGTCGGGGAGCCTGCTTTGCGGCAGAGGGCTGCGGTTTCCTCGAGGCTCTCGGGGCTCAGGTCGGTGAGCAGGAGTGCGTGCCCGCGGCCCCCGAGCTCCACCGCCAAGGCCCGCCCAAACCCCGACCCCGCCCCCGTGACCAGGCACCAGGACCGAGTTTTAGGCTCGGAATTTGGGGACAGACTCCCCTTTTGGAACGGATCGGGCATGTGGGGCTCCAGGGTAAATTCGGGATTTGTTTCGGTGGTTTAACCCACTTTAACTGATGGGTGGGCGGGGGCAAGTCCAGCGCTCGAATTGTAGCCAGTGAGAAAAAGCATTGGGCTGAGTTCTTTAGTTGAGAAAACTGATCAAGTACTGATAAGAGCGGCTCGTTGAATGGAGGACCTCATGATTTCTTTGATCTCTACACGCCGTAATCGTCTCATCACCAGCGCCCTGGGTCTTATGGCCCTGACGGCGATCTCCCAGGCTCACGCCGCCGGCACCACTCAGATGCCGATCGTGGGTCATTACGACCAGACGGTCGGCAAGGAGAAGTTCAAAGTCAAAAGCCGCTTCTTGATCCCCGAGAATCTGATCGAGCGCGTGGAAATTGCGACTCCGGAGCGCGCATTCATGGAGGGTTACCCCAACGTGTTCCTGCAGAATGAGCGGATGGTGGTCTGCAACGTCGATTGCGACCGCGAGCAAAATGTGAGGCCACGGCTCGGGGCCGATGGCAATTTCACCATCAATCTCAAGTCCGACGCCGACGACAAGCGCAAGAATCGCGAGCTCGACGATTCGGTGCTGAGACAGACTACTGTATATCACTGGGTGGATACGGTGCTTAGACGCTTCCAGTCCATGGGGCACAGCTTCCAACACCGCCTGGTCGTCCGGGTCGATCGCGAAGTCGCGGACCCATACTCGGGCGTGCGCATGGACAACAATGCGTTCTTCATCGATGCGGATCTCGACTCCGTGAACTGGTCGCTCAATTTCCTCCCACCCAAGAATTCGCTTCTTGTGCGCGCGATGGTGGGCGAGCTCGTGGCCTCCGCTTATGACCCGACGGTCGCCATGCACGAAGCGACTCACTTCCTGTTTCAGGAGATGATCGGCGAGATTCTCAATCCCGAAATTTACGGTTTGCACGAGGCTTTTGCCGATTACTTCTCCCTGACCACGATTGGAGACTCGGAGATCGGCCGTGTGATGTTCAAGGGCAAGCCGCTCCGCAAGGCGTCCGAGATTCTCGAGTACACTCCCGGGATGGAGGCGCATGATCTGGGCAATGTGGTGCTCGCCGGACTCTGGCACATCCGCGAGTTGTTCAACGACAAGGCCCTCGCCGATCAGATCGCTTTTGATACGATCCGCGACCTGAGTCGCAACCCTTATACCGCCGCTGGTGATATTATATTATCATATGGCCGGGCCCTTGAGGTGGCCGCCCCGTCGCTCGCCGCGGATTCCACGTTCCGCGAGGCGGTTGCGGGAATCTGGTCCAAGACCAAGCTTGTTGCGAGTGCGGCCCCGGCAGAACTGCTGTCGGTCATGCGCGAGCCGTTGACGGAGCAGGAGAAAAAGTCGTTCGTGACGGTCGCCATGACCCAGGAGCTTTCGCCGGAAGTGGTGGCGGAGTGGGGCATGAAGCAGCGTGAAACCGTCGTCCTCACGCAGGGACCGGTTCGTCAGGTCCCCATGACCGACGAACAGCGCGTCTTGGCCCTCAAAGAAGTGGAAGCCCGAGTCGCCAAGATCAAGGCAGCGGGGGATGAGCCCACTGCAGCGGACATGACTCCGCAGAGTCATATCTACGAGTGGCGGTTTGTTGCGATTCAGGACTTGGATGGCAGCGAGTCCGAGGACCTCGGGATGGCCGAGGCGGTACCGTTCTGGATCCTCAAGAACGTGAGGACCGGGACCATCCTGGGTGCCTACACCCTGTCGGGCAGCAAGGTGATGCCGGAGTCCAGTCAGGCCTACCGTCGCCTCCTCAAAGTGACCGAGAATCTGGCCGGACTTGTGGATTACACCCAGAATTTCGGGAGTGATATCGCAGTCCTGCTGAGCAAGGGCGCTTGGTCCAACGTCAAGGCCCGAAGGATCAGGACCAGCAATGACGGGCATTTCAATCTCGGATTCTCGGACAAGTTTGCCGTGATGACCGAGTACCGGATCAAACCCAAAGTGACCTTCATCGGGTGGCTGCTCGGGCTTTTGGGTGAAAAGAGCGCCAAGAACATCAAGGCGATCAAGCTCATGGGCGTGAGTCCCGATGCGCTTCCGGCAAATGAGCTGAGGGAAAAGCTCCCGCGCTTGCCCGATGGCAACGTGCTCGTGGGATATGAGTACGAGCTCAAGACCGGACTCAAAATGGCGGGCCGGCTCGTGTCTCTCGGGGAGTAAGCCCGACCCGGGATTGTGAAAAAAATAAGGATGCCCGAGAACCTAGGGGTGGACAGACCCCGGCTTCTTGGGCATCTTTTTTTTGCTCTTTTGCGGGGAAGTGTGTGCTTCGCACTGAGCGGTAGTCGCAGGGGGATTCAGAAGGCAGTGGCCTGGCGCCGGGATGGACGCCTCGCCGCCCAATGTGCCGGTTCGGCGTTGCTGCAAGGATGATACAGCGATGCGCTCGGCACCTCCACGATCCAACACGAATGATATGATATTCCGAATGACTCGCAGAGGGGCATGGGCGGCAAGATGGCGCGCATGAACCGGGTCGATTCATGGGGACGGATCAATGATGGATTCGCAGGGGTTGGCCCGCATGGAATTGCAGGCCGAGGGGGACATTTCGGTTTTTGCCTTTGAGGAGCCGGCGCGGGTTGCGAAACCAAGCGCCCGCAAGCTCAGGGCCGTCTCCGATTTGGAAGGCTGGTTTTTTCTCGAGAGTTCCCGGGAGTGGTTTTGGCGGGATGGTGACGGCCGATTCTGGCTTGTCCATTCGGCGCGCCGGGGTGTGGCTCTTCCTCAGATGGAATTCTGGGTGCCTGGCGAGCTCAAGGCCGTCAATCCGCGGTCTCGCAAAGCTCCGAAAATCCCAAAGGATGCCATCGGGATTGTACAATCCATGGGGCGCTGAATTTTTTTTCGGGTGAGTGTGAATCCTTGCTTGCATGATGCACCTGAGTCGGTTAATTCCCTCGGCACTCGACGGTTTGAGTTTTCTGAATCCGGAAGAAATTTCGGGTTTAAATTTGGAAAGCTTGAACGCCCCAGCGAGTTGCGAAACGGAGAGATCCAAGCCGCAAGTCGCTAGAGAGTTTTTCTTGAGATCGGTTTTCCGGGGCGTTCTCTCCAAATTCTACTCAGACTGATGAAGAAGTTTTGAAAAGTTGGCGATGGACCCGTAGCTCAGTTGGATTAGAGCGTCAGACTACGGATCTGAAGGTCCCAGGTTCGAGCCCTGGCGGGTCCGCCATAATTATTACGAATAAGTAAAAAAGGAAGGGATCGATCGCGAAAGCGACTCGGTCCCTTCCTTTTTTTGTCGTTGAGAACGAGTGCCCAACCGCCGTTCTCAATCCCTCTCCAATTCGAACACAACGCTCTGTCCGATCACATGGCAGCCATCGGACTCGAGCGTGATCGTGCGGCTCTGGGTGATATACCCACTCGCCCCAGCGGTGATCACCCACTCTCCGGTCATTTCGCCCAAGCCAACCCAGGTTCCGGGCTCCGAGTCCGCCCAAGATTCAAAGGCGGGAGCTTCCTCGCCGCTCGGAGAGCGAGCCGCAACCGATGCCGATGCCGATGCCAGGGGGGCTCCCGTAGTGACGTCCGTCACTCTTACGGTCACTCCGTACGCATAAAGTTCCGTGCAAGCGGTGCCGTCATCCTCCGGCTCCGTTTGGGTCCCCAAGCAGCCCGTCAGTTGCAAAGCGAACGTCACCAGTACTTGGAAGGCTACGATTTGACCGTGTCTTCGTATGCGCTTCATGGCCTGAGAAAAAAGTGTTCCGGGCTATTCGGCTCACCCTCGCGAATGAACAAACGGTCCCTTGCCTGGATTCCTTCCAGCGCTTGATGGATATCAGTGAGCACCGCGCGGCCCGCATAGTAGCCGTGTCCGAGCCCGCCGATACCCAGTGCCGGTGCATCGACTTCGCTCACGTTGACGACATCCACGCCGTCAAAGCGCTCGCAGGCCCCGAGTCTCCTGCTCTTGTTGACGAGCTCGGATGCGACCATGGCGTTGTCCTGGTACGAGCAATAGAGCGTGATTCTTTTGGCGAGCTTGCGAAGTGCGCCCAGCGTGACTTTGCGGAACTCATCCACCGGGAAGTCCGGTGCGTTGAGGAAGAGTTCCTGGATCCACGGAGTCCGTTCGGCCTCGGGGAGTGAGGCCAGTGCCCGAAGCGCCACTTGGTGGCCCATGGAGTGGATGGTGATATACGTGGGGATGCCCAGACTCGACAGGTCATGCAGGAGAGTCGTGAAGGGCTCCACGGAGGCTCGTGCGGTTTCGGAGTTTGCCTGATAAGTGCGGCTGAGGCGGGTCGTCTCGAAAAACCCCTCCGCAGGACCCGCGGGCCAAGTCAGCAGCACGACCTTGCCTTGGAATTTGAGGTCATAGGCGATTTGCCCGGCTCGCAGCAGCGCCTCCTCGAACTTGACGTTGAATCCATGGATAAAAATCAGGATTCCCGCAGGGCTCCCCTCGCGCAAGTCCTCGAGCCACTCCGTCTTTTCTGAAACCGTCTCGCCATCGAGGACACGTAGGTAGCGATGCGTGTCTCCGCGCGGATCTTGAGTGGCCTCGATCGAACCCACGGCTCGCAGCCTAGGCAGGTTGAGTTTGCACTTGAGTAAGCTCACAGTCGGATCCGCCTCCGTGCCAAATGTGCGGTCCGTGCAGGGCCCGGAGTCGCTCTCGTTGCCCGAGTGCTTGCGGTTGGTGGCGACAAAGACCTCGATGCTGCGGGTCTGGTGATAGCTCTCACGGGCAATCGATGCGGCTCGCGGCGGGGCGACGGACGTCGCGACGGAGGAGGATGCCGGAGTTGAATGGATTCCCGTCTGTGGGATGGATATCGAGGGCGGACTCGCCGATCCACCGAAGTGGGCGCAGCCCCCGAGTGTTGCGGCGGACACCACAAAAAAAGTGAATTCTTGCAAGTGATATAGTCTGGAGAGTTTGTGAAGTGCGAGGAGCATGGAAAAAGTCTAAGCGGCTGAGCTGAGCCTGTCACGCTCCTTGCTCGTATTTACGACCCCGAGGGGAGGGGGTCGGGTCTGACCCCCTCCCGCCCAAGGTCGGGTGATTTCGAGGTCTTGCAGATGGTTGTGCCAAGAGCTTCCAGGTGGGCTAAACTGAAGAGGCTGTGCGTATTCTGTTGTCATTAACAGCCTTCATGGCGGTTTTAACGGGCTTGACTGCGGGAGAAGTGGTCCAAGCCGGAAGCGATTTTGTCGTTTCCGATCGGTTCGCCGAAGAGAAGGTTGATACACACCTGGATCAGTCCGATCTCGCTTATTCCGTCGAATATCGGCCGGAAACCTTGGAGGCGTTCTTTGAGCTCCCCGAGAGCACTCGAGCCGAGGAAGTCCTGAATTTACCGAAATCCAAGCTCAGCTTGATCGACGAAGGCTACGAGCAGCCACAGGTCTGGGTCCGTCTGCGGCTTCCTCCCGATGCAGTGGGAAAGAACCGGGTGTTGCGAGTCCTCCCTGCGCTTTTTCGGGAGGTGCGGTTCCATCTTTTTGATGCGGGTGGAAATCTGCGGGAGACCGCGATCTTCAAGCCTGGAGAGATCGATCGGTTCGGTGCGATGAACTCGCCGATGCCGTCGTTTGGAGTGAGGGTGCCGGATCGGGCAAGCACCATCATCCTGAAGTTGGATGCGATCAATACGCCGGCTGCGACGATTTTTTTCGAGAGCCCGCATGCGGCTTTGTCCGATGTCAGCACCCAGAATATCGTCATGGGGATCTACCTGGGGCTCGTGATCGCCCTCGTATTCTACAATATCATCGTTTACCGGGTCCTCCGGCAGCGCTTCCTCCTGGATTATATCGGAGTTGTGATTGGGGTCGCACTGTTCGGGCTCTGCGTGCACGGATATCTCGATTACATTCTCCCGATCGGAATGGGTTTTTCTGAAAGACTTGGCTTCTTCAATTACGCTGCCCTCATCGCTGGATCCCGGTTTGCCCGGAGTTTTCTCATGAGTGCGCGCATCATGCCTTGGGTGGATCAATATCACCGCATGGTCATAGCCGTCAGCCTTGCCGGAATGGCGCTGGCTCTCTCGCCCTGGGACAAGGCCACCTCCGCCTGGGTCGGTCCGGGATTGGATATCCTGACCCTCACTCAGGCCCTGGTCATCTGGTGGTCGGCGTGCCTGGCCATGCGACGAGGTTTTTGGCCCGCGCGGTTTTTCCTGCTGGCGTGGACGATTTCGATCGTGGGCATCACGGTGGCATGCCTCAATCTTCTGGGAATTCTCCCGCAGGATTTCGTTTTCCGGTTTTCCCTCCAGTGGGGGAGCACGCTCGAGATGTTTGTCTTTGCCATCGCCATCGGCGAGCGGTTTGCCAAACTTCAGCAGGAAAAAATGGACGCCGCCAAGGCATCGATGGATTCGCAGCGTCTGCGTACCTTGGTCGACATGGCCACACACGATATCGCAAGTCCGCTTGCCGTTATTCGGCTTCAGGCGGATCTCGCCCGTTCCCAGTCCAATGCGGGTGGCCAGGTGGGAGAGCATATCGGTTCCATCGAGCAAGCCGTCCGCCAGCAGACGAGCATTTTGAATTATATCAGATCGGAGCACGAGCGGGTCCGGGAGGGTGAGGGTGCTTCCAAAATGGTCACCGTTAAATTGGATGGCGCCCTCCGTGAACTGGAACTGCTTTTCATGGCCAAGGCCGCTGGCAAGAAACTGGTCTTGCGCGTGCCGGAGCCATCAAGCTTGCGGGCCCTGTCGGTGGCCGCCGATGGGGTTGCGCTCGTGCACAGCATCCTCGGCAATCTCCTCAGCAACGCGATCAAGTTCAGCGAACCAGGCGGTGTTGTGGAGGTCAGCGTCCGGGAAGAAGAGGGTGGTCGGATTCATATTGGAATCAGCGATCAGGGCATCGGCATTCCGTCCGGGGATCTGGCGCTCATCGAGAGTGGGATCTCCGGAAACAGAATTCATCGCATGGGAACCCGAGGCGAAGAGGGCACGGGGCTCGGACTCAGTTTGGTGCGCTCCTTGGTGGAGGATTTTGGAGGGGAGTTGCGAATTGAAAGCCAGACCGAAGGGGATATCGGTGAGGGGCGAGGCACCCGGATCACCGTGGTGCTGCCGAAGGCAAGTCCGCCGAGCCAAAACCTCAGGGATGCCGGGATTCGGCCGTCGCCAGACTCCTAGCGAGTTCGGCATCGATCACCTCTTCGCCCCATTCATTCTTCTTTTTTGCGCGGTGGACGATCTGAATGACCTGTTGGGCTGTCAGATCCGGATTGAGCTCAGTCAGGACCTTGATCAAGGGTCCCACGGATTTGAGGTGATTGGGGTTGAGTTGGCGAAGGCCGGTGTTCATGCGCCCTGATATCTACGTCATCCGCTTCCGAAATGCAGCCTTGAATTCCGAAGTTTGCAATTGTTTTGAAAAAAACACTTTCTTGGGGCGCCCGGTGATATCTGAAGTTCCCTTTCAAAATGGCTCCTGTCGCGAATGACACATTATTGGGACGCCCGGCATCTGGGATCGTCGGATTCACAGGGGGACGTTTTGCATGAACAAGCAAGGTATGGGGCTTCTGATGGGGATGATGGTGCTTGCGGGTCTGGTGGCCGGGGAGGCTAAAGCCGATGTGGGCCTGGACAAGCGGGTGCTTCTTGTGACCGCCAACCTTTCGAGCAACGTGAGTAAATATAAATCGTTGTATAAATTTTTGGATGCCCAGTCCGTGAGCATGGCCCAGTCCAAGCTGGGCAGCAAATACCGTCGGATTTATGTGCTCTCGGGGGAGCGCGCGACCCGGGCGGAGTTTGTCCGTTCGCTTTCGTCGCTGGCTGGTTCTTCGCTCAATGGCGCCGTCGATGCCCTGATTCACCTTCACGGCAGCAATGGCGGGCTGAGCTTTGCGGATGGCTCGGTCCGCACGTCCACGCTCTCGAGCGAGATTCAGCGGGAGGACCTGGATGGCAAGGCTCGCGCCCTTTACTCTTCCGCCTGCTACGGTTCCTCACATAGCCAGGACTTCATCAATGCCGGATTCCTGGTTGCAAGCGGAGCTCGTGCCGTCAACGCATCGAGTGCTTATGAGTACCCGAAGTTCATGAGTGAGTTCGGGAGCGGGACCGCGTTTGGATCAGCCATGTCCAAGGCGGACAAGGCATTCTACCGGGATGCGGCCGATTGGATTGCCGAGCATGTGTTGGGCTTCGACAATGTGGATAGTCGCAAGGTCGTGAGCGGTGACACCTCGGTGACAATCAGCCTGGATCCGGTCGAAGCAAGGCAAAAACTGATTCAACTTTCTCAAGCTCAGGTCTTCATCCACTCGAAGACCCGGTAATGGTCTCCGTTCATGCCCAGTCGAGTGTAGACCTGCTGGGCTTTGGAGTTGGACTGGTCGACGTAGAGTCTGAGACCGCGAAGGTCCGGACTCTCGTCGACGAGTGCTTTCAAATGGTCGAAGATCTGCCGGAAAGTCCCGCCCTTTCGGTACTCGGGGCGGACGTACACACTGTGGATCCACCAGACGGTTCCGTTGCGCCAATCGCTCCACTCAAGCTGGATCAATGTGCATCCAACGATCGCGCGGTTTGAGGGATCCTCTGCTATATAATAACGGCAGGTGGCTGCCGCCGAGTTGGACTTTTCAAACACGGCTCTGACCCCTTTGAGGACGGTCGCGCTGTCCAGAGCGAGGGATTCGGTTTCGAGGGCCATGCGGACCTGAAATTCGGCGATCGTGGATATATCAGATGGCAGTGCTTCGCGAATTTGAAACGTGTTTCCGGACATTCTGGTTCTTCTCCCTCGGTTCAAGGCGAGTTCAAGCGGGCGCCCACCCACTGGGCGAGCACGATGACGGCTGGATAAGCCGACAGCCACGCCCAAGTAAAGCGATTCAGGCCGAGAATCCAGGCATTCAAGCCATGAAAAGTGGCGGCCGCGCCCAGGAATATCACTGTGATCGTCGGGGAAAACAGAGCCACAGGCGATGTGAATTCGAACAGCAGTACGCCCCAGCCGAGCAAAAATGCCAGAACGGGGCGACTGATCCAGAGTCGGACCCTGAGTGGCACGTGGTATTGGGGTGTTTCCAAAAAGAGCTTGAGCGCCGTGCCCTGACGCCAGGAGGGCTCGGCCAATTTGACCAAGCCTGCGATCCAGTAGGAGAGGATGGCTTGGGCCCCGATATACCCCAACGCCAGCTGCTGCATGAGGGGGGAGGGTGCGAGCGAGGCGAGAGCGAGGGGCCAGAGCACGACGAGCGACATGGCGTCGCTGCCGCCGTTGAATGCCCCTCGCCAGCGGACGGAAGCGGCGAGCGTACCGAGGAGGCAGAACCAGAGCGCCGTCGTTGTAATGGCGGGATCGGGCTGGAATATCAGCAAGAGTGATGCGACGAGGCGCGTGCTCTGGAGGGTCAGAAAAGGCCGCTCCGGCAGGATGAGCTGCGCAAGTCTCCTTGCGGGAGCCGGGAGTTTTTCGAACTCGGGTGCAAGGTCCGACCAACGCCAGATTCCGGAGATATCACTCCAAGCTGGCCGCAACGAGAGGAGTTCCGGGGCCTGAATCAGATTGGAGATCCCGGCCAGAAGGTAGGTCAGGTTCAGCGCGTGCTCCAAAGTGAGCGGAAGGGCCAGGTTCATCCGTCCCCCCGGATCTGCTCCCAGGGGGACAGCAAGATGACCTCCTCGGCCTGCTGCGCGCACTGGGGTTGAGTTGGGTCATGGGCGATGATTTTGAACTGGTAGGTGCCGGTGGCGGCGGGGGCCTGGGTGCGGATGGAGTGCGAGACCAGATTGCGGACCAGTGCGTACGACGGGGTCTGGGTGATCCGCTCGGGCTGCTCGTCCGGGATGGATTGCAGGTCGCTGACGAGCTGGCCGATCAATGTGTGACACGCAAAGTAGAGGTTGCCCCCGGGGTTGTAAGCATGCTCACGGATCCCGCGGGTTGGCGGCGGGGACGGACACTCGATCCACGGCCCGGGCTGGGTGGCGGGCTGGGGACAGACTCGGTAGCTCAGGCTCGGGTATTCGCCCGGAGCATCAAAAAAGCGCCAAGAGGGGAAAAGCGATCGGAGGAGCATGAGCCCCCGGGATCCAAGCTCCCGGCGCGGCAATAAGACGGGCAGGAGGATGCCCAGGGCGAGGAGGACGAGCGGGAAAGTGGGGACAGACTCCGGTTTCATGAGCTTTAAAGCCATCATTGCCGCCTCCTGGGGGGGAGGCAAGTTGTGATTTCTCTTCAGCTTTGGACTCGCTTTTTGTGCAGAGTGCTGTTAACGGAGGCTCGTTAGTAACGCAGTCGCAATCGAGTTCCCGGGCATTGGGCTCAGTATCCTCTTTGGCGGCATTATATACCCTAGCGTCTCCAGGAGGCTTAAATGGGCAAGAAACTGTACGTCGGAAACCTTCCGTTTTCCGTTGATGACCAATTCCTTTTCGACACTTTCGCTCGCGTCGGCACGGTTGAATCCGCAAAAGTGATCACCGACCGCGAAACCGGCCGCAGCAAAGGCTTCGGCTTCGTTGAAATGTCGACCGACGCAGAAGCACAAGATGCGATTGCAAAAGTGAACGGCGCTGACTGCGCAGGTCGCACCCTCACCGTGAACGAAGCACGTCCGATGGAGCCCCGTGAAAATCGCGGTGGCGGCTTCGGCGGCGGACGCGGTGGAGACCGCGGCGGCTTCGGTGGCGGCGGACGCGGTGGCGATCGCGGCGGCCGTGGTGGCTTCGGCGGCGGACGCGGCGGACGCTTCTAAGCGATACCCGCGCCAGTTTCCGGAAGCTTCACGCTCAAGTGATGATTCCAAGGGCTTTGGAGGAAACTCCAAGGCCCTTTTTTTATATAAAATTCACGCAGGTGCTCCTGCCCCGCGAGACCTCTCACGGATTGAGAAATGATTTGCCCGTGAAGAGCTGCGTGATTGTAAGTTTGCACGTCGCCGCGTTTGCGTGGACAAGGTAAAAAAGTCCATCCCTCGAGAGGAGTCCGTTCCATGATTCATAACCGTCAGAAGCGCTTGAGCTCTTGGGCTGCAGCAGCAGCCGCATTACTAACTTTGGGTTTGACCAGCTGGGTGGGCGCACCTGCCCACGCAAGTGATCCTGTCGAGAGGGACGAAGTCGCCCTCGATCGCAACGCCTCCGATGGCGCAGGCGACTTGACCGCCACCCTCACCAAGAACGTCTACCGCTATGTCGAGCGTGAAGTCGTCGACTACGTTCAAGTTCCCTATACGGTTCAAGTTCCCTACGAAGATATCGAAACTTGGTATTCCTACGAAACGCGCTGTGACTGGGTGAACCGCCGAGTTTGCCGCGACGAACGCCGTTGTGTTTGGGAAAATGTCCCTCGTCAAAGTTGCCGTGTGGTGCGCCGTTGCAACAACACTCCTCGTGGCCGCGTCTGTCGTGATGTCCGTGAGTGCAGCACTGTATATGAGCGCGTCGAGCGCTGTTCGGCCGTGCCCGTTTGTCGCGATGATCGCGACTACGTCTGCCGACAAGTTTCGATTCCCCACACGCGCGTGGTGACCCGCTACCGCACAGAAACCCGTTATCGGACCGAGGAGCGTCGCCGCACGGTGACGGATCGCGTGTTCGAGCGCCAATATGCGGTTCGTGCGCGCGTCTCGTTCCCCTCGGAGTCGGCACTGCGTCCGGGCGAGTCGGAAACCGTGCTCGTGAAATTGGGTGGATCTGAGAATCGCCCTTCGCTTTCCGTGCAGGTCAACAGCCCGGTCTTCAGTTACGAAGAGGGCAGGCAGCAGTTTGATGGCGGCGAGGTTTCCGTCCGCCTGCAGATGGTGCCCAAGTATACCCAGGAGCAAGTGGGCGAACGCAGCATCAGCGGTCCGGAGCTCGTGATCTCCTCCAATGGTGATGGCGAGATCCGCTTCTTGGATCGCGGAAACGTCTCGCGGGTCTCGACCCGATACGAGCTGGAGTTATATCAGCGCGTCGGTGGTCCCAAGATCTTCCAGAAGAGTTTCACTGCCGAGTTTCCTTCCGTCGAACAGCGGATCGCGGTTCGTGGCAAAGGTCTCATGCGGGACGAGGATTATGTCATTGTTCTTCGTGTGGCGCGCGAGGGACTGCCTCTGGCGGGTGATATGAATTTCATCAAGGAGAAGGTTGAGGCCGGTAAGCTTGATCCCGCTCCTTACCGCGACCCCAACAGCGTCCGCGAGTTTGCGATGGCGGGCGTGAACGACGACGCGATGCTTGCTTTCACGGACGAGACACCTGTCAGTCAGAAGGTGGTCACGCGGTATTCGATCCGCATTGAGCGCCGTGTGCTCAAGTTCCTCTGGAAGACCACGGTTGCCGAGGGTGAATTCCAGCGCAAGGATCTGCAGGTGGACGAAAAGGGCCGCCTCGTCATTCGCATGAAGGACTTCCCCGGAGTTTCGGGGCGCGAGCTCGATAAGTTCTTCGACGAGGGGGACAAGCTTTTTGTCACCGTCCGTGTCCGAAGAACCAGCGCCCTCTTCCCGGGTTCACAGCAGGTGGCTTTTGAAAAAGAAGCCAAGCTCAGAGTGGAGTAAGAGTTCTTTCGAGTGAGTTGTTGAATCGGGGGCTTTGCTGGTTTCAGCAAGCCCCTTTTTTTACGTCCTGAACGGCAGATCTGACTATTGAACAACGATCGGTCCCGCGCAGTTGCTCCGGATTTGGGTGGCGGGTATCTGCACGCGCAAGTAAATCGTCCCCGATAGGGTATATCTCAATGTGTTGAAGGCGCCGATTCCGTCGATCGCAGTGCTCGTCGAGTTCTGGAGTGTACCACTGGCGGCCTGAGAGCAGGTGTCGTTGGTGAAGGGCTCGATTTCGAGCGCGGACGCTGCATCAGAGATGAAATTTCCCCACGAGTCGAGGATCCTGACCGTGGGTGCGCTCGTGAAAACCGTGTTGATTCCGGCGGTGTCGGGCAGGGTGGAAAGTTCAAGCGTGCCTGGAATGTTGGGCGTCACCGCAATGGAAGTGCTCAGAGCGCCGACCCGTTCATCATTCGTGGTGAATGAAATTTCAGATATCTGATCGGAGTTGAGTTGGAGGTAAAAAGTGACCTCGGCCAGCCCCTCGGTGATGGTGACGGTCGAGCTTGATCCTGTGCAGGCGCTGCTGGTCTGAAGAAAACCCTCGTTTTCGAGTCCCGTGGTTGGGCTGGAGGTCGAGAGGGAAATCTCGAGATCCGAGTCCATATATACAGTCTTTCGATCCTCCCGCTCCACGACACGGAGAGTGTACTGGTACTCTGCGCACTCCCCGGCTGTGGCGCTCGCAGGCAGGTTTTCGGTCAGGGTGAGTACGAACGGAGTTTGGGTCGAGTCGGGCGCCTTGGTGCGGCCTGCCCCGCAGCCTTGAAGCAGCAAAATGAGAGCGGCTGCGGACAGGGCTTGGACTTGGACTTGGGCTGGGGCGAATGCCCTTGCTCGCGCGACTGGGAAGCGAGGGTTCATCGCAGCCCCGATTCGGCCGTGATTCCGCCGTCGATTGTCAGCACCGAGCCGTTGATGGCTCCGGTGCGGGGTTCTTTGGGTGCTGGTTTTCGGCAGAGAAACGACGTCAGTTCGGCAATCTCCTCGGGCGCAAGGATCCTTCGGGAAGGGGTCCGATCAATGACTCGTTTCTGGAAATCCCGGGCAAGTTCATCCCGTGCACCTTGAGCCGTGTCGACATAACCCGGGCTGATCGCATTGCAGGCGATGCCGTGAGGTCCCCACTCGGCGGCGATCGAGCGGGTATAGCCCAGGACGGCGTGTTTGGTTGCCGAGTAGGTGGAGGATTTTTCCGCACCCAGGACTCCCTGAATGGAGGCGATATTCACGATGCGTCCGCCTTTGCTGGCCGCCATCCGGGGCAGGAGCCCGCGGCAGAAAAGAAAAACGCTCCGAACATTAATATCAAAAATCCGGGTCCACTCGTCGTCGGACACTTGGTCGATCCGATGGAAGGGGCCGCCAAAGCCGGCATTGTTGATCAGGGCCCAAGGTGTGCCGTGTTTTTCGAGAATGGATTGAAGGGTGGTCTCCACCTGTGCCGGGCTTCCCACGTCGCAGATCGAAGCGGTCATGGCCCGCAGGGGCTTTTTTTTCAGGGGGCGCGTGTCGATATCCAATGCCGAGACGGTGAAACCATCGCGGATGAGTTTTTGGGTGATCGCAAGGCCGATTCCCCGGGCGGCGCCGGTCACGATGGCGTGGGGTTTTTTCATAATACCCCCCTTGAAGGGAGAATACGGACTTCGTCGATGCGGACGTGGGCCGGGCGCGAGAGGATATCAACCACGGTGCGCGCGACTTCTTCCGGCGGGATCATATCATCCGGGTTGAACCCTTCCCGTCCCTGCCAGATCTCGGTCAAGGTGGCGCCCGGGCTCACCAGAGAAGCGAAGACGCCCTGGTGCTTGAGCTCCTCATTGAGGATTCCCACAAGCGCGCGGACTCCGAATTTTGAGGCCGCATACGCGCTGTTTTCGGGCAAAAGCAGGTGATCGGATATCGATCCCAGTTGTATGATCCGACCCCGTTTCTGCGGAACCATTCTTTTGGCCGCCTCCCGCATGCAGAGGAACGAGCCTGTGAGGTTGGTCTGCAGGACGGTTTCGAATTCTTTGCTCGTGATCTGGGTGAGCGGTTTGAAAACCCCTATTCCTGCATTGTTGATCAGGGCGCGGAGGGGAGTCTGTTGCGAATCAATCCAGGAGAAGAGCTGGTTTACGGAAGTCTCGCTCTGAACCTCGAGTGGGACGGTTGTGACTTGGCCCGCGGCAGGAAGTGCATCGGGTAGGCGGGAGGCACTCCGAGTCGTAGCGAGGACTCGTGCGCCGGCTGCTGCAAGGGCGGATGATATCGCAAGACCGATGCCTCGGCTCCCACCCGTGACAAGGACGAGCTGGTCTTGAATTTCCGGATGGTTCTGCGGGGGGGCTGGCGGTGTGTTCACGCGTGCGATCTCCTCCTGAATTCAGTTGTGCGGATCGGTCCCCGCACCTTGTTTCAGAGTATAGAACGTCCGCCCGCGCCTCTCCAAGCCTTGCGTGTTTCATGCGCCGCAAATCCGGTTGAAAAATCCCCACCCACCTCCCAAGATCGGGTAAACGTCCCACAACGGAGTCCACTCGATGAAAAAAACGCCTTGGATGGTTTCATTGTTCAGCTTGGTTTTGGTTTCTGCCGCCACCGCCGCACCCCTTGCTGCGGTTCAAAAGGCAGGCGTACTGCGCTCGGCAAGCGAAGGCGCTTTTGCTCCTTTCAACTACTTCAAGGGCAAGGATCTCACGGGATTCGAGATTGATATCTTGAATGCGGCGGCCAAGGCCGTGGGTCTCAAGACCGAATGGAAGACGTTTCCTTTTGATTCCCTCCTGATCGGCCTCGGGCAAGACCGATATGATGTGGTCGCCGCATCCCATGGAGTGACCGAAGAGCGCGCAAAAGCGGTCGATTTCACCGTGCCCCACTACTGCACCGGGGGCGTGATCCTCTCCAAAAAAGGCGGGCCGCTGAGTGCCAAGGAGCTCAAGGGCAAAGTGGTTGGTGTGCAGGTCGGCACGAGCTACCTGACCCATGTGCAGAAGATGGGCGTCGTGAAAGAGGTTAAAACCTATCCCAAGGATCCGGATAGTTTTCAGGCTCTGATGTCGGGTCGGATTGATGCCGTGATCACGGACAAATTCCTTGCTCTTGAGGCCGCAAAGACTCATGCGGCGGCGGGTCTTCAGGTCGGTGAATTGCTCTTCAATGAAAATGTGGCGATGGCGGTTTCCAAGGGGAATGCCACCTTGAAGGGCAAGCTCGATGAGGGGCTGGGCAAAATCCTCAAGGACGGTACCTACAAAGGGATCAGCGAGAAGTATTTCGGCACGGATGTTCGTTGCCTATGAGGTTGAACCGCGCGGGTTTTTTCGCTCTGATATCTTTTCTCGGGCTGGGGCTCGGGCTCTTTGCCTTGGGAAAGGGATTGAGATTTGCTCCCGAGCCGATCGGCTCCCGCGCTGATCTTTTTGTCGAAGGAGCGCGCGTTTCGCTCCTCTTGACCGTCGTTGCCGGGGTCGCGGGCCTTGCACTCGGTATGCTGCTCGCACTGGGTCGGATCAGTGTGCTTGCTCCCCTGCGGTGGTTTTGCTTTGGAGTGATCGAGCTGCTGAGGGGTACGCCGCTGCTCGTGCAGATTTTGTTCATCTACTATGCGCTCCCCATTCTGGCCCCTTTTCTGAGGCTGGATGAGTTCTCGGCGGCAGCCATGGGTTTGGCGCTCAATGTGGGCGCTTACAACGCGGAAGTGATTCG
>Ga0172376_10004232_pt1 | contig 16487 bp, 12 predicted proteins | sample Lak35m_FD_121114 | JGI IMG/M metagenome (GOLD analysis project Ga0172376, IMG submission 121114) | Freshwater microbial communities from Kabuno Bay, South-Kivu, Congo - kab_092012_35m | ecosystem: Environmental > Aquatic > Freshwater > Lake | place: Democratic Republic of the Congo: South-Kivu... | reverse complement strand
GACGCTTTGCCGAACGAGGCGTGCGATTCATCCAAGTGACTCATAGCGACCCATTCGTGCAATGGGATCAACACGGGGACTTGTTGAAGGGGCACACGAAGAATTCAAAAGAAGTCGACTTGCCGATCGCCGGACTCCTCACGGACCTCAAGGCACGAGGATTACTCGATGACACGCTCGTCTTGTGGGGCGGAGAGTTCGGCCGCACGCCAGTTGCTCAAGGCGGACGAGATGGTCGCGATCACAATCCCGAAGGCTTCACAATGTGGATGGCTGGGGGCGGAGTAAAATGCGGTATTAAGTACGGAGCAACAGATGACTTCGGCTACTACGCGGTGGAAAACAAGCTCCACATCCATGATCTGCATGCGACGCTGCTGCACCTACTTGGACTCGATCACTTGCGTCTCACTTACCGTAACGCCGGTCGTGATTTTCGACTGACTGACATTCACGGAGAAGTCGCAACGAACATCCTGGCATAGCTCTATCGCCCCTGATAACCTCAACGCTACCAGTAGCTTCGAGTGATTGCTGGTCATTTCTTAAAACGGCCTTCAGGCACGGATCCTATTCGCCGATCAGTTTTAGCCACAATCTGCAACGAGCGGCAGGCAATCTCTCGCCGCCGCTAGTGAACAACGTTCATTACCGGCACTCCTCACCGAGCGTGAGACTCCGAATCTGATGAGTGACGCAGTCTCAAATATTGACAAAGACAACAGGATCGCAGCACATGCGAACCCGCCACGCAATCAACTCTTGCGCCTCTGCTAAGACGCGCCAATTCAAGGGTTTCATCGCCTTCAGCCGGGGCTCACGATAGGCAGGCCCCCAACGGAAGCGCACTCTCGAAGTTTCATTTCCAGAGTTAAGAATCCGTGTTGAATTTCAGAATCCTCGACAGTACCGTCCGAGTAGTTTTGTTCTCTTTTTCGCGAAGTTCTTGGCCTCGGTGTTCGAGGCTGTTCTTTCTTTTCCGTTGTTTTGGGAGAACGAGTTATGAAGTTGCAGAACAAGATGAAGCGTGGTTTCACGCTCATCGAGCTGCTGGTTGTGATCGCAATTATTGCGGTCCTCATCGCATTGCTGCTGCCTGCAGTCCAGCAAGCACGCGAAGCGGCTCGACGGTCAGACTGTAAGAACAAGCTGAAGCAAATTGGCATTTCGATGCACAATTACCATGAAACCTTCGGCACATTCTCGCCAGGTTTCGTGCAGACTCAGCCGGCGACAAGCACCGGTGCGTTTGGCTGGGGCTTCTATGGCTTGCCGTTCATGGATCAAGCTCCATTGTACAAGAAGTTCGTGACGAGTGGTGCCCATATCACCACGAATGCGGCTCCCATCGTGAACTCGACGTTGGTTTCGACAGTTCTCCCGGCCTTCCGTTGTCCGTCCGATTTGGGTGAATCTCAAGTCACTGCCGGCACCGTAACTTGGGGCACATCCAACTACGTCGGTAACTTTGGTGTTGGTATTCCGCGAGCGCTGACATTGGCTGGCGATGAGACCAACGCGAAGGTTGTGCAAGGTATCTACGGTCACAACAGTCGCGTTCGTATTCGTGACATTCGCGACGGTACAACCAACGTGATGTTGGCGATGGAACGTCGTATGCCACGTACTGGAACCGTTTGGACGGCAGCCAACGAAGGGACATTTGCGACCTTCTGGGCTGGCTTCCCAACCACGACTGCACCTGGTGCTGAGCCAGCTGCAATTCTTGGTACAACCGACTCAACCCCAGCCGGTACCGTACTGTCACTCGCTGGCCATCTTTGTCCAGGTACTTATGCGGCGACTGGTGCGTTCACTCCGACCGCCGCTGCTTGTGCGACAGCCGGTACTGGTGCTTATCCAGCACCAATCAAGATCAACAAGAATATCGCTGGCGCGGCATTGACCGGTACTTTGGTCGAAACCGTCACGATTGGTTCGAGCAGCTACCACCCAGGTGGAACTCAAGTTCTGCTGGGTGACGGTTCGGTTCGATTTGTCAGTGACAGCATTGCCATTCAGACCTGGGAAAACCTTTCCCGCCGTGCTGATGGTCAAGTCTTGGGTGACTTCTAAGCTCACTGAAGTCATGAATGTTTGAATGCGAAGAGCCCCTCAATGTTTAGCATTGAGGGGCTCGTTCATTTTCTGACTATACGTTATGGACCCTTAAAGCCACGCGAAGGGGTGAACAATGCAATCGCTATTGGCGCGAAGCTTAGTACTCGTGTGGCTGACTTCCTTGTCCGGGATTGTTGTGGCTCAAGAGAGCCCTGAATTCAAATACCCCAACCGGCCAAGTGTGGCAGGAAAACTTCGGCTCAACCTGCGAGAACGTAAAGAGAGCGCCCCCCACAGCAAAGACTTTCGTGTTATCGAACGCATCACTGATTGGCAGGTCAGCGAGACAGCGATCATCGTCTGCGATATGTGGGACGGGCACTTCTGCCGACTCGCGGCACAGCGTGTTGGCGTGATGGTACTGCGGATGAACCAAGTCATCTCAGCCGCGCGAAGTCATGGCGTGATGGTGATTCATGCCCCTAGCGGTACTGTCGATATTTATGCCGACACGCCCTATCGAAAACGCATGCAGCAAGCGCCGATGGCAAAAGCGCCCGACGGATGGCAATTCAATAAGTGGTGCGATTGCGATCTCACGCGAGAACCAGAATTGCCGGTCGATGTTTCCAAACAATCGTGCGACGATCCGATCGTGGGCACTGCCGTGCGGCAGTTCAGCAAGCAACATTCGGGACTCGACATCATCGGCTACGACGGCATCAGTGACAGTGGCCAAGAGATTTGGAACTTCTGCGAGGCCAACGGGATTAAGAACATCGTACTCATGGGCGTGCATACGAATATGTGCGTGCTTGGTAGGCCGTTCGGCATTCGAGCGATGGTCAAGCTCGGACGAAACGTCGTGCTCGCTCGTGATTTAACCGACGCCATGTATGACCCGCGGCAGCCGCCATTTGTCAGTCATGCTCGAGGTACGGAAATGGTGGTCGAGCACATCGAGAAGTACTGGTGCCCGTCAATTATCAGCGCTGATCTGGAACATGTTATCGCGGGCTCGGCAGGACGCTGACTTGATGCCTTACAACGCTGACGTTGAACTCACACCTCATGGATTCATGACGTTGAGTATCCCTAACAATACGGTGACAACTCGACTGAAGGACAAAGAATGGAGTCTTCCACGCGGCGCGTACCACTACATTGGCAGATCTTGTTGGGGCTTGTTGTAGGAGCTGCCTCGGGTTTGATAGCGCGTGCGACTTGCAGATCAGAGCGACCCGCCGAAATTGTGCAGTGGATCGCAACCAATGTCGGTGAGTCGTTTGGGCAGATTTTCTTACGTCTAATCTTCATGGTGGTCGTGCCGCTCGTGTTCTCGGCGCTCACGCTGGGAGTGGCCGGGATTGGAGACGTTCGCAAGCTTGGCCGTATGGGAGCTCGCACGGCGTTGATGACCATCATCCTGTCGTCAGCTTCTGTCGCTATCGGCCTCACGCTGGCGAATGTCGTGCGACCCGGTGATCGCCTAGGAGCAGAGCAACGCCAGCAACTGCGTGACGAGTATGGCTCTAAAAGCCAGAAGGCGGTTGAGCAAGCTAAGAACGCGAAGTCTGCCAAGGACAGCCTTCTCGATTTGATTCCGAAGAATCCCCTGCAAGAGGCCGTGGGCGCCATCGATGGCAGTTCGCCCGGCGGTGGCATGCTCGCCGTGATGATGTTCTCGCTGATGGTCGGCATCGCCATCACATTGTCTCCAGAGCGAACTGCACCACTCATCGCGGTGTTGGAGGGCATCTACGACATTTCAATGGTCATCATCGGAATGGCGATGCGCATTGCGCCGTATGGAGTAGCGGGGCTCGTATTCTCGCTCACTACAAAGCTGGGCGTGGAGATCCTGGAAACGCTGTTGTGGTACGTCGGGACGGTGTTGGTTGGACTTGGATTACATATGTTTGGCGTCTACTCGTTAGTCGCATTGATCTTTGCAAAGCTGACGCCGAAGCAGTTCTTCGGACGGATTAGCGAGATCATCTTGACTGCCTTCGCTACGTCGTCTTCAAGTGCCACTCTGCCGACGGCGTTGCGTGTGACCGAAACCAATCTCGGGGTCAAACGCGACGTCTCCAGTTTTGTGCTGACTGTTGGCTCAACGGCCAATCAAAACGGCACGGCTCTGTACGAGGGCCTAACGGTGTTGTTCCTCGCGCAGGTGTTCGGTGTTGATCTCACCGCAACGCAGCAATTTTCCGTGGTAATGATGTCGGTACTGGCGGGCATCGGTACGGCCGGCGTACCCGGCGGTTCATTGCCGCTCGTGGTACTAGTGCTGCAATCGGTCAATGTGCCAGGAGAGGCGATCGGAATTATCCTGGGAGTCGACCGCCTGCTCGACATGTGCCGAACGTCTTTGAATGTCACAGGCGATGTGCTGGTCGCAGCGTGCGTCGACCGCATGGAGCGGCGAGACGAGGCCATCCCCTCATAAGCGTTTCCGTGATGCTGACGTCGTCGACGCAGCGTTGAAACTCGTTGTCAAACCGGCCTGTGTTTCTGGAAGCACAGGCTTGAGTCGCATGACTGAATTGCCTCTGTCGCCTTGAAGAGCATCCTCTGTTTCAGGAGCTCGTCGCTTTTCAACGGTCCGTCGACCTGTGTAAGAGAAGCTACCACTAAAAGAAAAAGGCGAGACCGGTCTAACCAGTCTCGCCTTTTCTTGATCCACTCGGAGACGCGGTGAGTGGATCGTGCCAACAGACAATCGAAGATGCCAATCTTAGATGCGGATATTCAGGTCAATCATCAGAGTGCTTCTCGGCGGTCAATCACGGAAGAGCGTCTCAGGCTTTAGCTGTTAGCTCCAACTTGGTGATGTTGTGGGTTACAGGTTTCAAAAGGAGTCGGCCAACTATCGATCTATTTCGAGAGGTTCTGCAGCACGCTGTCGATGTCATCAGCGGGGGGCATTGGAACCAGAATGTCTTGAGGCTCTTCGAAGAACTTAAGGTCGTTGAGCTTGAGTGTGTTCGTCGTCTTCTCTGGACGAGGAAGCGATTCAGGCAAATCTGCAGGTTTGCGAGCAACGCGTGATTGACGAGCATCGATCACTGATTGAGCCGCGCTACGCAGGTCTTCGTCATTCAGGCGGCGAAGGTTTCCGAGCTGTGTCAGAGGCTCAATGATCCGAGCGACGCGGTTGACCGTGGCTTCCATCAAGACGATGTCCATCAAGCTCTTGCGCATCGAGTTCATAACTTCAACTTGCTGCGATAGTTCGTCGCCAAGATCGCTCAGCACTTCCAGATTCTGGACGGCTGACGCTACGTCTTTGGTTTGCAGATTCAGTTGATCCTGTAACCCAATCAGACTTTTCAAGTTGCTGGCAGCTTGTCCTGAGTCGCCTCGCTCGACGAGGTCTGATTTGATCGCGACTAACTCAGTCAGATGCTCACGAGCTTCGTCCGTGTTTTGGGCCTCGGCGATTGTCTGTTGTTTAAGCTCACCCAACTTACGCACAGAACTCATCGCGGCTTCGATATCAGCCATCTCAATACGAGCAGCATCGCGAACTCGAACGAGTGCGTTGATTGCCGCGTTGGCGTGCTGAGCATGCTCGCCTGCTGTGACAACCGTCTTCTGCAACGCAACGAGGTGAGCTGCTTGCCTCTGGGCTTGATCCGTCTCTTCTGCGCTCTTGATGACACTCGCCTTAAGCGCGACTAATTGGTCGAGTGAATTGAACGCAGACTGCATTTTTTCGTTCTCGGCCTGCAACTCTTTGCAGAGTTGTTGCACAGCGATGACGCTGACTCGAGCTTCTTCGATCTGACGATTCTGAGCTTTGAGCCCCGTCAACAGGTTGTTGGTTTCCCAAACCTGATCGCGGACTCCTACCAGCTTCTCAAGTTCGCGTTGCATATGGCCCATATTGACGCGAGTGGCGGCTAAGTCGCGCATCAACGGACGACGAACGACAAGGTCCATCGCGATGACTCCCATCAACAGTCCAATGACAAGGGAAGCCCAGCGAATTGATTGTCCGGCATCCGGTGCCGACAAGGCCGACGTTTGGCGATCAAAAGACATCAAGAGTTACCTCCGCAAGATGATGGTCAGTGGTGAGCGAAGGCCGATGTGCGAACGAGTGAAGTGGTGGAGTCAGCCAAAGAGAGCTCTAGGAGTGGTCTGCTTGAGCCGCTTTGAGATGACAGAACCCGGAGTGAAAAAGAAGCCGATACGGAATGAGACAACTCGGTATGAACGGTGGAATTAATACCGTCGGACGTCTCACCGCATCAGCGAAGCTCGCGACAATCGGCTCTAGCGAACGATCAAGAGCACGCTTACTGGTATCGCCCGATTACCTAATCGGAATCGCTTCGCACTGCTCCGTGACCGGCATAATTTGCCTAGGTGGGAGCTACATCCGTCATAAGGCGCGATCACCGAACAACCGGCGCGAGACGTATGAGTGGATGCGAACATTCCTCCGAAGAATCGAGAACGAGTCTTTCGAGCAAGAGTGCGCTGATGGACACGGTCGAGTCTGATGACATCACAAGCCGTCGAGTGTTAGGACGACGAGACACACTTCTAGCCGAGTCTCCGTTGATCGTTCTCTGCGTGTGCGATACTCAGATGACCTGATGGCACAGCACTTCAGTTCGCAAGCCTGTTCACGAACTCGCAGGGACACCTCTCATGCTTCTGATCACTGGCAACGCTCGTGTGGATCAAACCTGTTCGCGTCGTTCCATTCTGAAGGCGGGAACGGCGGGGCTGATCGGGTTTGGCTTGGTGGATGTGTTGCGGGCAGAACAAGCGGCGGGGATACACGGTTCGCGTAAAGCTCTGATCAATGTCCATTTGGATGGCGGCGCGCCTCACATGGACCTGACCGATTTGAAGCCCGAGGCGCCATCGGAGATTCGCGGCGAATTTCTGCCGATCGCGACTCGACTGCCGGGCTTCGAGATTTGCGAGTTAATGCCGAAACTAGCGAGCATCGCGGATCGTTTCGCATTTATCCGCTCGCTCGTCGGTTCGGTCGGAGCGCATGACGCATTTCAAACGCAATCAGGATATGCGTCCAAAGATCTACAATCGCTGGGCGGACGGCCAGCGTTGGGATCCACCATCAGCAAACTGCAAAGCTCGCCATCTGACGGAGCACCGGCGTTTGTCGACCTCATGCAAGGTCGTGGCTTGGTGAGAAATAGTGCTCGTCCCGGCTTCTTGGGACCGGCCTATCAACCCTTCCGACCGGACATCTCGCACCTCTTTCAACGAGAACTCGAAGCAGGCATGAAGGGCGAGCTAGCGCGGCTTGGCCAAGATCATCAGGTCCGGCTCGAGTTGAATGGGTCTCTATCGATCGATCGCTTGCAGTCGCGTACGGATCTCTTGAGCGGTCTCGATCGACTCAAACGCAACATCGACGGCTCGGGCATGATGAGTGCGATGGACCAGTTCCATCAGCAGGCCGTCAGTATCCTGACGTCGGGTTCGTTTGCCGATGCACTTGATTTCAATCGTGAGCCTGCGGCGTCGCTCGCCCGATACACACTGCCGAGCCAGTCGAGTTCGCTGGAGCAATACACATCCGAAGGCCCTGAGTCCGTGCGCAAGTTCTTGCTGGCTCGGCGTCTGATCGAAGCTGGAGTGCGGTGCGTCAGCATTTCACTCAGCGACTTCGACACGCACTCGAATAACTTCGGGCGCATGAAACAACTGCTGCCAATTCTTGATCACGGACTGCACGCGCTGGTCACGGATCTCGGAGAGCGTGGACTGACAGACGACGTCACGATCGTGGTCTGGGGAGAATTTGGACGCACTCCGCGCATTGACCCTAAGACGGCGGGCCGACATCACTGGCCTCAGGTCGGTCCCTGTCTCTTGGCTGGAGGCGGTATGAAAATGGGGCAAGTGATCGGAGCGACCGATCGCACGGCCAGCGTCGCGGTGTCTCGGCCCGTGACCTACAAGGACATCTTCGCGCAGCTCTACGCAAATCTCGGCATCGACGCGCGACGCACAACACTGACCGACCCACAAGGCCGACCGCAACATCTGCTGGATGAAGGCGAGCCATTGAGCGAGTTGCGTGGCTAAAGCCGACTTCATGACGAAGGCCACATGCCACGAGGCTCTCAGAACGTCGCACTGTGCCGCCTGTTACTTCGCTCCCAGAAAACTGAAGAGACGCTTCTTCGGCTTCTGCTCTTCAACCGTCACTGTTTTTTCGGGAGCGTTGCCAGCATCGAGCGCGGCGGCGAGCCGTTCGATCTCTTTCGTGAGCCTTGCCTTCGGAGCATAGGTCAACAGTGGCACGCCGTTGTTGCGTGATTCAACCATCGTTCCGTAGTCGTTCGGAACCTGCCAATAAACTTGTCGTCCGATCGTCTCCAAGGCTTTGCTGAGACTGATCTGAGTGTCTTGCAAGCCAAGCCGATTGACGACGACCTTCACTTTGTCGGCAACCTTCTCTTGCTGATCGAAGAACTGCAAAACACGCACCACGTTTCTCAAGCATGGCAAATCGAGTTGGGTCACCAACAGGATTGCATCGGACGCTTCCATCGCGGCGATATCCAGCGGGTTAAACGACTTGCTGACGTCGATCACGAGATGCGTGAAGGTTGCCTTAAGCAAGGCAATGACGCGCCGCAGTTCGTCGGGAGTGAATGGAGCGCGTGTCTCCATGTGAACCGGACGCGGTAGTAAAAACGCACCGCATTCGTGCTTCGTCAACGAACGCTTCAACAAGGCATAGTCGAGGCGGTTGATGTTCTCCGCCACATCCTGAATCGTGTAGTCGGGAATGATATCCAGCCACACATCGGCATCACCCAGCGCTAAGTCGAGGTCGATGATCGCAACGTTGTTACGCGGTTGCTGAGCCAACACGCATGCCAAGTTGATGGCCAATGACGTGCAGCCGACGCCGCCACTAACGCCCGCGATCGTAAAGACCTGACTGCTCTTCGAGTGTCCGTCGCCTGTGCGATTACCAACCGTGATGCGGATGCGATCGAGTGCTCCCAAGAAGTCTTCCAGACTCAGCGGGAAGTTGAGGAACTCCTTGGCACCTGCTCGCATCGCGCGGAGAATCAAGCTGCCCTCACTCGACCCACTGACACACAAGACGCTGCAACTCGGCAGGTCGCGTGTGAGTCGTGCGACGAGCTCTAGGGCGACTTCGGCGTTGGAATCGAGCGAGATCAACGCGATGTCAGGCTGAGTTTGCAGCGCGACATCTGCGAAGTACTCGTAGCTCGAGCACTCGGCATCGAGCCAAACCGTGTCGATACCCAGCAGCATGTTCTTGAGTGAACTGCGGCTCGAATCCTTCGGGTCGACTATGGCTAAACGGATGACGTGTTTCATGGGTCGAACTTAACTCGTGAGGGACAAGGCCCGAACATGAGATGTTGATGCAGTGAGCCCAATCAGTGGCGATTCATGCAGACGACTTTCTGTGGTTCGTGCGGATGTAATGCCGCTCTCAAAACAGACGAGCAGGAACTGATGCCACCACCTCGAAGCCTTTCTATTAAGGCTCAATCAAACTCGGTCGGCGTTTGTAAGTGGGCTTCTGCAATGAGGTCTTGCCCGGAGGATCAGCCGCTGCGGAATTTGGATTGGGGCGAGCTGCCGGACTGGAAGTACCACGTGGACTGAGGCTCGGCCCAGAATTCGACGACGACTGAGACGTGCTCGGACGTGTTTCCGAGTGTCCAACCTGCTGAGCGCCGCCGCGTGATTCGGACTTCAGACGTTGTTGAGCCTCGCGCGTCGGCGGCAACGGCAATGATGGCCCTCGGTCGGCATTGCTAAGTCTGGATTCCTGTGGACTCTGCCGTATCTCTTGAATGGGAATCGCTAACTTCTGAGTCGTGAACTGCTGCTGGCATTGTGGACAACCTTTGTTCTGACAGCGGCTGCATCCATCTCCATAGTTGGGGACTTCGATCAACCCCATCCCATACAGCTCACGATCGGTCGGCACGCCAGTTCCAAGTCCTGGTCCCACCTGCGGCACCATGCCGGCATCCATGGGTGCGACTAATTCAGGAGTCATCAGGATCACCAAATCCGTCTCGACATCGTCGTAGTTGACGCGTCGGAAGAGAGCACCCGCATAAGGCAATTCACCCAGCAACGGCACCTTGCGCGTCTGAGCGACCTGACGCCAACCAAGTAGCCCAGCCAACATCAACGTCTGACCAAATTTCATTTCGACCTGAGTGTTGACCTTGCGGGTCAACAAGCCAGGTACCGTGATGCTCGCCAGAGTCACCGCATTCGAGAAATCTCGTTCGCTGACTTCAGGCTGCACTTCCATTCGCACACGGCCTTCACCGAGCACGATTGGCACAGCCTCCATCGTCACACCAAACGGCTTCCACTCGATCGAGACCGTTCCCAAACTCTGCGGCACGATGATGGGGAACTCGCCGCCCGAGTGCATTTTGGCAGGTCGACCATTCATCGTGACAAGCGTTGGTTCGGCCAAGACTTTGAGCAAGCCTTCGGTCTTGAGCGCATCGAAGTACGCTTGAATCGAAACGGCATCTGACACGAAGCCGAACGCTGTCGACGCCGCGCCGATCGTTGAATCTGAGAAATTCACCGAGGTTGCTCCCGGTGTCAGTGTGATCCCGCTGACCGTTGTGAGTTGCCCAGGAGTACTCGCGACGTAGCCATTGTCAGTCACTCCCAACCAGTTAAAGCCCATTTGCCGTAACTTCGAACGTTGGACTTCCATCACTTTGCACTTGAGCTTCACCTGCTGCACACCGCCAACGCGCATCTGGTTCAAAACCTTCGGATAGAATTGGTCTGCGATCTCGGTGATCTGAGTAATGTGATCCGGCTGACTCACCCATCCTGTCAGGATGACACCGTCGTTGATCTTGAAAGCATCAACGGACGAATTCGGAAAACGGTTACTGATAATGGCCTGCAAATGCCGCGCATCACCTTTGATGAAGACTTCGATGACGTACTTCTGGTCCTTCTCATCGGTCAGCAAAATCGTGGTATAGCCCTGCCCTAGCGCCGACAAACGTAGCTTCGTCGGAGAGAGCGCTTTGACATCCAGCACTTCGGGATCAAACCCGTCCACACGCTTGAGCTTGGCCGGAGCTTCAATCTGCTTCGCCAGCCGTTCGACCAACTCGATCGTCGTTTTGCGACCAGTGATCACGACAGTGTGCTCGGTGAGCGCGAGGGCGTCGGCATTGCTCGCGGCAGTAGCTTTCTCTTGAGCGTATGCCGTTGCTCCGAAGCTCAGCAGCGAGATACAGCTGACAAGCAACAGCAACTTCCGAAGCCCATAGATACCACGACGGCTCTCGGCACATCGGTCAGCAGCGCGATCGGATCGGGTCGTCTCCAAGAGAGCGGTTCGCCGTCGCCACAATATGCCCCTGTGTCGCATCCCTGCACCTCGTTCCCCCCGCAGTCCTTGCGGTGCAAAAGTCGTTGCTCAGTCGAGAGGTTGTTGCCGACATCATGAGATCGGCAACCTGCTTGTCGGTTATGAAACCGAGAATGCAGGTCCTCACTTGCTGGCAACTTCCTCGAAGGTTCAAAGCCAAGATCGTCGATCTCAGCTTTGAACAAAATTGCTGTTGATGGTTGAGTGACTTGATCAATGCGATGCGACGTCACGGAATGACTTCGCATCGGTTCTTATTTTCGGAGCGTCGTGCTCTTCTTCATCTGCGTTGTTGACGGACGTTTGGTTGTTGGTCCGACAGGCCCCGCAGGAGTCGGTGGCATGATCAGACTGGGACTTGGAACCTTTGCGGTGCTCGGTGGCGGTACCACCTGCTGCTCGGTACCTCCGAACAGTGATCTCAGACCATTCACAATCGGATTGCTGGAAGCCCCCTTAAGTGGCGGAGGCAACTCGCCTTCTGGGTAATCCACTTCTTCAACGCGTTTCTGGTCACCGGCATAAATCTCGATGCTCCATTTTGGGACTGGCGGAGGCTCCTGCGGTTGCGAAGAACCAATGCCAGATAATCCTGAATGAGCGCCCGCCGCTTGAGCATCTAAAAATGCCTTCAGAGCATCCTTGGCTTGATCTCTCTCTTTGTCTGACGTCTCACCGTCTTCGAGTGAGGCCAGTGCTCGCGCCGCTTCCGCTTCCTCAGGCTTAAACTTGTCCTTCTCGTCAGCACGAGGCGTCGAATCCTCGCGCGAACGCATCGCTAAGTGCAGCTTGCCGACGTCTTCCGCCAACTTCAGCAGCTTAGCTTGCTCGGGCGTCATAATCAGCGTGATGGTCTTAGCCTTCGTTTCCGAATTAGCCGACTGCTCGCGCTTCTCATCCGCCGCGAAAACTTCCACATACTCCAACACGGTCTTGATTTGCTTACCAAGGCCGCCTTGGGTGAGTGAGCGATAGGTCACCATCACATCGACTTTGTCACCCGGGCCGAGCAAACCGCTGCTCGTCATCGTGTTATCAACGCCAATGGTGATAGCCACCATGCCCGACGGAATCTCGTTCGACAAACCTTGCTGTCCTTTGCGGCTCAGCTTGTCGAGCGTGATGACGTCCCCCGCGAAGGCTCTGACCTTGAGACAGCGCTCGGCATACTCTTCCTTCGTCGTGATCACGTTCGGTGGAACGACCGTGATCGGAAATTCTCGAAAGCCGGTGTTCTTCTCGTCGAGTTTTGATCCCGGAGTGATCTCCGAAGACGCGACGAGCACCATCACTTTCTTCTCTTCGACAGCCCCAGTTTGACGGCTAGCGACGTGCTGAAACAAAAACATCGCCACTAGTCCGCAACCTGCGGCAATCGCGAGCAACAACACCGAGCGCATTCTCATGGCAGTGCGCCTTCATCATTCGAAGATCGGCAGCAGTCTGGCAGACTCTTCAGCCTTTACCGTCTGTGGCAGTTGAATCGGTCCTGCCAGACGGCGACTGCGAAACAAGGTCAGTCGAGAAAATCCCTCACACCGAGAAGATTGGCTCATGTGGAACCTAGGTCGCAGATAGCAAGACCGCAGAGGAACTTCGCCCGGTCGCGCAACAACCACCGGCTTGAGGAAGTTTCTGCCGATTAGTTCGAAAACGCCGAACTCGGACCAGCGACGAATCAGCCGTCGTCATCGCCCTAAGGCAGAGCTCACAAGCTTCCGTTGCGGCGATAAATGAACCGTGCGCACTAGAAATGCTCCCATCGCCTGTCGATCAGAGCGTCCTCTGGGCGTGCCTGGAAAGCGGGAGGCGATGAGTCAGATCACGCCCTCAAGGAGGTCTACGTCGCATCTCCGCGTGCAGTAATGCAGTCTGTCATTGCCGAACACCGGTCTGCGTGGAAAACCGCCTCGAAACGAAAACAGCCCACTGCCAGTGATTGACAGCGAGCCGTTTGAAGAGCGGGTGAAGGGAATCGAACCCTCGCCTAAAGCTTGGGAAGCTTTCGTTCTACCATTGAACTACACCCGCGAGTCGTGGCGGGATTATGGCTGTGAAGGTCGAAGTTGCAAGGAGCCATCGCACGACCTGTCAGCGAAACGATCACAGGATCATCTTGCCTTAGTCCGCCAGCACCTTGGCCAGCAGTCGATCAACATAGTCGCCCATTCGTGGAGGATTGGCTTTGCTGGTACGTGGATAAGTCGACAACTCGGCATCGAGCGACTTCGCTTTCACTCCCAGTTCATCGATCGCATTCAGCGCCGCGACCGCGACGAAGATGCCCTGCTGATCGAGATGCGCTAACTCCAAAAGCACCGGTAGCGCGGCCGCTTGATCGTCCGCAGTCCCAAATTGAGCCAATGCTTGAGCCGCAGAAATACGCACAAGCTTTGATTCATCCCGCAAGGCAGCGCGAAGCTCGGTCGATGCCACGGTCACTCCGGATGTTCGCCGCCCAAGCAATCCTGTCGCGGCCCAGTACCGCACCGCGCGATCAGGGTCATTCATTAACTTCTTGAGTCGAGTGACGTCATCTGCCTGCGGCAACGATGCCAACTCCGCAGCGTCTCGGATGCGGGCAAACGGAAAAGCTTTCGCGTCGCGAGCCATCTCGTAGATCGTCGAACCTGTGGCACGCTGATGCATCTCGCCTTCGGGCAACAAGCCGACATCTAAAATCTTCTCGGCCAACAGTCTTTGAGCGGCCCGCATTTGCTGAAGGATCTCTTGATGCTCGGGCAACGCCGCGAGATTGCGAACTTCATCTGGGTCCGAGTGTAGGTCGTACAACTCTTCGGCTGTTCGTGGCTCAAAGAACAAACGCTGAGCCGCATTGAGTTGGCCAGCATCAAACAACTTCTTCCAGACGCGCGTCGTCGGAGTTTCAAACATGTACGAGACATGTTGCCCATACGGCTTATGAGGCATGAAGTGCCGCACATAGACATAACGTTGATTGCGCACCGAACGGACCAGATCGATCCGCTCATCCATGCGACCTCGAAAGCCGTAGACGAATGGCTGCGGCCCGGCATCAAACTCACCCGCGAACGCATGCCCTTGCATCCAATCAGTCGGCTTCTGGCCAATCAAGCTCAATAATGTTGGAGCAAGATCAACAAAACTCACAAGACGCTCACTCGTACCGCCGGTGGCATATTCCTTGGGACGGAGATGTTTGAACTTCTCAGGAATGTAGACGAGTAGCCCTACATGCAAGCCAGAGTTCATCGCACAGCGCTTGCTGCGTGGCATGCCCGAGCCGTGATCACCGTAGAAAAACACGATCGTGTCGTCCGCGAGTCCTGCCTTTTCGAGTTCTTTCAATTGCTCACCAAAGGTGCGATCCATCGCAGTGATATTGTCGTAGTACTGAGCCCAGTCTTGTCGGACTTCAGGCGTATCAGGGTGATAAGCAGGTACACGGACCTGCGCCGGATCATGCACCGCTTGATGAGGCCGTTTTCGAATCTGGCTCTCGTGAGTGACGGTGTTGTTGAAGATGGCGAAGAACGGTTGTCCGGCTGGGCGATGCTTGTAATGCGCCTTACCGGAGGACTCGTCCCATACTCCTGTGGGCTTGATGAGGTTGTAGTCCTCTTTGCTGTTGTTCGTGCAGTAGTACCCAGCTTCGCGGAGCAACTGCGGATACATCTTCATAAAGCCCGGCATCGCAACATTGCTCCGCATGTGCTCGGAGCCGGTCGATGTCGGATAGACGCCGGAGATGATTGTGGTTCTCGCCGGAGCACAAACCGGCGCGTTCGACCAACAATGCAGATACCTCAAACTACGTTTGGCAAATGCGTCAATGTTGGGAGTGTCGGCATAAGCGTCGCCGTAACAGCCCAGATGCGGCCCCATATCCTCACATGTCAACCACAAAATATTGGGGCGAACCCGCTCTGCCGCCGAGGTATTACCGCTCGCCAACACCAACGCGCAGAGAGTGAGAAGCCAAGAGCGCAGCATGTTGTTCCTTCGTTGAGTTCAATGAATCACCAATTCAGCTTAAGCGAGCTTCAAGGCCTGATGCTCCCGAGCAGCCATTTCCGCTCAAGCAGCTACGAAACGTGGCCACCGGATGGCATTCAATTCAGTCGATTTGACGTTCAATAAACAAAAAACGGCGGTCTGCCCATTCAGACAGACCGCCGTTCTGGCGTCGAATCCAACCCACCATCAAGTTGCCCCGCCTGGATTTGAACCAGAACCAACTGATCCAGAGTCAGGAGTCAGTGGGCTAAGAACGCTGCAAATCAAGGCCTTTTGCGAAGCTCCCGAGCCAGCTTGCACCAGTGCTTGCACCAACTTGACGGCGGCTTCTGACACAAGGGGCTCGGAGACTTTGCCGCGACGGGCTCGCAAGGCGGGGGCGAAGTCGGTTGTTCCGGTCGGTGCGACTGAGCCGCCGGGAGTTCGTCCGGCTCTCACGCTCGCTGCCGAACCGCCGGTTGTTCCGGGGGCGATGTTGCCGTCGGCGCGGCTCAGCTTTGCGGATGTCGTCGCGGGGATTGTCGCTCTGCCGCTGACCGCTGCGGAGAAGGCCGAAGCCGTTCGGCGGTTGTTGGCCGTGCGGTCGCAGTGACGGTTCGCACGAAGCGCGGGCTCGATGTTGGGTTGCTCGACGTTGCTGGGCTCGATGTTCGACGGTCGGTCGATGCTGGCTTGCTGGTCGGTCTCAGTGAGGCGGCTTGAGGGCGCGGAGTTGGGGCGTTGTTCGTCACGCTCGCTGCGGGACACTCTCGGGACGATGGCTCGACGCGGCTCGATGGGTAGCTGCTCTAACGTTGAATCGCTGCGAGGGCATCGGGACGCGGGCTCGGTGGGGGGCTTCGACCGTAACGGGGCGAGCGTTACTCAGTCGTTTCATCCCGGTTGCGGGCGAGTTTCCGCGATATCGCGGAACTTCGAGGTGGAAGAATCGCTACCCACTCTGTGGAAGAATTGTTGCACAGCTCTTGAGGGCGGGGAGTTCCGCAACGATACGGAAACTCGCCGCTCCGCAGTCGTT
>Ga0172376_10004231_pt1 | contig 16487 bp, 13 predicted proteins | sample Lak35m_FD_121114 | JGI IMG/M metagenome (GOLD analysis project Ga0172376, IMG submission 121114) | Freshwater microbial communities from Kabuno Bay, South-Kivu, Congo - kab_092012_35m | ecosystem: Environmental > Aquatic > Freshwater > Lake | place: Democratic Republic of the Congo: South-Kivu... | reverse complement strand
TTGGTCATTCTGAAATGACGTAACTTAATTATCGGAGCCCATTTCAGCCTATCCCGCTTCAAACAAGTAAGTTACGTCATTTCAGAATGACCAAGCCATCGCCCCACAGTTTGCTCGCTCATGATTCAGGTCTCAATCGTCACGCCTTCACCCTCAACCAACTCACCGATTTCGCCCGTGGTGTGTTGTCCGACACCAACAGCGACGGTATCCTCGATACTGTGGCTTCGCCCTCGCGGACTCAGGCCTGGGATCTCGATGCGATGGGCAATTGGCAGTCCCTTTCCACCAACGGCACCGGGCAAAGCCGTACGCACAACGCCCAGAATCAGGTCACCGGCGTGGGTTCCGCGACACTCGCTTTCGACGCCAACGGCAGCATGACGACCGACGAAAACGGCCAGCAATTCGTCTACGACGCCTGGAACCGGATCGTCAAGGTTCTCAGCCCGTCCAGCGTCACGAAGGTGGAATACGCCCATGACGCCCTCAGCCGCCGGGTCGAAGCCGATTCGGCCTCGATGGGCACCACCCACTTTTATTACTCCACCGGCTGGCAGCTGCTGGAGGAACGGGATGGCGGCACCTCGGCCAGCGACGTCGACCTGCAATATTTCTGGTCGATCGACTACGTCGACGCCCTGACCGCCCGGCTGGATACCACCAGCGGCACGCTCACGACCACGCGATACGCCCTGCACGACGCCCAGTGGAACGTGACGGCCGTGGGCACTGCCCGAGAAAAAGGGGCAGGAGCCTCATTGGTGGATTGGGTGACTTCTTGCATTGCCGGCGTGTTTCCATATCGTTGTCTCAAGAGCTTTTCATCTCTGTTCGGACCATAAGGCTGGTGCCCTTCCCCGCCCTTGACTTTCTTGCGATCGACAGTGCTGGTCCGCGGCACCGGTTCAAGTGGTCAATAAATTCTAACTCTCGACGAGTAAATCTATTGCGGTGATTGTGAGTCGTTCCGGAAAGCGGTCGGCGTCACGAAACGTTCCGTCTAGGTAGAGCCATGACGAATCCACGCACTGGTCGTTCATGGTTCGTTCCGTTCGGCTCTCTTTCCCGCCGATCCGCCACGTTTTTCCCACTCTTTGGCGGATCGGCGGGTTCGATGAGCGTGATGACGACGCAATGAGCGGCTGAAACGGTGGACGGGCGAGCCATGACTCGCCCGTCGAATTGCCGTTTTGTCAGAGGAACCGGTCTGTGATCAACGGCCCTGGCGATAGACGATGTGCGACGGGTTGCCCACGGGTACGAACTGACCGGTGAATTCGAGCTTGCCGGTGGCTTTGTCCACGCGGAAGATCGTGACGTGATCGGCCCGCTGGTTGCCGCAGCTGAGAAACCGGCCGTCGGGCGAGAAGGTGAAGCTGCGCGGGTAGTTGCCGCGTGTCCAGACGTCGTCCACGTGGCTCAGGGTGCCGTCAGGGCCGATGGCGAAGATGCCGATGCTGTCGTGCAGGCGGTTGCCGGCGTAGACGAACTTGCCGTCGGCGGAGACGAGGATCTCCGAACAGAAGTTGCTGCCCGCGTAGCCTTTCGGCAGGGTCGAGATCGTCTGGCGTGGCGTGAGCTTGCCGGTTTCGCCTTGCCAGTCGAACAGGACGATCGTCGAGCCTTCTTCCTGAATCGAATAGAACCACTTGCCGTTGGGGTGGAAGTGGAAATGGCGCGGGCCGTCGCCGGGCGGGAGCTGCACTTTGTGATGGGCCGCGGGGGTCAGTTTGCCCGCTGTGGCGTCGAAGTTCCAGACGTAGATGGTGTCCAGGCCGAGGTCGACATGGATCGCGAACTTGCCTGACGGATCCGGCGCGATCTGGTGGGCATGGGTGCGGTCGTGGCCGCTGAAGGCGAAGCTGCCGGGCGGGGCGTTTTGGGCTTTCGTGGGGCCGATGGGGCCTGAGTCGACCTGAATGTCGCTGGCCGGGGCGATGGTGCCGTCGGCCTTGATCGGCAGGACGGCGACCGAACCGCCGAAGTAATTGGCGACGAGCAGGAACTTGCCTGAAGGGTGCAGGCTGACGTAAGTGGGCCCTGCTTCGCCGGAAGGGATGGTGTTGAGGAGCTTGAGCCCGCCTGTGGCCGGATCGATGGCGAATGACGAGACGGTGCCCTGTTTGCCGGGTTCGACACTGTCGGTCTCGTTGGTCGCGTACAGAAAATTGCCGTCGGCTGAGAGGACCATGCAATTCGGGCTGACGCCTGATTCGAAGATGCCGGCCGGGGTGAAGGCGCCGGTGGCGGGGTCGACGCGGAAGATATGGATGCCGCGGCCATTGCCGGGCGGGAGGTCGACCTGGGTGGGAAGGACGTCGCCGAGGGGTGAGCTGAAGGTGCCGACGTAGGCGAAGAGCGGCTTGCCGGCGGGTTCGTCGGCTGATCGTGCCGAGCCTGGAACCGTCAAGCTGGCGGCTGCCAGGGCTGTGGTTTTGAGAACGCCGCGACGGTCGATTTCAGTGCGTTGCATGTGCGGAGGGGCCTGTTGACGGTTTGGATGTGCAAGTCGGATGTCGGCAGGATCGATGAACGACATTCTAGCGGGGATTCATGGGCGAGGCACCCCGGCAACGAGAAGCGAAGGCGGTTTCGACTCGAACTTGACGGTCTCAAGGCATCGAAACGCCGGCGAACCTTGCAGTTGGCCGGCGTTTCGTGAGGTCAGAACGAATCGTTCCGGAAAGAACGTACGAAGTTCGCGTGTCATTCCGGCAGCAGATTCACCGGCAGTGATTCGATCACCGGGGTTTGTTCGCGTCCGACATTGCCGCCGACGGCCAGGAGGTCGCCGTTGAAGCCGGGCAGAATCCGGTGCGTGATGCGGGGAATGTGCCACTGGCCGACGGCTTCCCAGCGGGTAGCGTCTTTGGAAAGTCGATAGACCGGGCCAGTCACGCCGTTGTAAAAGAGCCGGCCGGCGACGGTGAAGGCGGCGGTACCGAAGCCTTCAGCCTTCGTGCCCGAGGGCAGTTCGGGGCCGCTGGACCACTTTTCGGTGGCAGGGTCATAAATGTCGACCGTGCGGGAAACGCCCGAATCGCTTGTCAACCCGCCCAAAACGTAAAGTTTGCCTTGATGCTCGGCCACGGAAAGGGCTCGGCGTTCGAAGGGTTGTTCGACCTTTGTCCAGCCCTTTTCCGGGGCGTCCAGGTCGAGGGTCAGCAGGTGGGTGTGGAAGTCGCTTTCGTCGGTGGAGCCGACGAGATTCCAGCCGCCGGCGACGATCAGCTTGCGGCCGATGACATAGGCGTCGTGGGTGGAACAGGGTTCGGGCATGTCGGGCAGTTTCGTCCAGGTTTTCGATTCGGCGTCGAAGCGCTGGCATTCGCTCACGCTGTGGAGCACGGCGGTTTCGCCACGGGGATTCGAGGCGTACATGCCGCCTGTGCGATAGAGATATTTGCCGTCGGAGACCAGGGCGACGCCCTGCAGGTCACGTTCGATGGGCAGATCTTCCCAGGTTTTGCGGTCCTTCAAATTGAAACGGCGGAAGGTTTTGGTGGTGGTGCCGGTGTCGTATTTGTGGGTTTTGCCGATGTGGCCGGAATAGACGTAGAGCCAGTCGCCGAGAACGGCGCCACCAAAGCTGTTGACGGCGGGTTCGGGCATGTGGCCGATGACGGATGGGGCCTTGGCGCTTTCAGCCGACGTATGGGAGCCGTTAGCGAATGTCCACGTGGCATAGTGGCGGGTTTCGGCATAGTCCTTGTCGCCCGATTTGCCCGGCGTCGTGTCGACCCAGTTGGCGAAGACAGCGAGATTGCCTTCGGCCAGCGACTTTATGTGGCCATCGCCGGTGACTTCGACGAAGCCATCGGCGTCGGTTTTCGCTTCGAAGTGGTCGCCGGTTTCGGGGTAGACGCGAATGCGGGCCGCCTCGACCGGCGTGCCGTCAGCGACGACCTGGAGGCCGGGGTCGGCTTTTTCCCGCTTGATGAGCCGCACGCGCAGACCTGTGAGAGCTTCCTTGTCGGTCTCCTCGACGGGTTTGGCCTGGGAGCGGGCCGTGTAAAAGAGCCGGAAGGACTTATCGCCTTTGGTCATGACGCCCATGTCACGTTCGGTATCGAGAGTCGCCGGAAGAGCGCCGAGCCAGACGGCTTCACGCGTATCAGCGCCGGTCTTCAGGGGAACGATGGCCCCGTGCGGCGTTTTGAGTTCGACACCTTCGACGAATTTGAGGAATTTTTCGCTTTCGGGCACAGGCGTTTCCGAAAGGAAAACGTGGGCCTTGTGCACCAGCGGGGATTTGGCGGCTTCGTCGGGTTCGACCAGGATCCAGAGGAAATGGGCTTTCGCCGGTTGGGCGGAACCGATGAAGGCGGCGGCGAGAAGAGCTGCGGCCCAACGTCGGGCACGGCCTTGGAAAATCGTCATCTGAAGGTCTCCGTCAGTGAATGTCGCAATGCGGGGAGTGAAATGAGATAGGGATTTAGTCTCAATGGGGGCCGTTGATCAAAGGGGCGGCGTTTCGGTCGACTCGCCCTGGGGCAGGCGGCGGCGGGCGCGCTGCTTCGCCTCTTCCTGCTGTTTCTGCTGGTGGTAGCGATTCGCTTCTTCCTGAGCCTTCAGGAATTCGGGCGAATCCGGGGTGGCGATTTTCGAGACCGCCACGGTGGGCTGCGAGCGGCCGCACCCGATCGAGGTGCTTGCGATCAGGAGATTGGCCAGGAGGAACAGAGCGAGTTTGCGGTGCATGTTGATGTGTCCTGGATTGAGCGGTCAGTACGAATCCGCTGAGAGCACTTCGCCGCCACGCATGGTCGAGAGGCCTGTAAGCGGTGCATCGCCGATGGTTTCCTTGAGCGCACGCACGGAACCGTCGAGGAATACGGCGTTGACGACACCGGGGTGGTTGCTGCGGAAGTTCGGGAAGGTCTGGCCGGCGGCAGGCGCGGGCAGGCCAGGTGCGGGGATGAACAGGGAAGAGAACGTTTCCGCGGTGCAGTCGTTGAGCCGGAAGGGGTGGCCGGTCGCGTCGACGGTGCGGGCCAGAACGCCGCCGATGATACGTCTGCCGGTTCCCCAGGTGCGGGCCATGCCCGAGGCCTGAAAGACGAGGTTCTCATGATGCACGACAGCCGAGGGAGCTTGGGAAAGCGGTGTCGTCAGGGGGACGCAGACACGGTTCCGGCCGTTGCCCAGAGCCCGAAACGGGTTTGCCGCGTTGCCGCCGGCGGATTCGGCCAATGCGATCGTCTGACTGGTGCCGTCGGTCGCGTGGGCCAGGCTGGTGGCCGAATCGATGCCGAAGGGGCCAGCCAGGTCACGATCCGTGAAGCCCGGGGTGACATAACGGCCTGCGCCGCCATTGAAGAGATAGTCGGTCACGGCCGGCTTGGGCACTTCCCAGCGAATGCCGGCGAACGAGAAGTCGGAACCGACTTCGGTGACCGCGCGGTTCGAGGGGCAAAGAAACACGGAGAACTGAAGCCCGAAGGCTGTCGTGTTGCCTGGCATGGCCCAGCCGAAATAGGGGGGATTTCCGGCGATGTTCAGGCTGAAGTTGATCGTGTTTTGTGCCGCGGTCTGTTCCAGATAGGGCAGCAGGAAGCTGAAACCCGTGAAATTCATATAAACGGAAGCGACCCCGCCCTGGAAAGCCGGCGGCAGAACGCCGACGGTTTCATGGTAGTTGTGGAGGGCCAGGCCGATTTGTTTGAGATTGTTGACGCACTGGATGCGGCGGGCCGCTTCGCGTGCGGACTGCACGGCGGGCAAGAGCAGCGAGATCAGAACCGCGATGATGGCGATGACCACCAGCAGTTCGATGAGCGTGAAGCCGTTGCGGCTCCGCGCGCCCGAGGTTTTGGGGACAAGACGGATTCGATCGAGGGACATGGTCTGAATCTCCACGTTCGCCAGGTTTGAGGAACGAGGTCGCGAACGTTCGCGGGACGCCCCGCATGACATTCGCAACTTTCCGCATGGCTGGCGAACAGAGGAGCTGATGCCCCCTGAGCTGGCTGTGTCGAAGACTCATTGAAACTGAGTCTCAATGTCAGTATGATAGGTGACGTCATGACGGGCTTCAAGATTTTTCTCAACTTTTTTTGAGAAAAATCGAATGGTTCACGGGCCGGCTTCCAGGGCCGACCCGTGATCGTCTTCTCGACGAGGACGGACAGCGATGCACGAAACCGATCGACAGCAACGGGTTACGGATGAACGGGGGCAGATCTCGCCAGGCTCGCCCGAAAGCGAAACGGAAACCCGGCCGACCGGGGCAGGCCAGGAGCCCGGGGTCACGATCGACTTTGACGAGATCGCACTCGGCTCGAAGCTCGTGCGTATTCGATTTCGCGGCCAGGTCTATCTCTTGCGGACGACTCGCAACGGCAAGTTGATCCTCAATAAATGACGCCCTCTCGCTTCGATTTTCGAATCGGTGCGAAGCCTCGTCGATTGAGTTGGCCAACTTTGTTCGATTCCAGGGTCGCTCCAATTCGGTTTCGGCCGGGATGGCTGCTCGAACGGGTCGGGCCGGGGAAGACTGTCTCTCAGCGATTCGTCATGATTTTCAGCGCGATATCGTCGTCGAAGGCAGGCGTTTCGATCTCGTGTTCCTTCTCGGTCTGATTCCACGAATCGGTTCGAAGGGTCTTGCCTGATTTCGTATCGAGCCAGTCAGCCTTGTAGGAGCCTGGCGGCAGATTCACGGTAACACGGCTGCGGACGCCCTTTCGAAGATGGTCTTCGATCGCTTTCGGCTTGTTCGGCAAGGGCACGTGAAAATAGACGGCATAGGCTTCGCCCGATTTCGCGAGAGCTTGCCAGACGAGTTTCTCCGACGTTTTCGAAATACAGCCAGGTTCCGGTTTCATCTCGACGAACTCGAAACCATCGAGAAACCGTTTGAGGATGCCAAGTTGAAATCGCAATTCAGGGCTGCCCCCGCCGGGGGATTTGTAGCCGTCTAACGTGCCGTCGGGATGCTCCACGGAAAACGAGTAATCGAGATTGTTGTACAGCGCGCCGCCGGCAAGCAGAAAATCCCACGCTTCAGTGCGATAGAGAACGTCGTGCGGGCCGCGGAAGCCGGTCTCGTTTTCGCCGATGACCTTGTTCAGGGCATAGTTCATGGCGACGACGTCGGGCGGCACGCAGTAATGAAAATTGAAGATCGAGACTCCTCCCGGCGGATTATCGACTTTGGCCCGGCCGTTGGCGACATTGAGCGAGACGAGGTGACGGTTGGGCAGATCATGCTGGGCCTCGTGAATGACGCGGACCATCTGGGCCTGCCAGTCGTCAGGCACATTTTTCACGTAGGGCTCATTGCAGATTTCGAAAGAGAGATTGTCGTAAGCGTTCAGTTCCTGGACGACTTTGCGGACGAAATCCTCTTGAATCTTGACGATTTTGGGGTGTTTGAGCGTGAGAACTTCCTCCATCGGGCATTCGCCGATGCCGTTGACGTTATTGCTGGCACGAAAGGGCGAAGCGAGCCATTCCGACTTGCCGTAGAGTGGGCAGAACAAATTGAATTCGACGACGATCGCGTGTTTCTTCGCGGATTTCATCAGGGCGTGCAAACGTTCGAAATAGGCGGGGTCGAATTGCGAAAGATCGAACCTGGTGCCGCCGTCGTGATAGCCGGGTTCGTCGGATCGTTTCCAGGGGGCGACATAACGGTTCGGTTCGGGGGCGAGCGTATTGGCCTGAATACCGAACGAATCCTTGAGTTCGCGGTAGGTGCCGGAAAAGAGCCGAGTGTGATTGAGGCCGTCCTTCGCCAGGGTTTCGAAATAGCGGTCGAAATCGAAGTCAAGATTCAGCAATGCGCCGTAATGTTCGCCTGAGGTAACGAGAATCGTCGGCTTGCCGCTCCACAGGAAATAATGCCCGTTGGCCGGATGGAGTGCGATGGGGGCTTCGCCGTGGACGGACACCGGGGGGAAGGCGAAAGTCCAGGCCGTGGTCGTCAAAATGGCGAAAAGTCTTCGCATGGTCTGCCCCTGATTCGGAATTCGGGCTGGATCGCGTCTGTTCGAAGTTCTTTGGAAGGGTCGATACGATTAGACGCCGCTCTGGTGACGGAGTCAATGCGTTCGGCCCTTGCGGATCGAGCTGTTGTGTCGGTAAGGAGCATGTGCGAAACTGGGTGATCCCGATTCGACCCACCTGCCGGAAGTGATCCGTGAACGCCACACCCACATCGAAAAAGCCGCCCCTGCCCTTGCTGATCGCCTTCATGTGGGGGGCTTATTTCCTGAACTATTGCGACCGCCAGGCCGTGTTCGCGATGTTCAAGGTGCTCAAGGCCGATCTGCAGATGACGGACCGAGAGCTTGGGCTGACCGGGGCCGTGTTTCTCTGGGTTTACGGGCTGGGCTGCCCGCTGGCGGGCGTGCTGGCGGACCGGTATCCGAAGCGGAACCTGGTGGTGGCGAGCCTGGCGATCTGGAGCGCCGTGACTCTGGCGACCGGCTTGGCGACTTCGGCCGTGATGCTTTTGGCCCTGCGAGCCGCGATGGGCATTTCCGAGTCGCTGTATATGCCGGCCGCGATTGCGCTAACGGCCGACGCCACGCCGGCCGAGAAGCGGTCGCGGGCTGTGTCGATCCTGACGACGGCCCAGATCGCGGGCACAGTCGCCGGTTCGTGGTTCGGTGGATGGATGGCGGGCCGCGGCCAGTGGCGTGGCGCGTTCTTTTGTCTGGGCATTGCCGGCATCGCCTATGCCCTGCCCTATTTCCGTTTCCTGCGGCGGCTGGAGGATTCGGGGCCGCGGGCGGAAGCGAAATCCGGCGGGTATCAGCCTGGTTTGTCGCATCTGGCGACGATACCGACATATGCCACGCTTTGCTTTGCGTTTCCCGTCTTCGTGTTCGGCCTTTGGATGCTCTATTCCTGGATGCCGGCTTATTTGCAGGAAAAATTCGACCTGAGCCTGGCGGACGCCGGCTTTCATGCGTCGGCCTATCTTCAGGCCGGTTCGCTGGCCGGGCTGTTTCTGGGCGGATATCTGGCGGACCGGTTTTCAAGGCTTACGCAGGCCGCGCGGCTCTGGCTGCTGGTAGCGAGTCTGGCCTTGTGTGCACCGTGTCTGCACTTGATCGGAGTTGGGACGAGTCTGGCTTCGACGAGCGTGCCGCTGGCGGGCTTCGGGCTTTTCGGCGGGTTTTTGATGGGCAACATTTTTCCGGCGGCTTTCGAAGTCGTGCCGGAGGGCATGCGGGCTTCGGCCGTGGGAATGCTGAATTTTTTCGGTTCGATGCTCTCGGGCTTCGCCCCTCTGGCCGTGGGCGAGTGGAAGAAATCGATCGGCATCGAGCGGATGCTTTCGGGCACGGGATTCGTGTATCTTGTGGCCGCCGGCGTGCTGGCGGCGGCGATCGTTCGCTGGTTTCCGGCCGACCGGGCCCGGGTGCGGGAAACGATCGGCGAAACTTGATGCCGCCTGGTTCCGGACATGATTCTTGAACGAACGCAAGCCTGGAGTTGCCGAAGATGCCGCGAATCCTGATCGCCGAATGCAAGCAGGAAGTGTCGACATTCAACCCGAATAAAAGCGGCTACGACGATTTCGGGATTCGGTTCGGCCAGGAGATCTTCGATTATCACGAGACGGTTCGCAACGAAATCGGCGGCGCGCTTGGCGTGTTTCGTGCCGAGCCGGGGCTGGAACTGGTGCCCGGATACAGCGCGTTTTTCATCACTTCAGGCGGCACGCTGGCCGATTCGGCATGGCACCGGATCGCGAACGAATTTCTGGCCGCCGTGCGTGAGGCCGCGGTCAGTGGGCCGCTCGACGGTGTCTATTTCTGCATGCACGGTGCGATGGCGACCGAAGCGGAGCTGGACCCCGAAGGTTATCTGCTTCAGGAAACGCGGAAGATTCTGGGCGAGGAAGTTCCGATCGTCGTTTCGCTCGACCTGCACGGGATCTGCACGGACCGGATGGTGGAGCATGCTGACGCCATCGTGGCCTATCACACTTATCCGCATGTGGACTTTTTCGAAACCGGCGAGCGGGCGGCCCGGCTGCTGCTGAAGATCATGGCGGGCGAGGCCGACCCGGTGACGGCCAAGGTGGCCGTGCCGGCCCTGGTGCGAGGCGACGAACTGATCACGGCCACTGGCGCTTTCGGCAAATCGATCCGTCTGGCACAAAGATACGAGAACGGGCCAGGCGGGCTGTCGGCCGGCATGTTCATCGGCAATCCGTTCACGGACGTCCCTGCCCTGCAGACGTACGCCTTTGTGGTGACCGACGGCGACGAAGAGATGGCGAAACGCGCTGCCGCGGAAATCGCCGAAACCTTTTGGGGGGATCATGAAAAGATGTTCGTGCCGCTGACGAAACTGGCGGATCTGCCGGCCGTTTTGCGGCCGGGGGAAGTCGAAGGCCGCACCGGCACGGTGGCGCTTGTGGACGCCGCGGACGCGACCAGCTCCGGGGCATCCGGCGATTCGAACGCGATTCTCGAAGTGCTGATGCAGTCGGGGTTCGAAGGACGCACGCTGATGCCGATCGTGGACGCGCCGGCGGTCGAGGTGGCATTCGCGGCGGGAATCGGCGGCACAGTATCGACACCGATCGGCGGAACGCTGGACCCGGCACGGTTTCGCCCGGTCGAGATCACGGGCAAAGTGCGGCTTTTGAGCGACGGCACGTTTCGCAGCGAGTCGTTCGGCGAGGAATGGAAGGCCGGGCCCACGGCCGTGATCGAATCGGGGCCGTTTACGCTCGTCGTGAGCAGCCGGGGCGTAAACCTGTATGACCGTTCGTTCTTTTACGCCCATGGGCAGGATCCCAGGCGATTCGACGCGGTGGTCGTCAAGTCGCCCCATTGCCAGAAGCACATGTATGCCGACTGGTGCGTTCGCATGATCGGTGTGGATGCGCCGGGGTCGTCCAGCGCGAATTTGGCCTATCTGGGCCACACTCGCTGCCCCCGGCCGATTTTTCCGCTGGACGGAAACGTGACGTTCGAGCCGAAGGCCGTCGTCTTTCGGCGCAAGTGCAGAGCAGGAAAGGGAACGAATCGATGAAGATCCGGGAGATCCGGTGTGCGGGGCTGCGAGGGGCAACGCCCGAGGGTGGGTGGAGTAACGAACTGCGGCCCGAAGACTGTGTGCACACGCTGCTGACCGTGCACACCGACGAGGGTGTGGTGGGCCTGGGCAGCGTGTTCACGAACGACGCGCTGGTGGCCGCTTCGCTGAAGATTCTGGAGCCGCTCTATGCCGGCGAGACTGCCCTGGAACCGGAACGGGTGAGCGAAAGGCTGCACCAGCACATGTTCTGGCTGGGGCGTGGCGGGGCGATCACGCATGCCATCAGCGGTATCGACATCGCTCTTTGGGACATTCTGGGCAAAGTCACCGGGCAGCCTGTGGGGCGACTGCTTGGCGGCCGGTATCGGGAACGGGTGCGGCCTTATGCGTCGCTCCTGATGGACGAGCCGGAGCGGATGAAGGATCACCTGCTGCCCGTGAAAGCCCAGGGCTTTCGCGCATTCAAGATCGGCTGGGGGCCGTTCGGCCGTCGGAATGCCAAAACGGATGAAGCCATCGTGGCGGCGGCGCGTGATGCGATCGGCCCTGATTGCCAGCTGATGGTCGATGCCGGCGGCAGCGACGCCTATTGGGCCGGCCGTTACAAATGGGCCCTGAACACAGCGAGGATGCTGGCGAATTACGACGTCACATGGTTCGAAGAGGCGCTCACGCCCGACTCGCTCGATGACTTCGTGCGGCTGCGCGAGCTTTCGCCGGTGCCGATCTCGGGCGGAGAGGTGCTGACGCGGCGGCAGGCCTTCCAGCCGTGGCTTGAGCGCAGGGCGTTCGACATCATCCAGCCCGATGTGACGAAAGTGGGCGGCATCAGCGAAGAGCGCCGGATCGCCTGGATGGCTGAGGACCATGGTGTGAAATTCGTGCCGCATGGCTGGAACACGGCCGTGGGGCTGGCGGCGGATTTGCATCTGGCTTCGGCTGTGGCGACGACGGACTTCGTCGAATACCTGACCGGCTCGCCCTTCATCGACGAAATCACCGACGGCGGCTGGAAGCTCGATGCCGACGGCATTCTGGCGATTCCGACCAGTCCGGGGCTGGGTCTGGAGCTGGACCAGGACGCGGTCCTGAAATACTCGGGCGGCGTGGATCTGTTTCGCTGACGTTTCCGAAGGCTGACGCTCGAGAATTCGAAATGGAGGGGGCGTGGCTTGTTGCGATTGGCGGCAAGCCACGTCAACTTTCGATCGTTCGGAAGACCGCCGAATCACAATCGTTCGCCATAACGTTAGAATTTCAAGGCTTTTCGGGCGATGGCTCGTAGAACCAGTTCGTATCGATCACGGCCACGCGCAAGTCGATGATGTCCTGCATGCGCCAATCGGGCAAATACTCGCAAGTCCAGTAATTGAGGATGGCTTTGCCATTGCGTGTGAAACGGCAGCCCGGGTTCGAAAACGCACGCTTCGGGTCGGTTTCGATGTTTCGAAAGTTCCGCCAGGTACGGCCGTGGTCTTTCGAAATGACCGTGGTGAGGGGGCTCCGTTTGCCGAAATGGGATCGAAAACCGGCGTCGAAGGAATCGTTCCAGATCATGAGCAGATCGCCCGTTGTCGGGATCCGGACCAGTTCCGGGCAGGATTCGGGCGATTTCAGGCCGATGCTTTTCGGTTCGGTCCAATGCAGGCCATCATCGGTGGATTCGGACATGTGCAGGGTGCCAAGCTGGCTGCGCATGACCATGAGGACACGGCCATCGCTCGCCTGTTCCACGTGCGGCTCCATCGAACCACGTTTCGGCAGGTCGATCCTGGTGGGGGATCGGGACCATGTGCGGCCGTCGTCGTCGCTGAAAACGACGGAGGAAGCGAATTTGCCCGCTGGGCCGTGTTCGCCGGGAACCGCGGCATTGACGGGCAGCAAAAGGCGACCTGACTTCAAGCGTTTGATCGTTGCGTTGCAGAGTTGAAATTCGTCCTTCGGGAAAAACTCCGCATAGGGTATGAAGGAGCGGCCTTCGTCCGTCGATTTCCAGGCATGGAGCGTGAAAGTCAATCCGAGCCCTTCCGCCTTGCCGTGATGCCGATGGAACATCAGCAAAATGCCATTATCAGTGGTGCGAATGAGGTTCGGCGAATAGACGTTCACGTCGCCAGGCGTCGTTTCAGTGACGATCCGATGGCCGTCCCAGTTTTTTCCGCCGTCGGCGGATTCGTGGGCCACGAGCCGGGTGGTGGCGAAGTCACTGCCGTCGCCTCCGAACTCCATCGAAACGAGCAGAAGCCGGCCGTCTTTCAATTCGATGACGTCGCCCTCGCTTTTGCGGGGCCACTTCGGCGAACTGGTGCTCACTGTCACAATGGATTTTCTTGCGACGGTCACAGGCTCTGTGGCTCTCGCGGGAGGGCTCATCGTAGCGTGGCCCAGAAAGATGCAACCGAAGATAAACCATCTCGAAAGTATCGCGGGCATGTTTCGAATGACACGCGATTCGAACGATGCGTTCGCATTTCCGTGCTTGAGAGCTAGTCCGCATAGATTCGGATTTCGAATTTCGAGCATCTCTCGGTCGTCTCCGGCAGTGCTGTGTGGAATGAGTTTCGGTCGGTCAATCGATCGGCTGACCGCATGCTCGCAAGAGCGTTTCCTGCAAGGCCAGATCATGTCCGGGGGTGAAGCCGAACGGTTTCCCGCCCCGAATGACACGGGCCATATCGGCAGCGTCGTCGACGTATCGCACATATTTCGGAAATGCGATATCGTGCGTGCCCCGCTTGTATTTGCCGCAGTCCTTCGCAAGGGAAACGCGGGCCGAGGGATCATCGAGAGGCTGGATGTGGAACGTTCCGCCCGTGCCGCAAACGACCAGATGGCGGCGGCCGAAGCCCTCGACTTCCAGAGCCGAGGACCTGACCGTCGCCGTGGCTTTCGGGTATTCGAGCACGGCCAGGGTGTTGTCGGCGAGGGAGTCATCGAGTTTCGAAGTGTGGCGAGCGAACCTGGTGACGGTATCAGGCTTGCCGAGCACGCCTACGACCAGATCCAGCACATGGCAGCCCAGTTCGAACATCATGCCGCCACGATATGTGGCCAGTGTTTGCCGGTCGGCGGGCTCCACCACTTTGCTCATCACGGCATGCACTTCGAAGACGTCGCCAAGCCAGCCATTGTGCAGGAATTCGCGCAGCAGGACGACGGCCGGGTTGTATCGGTACATGTAGCCCATCTGTACGATCAGGTTCTTGCGAGTCGCGATTTCGAAAATGCGCCGCAAGTGTGTCAGGGAATGGCCCGCGGGTTTGTCGATATGCACGTGCTTGCCGGCGGCTACGCAAGCCTCGGCATTTTCGAGAAGGTCGCGCACACGCGTTTCGACGAGCACGGCCTGAAGGCCTGGCGTCGCCAGCAACTCTTCGCGACTGAGCCACTTCAGGCCGCGGAACGGGGCTTCATTTTCCGCTTGTTTTCGAAGTCGTTCGTCTGGCTCGACGATGCCGACGACTTCGTAATCCGGGGAATTGCGATACACCGAGAGTTTCGAAGCATGGGCGTGCCCGACGCCGATCTGGCCGATTCTGATGCGATGCCTTTCGGCGGTTGCCTGTGCCGGCCGCATCAGGCGTGTGCCGGCGGCGAAAAATCCTGCCTGAAACGCATCCCTGCGCGTGAGACTTTTCGAATTCGGACTTGATGGCATTTCGGCTTCGGGCATCGGTTCGTTCCTTTCGTGGGTTCTGGTCTCACGAAACTTGCATGCGGTCACGAATGGGACACGCCGCGAGCCAGGCGAAACGTTCAGCCAAACAGATCGACGAGGGGCCGCCCGCCTTCCACAAGGGCGACTGGACGGCCCTGTTTGTCCGGCACGAAACCGTGGGGATCGATGCCCAGGGCATGGTAAATGGTGCATGCCAGATCTTCAGGGCTCACCGGGTTATCGACGGGGTAAGCCGCGTCACGATCGGACCGGCCATAGGCCATACCGCCACGAATGCCCGCGCCGGCGAGAAGAGCCGGGAAGCAGTGACTCCAGTGGCCACGGCCCCAGGCGGCGGTATCGGGTCGTGGGGTGCGGCCCATTTCGCCGACGCAGACGACAAGGGTTTCGTCGAGCAGGCCGCGTGCCTGAAGATCGTCCAGCAAAGCGGAGAGTGTCTGGTCGAGGCCGGGGAGCAGGTATTTGTCGACGTCGGCATTGGTCTGATGACTGTCCCAGCTGTAGCCGTCGGGCGCGTCCCACAGCACGGTCACGAAGCGGGCACCAGCTTCGATCATACGGCGACCAGCCAGGGCGGCCTGACCGAACAGATGGCGGCCGTAACGGTCACGCAAGGCGGGCGATTCCTGCCGGATATCGAGAGCCCGGCCGAGCTTGCCGGAACTCATCAGGGCCAATGCTCGCTGGCTGATGGCCTCATGGTTCGATTCGGCCGAGCTGAGAAGGCGCTGACGACCCGCTTCGAACTGTTGCAGCAGCGAACGCCGGCGATCGAGCCGATCGATCGTCAGCGATGGCATTTCGGAGAGACCGTCGATCCGGAAATTCAATTCCTCGTCCGTGCAATCACGGAAGTAGGGATTGTCGCGGGCGTCACGCTTGCGAATTTCGGTGGCAAGTGGGTTGTAAGATCGGCCCAGCCAGCCGGCGTATTGGCCGCTGCGGTCATAGCCCTGAATGTGGCCCAGCCTGTTCGGCAGATAGACATAGGATGGGAAATCGCGGCCGCCGCGCTGCTGGTCGAAAAATTCCACGACCGAGCCCATCGCGGGCCAGTCTTTTTCGGTCGCATCGACCATGGCCGCGCCGCGCTGCGCCGGGGGGAGCGGGTGGCCCGTCTGAATATAGTGGCAGCCGTTGTGGTCGTTATGGCGGTGATTGACGGTTCGGACGATGCAGAAACGGTCGGAAATCGCGGCGAGCCGGGGGAGCTTCTCGGTGATGAGAAGGCCAGGCGTTCGTGAGGCGATGGGGCGGTAAGGGCCGCGAATGCCGCTGGCCGCGTCGGGCTTCAGGTCGAATGTTTCCAGCTGGCTGGGGCCGCCGAACAGATAAATGAACATGACCGACTTCGCCCGGGCCGTAAGGGCGGACTGGTTCGCCAGGGCCGCTTGCGCACGCTGAAGGCTCGTACCGAACAGGCCCGCCCCGCCGGCCTGAAGCAGCTCACGGCGTGTCACGATGCCGCAGGATCGTCGAGGATTGCCCAGAATGGTCAGCATGATTCGTCCCCTGCCGTGCGATGTTTCAACGTTTCGCCTGACTTTTCCACCATCGCAGTTCGTTGGCGCCCCGCTCGGCGGTCGCGGCGAAGTCCACGCGTCCGTCGCCATCGAGGTCGGCGGCGACGACGGAATTCGCGTTCGGCCATCGATCCTTGAGCACTTCGACAGGCCATGAGCCCCCTGCCCCGGGATCGCGGAACCAGACCACCCGGCCGGGTGAGCCCCAGGCGGTGGCGACGATATCCTTGCGGCCGTCGCCGTCGAAATCCGCGGCGGCGGCCTCGAAAGCACCT
>Ga0172376_10004230_pt1 | contig 16490 bp, 10 predicted proteins | sample Lak35m_FD_121114 | JGI IMG/M metagenome (GOLD analysis project Ga0172376, IMG submission 121114) | Freshwater microbial communities from Kabuno Bay, South-Kivu, Congo - kab_092012_35m | ecosystem: Environmental > Aquatic > Freshwater > Lake | place: Democratic Republic of the Congo: South-Kivu... | reverse complement strand
CGGCACGCCGGCCGAGTCCGGCTGCGCGAAGGTCGCCAGGCCCGAGCCGGCCTTCACCAGCAGGCTGTCGGAATGCCCGTGGTAGCAGCCGTCGAACTTGACGAGCTGCGTGCGTCCGGTCGAACCGCGCGCGAGGCGTACGGCGCTCATCACGGCCTCGGTTCCGGTCGAGACGAAGCGCACGCGCTCGGCGAACGGGAAGCGCGTCCGCACGCGCTCGGCGAGCTCGACCTCGCGCGCCGAGGTCGCACCGAACGAGAGCCCGTCGCGCGCCGCGCGCGTGACCGCCTCGACCACGGCCGGATGCGCGTGCCCGAGGATCAGCGGGCCCCAGGAACCGACGAGATCGAGGTACGCGCGTCCCTCGGTGTCGAAGAGCTCGACCCCGCTCGCGCGCGCGATCACGGGCGGCGTGCCACCGACCGCGCGGAAGGCACGCACGGGGCTCGAAACGCCGCCGGGCATGCTCGCGCAGGCCCGCTGCCACCAGTCGTTCACGTCAACCATCCCTTCGCCAGCGCCTCGCGCGCATGGTAGCTGATCAGGAGGTCCGCACCCGCGCGCCGCAGCGACAGGAGGACCTCGCGCACGACGGCCGCCTCGTCGATCCAGCCGCGCTGGGCGGCCGCCTTGACCATCGCGTACTCGCCCGAGACGTTGTAGGCCGCCAGCGGCAGTGCGCTCGCGGCGCGGATCGCGGCCACGAGGTCGAGGTAGGCGAGCGCCGGCTTCACCATCAGGAGGTCGGCGCCCTCCTCCTCGTCGAGCCGGCTCTCGCGCAGCGCCGCGCGCGGGTTGCGCGGGTCGAGCTGGTAGGCGCGCCGGTCGCCGGACTTCGGGGCCGAGCCGGCTGCGTCGCGGAACGGGCCGTAGAAGGCCGAGGCGAACTTGGTCGAGTAGGAGAGCAGCGCCGTTTCGAGACAGCCGGCCGCGTCGAGCGCGTCGCGCAGGTGGGCGATGCGCCCGTCCATCATGTCGCTCGGCGCGACCACGTCGGCCCCGGCGCGCGCGTGGGCCACGGCCATCTCGGCCAGCAGAGGCAGCGTCGCGTCGTTCACGACCGCGCCCTCGTGCAGGACGCCGCAGTGGCCGTGGTCGGTCGAGGCGCACAGGCACACGTCGGTCAGGATCGTGAGCGCGCTGCCGTGGGCGCGCCGCAGGGCCTCGACCGCGCGCGGGATCAGCCCGTGCGCGGCGCGCGCGGCGCTGCCGGTCGCGTCTTTCTCCTCGTACAGGCCGAACAGGAGCACGCTCGTGAGTCCGAGCTCGAGGTCGCGTCCGACGGTCTCGACCAGGGGCTCGATCCCGAGGCGCTCGATCCCGGGCAGACTCTCGATCGGCTCGCGCGCGCGCGCTGCGGAGAGGACGAAGTGCGGCTGCACGAGCTGCGCGGGCACGAGGTGCGTCTCGGCCACGGCCTCGCGCAGGAGCGGCGTGCGCCGCAGGCGGCGGGGGCGGATCCTCATCGGGCGGTCTCCTTCGGGAACAGGGCCGCGACGAGCGCGGCCACGAGGTCTTCGCTCGCGGGCGAGGCCGCGACGCGGTGCGCGAGTCCGGCCTCGGCCAGGGCCGCGGCGGTGCTCGGGCCGGGGGCGAGGCGCACGGCGCGCGGCTGTTCCGCGCGCTCGAAGGCGCGCAGCGCGGCGACGGCCGACGGACTGGCGTAGAGGCGCGCGTCGGCCGCGGGCTCGAGCTCCGCGTGCGGCACGGGCACGGTGCGGTAGAGCGGCACGCGCAGGACGGCGATGCCGCGCGCTTCGAGGCCGTCCTCGAGCTCGTCGCGCGCGCCCTCGGCGCAGGGGAAGAGCACGCGCGCGCCGGGTGCGAGCGCGAGCTCGGCCGCCAGCGCGGCGGCGCCGCGTGTGCCGGTGTGACCGACGGCGAGGCCGGCGGTCTCGAGCGCGCGACGCGTGGCCGTGCCCACGGCCGCGACGAGCACGCCGGGCGCGACCGCGTGGCCGGCCAGGCGCTGCGCGGCGTGGGCGCTCGTCACGACCAGGGCGTCACCCGCGCCGAGGCCGGCGAGGCGCGCGGCGAGGGTGGGAGCGGGCAGGTCCTCGTGGGCCAGCACGCGCTCGCGCACGACGCGCGCGCCGAGCGTGACGAGGCGCGCCTCGAGCTCGGCGAAGCTCGTGGGGCTGCCGGTCAGGGCCACCGTGCGTCCACCCAGCGGGCCGGCCCCGGTCGGGTGGCCGGTGAGGAGCTCGCGCTCGGCCGCAGCGATGCAGGTCGTCCGCGTCGGAGCTTCGTGCACGAACCAGCGCGCGGGCGCAGCAGCGTGCGGGTGGCGCGCGCCGAGGAAGGCCTCCAGGCGGAAACCGCGCGGCGTGCGCACGAGCGTCGCGCCGAGCGGCAGGTTGCAGCCACCGCCCAGGCCGACGAGCAGGCTGCGCTCGGCCGCGATCGTGGCGGCGGTCTCGGCATCGTGCAGGACCTCGACCAGGCGCGCGCGCAGCGCGGCGTCGGCCGTGCGCGTCTGCACGGCGAGGGCGCCCTGGGCCGGGGCCGGCACGAGGCAAGCGAGCGGAAGCTCGACCACCACGAGCTCGCCGAGCTCGAGCGCCAGGCGGTCGAGCCCGGCGGCGGCGAGCACGATCGCGTCGTGGCGACCCTCGCAGAGGCGCCGGACGCGCGTCGGCACGTTGCCGCGCAGGGGACCGAGCACGAGGTCGGGGCGCAGCGCGGTGAGCTGCTCCTCGCGCCGCGGAGCGCTGGTGCCGACGCGCGCGCCGCGCACGAGCGGCAGGAATGGCGCGCGCGGATCGTGGGCGTGCGGGGCCACGAGCAGGCGCTCGGCGGGGGAGGCGCGCGGCGGCACGGCGGCGATCGCGAGCTCGGGCTCCTGGCTCGCCGGCAGGTCCTTGTGGCTGTGCACGGCGAGGTCGATGCGCCGCTCGCGGAGGGCCTCCTCGAGCTCCTTCGTGAAGAAGCCCTTGCCCTCGACGTTCTGCAGCGGCACGTCGTCGATGCGGTCGCCGCGCGTGACGAGCACGACGAGCTCGCAGCGCTCGCCGGCGCGCTCGAGCAGCGCGGCCACGTGGCGCGCCTGCCAGAGGGCGAGGTCCGAGCCGCGCGTGCCGATGCGCAGGGTCATTCGACGCCCTCCCACTCGCTCTCGGGCAGCGCGTCGGCACGGCCCAGGGCCTTCAGGGCGCGGAACGGGCGGTGCGCGAGCCGGCCGAAGGCGCTGCGGGCCCAGCGCTCGACGCGCAGGCGGTCGGCCGGCACGAGGTGCGCGAGCGGCCCGCGCGCGAGCGCGTCGAGCTCGAGCTCGAAGGCCTCGCGCACCTCGGCCACGAGACTGGCGTACGGGCCGGTGAAGGCCCCGGTGAGTCGCTCGCGGAAGACGCGCGCGAGCTCGGGCTCCAGCAGGTCTTCGACCTCGCGTGCGGCCTCGGCGCGGCGCGTGCGGTTCTCGTCGGCGCGCGCGCGCAGGGCTTCGAGATCGAGCCCTTCGTGGCGGGGGTCGCTGCAGGTCGGCAGGTCGCGTGGCACGGCCAGGTCGACGCTCACGAGGCGCCCGTGGGGTGCGCGCGCACACAGCGCCTCGAGCTCGGCCACGCTCAGGATCGGCGTGGGGGCGCTGGTCGCGCTGACGAGCGCGTCGAGCCCGAGCGGTTCGGCCAGGAGCTCGGCGAGCGTGCCGGCGCGCGCACCGAAGCTCTGCGCCAGCGTCTCGGCCCGCGCCCGCGTGCGGTTGGCGACGAAGCAAGGCGCGAGGCCCGCGGCCTCGAGCGCGCGCGCGGCGTGCGCGCCCGTGGCGCCGGCGCCGATCACGGCCACGCGCGGGGCCGGGAGGCCGGCGAGCCGCGTGCCGAGGAACTCGACGGCGAGACTGACGACCGAGACCGGATGGCGCCCGAGATCGGTCGTGGTGCGGGCCTTCTTGCCGAAGTGCAGGGCCTCCTCGAACAAGGGGCCGAGCAGGCGTCCGGCCAGGCCGCGCGCGCGCGCTTCCTCGGCCGCGTGGCGCACCTGGGCCAGGATCTGGTCCTCGCCCAGCACCAGGGAATCGAGCGAGGCTGCCACGCGGAACAGGTGCCGCGCGGCGGCGCGCCCGGCGTGCAGGAAGAGCTGCGCGCGCAAGATGTCGTCGGGCGCGAGCCCGGCCGCCGCGGAGAAGAGCGCGAGGTCGTCCAGCGAGGGCGCGCGGCCGCTCTCGCGCACGAAGAAGAGCTCGCAGCGGTTGCAGGTCGAGACGAGCACGGCTTCCGAGGCTCCCAGCGCGTCGGCACAACCGAGCAGCGGTGTGTCGTCGAGGCGCTCGAGCGCCTGCTTCGCGCGCTCGAGCTCCGCCACCGACGAGCGGTGCAGCGACAGTCCCAGGACACCGATGCGTTCCATCGAGCGCGCGAGGCTAGGACCCGCCGCTGCGACGCGTGTCACGGGCGTGTCACACGCGCGGATCTCCCCTGCGCGGTTCCATCGGAGCGCGCGCGGCCTAGAGTTGAGTGCCGATGGAACCGCTCGGTGTGCTTCACGTGAACCTCGGCTCGCCGGCCGCGCCGCGCGCGCGCGAGGTGCGCGCGTTCCTGGACGAGTTCCTGGGCGATCCGCTGGTCGTCGACGTGCAGCCGCTCCTGTGGTGGTGCCTGCGCAAGGCGCTGATCCTGCCGCTGCGCGGGCCGAAGAGCGCGGCGCTCTACGCGCGCATCTGGACGCCGGAGGGCTCGCCGCTCGTGGTCGAGTCGCGCCGCTTCACGGCGACCCTCGGGCGCGCGCTCGGGCCGCGCTTCCGCGTCGCGAGTGCGATGCGTTACGGCGAGCCGAGCCTCGCGCGCGCGCTCGCCGAGCTCGAGGCGGCCGGCGCGCGGCGCATCGCCGTGCTGACGGCCTTCCCGCAGGCCTCGCGCACCACGACCGGCACGGTGGACGCGGCCCTGGCGCGGCTCGCGCCGCGCGCCGAGCTCGTGCGCGTGCCCGATTACCCGGACGATCCGGGCTACCTCGCGGCCCTGGCCGAGGGACCGCGCGCGGCCCTGGCGGCCGATCCGGGCGCGCACCTCGTGCTCTCGTTCCACGGGTTGCCGGTGCGCTACGTCGAGCAGGGCGACCCTTATCGCGAGCACTGCGAGCGCACGGCGCGCGCGCTCGCGGCCGAGCTCGGCCTCGCGCGCGAACGCTGGTCGCTCGCCTACCAGTCGCGCTTCGGCCGTGAACCCTGGCTCGAGCCCGAGGTCACCGCGGTGGTGGAGGCGCTGCTCCGGCGCGGCGAGCGCCTGGTCGTCGCCGCGCCGAGCTTCACCACCGACTGCCTCGAGACGCTCGAGGAACTCGGCCTGCGCCTGGTCGAGGACGCCGAGCGCATCGCGCCCGGGAAGCTCCGCGTGCTGCCCTGCCTCAATGCCGCACCGCGCTGGGTCGCGGCCGCCGCCACGCTCGTGCGGCGCGCCCTGGACGAGCCCGAGCCGCGCTCCTGAAACGGGACGGGCGCGGAAGTCGCCTTCCGCGCCCGCCTTCGGACCCCTGGGGACCCTGGTCGTGCTACAGGCCGAACACCAGGCCGAAGCTGTAGGCCTCGACGTCACCCGTGTTCTTGCCGTCGGAGGTCGAGAGCCAGCCGGCCGTCAGGCCGATGGACTCGTTGACCTTGCCGTAGGCGCGCAGGCCGAAGCGCTGGTACTCCTCCTCGGTCTCGGGGAAACCGCCCTGGGCCGGCACTCCGCTGATGTCGATGCCACCCTGGCTCGAGATCTGGCTGTAGAAGGGCATGATCGTGACCGGGCCGGCGCTCGCGCCGAGCGTCAGGTGCAGCGGGATCTCGTCGTCCGGCGCGCCGTTGCGCAGGTCGTAGCCGGTCTCGAGCGAGGCCCAGAAGCCGCCCGCCTGGTAGTGCGCGATGCCGCGGAAGCGCAGGTCGACCTGGCCGTCGCCGATCGCGGTGACGTTGTTGTCCTCGTAGTCGCTCATCGGCACCTTGATGCCGGGCGCGAGGAAGAGCGTGAAGGCGCCCGGACCCGCGCCGCGCTGCCAGGCGCGCCACTTGGCGCCGAGCGTGAGGTCCTGCAGGTCGTCCTCGTCGGGGAAGTTCGCCGCGCCGTCCGCGGTGGCCTCGACGTAGGAGGCGTTGAGCACGACGTCGAGGTCGTTCGACAGGCCGTGGGCCGCGTACACGCTGTAGGTCGTGCGCTCGACCTCGCCCACGTTGGGGTCGGAGACCTTGGTGTCGCCGACCCAGAACTCGTCGTAGGAGTCGAGCGAGTAGCTCAGGGCCACGTCCGTGCGGCCCTGGCCGCGCAGGAAACCCGTGTCGCCCTGGGCGCTGGCGAGGGAGGCGAGGAAGAGGAAGGGCAGGGGGAGGATCGAGTGTCGCAAGCTTCGTGCTCCGGTGGTTTTGTGGAGGAATCCGGGGATGAGAACGCAGGTGCGCGGCGTCGTCCCGCCGAAAAGTGGGGGTTTCAAATCCCGGATTCACCCCGCTCCGAGGGGGGCGGAATGCGTTCCTGCTCTGGATAGCGGACCAACCCCTCCGGAAAACGAGGCACCATGCGACAGCCCCGCCCGACCCCCCTGCTCCTGGCCCTTCCCGCCCTGTTCGTGGCTGCTTGCTCGAGGTCGTCCTCGGGGGGAGGACCCGCCGGGGTGGGGGACGAGGCGGTCGTGGCCGAGCACCTGACCCAGGCCGAACTCGAGGCGGGGGCCGTGTCGGTGGACGAGATGATCGCGGCCGGGCGCCACCTCTTCGCTGCCAGCTTCAACGATCTGGACGGCGCCGGGAGGCCCGAGACCACCGGGACGGGCAACCCGCGCGACGCGCGCGCCTTCCCGCAGAACTTCAACCGCATCTCGGCCCCGGACGCGAACTCCTGCGGCGGCTGCCACAACTTCCCGCGCCTCGGCGGCGGGGGCGACAACGTGGCCAACGTGTTCGTGCTCGGCCAGCGCTTCCCGTTCGTCAACTTCGACGGCGGTGCGGGCGACGACTTCCTGGACCACTCGATGCCCGCGGTGGCCAACGAGCGCAACACGCTCGGAATGAACGGTGCCGGCTTCATCGAGCTCCTGGCGCGCGAGATGTCGGACGAGCTCGCCGTGCTGCGCGCCGGGGCGCTGGCGGACGCGGCCACGGCCGGAAGCGACGTCAGCGTCGCGCTGGTCGCGAAGGGCGTCTCGTTCGGCACGTTGACGGCCCACGCCGACGGCACGCTCGACACGAGCGCGGTCGAGGGCATCAACGCCGATCTCGTGGTACGTCCGTTCCACCAGAAGGGCGTGGTGGTCTCGTTGCGCGAGTTCACCAACAACGCGATGAACCACCACCACGGGATGCAGTCGACGGAGCGCTTCGGGCTCGGCACCGATCCCGACGCCGACGGCGTGGTGAACGAGCTCAGCGTGGGCGACATCACCGCTGCGACGCTGTTCCAGGCGACCCTGCAGGCGCCCGGGCGCGTGCTGCCGAACTCGCCGCTCGCGCTGGCCGCGGTGGCGAACGGCGAGGCGCTGTTCGACACGCTCGGCTGCACCGTCTGCCACGTGCCCGAGCTCATGCTCGAGGACCCGCTCTTCACTGAGCCGAACCCCTACAACCCGGCCGGTAACCTGCGCCTCGCGGACGTCACGGCCCCGATCGAGGTCGACCTGACGAGCGAGGGGCCAGGACCGCACCTCGCGCGCGAGACCGACGGCAGCGTGCGCGTGAAGGCCTACACCGACCTGAAGCGCCACGACATGGGCGCCGAGCTCGACAACGAGGAGCTCGTGCAGGGCGGCGTGCCGACCGAGCAGTTCCTGACGCGCAAGCTGTGGGGCGCCGCCAACGAGCCGCCCTACATGCACCATGGCCGCGCCACGACGCTCGACGAGGCGATCCGCATGCACGGCGGCGAGAGCCAGGCCGCGCGCGACGCCTACGTGGGCCTGACGAGCGACGAGCAGGCCGACGTGGTCGAGTTCCTGAAGACGCTGCAGATCCTGCCCGAGGACGCGGTGGCGAACGAGATCCTGGGCGCGCCCTCGGGCGTGATCGGCGACGAGCCCACCGTCGCGACGCACCTCGATCAGGACGACATCGATGCGGGGGCCTACTCGCCCGACGCGCTGTTTGCCTTCGGCAAGGTGCTGTTCGGGGCGATGTTCAACACGCTCGATGGTGCCGGGCGTCCGGCCGCGACGGGCACGGGCGCGGCGCGCCTGGCGCGCTCGGCGCCGGAGAACTTCAACCGCATCTCCGGGCCCGATGCCAACTCGTGCGCCGGCTGCCACAACGTGCCGCGCCAAGGCGGCGGCGGCGACAACGTGGCCAACGTGTTCGTGCTCGGTCAGCGCTTCCCGTTCGTGGCCTTCGATCCGAATTCGGAGGGCGACGGCTTCGAGGACCACACGCTGGAAGGCGTGGCCAACGAGCGCAACACGCTGGGCATGTTCGGCGCGGGCTTCATCGAGCTCCTGGCGCGCGAGATGACGAGCGAGCTCCACGCCCTGCGCGACACGGCCCTGGCGGACGCGGCCACGGCCGGGAGCGACGTCAGTGTGGCGCTCGTCACGAAGGGCGTCTCCTTCGGCACGCTCGTCGCGCATCCCGCGGGCACGCTCGACACGAGCGGGGTCGAGGGCGTCAACACCGACCTCGTGGTGCGCCCGTTCCACCAGAAGGGTGTGGTGGTCTCGCTGCGCGAGTTCACCAACAACGCGATGAACCACCACCACGGCATGCAGTCGAGCGAGCGCTTCGGCCTGGGCGTGGACCACGATCAGGACGGGCGCGTCGACGAGCTCACCGTCGGGGACGTCACGGCCGCGACGCTGTACCAGGCCCTCCTGCCCGTGCCCGGGCGCCTGCTGCCGGCCGATCCGGCGCGGCGCGCCGCGGTCGACGCGGGCGAGGAGCTCTTCGACGAGCTCGGCTGCACGGGCTGCCACGTGCCGTTCCTGCGCCTCGATAGCCCGCTCTTCAGCGAGCCGAACCCCTTCAACCCGGCCGGAAACCTGCAGGTCGCCGACGTGCCCGCGCCGCTCGAGGTCGACCTGACCGTGTCCGGGCCCGGACCGCACCTTCCGCGCGAGCTCGACGGCTCGGTGCTCGTGCCGGCTTACACGGACCTGAAGCGCCACGACCTCGGGCCCGAGCTCGACAACGAGGCGCTCGTTCAGGGCGGCGTGCCGACCGAGCAGTTCCTGACGCGCAAGCTGTGGGGCATGGCGAACGAGCCGCCCTTCCTGCACAGCGGCCGCGCGCTGACGATCCACGACGCGATCGTGAAGCACGGCGGGGAGGCTGCGCTCACGCGCGACGCGTACCTGGCCCTTCCTGCGGCGCGCCAGCGGCTCGTCGTGGACTTCCTCAAGACCCTGCAGGTCCTGCCCGAGAACAGCCCGCTCGAGGTCGTCGAGTAGCTCGCGCGGCGCCGCGCAGCCCTCACTCGATCGTGTAGGCGAGGCCGAGCGCGGAGAGCTCGGGCACGAGGCCGGCCGCGACGTTGCCGATGAACGACAGGCGCACCTGCACGTAGCGTGCGCCGTCGAGCTCGGAGAGGTCGCGCTTCCAGGTCGGGTCGTCGCGGAAGAACCGGGTCGTCCCCTGCGTCGGATCGCCGTAGGGGGTCAGGGCGAAGGCGTTGAACGGGCGCTGGGCCGCATCGAAGAAGTTGAGCGCGCCGCGGAACTCGACCTCCAGGGCGGTGCCGGGTGGCAGCGCCTCGGGGCGGGGTTCCAGCACGACGGGTGCGAAGCGCGTGGTCGTGGAGCCCGTGTCGAGCCAGATCGTGTGCACGCGCGAGACGCGCACGACGTACTCGAGCTGGCCGGCGTAGAGCGCGTTGTCGGCGCTGCGCGCGGTCGGTCGGCCGGGCGGGCGCGAGCCCGGATTGAAGCCGCCATCCGGCGCGAACTCGAGGTCGGGGTCCTTGGTGACGCGCTCGCCGACGGTGTTGAAGCCGCCGGTCGAGTAGGCGCGGAAGTTGGGCGCGGCCGAGACGTTGCTCGCCAGGAAGATCTGCAGCGGGTTGAGGCCGATGCCGGTCTCGGAGGGGTAGCAGCGGAACTCCATCAGGAGCGGCAACCCCACGGTCGGGACCTGGCCCGCGCCCGCGAAGGAGCCGAAGGCGTCCTCGAGGAAGAGCGGTGTCCCGACCTCGCTGTCGAGCGGCACGCCCGCGCCCCAGGTGCCTCCGCGCGCCAGGACCGAGGTGTCGCGCCAGGTGAAGGTGCCGCCCGCGGCTCCGTCCCTCTGGATCGGCCAGGGCATGAGCGGGGTGCCCGTGACCGAGAACGAGAGGTCGATCGGATTCACGCGGTAACCGCGCCCGCGCGTGTTCATCACGGTCACCGGCGAGCGCGGATCCTCGAGCAGGTTGTCGTCGAAGGGCTGCGGACCGTCCCACAGGCCGGAGAGCGGGTACTTCATCCCGCCCGTGATCGGAGCGCGGCGCTGCTCGTCGGGCAGCTTGTTCGAGTGCGCCAGGCGCACCTCGAAACCCTCGAAGAAGTCGGAGTTCACCAGGCCGCGCGCGGGTGACCAGGAGAGCCCGATCACGTCGAGGTTGTACTTCGACTCGTCGCGGATCGACCAGCCGAGGTCGGCGTAGCGCCAGACCGTCTGCAGCTTGCTGCCGAGCGGCGAGAGCGGCGTCGCGACCCCGGGTGGGAAGGGCGACATGATCGAGACGATCGGGTTCGAGCGGTCGACCATGCGCGTGCCGGTGACGACGTCGCGCGGCCGAAGGGTGCCGCGCAGGAGGTCGTAGGTGAACTGGCCGCGCAGATCCGGGAAGCCGATCGGCGCCAGCTCGTCGGTCGTGTCGAAGCGCAGCGCGAAGCCGGCCGTGCTCGCCTGCGGCGCGGCGGGATCGATCGAGAACTCGATCACGGGCAGGGTGTCGGCCAGGGCGTTGCCGGAGAGATCGGTGGCGCCCTCACCCAGGAAGCGCAGGCTGTAGAGCGCGCCCTCGCCCTGGTGCGCGAAGGGGACGCTCGGCGCGAAGCTGACCTCGCGCAGGTCGGGCGAGCTCTGCATGCGACCGACGACGAGCGTGTCGGGTGCGGCCGGCGCGCTCTCCGGCCCGCGCACGGTCACGATCGTGTCGAAGGGGCGTGCCGAGAGCGGATCCATCGGCTCGCTGAAGCCGAGGATCAGGCTCGCCTCGGGATCCACGCCACCGGCCGGGAACTGGCGCGCGCCGGGCGCGAAGCGCACCCAGCAGGCGCGCTGCACCGCGAGGCCCGGGCGGAAGGTCGTCTGGAACTGACCCGAGCCGAGCAGCTCGGCGGCCGAGGGTGGCGCGGAGTTGAGCACGCGCATCCCCACGCGGGCGCGTCCGTCGCTGTCGAGCCGGCCGCCGCGCACGACCTCGAGGAAGCGCTCACCGAGTGCGAAGACGTCGCCCGGCTCGGGGTCCTTCTCGCACACGGTCTCGAAGCGCAGGGTCAGTTCCCAGGCGAAGCCCTGCGCGTCGAGGCGCACGGGATCCTGGCCCGAGCAGGCCCACGAGCCGACCACCTGCGGTGAGAGGAAGTCGAGCAGGAAGCCGTTGTTCGCGTCGTCCTCGTTGCCGGCCCGCAGGGCGCGCAGCACGTCGCGCGTCGGCGTGGAGGAGTCGAACGGTGCGCTGGCCGCGGGATCGAGCGGGCGTCCGGCCAGGTTGCGTAGCACCGTGAACTGGCCGCTGCCGACGTCCGCGCGCGTCGGCAGGCGCAGGGCCACGTTCGGGGCGGAGGCCAGGCGCTCGCTGCGCGGCAGGCCGAGCGAATTCAAGGTGAGCGTCACGGGCGAGTCGAAGAGCTCGGTCTCCGAGACGGTCGTGTCGAGCAGCAGGCGCGTGGAGTGGAAGCGCCCGTCGCTGAGGCCACCGTGGTGCGGGTCGAAGACGAGTCGCGCCTCGATCGGCACGCGCGGCGGATAGCCGGTGAGGATGCGTACCTCCTGGGCGAGCTCGGGCGCACGCTCGGGGCCGTCGGCGAGGAGGTCGTCGAAGGTGAGCACCAGCGTTGCGTTGCGGGCCACGACCGAGAAGGGCAGCGGCTCGTCGGGGCGGTCGCTCTTCGGACGCACGCCGGGCAGGTGGGCCGCAGCCTCGCGCACGAGCGCCGCGAAGCCGGCCTCGTCCACTCCGGCCTCGCGCAGCACCACCAGGCGCGAGCGCTGCGAGATCGGACTGGTCTCGAGGCGCCAGCGCCCGGGCGCATCGAGCGTGTTCTCGTTGATCACGAAATCGCGCAGCAGGGGCTCGCTGGTGGGCTCGCCGCTGGCGTCGAGCGCGTGCACGTCGACCAGGCGGCCCCAGGCGATCTCGACCAGCGTCAGGCGCGAGGCCTGGCCGTCCTGGTGCGGATCCTCGAAAAAAAAGCCGCCTCCGGGCTTCGTGCGCAGCTCGCCCACGGTGCCACCGCCGGAGAGCGACGGTCCGCTCCCGCTGCAGGCGCAAGCGAGCAGGGCCGAGCCGATTCCGCACAGGAAGGGCCGGCCCACGCGTTCTCGAACGAGGAACATGCTTCCAGGAGGCCCGCCGCGGGCCGCCAGCGGTGGACGCGACGGAGTGCTGCGGGTGGAAGGATACCCGTTCCCCGGGCATCCTCTGCCCGCCATGTCCGAGTCGCCCGCCGACGTTTCCGTGCCGCAATCCGGCTCTCCGCTCGCCGAACCGGGCGCCGCCTCCTTGGCGGACGGGTCGCTCCAGCGCCTCGACCCGCGCTACGTGCCCTGCGAGCGGATCGCCGGCTGGGTGCGCTCACTCGTGCTGCTCGTGCTCGGTCTGGTCGGCCTGCTCTTCCACGCGACCGGGGGGGAAGCGCGCTTCCTGCGGCTCCTGCTGCTCGCCGGTCTGCTGGGCGCCGTGGTCGGGCTCTCGGTGCTGGCCACGCTGCTCTTGCCGCGCCTGGCCTGGAAGCACGCCAGCTGGCGTCTCCTGCCGCTCGTGCTCGAGCTGCGGCGCGGCGTCGTGTTCCGGCGCGTGATCAGCGTGCCGCGGGCGCGCGTGCAGCACACCGACGTCGAGCGTGGCCCGATCGAACGCCGCTACGACCTGGCCACGCTGGTGGTCCACACGGCCGGACACGAGGACAGCGAGATCCGCCTCGAGGGACTGGAGCACGGCGTGGCCCTGGCCCTGCGCGACCACCTGCTCGGAGGCGCGGGTGACGGAGCCTGAGGTGCGCACGCGGCGGCTGCACCCCGCGACGCTGCTGTTCGACGTGGGGCGGCGCATGCTGTCGCTCGCGTTCTACGCCGTGGCCGTGCTGTGGTTCGCCTCGCGCCGGCAGGAGGGCTGGTACCTGCTCTTCCTGGTGCCGCCGCTGGTCAACGCGCTCGTGCGCTACGTCTCGTTCCGCTACACGATGACCGCCGACCACCTGGTCGTGCGCGAAGGGGTGCTGGTCAAGAGCGTGCGCCACGTGCCCTACGCGCGCGTGCAGAACCTCGACACGCTGCAGGGGCCGCTGCACCGCCTGCTGGGCGTGGTCGAGGTGCGACTCGAGACGGCCGCGGGCAAGGAGCCCGAGGCCGTCTTCCAGGTCATCTCGAGCGCGCAGCTCGAGGAGCTGCGCGAGCGCATCTTCGGCGCGCGGCCGCAGGCGGACGTGGCGGCCGAGCGCGCGCCCGAGGCGGCCTTCTTCCGCATGCGGACGGGGGACGTGCTCCTGTTCGGTCTGCTCTCGCAGCGCGGCCTGGTGTACCTCGGCGGCGCACTGGTGGTGCTGCGCGAGTTCTCCGATCTGTTCGCCGAGGAGCGCCTGCGGACCGGGCTCGAGACCCTCGAGCGCTCGTCGTCGACGGTCTCGCCGCTGGCGTGGGTCGTGCTCGCGGCCGCGCTGCTCGTCCTGCTGCAGCTCGCGACGATGTCCTGGGCCTGGCTCACCCTGCACGGCTTCCGGATCGAGCGCGTGGGCGAGGACCTGCGCACGACCTGCGGGCTCCTGACGCGTCAGAGCGCCTCGCTGCCGCGCGGGCGCATCCAGGTGCTGGAGGTGCGCGCCGGCTGGCTCGCGCGGCTGTTCGGGCGGGCACAGGTGCGCGTGGCTACGGCCGGAGGCGATTCGACCGGCTCGGGGCAGGTGGCGCGCAAGTGGCTCGTGCCCCTGTGTCCGCGCGCGGAGCTCGAGCGCCTGCTGGGCGAGGTGCAGCCGGAGGCGCGCTTCGCGGACCTCACCTGGCGGCCCCTGCCGGTCCGCGCCCGGCGGCGCCTCCTCGTGCGCGAGCTCTTGAAGTGGCTGCCGCTGGCCGCGCTCGTCGCCTGGCGCTTCTGGCCCCTCGGGTTGGTGGCCGTGCCGCTCGCGCTCGCGCTGGCCGTGCTGCTCGCGCGCCTGCGCCACGCGCGGCTCGGGTTCGCGCTCGCACCGGGGGCGGTGTTCCTGCGCGAAGGGGTGCTCACGCGGCGCGTCCTGTGCGTGCGGCTGGAGAAGGTGCAGGCCATCGAGCTCGCGCGCTCGCCCCTGGATCGGCGCGCGCGCATGGCGCGCCTGCGGCTCGACACGGCGGGCGCCACGGGCGACGGATTGCGCTTCGATCTCGCCCTGCTCGACCTCGGCGAGGCACTGCGCTTGATGCGCGCGATCCGCTCCGACGCGGCGCGCGCGGAGTTCCGCTGGAATTGATATTGCTCGGCTGTAATCTTGCCCGCCTGCGGGATTGCGGTCCGTGCACTCTGGCGGAGCTGCGGGGGGAGGAGTAGAACCCGTGGACCATCCTGAAGCATCCGGGAGACGACCCCGACATGGGGTCGGGGCCGCCTTTCGGACCGACGATCCTGCAACCCCTGCACGGAGGTCCCATGCGTTTCACCCCCCGGTTCGGACTGAGCGCGGCACTGCTGACGGCCCTGGCCGCCACGACGGCTGCACAGAAATCCAGCTCCGCTTCGATCTTCGACTACACGTCGAGCGATCTGATGACGGACTACTACTTCGAGGAGAACGAGCAAGGCGTTTTCGCCGCCGACAAGGACGGCGTCTATGCCTGGGCGAACTTCGAGGAGTATGCGCAGTCGTCCTTCTTCCTGGCCCACGGCCTGCGTTGCGGTGCGGACCGCCTCATGCCGGAGATCCAGATGCTGGGCACGACGGCGGACTGCACGAACTCGAACACCACGATCAAGGCCGAGTACAACGCCTCGGGCGGCGTGACGTACACGATCCCGATCTGGGTGCACGAGATCCGTCGCAAGACGGGCACGCTCGGCACGCTCGTCTCGGGCCAGATCACCTCGCAGATCACCGCGCTCAACGCGGCCTATGCGTCGCACGGGATCCAGTTCACGCTCGCGGGCACGACGCTCTCGAAGAACAACAACTGGTACAACGACACGGGCACGTACTACAACACGCTGGCGCGTGACGTGCACAACAACATCAACCTCTACACCAACACGGCGAGCGGCAACCTGGGCTATGCCTACGTGCCGAACTCCGGTGGTGTCGTGGGCAACAAGTGGGACCGCATCGTCATCTACTACCGGGCGCTCGGTAACCCGGGCACCTACGGTGCGCCCTACAACGAGGGTGACACGACCGTGCACGAGGTCGGCCACTACCTCGGCCTGCAGCACACGTTCCAGGGCGGTTGTGCGGCTGCCAGCGGCTGCGCGAACAACGGCGACCTGATCTGCGACACGCCGCCGGAAGGCGCCGCGCACTTCAGCCCCTGCACGGATCCGGCCACCTGCGGCGACGCGGACCCGATCCACAACTTCATGGATTACTCCGACGACAACTGCATGTACGAGTTCACGCCCAACCAGCAGAACCGCATGCGCTGCACGATCGCCAACTGGCGCACGCGCATCCCCACCTCGGTCCCGTAGTCGACCGAGTGCGTCATTCGCGGCCCCGGCGAGCCCCGTGCTCGTCGGGGCCGCTTGCTTGGAACGTGTCCGTGGCGTGGGCCAGGCCTTCGGGGGCGGTCCACTTCAGGACGCGCTCCTTCAGGTCCTCGAACTTCACCGGCTTGGCGAGGTAGTCGTCGAAGCCGGCCTGGCGCGCCTCGCGGCGGTGCTCCTCGAGCACGTTGGCGGTCAGGGCCACGATCGGTACGTGCGTGCCGCGCAGTCCCTCGAGCTTGCGGATGGCGAGCGTCGCCTCGAGACCGTCGAGGACCGGCATCTGCACGTCCATCAGCACGAGGTCGAAGCTGCGCTTCTTGAAGGCCTCGAGCGCCTCCTGGCCGTTCGAGACGACCTCGTGGCGCAGGCCGAGCTTCTCGAGGAAGCGCGTCGTGATGCGCTGGTTCACCGGGTGGTCCTCGGCCACCAGCACGACCTTGCCGGCGAGCTGCGGCAGCTCGGCGGGCGTGGGAGCGAGGTGCGTCTGGCGCGTCGGTCCGGGGACCGGCCCGCGGCGCACCTCGGCGATGCTCCACAGGAGCTCCTGACGCTTGACCGGCTTCGCGAGGGCGACCTTGGCGCCGGGCCAGGTCAGGGCGGCGGCCGCCGAGAGCTGGTTGACCGGGGCCAGGATGATCAGCGGCAGGCGCTCGGAGTCGGTCGCCCGTTGCCCCTCGACGCGCACGAGATCCTCCGCCAGGCGCAGATCGGCCACGACCAGGTCGAAGGGCCGCTGCG
>Ga0172376_10004229_pt1 | contig 16493 bp, 9 predicted proteins | sample Lak35m_FD_121114 | JGI IMG/M metagenome (GOLD analysis project Ga0172376, IMG submission 121114) | Freshwater microbial communities from Kabuno Bay, South-Kivu, Congo - kab_092012_35m | ecosystem: Environmental > Aquatic > Freshwater > Lake | place: Democratic Republic of the Congo: South-Kivu... | reverse complement strand
TCCTCGTCCCAAGCTGCCCGCATCCGCGCATGGCTTTCCTCGTTCTCGGCCAGCATCTCCATGCACCGCGCACGGTGCACTTGCGCCGGCGTGGGGAACGGACCCATCTTCGTCTCCAGCAACCCTAGACGACGAAGGGTGTGCAGCGCGGAGCCCCAGAGGCCTTCGGCTCTCGTTTCCTCCGGCGGAGGCAGCGACGGGTCCGGACCGGCAGCCAGGAGCAGTTCGATCCGTAAATCGCTCAGTGCGAACTTGAATTCCGCGATAGCACGATGGAGCTCGTTCAGCTCCGGCGTCGGATCAGGCGCAGTCATCCACCTGTCCATCCACGACTCGTTGTCGGAGAGGAACACCACCGTGTCCACGCCAGAGCCACGCGAAGCGCGTTCCGCCAGCAGGTTCAACGGCAGGGAGCAGTCCGTGCCGCCTTGACCGAGCTCCGCCAGGCGCCGCGACGCCTCGAACACGCCCTCGCCGGGCGCGAGCTCGAAGTCGTGGCACGTGTCGTCGAACGGCACGATCAAGGCGTTCGGGTTCTTGCGTGCCACCGCGCACGCGTAGAGCGCCGCGACGTCCACACAACGCACCTTGGTGGACGCGCCCGGCTTACGGCCGGTCAACGGACTCTGCATCGAGCCCGAGACATCGATGCACACCGCCACGCGCCCAGGCAGCTCGGGCACGCGCTCGAGCGACGCCTCAAGTGCGTCTTCTAGCGCTGCACGCAGCTCCTGCGGGGCGTCGGCTTCCAGCGAACCGCAAGCGGCCAGCATCTGGTACGGCATCACGCCGGCCTTCCGCTGCGCCTCCTTGTCGCGCAGGCGCGCCGCCACGAGGCGCGCCATCTCTCCTTGTCCGGCGTCCATGTCCGGCTCCTTTCCCCTCGCCTGCGCGAGGACTCGAGGTCTGTTTCATGTGGACTGCGCGCGCCCCGTGCCGTGCGGCAAGGACCAGGCGCGCGCCGTCCATCTCCTCCACGCATCACGGCACCACGGGGCCGAAGACCCCGTGGCGCAGGAACGTGTTGAGGTTCATGCGCAGCTGCTGCCACGAGCAGCGCCGCGCCAGTTCCGACCACTCGTCCACGCTCAAATCGAGGCCGAGGGTCATTTCGAAGGGCACGCGCGGCAAAGGCTGCGTGGGGTCCGCGAGGCGCCGCTGGTAGGCGCGCACCTCCTCGGGCAACAGGCTCTCGTCGTGCGGTTTGCCCAGCAGCCAACCGTAGAAGGCCCGTCGCGCATCCGTCGCCGGACGCGGGTGGACCATCGCCACGATGTCCGCAAGCGACGGGTCGCCGCCCACGGATGCGTAGAACAGTTGCACTTCGCTGCGTTCCGCCAGCCAACGCCGAATGGCGCGCTTGATCGCCGATCCAAACGAACGGCGGCCGGCTTGCCCCGAGCGCACGAGCTTGACGAACGTGCGCAAGAGCCGCGGAGAGTCGATCACCTGCGGGAACATGCGCTCGAATAGCGCACGATCCCGCCGCGAGAGAACCACCAGCAACAAGGCCGGCATGTCCTTCATCAGCCCGCGCCGACGCGCATAGAGCGCGACGCGGGCAAGGTAGTCAGGTTCCACCAGGTCGGCGAGGACGAGGACAGCGCGCGTTTGATCGGCATCCGAGGCGTAGAAGGTGCCGGTCAGGCAACCCGTGGCCGCGTACTGCGCCAACTGGTGGCGCGCGCCGGGGTCGTAGCCGAGGCCACCGGCCTCGTTCACCACCAACCCCGTTCCTCGACCCTCGTCCGGCGAGCCGGAACCGCAGAGTCGCCGAGTTGTCATAGAGCCTTCCTGTCGCCAGCACCTGCCGGCGACGACGAACCGAAAGGCACCCGGCATGCCAAGGGCGACGAAAAAGCAACCAAGCAATCACTTAAAGCTCTTTCAAAAAGAGGTTTGCGGCAATATCAGGTTGCCGAAAACGCCGCTGGACACCTAGGGAGCCATGGGCGATGACTTATTTTTTGAACTAAAGTCTATCTCTATGGCTAAGGCGCGCAAACCGCTGGTCGTGATCGGGTTCCTCGGGATCACGCTCGATCAAGGAACCGGCAAGCAGCGCTGGAACAAGTGGCGGCCGACCCTGCATGCCTGCGGCATTCCGGACCTGCCGGTGGCGCGTCTGGAACTCTTGACAACCGGTTCGCATGCGGCGCTCGAGGCGCAAGTGCTGGCCGACCTCGCCGAGGTGGCGCCCGCGATGAAAGTGCGCCTGTCGCGCTTGCCGGTCGAGAACCCCTGGGACTTCGCCGAAGTCTACGCGGCGCTCGACGATTGGTCGCGCGCGCACGCGCCTGACCGCGAACGCGAGGACTGCCTCGTGCATGTCGCCACCGGCACGCACGTGGCGCAGATCTGCCTCTACCTGCTGGTCGACACCGGACGCTTGCCGGGGCGTTTGCTGCAGACAGCACCGCCCGCCATGCCGAATGGCGCGCGCGGCGAGCACGCCATCATCGACCTCGACTTGTCGAAGTACGACCGCCTCAAGACGCGCGGCGCCAAGGACCAGCGCGAACACCACGCCTTCCTCAAGCAAGGCATCCGCACGAAAAACCGCGCCTTCAACGACCTCATCGGCCGCATCGAGCGCGTAGCCCTAGCCTCGGACGAGCCCATGCTGCTGACCGGCCCCACCGGCTCCGGCAAGTCGCAGTTGGCGCGCCAGATCCACCTGCTGAAGCGCCGCGAGCGGCGCCTCGCCGGCCCCTTCGTCGATGTGAACTGCGCCACGCTGCGCGGCGATGGAGCGATGAGCGCCTTGTTCGGCCATGTGAAGGGCGCCTTCACCGGCGCCGCCTCAGACCGCGCCGGGCTCTTGCGCTCGGCCGACGCAGGCCTGCTGTTCCTCGACGAGATCGGCGAGCTGGGCCTCGACGAACAAGCGATGCTCCTGCGCGCCGTCGAGGAGAAGAGCTTCCTGCCGGTGGGCTCCGACAAGCTGGCGTACAGCGCGTTCCAATTGCTCGCCGGCACCAACCGCGACCTCGAGGCAGAGGTGCGCGCGGGGCGCTTCCGCGAAGACCTCCTGGCGCGAATCAACCTGTGGACCTTCCGATTGCCGTCCTTGGCCGAGCGACGCGAGGACATCGAGCCCAACCTCGACTTCGAGCTCGAGCGCTTCGAGGTGGCGCGCGGCCAGCGAGTCTCCATGAACAAGGAGGCGCGCGAGCGCTTCCTCGCCTTTGCCACCTCCGACGAGGCGCGTTGGCCGGGGAACTTCCGCGACTTCAACGCGGCGCTGGTACGCATGGCGACGCTGGCTCCCGCGGGACGGATCGACCTCGGCACCGTCGAGGACGAACTCGATCGCCTGCGCGGCTCCTGGCGCGCGTCAAGCAGACCGGACACGCACGCCGCTTTCTTGGGCGAGCTGCTCGGCACCACGGCCGACGATTTGGATCGCTTCGACGCGGTGCAGCTCGCCGAGGTGGTCGCCATTTGCCGCGCCTCGCGCAGCCTGTCGGAAGCCGGCCGCGCCCTCTACGCCGCCTCGCGCCGCAAGAAGGGCTCGGTCAACGACGCCGACCGCCTGCGCAAGTACCTCGCCCGCTTCGGCCTCGACTTCGAGCGAGTGCGCTCGGCGGGTGGCTCCTGAACCGGACGCCGACGCCGGCGCGCGGCCCCTTCGCCCCCGTCGGCCGAGCGGCCTCACTCCGGATCCAGCACGACGATGCGCACGGACTCCTGGCACTCGGGCGGCAGGTCGGGATCCGTCGCGATGTCGTCGACGATGCGCAAGGCGCCGTTGGCAGCGACGCCCAGCGACGAGATGCGCGTGAACGACACGCTGGTCCCGCAGGCCGGCGAGGCGCACGCGCTCGCGCAGGCCAGTTGGTAGCCGGACTCGCGGTAGAACTCCGCGCCCAGGCTGTTCAGACCCACGACGGAGTGGGTGGCCTGCCCCGCCTCGGACTGGGAGCTGCCGCTGGCGGCGTAGATGGCGTCGCCCGAGTCGACGGCGACGTCGAACACCGAGCCGAGTCCACTGGCCTGGAAGCCCTCGTCGAGGGCGACTTGTCCGAGCTCCAACGATGTGATCAAGCGCGCCACGCCGTACGCGCCCGTGGGATCGCCGAGCACGATGCGCCCTTGCTTGTCGATCGCCATGCTCTGGACCGAGGACAGGAAGGCCTGGGTGGATTCGTCGCCCGGCTCGAGCACCTGCGGCGCGGCCTCGAACGAGGCGAGGCGGTAGAGCTGCAAGCCCGGGACCGTGGTGCCGTCGCCTTGGCTCAGGCTGCCATCGGGGTTCAAGCGCGCGAGACGGTCGTAGGGCTCCCCGTTCATCTGGAGGAAGTCGCCGCCCACGACGATCTTGCCTTGGCCGGGTTGCAGCGCGAAGGCCAGGACCACGTTGCTGGCGTTCGCGCCGAACGCGGCATCGACCTGGCCGGTCTCGAGCAGCCGGACGAGGTTACCGCGCGCCGCGCCGTCCCAGCGATCGAAGCCGCCGCCGACGAGCAGCTTGCCGTCCGGTTGCAGGGTCAACGCGTAGATGAAGGGCAGCTTATCGGTCGCGTAGCGGGGCCCCGTGCCGATGTCGTAGGAGGCATCGAGGCTGCCATCCGACAGCAGGCGCAGCAGCCTGTTGGCGGGCGACTGGCCGATCTGGTTGAACTCGCCCGCCACGTAGACGCGACCGGAGAAGTCGACGGCGAGCGCGTGCACATCCCGGTCGACACCGCCACCGCTGGGGAGGAAGCCCGAGTCCAGCGAGCCGTCGGCGTTGAGGCGCGCGATGCGGTTGCGCGTCTGGATATTGACGCTGGTGAAGGAACCTCCCACCAGCAGCTTGCCGTCCGCCTGGAGCAGGATCGCCTGCACGGCACCGTCGAAGGAAGGACTGAAGCTGGAGGACACCGCGCCGCCAGGTTCGAGCTTGAGCATCAAGCCGCCCTGCGAGCCCGTGCCCCCGATGTACGCGCTGCCGAAGTCCGCGCTGTTGGGATCGGCCTGGATGGTGATGGCTTGCACCGCGGCGCCGGTGGGCAGCACCACTCCGAACGACTGGTCCAGCGCGCCGTCGGGCAGGAGGCGCACCAGGCCGTTCGCCGTCTGCCCGGCGAAGCTGGCGAAGTCCCCGCCGACCAGGACCCGGCCTCCGCCAGCGGAGATCGGCGCGACGGCTCGCACGAAGGAACCGCTTAGTGCGCCCCCGCTGGGATCGAAGCCGAAGTCGAGGCTGCCATCGGTGCGCAGGCGCGCGATGCCGCCGCGCGGGATGCCGTCGTACGACTGGAACTTGCCGCCGATGTAGCCTCCACCCGTCGTCGAGGCGACGATGACCGCCACGGCGTCGTCGGCTTCGCTCGCGGGTCCGAGCGAAGCCTCGGCGACGTAGTGGATCTCGCCGCCGCAGGCGACCGCCAGCGTGCCCAGACGGAAGTCGACGAACTCCCCGAGCAAGCGCTCGTCCGCCGTGGCGGCGCCGGGCGCGAGGCGCCGCAGCACGTAGCCACGCCTCGGATCGTAGTCGACCCAGTAGCCGTTGCCTTCGCAATCGGCGGCGATGTTGGGCTCGATCAGCCCTTGGCCCGACCCGGTGAACTCGAGGAACTGGTCGCCGACCGAGGCGAGTAACTGGTTCGTGCGGATGTCGAGTTGGCGCACGAAGAAGTTCGTCGGCGGTCCTTGCGCTTCGCCCTGCGCGGACAAGCCGCCGCTCGAGTCGGCGTAGGCGACGTAGTAGAGGTTGCCGCCGGCGGCCGTGGCGGTGGCCTCGGATCCCACGGGGAAGTCGCCGCCGAACAGCACGAAGGGCGGCGGCGCGCTGCCGAAGCTGGCGCTGTTCACCTGCAGCGCCGCTCCGCCAAGGCGGGTGTCGTCGCCGACCGCGCTGGCCTGCAAGGGGAAGACCGCCGAAACGTTCTGCCTGCCGATCAGCGTCAGGCGTCGCGGCTCGGCCTGCACGGTGAACGCGTCGGCGATCGCCGCGGGCAGGATCCAGTTCACGGGAGCCTCGGGCGCGCCATCGACGGTGGCCTCGATCACGACTGTCTGCCCGGCACGCGCGCTCAGCTGGCAAGGGTCCAGGCGCACGCCGCGCGACTCGCACTCTCCTTCCGAGACGAAGCACGAACTGGCCAAGGACGCGGCCGCCAGCGCGGCCCAGGCGGAGGAGCGCTTCATCACAGCTTCACCGACAAGCCGAACAGCAGGTCAAAGACGCTCTCGTCGCCTCCCAGCGATTCATCGAGGCTGGTGAAGGAGACGCGCGGCTCGATGTCGATCGAGACGCGCGGATCGATCCAGAACCGGACCCCGGCGTGCGCGCCCCACGAGAAGGCGCTCTCGCCCGATCCGCCCGACGGATCGGTGTGCAGCAAGCCGATCTGCGGACCGGCGTAGATCGTCATCTGCGGCGAGGTCCACCAGTTGTAGTTGTAGTAGCCGCCCGCGTAGAGGTCGAAGGACGAGCCGCCGAGTTCGTTGGTGAAGAAGCCCGGCGCGAGTTCGAAGCCGAACTCGTGCTCGCGCGAGCCGAACCAGCTCAGGTTGCCGCGCGCCACGAAGCTCTCCACCTCGTCGGCTCCGCCCGATGGAGCCGAGGCGTGCGCGTAGCGGTAGCTGCCGCTGAAGCCGAACAGGAAGTCGCCGCCCGAGGCGCCGTAGGTCGTCTCCTGCGAGAAGGCCTGGGAGGCGGAAAGCAGCGCCGCGCAGGCCGCGAGGGACATCCGGAACTTGGTGGCTTGCATGGTCGTGGGGCGCCTTGGATGGGGATGGAGGGTGATCGAAGCCTACTCCGCGCTGGAGGCCGCGGCGGAGCCTCAGCGGATGCGTTCGATGGTCGTGCCTGTGGAGGTCGTGAACGCCACGTGCGACGAATCGACGCAGGTGAGGGCAACGAGCCCCGGCACCGGCCGACCCCACAGGTGTCCTGCGTCGCGCTCGGCGGTCGCGTCGTAGACGTTCACGCGCCCGTCCTCCAGCGCGCAGGCCACGAGGCCGGAGCCCGCGGCGAGCAGCGCCACCTCGACCTCGGTGCCGGGCGTCTGGCGCGAGCGCACCAGCACCTGGTTGCGGCCCTTGGCCGGATCGTGGCGCACGACCACGATGGTCTTCGTCATCTGCTGCTGCCGCGGACCGGTGTTCTCCACGACCTGCGTGGTGCCCGCCACGTAGAGGTGCGCGCCATCGCCGGCGCAGGCCTCCAGCGTGTGCAGCTCGCCGCCAAACGGCCGCTCCTGCGATGTCGCCAGTCCCGAGGATCGGTCGATGTCGACGACCATCGCCTGCGGCTCCTCGAAGGCGCCCATCTGCTTGTACGCCACGACCAGCATGCGGTCGCGCGACACGGGCATCACGTGGCGCAGCTCCTTGAGTCCAAGGCGCGCCAGCAGCGCGCGGCCGTCCTCCTTCCACAGTCGCTTGCCCTCGAGCGCGTCGTACAGCGCGATGGTGCCGTCCTCCAGCGTGCCGATGGTGGTGCCGCCCATGCCCAAGGCCTCGGGCGGCGACTGCCAGTCGACGCCATCGACGCGCTTGACGCGCGCCTCCGAGGCGTTGACCACCAGCAGCGAGTCGCGGTACGCGATCGCCGACCAGCCCGAGGAAGGGTCGTTGGCCGCGGCGAGCGGCGCGCCCGCGGGCAGCGCCGCCTCGAACGGCGCGGACTGGCCGCCTTGCAGCCGCGTCGCGGAGCCGGAGGCGAACACGAGCACGGCGGCGTCGCCGAGCGGCACCACGGCCGAACCAGCGCCCACGGGCGCGGACCGGGCGCGCGAGCCGCCGCAGGCGGACGCCAAGGCGAAGAGCAGCGAGGCCAGTGCGAGTTGCTTCATGTGGGTTCAGCGCGCCACGGCGGGCGCATCGAGGACGGGACGGAAGCCGACGTAGTCCGAGCGCTTGGCCGGCGGGTTGCGCGCGTGCTGCAACTTGCAGGTCTCGGCGGACGAGTACCAGTTGCCGCCGCGCAGCGCGGGCTTGTCGCCCGCGACGCACCACTCGGACACGTTGCCCGCGACGTCCAGCGCGCCGCACGGCGCGCGATCCCGCGGGAAGCAGCCGACGGGCGCGGTGTAGCGGTGCGGATCCTCCGGCTGGTCGGCGTTGCACGCGCCGGCGATCCAATCGGATCCCCACGGATAGGCGCGCCCGTCGCCGGCGCCGGCCAGCGCGTCCCACTCGGCGGTGGTCGGCAGGCGCAGCCCCCAATCGCGGCACAGCGCCTTAGCCTCGTCGAAGGTGGCGAGGATCGCCGGATGCGCGTCAGCCTGCGAGCGCGGCACGCGGTCCCAGATCTCGCTGGCGCGCTCGGGCTCGTCGTAGAAGCCCTCGCGCACGCGACGCACGGCACCGATCGTGGCTTCGTGGCGCGAGGCGTAGAAGGCCGGCGCGGATCCCGCCGCGGGCACGAGCACCAGCTCGAGTCCGGAACGCTCGTGCAGCACGGTCGTCGGTCGGCCCTCCGCGTCGAGCGCCACGTCGGCCGGCAGCACGCAACCCGCGGGCGTGGCGGGCTCGGCGCGCAGGTACACGAGCTCCTGCGCCGGACCGGGCACGCCCTGTTCGTCGTGGACCACCAGGCGGAACTGGTTCGAGCCGAAGGCCAGCGGCAGCGCCACGTCGAACCCGTCGGCGCGCAGCTCGGCGGACACTTGCAGGGCTGCGCCGCCGCGCTGGACCTCGACCTTCGAGGGACGCTGGCTGGTGGAGGCCGACACCCTCACGCTGGCGTCGCGCGCCGACAAGGCGCGGCCCGACTCGGGGGCCAGCGACACGACCTTGAGCGCGTCGCGCAGGCGCTCGACGCGCCAAGTGGACGAACCCGCGTTGCCCAGCGCGTCCTGCGCCTCGACGACGTACTCGTTGAGGCCGACGGCCAATGGCAGGTCGACGGCGAAGCGCCCCTCAGCGTCGAGCGCCAGGGGCTGCGGCGCGCCGTCGCGCACGATGCGCGCCGAGGAGGCCGTGGCGTCCTCCACGCGACCTTCGAAGCGCACGCGGTCGCCAGTGCGCGCCTCCGACGAGGTCGAGACGACGATCCGCGGCGCGCTCGCATCGACCACCACGGTGCGCGTCCAGACCGAGGCTTGCCCCGTGGCGTCGACGGCGCGCAGTGCCACGTCCTGCCGCCCTTCCGCGAGTTCGAGGTCGATCTGGAACCCGCCCCCGGCGTCGAGCGCCTGCGCCTCGCCGCCGACGAGCGCGATCGGCTTGGCGGCCAGCGCTCCGTCAGGACCATCGTCGACCCTGCCGCGCAGGACGAGCCCGCGCCGCGCGACCAGCCACTCGGAGCCCTGCTCCTTGACGCCGTCCGGCGGCGCCACCTCGATGCGCGGCGCGCGCCCGTCGACGTGCACGGAGCGGCTCGCCAGCTGCGCGCCATCGAGATCGCGCACCACGATCGTCGTCGACTGGTCGGCCGGCAGGCGCATGGTCGTGCGCGCGACTCCGTCCGCGCCCACCTGCACCTCGCGGTCCCCCACGACCACGACTTGCCGCTCGCGCGCGTCGAGCACCACCTCGATCTCGGGCGAGGCGCTGCGCAAACCCTCGGGCGGCGAGAGGAAGCCGACCGGCGGCGCCTGCGGGGCTCGCTCCGGCGCTCCTTCCTGGCCGCTGTCTTGCGCGCGAGCGCCAGCGTCGCGGGTGGGCGGCGCCTGCTCGCCGGCGCCGCGGCCTTGGTTGCGCTCGACGCCAGCGAGGCGTCTCTGGCGCTCGACCTGCGCATCGCGCCAGACGAGGAACGCCACGCCAAGCGCCACCACCAAGATCCCCGCCGCGATCCAGCCCATCAAGCGCTTGATGTCGCGCTGGCCGCGCGCGAGGTGGTCGAGCTCGAGGCGCAACTCGCGCGTGCTCGGGCGCCGCTCCTTCTGGCGCTCGAGCAGGCGCATGACCAGCGAACGCAGCCACTCGGGAGTCGACTGCTCCAGCGGCGGCGGCGCCTGCGTCAGGCGCGCGGCCGCGATCTCCATGCTCGTCTTGCCGGTGAACGGCACGCGGCCCGAGCACATCTGGTAGATGATCACGCCCAGCGCGTAGAGGTCCGTCTTGCCGTCGATGCCGCCGCGTCCGTCGACCTGCTCGGGCGCCATGTAGTGCGGCGTGCCGATCGCCCCTCCCTGCATCGTGTGCAGCGACTCGATCTCGCTGAACTCCTCGTCGTCGGAGTCGATCTTGGCGATGCCGAAGTCCAGGACGCGCACCTCCTCGTCGGGCGTGCCGGCCTTGACGAGGATCAGGTTGGCGGGCTTGAGGTCGCGGTGGTAGACGCCCTTCTCGTGGGCGTAGTCCAGCACCTCCAACACTTGGCGCACGAGGCGCACGATGCGGTCGGGCGCCATCGGGCCTTCGGCCTTGAGGATCTCGTCGAGGCGCGCGCCATCGACGTAGTCCATCACGTAGTACAGATCGCCCTCGTCCGTGCGTCCGTCGCCATGGAACTTGGGCACGTTGCGGTGCGCCACGGCCTTGAGCGTGACGATCTCGTTGCGGAAGCGCTGGACCAGCTCTTGGTCGGCGACCAGCGCGGCGCGCAGCGTCTTCAACGCGCGCAGGTTGCCCTTGTGCACGTCGTCGCGCACGAGGTAGACGACCCCGAAGCCGCCTTCGCCCAGTCGCCGCTCGACCACGTAGCGGCCGTCGATGCGCCGGCCCGCCTCGGGATCGGCGGGCGCGTCGTCCGACAGGCGCACGGTGCCGCCGGGCTGGGGCACCACCACCTTGTGGCGCGTGGTGGCCGGCCAATGCGACAGGCGATCCGTGCCTTCGCCGGGCGCGACCGTCGGCCGAGCGGTTCCCGCCGCGTCCACGCCCGCCGGTGCGTCGCTCGGCGCCGAACCGCCCAGCGCCGAACCGCCCCGCGCCGAACTATCCTCCGCCGAACTATCCTCCGCCGAACTGTCCTGCGCCGAACTGTCCGTCGGCGAGCCCGCCACCCGCGCCAGGAACGCGGCGCGCAGGCGCTCGTCGCCGCCGCAGCGCTCCGTCGCGAAGCGCACGGCATCGAGCGTCGGATCGCCGGCCCGCGAGGCCTGGTACTCGGCGTGCAGGTGGTCGATGCGTGTCGAAAAGTCGTCGGCCATGTTCCGTGTTCCGCGCCCGTTCAGTCCGCCCGCCGCATGCGCCGGGCGCGCCGCGGTCGGTTGCACGTCGACGAGCCGGTCGGCGCCCCGTCGATCAACGCGGGGTCTCCGCGGGCGCGCCGCGCCAGTGGAAGCGCTCGCGCAGGTGGCAGTCGAAGCAGGCCGCGTCCGACTCGGACGGGATGGCCATGTCGGCCACCACCTTCGCGTCCTTGGCGTCTCCATGACAGTCTACGCACGAACCGGACTCCATGCTGTCCGCATGTCCGCGGCTCCAATGCGAGAACCCGCGCGTGGCCGGACGCATGCGCGTGGCCGAGGAGCCCGTCCACGCCGGATCGGGGCCCGTGGGCGTGGCCGGGTGGCACAGGAGGCAGCCCGAGGAGGCCGGCCCACCCACGTTGGCGTGGTCGTCGTGGCAGGCGAGGCAATTGGCGGCGCCCGGCTTGACCAAGGGCCGGGCGTCGAAGGCGTCGCTGCCGGAGCCGAACTCGTGGCAGGCGTGGCAACCCTCGGCCAGCGCGCCCGCCTTGCCAAAGCCGGCGGCGGCGAGGTGCACGTCGTGCGGGAACTCGACGCGCTCCCTGGCGCGCACGGCCTCCGAGAGCTTGGCCTGCAGCACCAGCGCCTCGACCCGCCCGTCGCGCTCCTCGCGGTGGCAGGCGGCGCAACCGGCGATCGGCGCGGACGGGGCGCCCTCCACCCGCAGCTTGGAGGACTCGGCGAGGTCGGCGTGGCACTCGGCGCACTGGATGCTGCTCGCGGACGCCTCGGCGGCGTCGCGGGGCTTGGTCGTCGACAAGTGCAGCGCGTGGAGGAACTCGGCCTCGCGCGTCTCGCCCGAATGCGTGGCGGATCCGCTGGCGTGGCATTCGACGCAGGCCTTGTCGCCGCCATGGCGCGCTTCGACCTTGGCGTCGGCCGCGAACAGCTCCGCGTGCGAGCGGCGCTCGAGCAGGAAGGCGATCGATTCGGGTTCGCGCAAGGTCGTGGCGCGCAGTTGGGACGCGTGGACCTCGGCGTGGCAATCGAGGCAGCGCGAAGCGCCCGACTCGTCCTTGGCGTCCGACCCGTGCCAGGCGAGGCGCACGCGATGCTCGGGCGCGACCTTGCTCGACCATTCGGCCAGCGCCGGATCGCGCGCCCACGCGTTCCACGGACCGACCGCGTCGTCGGCCGAGTGGCAACCCATGCACGTGGCGAATTCGACGCGGCCGAAGTCGCGGCCCGCGCCGCCCGAGCCCGCGTCGTCGCGCTCGTGGCAGATGTCGCAGCGCTGCCCGGCGTGGGCGGCGTGCGAGAACGAGGGGTACGACAACGCGTGCGGTTCCGCCGGGAACTCCGTGGGCTTGCGCCGCAGCTCGGGCACGCCGCCCTCGTGGCAGCCGGAGCAGCTCGCCTGCAGCGACTCGGGCTCGGGGATGAACAAGCCCGGCGCGGGCTCCGCACCCGAGTGGTCCATGTGGCACGACGAGCACGCGTCGTCGCCCAGCTCGATCGCAGCGGTCGCCGGATTCGCGCTGCGATCGAGCGCGAACGGGTGGTTCCGCGCGGCGAGCTCCACATGGCACTGCGCGCACTTGGAGGTGGGCGTGCCGCCGAAGGAGTCGTGGCAGGCGGAGCAGCCCTGCTCGCCCGCCAGCGCGCGGTGCTTGGCGTGCCACTCGTCGTCCCGCGCGCTGGTGGAGTCGTCCCACAGGCGCGCGTGCGCGTGGGCCAGCGGGCCGGGGCTGAGCGCCGCGTCGCGCCAACCGGGCGCCAGCAGCGCGGCCGCGCCGAGGCACGCGAGCGCCAACGCCAGCAGGTTGGCTGCCTTCAAGCCGCGAAGGCGCGTGAACTTCACCTCGTCGCGCACCAGCCGCTCGCCGTCGCCGCCGACGACCAGCTTGCCTTGCGCGTCGCGGTGCGAGCTCGATGGTTCGAAGTGGAACGGCTTGGGATCGACCTCGAGCTCGAGCGCGCCATCCGCGCCGACGCCGACGTGGATGCGCGTGCAGCCCACGACCAACGCATCGCCGGCGCGCAGCTCGCGCGATCCGACGATCTCCTCGCCCGATAGCCAGGTGCCCGTCGCCGAGCCGAGGTCCGACACCGTCCAGCCCGCGGCGCCGCGCTCGACGCGCGCGTGGCGCGTCGAGGCCACGCGATCCTCGAGCGACACGGCGCACGAGCTGTGCACGCCGATCTCGATCGAGTCCGCCTCGACCGTCGACAGCTGCTTGCCCTGCTTGATGCGGAAGAAGGCCATGCGCTAGTCCGGGAACAACGCCTCCGGAGCCACGCGCTCGATGGCCGAGCAAGGGCAGTTGTAGACGCAGGCCTCGAACGGCAGTCCGGCGCACAGGTCGCACTTGACTGCCTTGCCGGCCACGTTCTCCTCGCGCCCGGTGACCTTGTGCACCTTCGAGGCGGGCGCGTCCGACTTGCCGCCGCAGGCGTGCGCCGGCTTGAACAGGCGCCCGAGCAGCGGGAGTTCGGCGAGGATCGAGGGCGACTCCGCGCGCCGATCCTCCTTGGGCGGATCCGTCATGCGGATGACGTTGTACGGGCACCCGACGACGCACGAGGTGCAGCCCACGCAGTTGTCCCAGACGAACTCGATGGTGCCGCGCACGTCGCGCCTGATCGCGCCGTAGTTGCAGGCCATCATGCACTCGGGGATCTCGCAGTGGTAGCAGGCCGAGGCCAGCGTCTTCTGCGTCGAGATGCGCGTGCCGGTCTTCGACAGGCGCGGAACGCGGTCGGCGTGCACGGCGACGCACGACTCGACGCAGGCGTTGCAGCGCACGCACTTGGCGAGGTCGATGACCAGCGCGTGGCCGCCCTTGGCCGACTCGCCCGCGACCATCACCTCGATGGCGTCGTCGGAGAGCCCCGCCTCGGCGCCCTTCCTCAGCAGGTCGAGCAGGCCGGAGCCGCCGCCCTCCTCCTGGCGCTGGATGACGCGCGCGGTGCCTTCGATGCGGCGCGCGTCCTCGGGCCCGGCGAGCTCGCGCAAGAGCGCCGCCGGGACCTTGACCAGGTCGGTCGGCGCCATCGTCTCGTAGCTGCCGATCCAGCGCGGCTCGCCCGCGGCCAGCGCCGCCTCGCCGAACGAGGCGTTGTCCATGTGGAAGCCGACGATGCGCTGGCGGCCGTCCTTGGCGGTGCGCACGCACTTCACGGCGCCGGCGCGCACGAGGTAGACGGCGTCGGCGGGCTGGCCCTCCTGCGCCACGACCTTGCCCGCGGGATGCGTCTCGAACTGCACCGAGTCCTGCAGCCGCGCGAGCAGCGCCTCGGGCAGGCCGCGGAAGAGCGGCACGATGCGCAGGTGCGCGGCGAGCGAGCGCTTGCGGTAGCGCTCGTCGACCATCTGCGCGAAGGCCTTCTCCTGTCGGTACACGGCCTTGAACGCGGCCGCGTCGATGCTGACGAGCGCGAGGGCCGTCTTGGCCTCGACCGAGACCAGCGACGGCTGGTTCGAGAGCGCGCTGCCCTCGCCGAACCACTCGCCGGCCTGCAGCGCGCCCATGTGGCGCGGCCGGTCGGAGTCGGGATCGACGCGGTACTGGTCGGCGAGGCCCTGCAGCACGATCCACAGGCGGTTCGTGTAGTCGCCCTGCGCCACGAGCGGCGCGCCCGGCGCGCAGGCGTGGTGCTCGATACCGCGCATCAAGGTCGCGATCGACGCGTCCTTGGCGATGGCGGCCAGCACGGGCACGCGGTCGAGTCCGAGGCGGCGGAACTCGTCGCGCGGCGTGGCTGTCGTGTCGGATGCGGGTCCCATGGTGGTTCAGTACAGCCAGATGGCGATCACGTGGACGAGGATCGCCGCCAGCAGCGCGATCGAGGCGGGGATGTGCACGGGACGCCAGGCGTTGATCAGGAAACGCACGCGTTCGAGCCGCGCCAACTCGGCGCGCACCTTGCGGCCCTGCCCCGCGAGCGCCATCAGGTCCCGCGCGCGCTTCTCGCCTTCGGCTCCGCCGCCGCAGGCCCCGGCCAGGCGCGCGACCAAGTCCGCGCCGCCGGAACCCGAAGCCCAGGTGCTGGCGAGCGCCGGCTCGACCGCGGCGATCTGCGCGCGCTCGGCCTCCACGCGGCGCGCGTAGTGGCGCTCGAGCACGAAAGCCTCCTCGATGGACAAGTCGCGCTCCTCGCGCGTCAGCCAACCCGGCCCCCACGCCCACAGGAAGATGCCCACGATGCCGCTCGCCAGCACGAGCAGCACGAGCGAGTTGATGGCGATCGACATGGGCGTGTCGAAGCGGCCGCCGCCATGGAGGAAGGCGAGCGCGCACGCTGCGACGCCGTAGTACAGGTGCGCGTGCAGCCAGCGCGCCATGCGCGACAGGGGCTCCGCGCGCCTCGTCTCCAGGCGCGGCGCACCACCCTCGTCCGCGACGACGCGCGCGACCAGCACCTTGGAGCAGCCCGTCTCGCGCAGGATGGCGCGCGCGGCGGCGAGGATCTGGCCCTTGTCCTGCAACTGCCGAGTGGCGACCTTGTCGCGCAGCGCACCGAGGCGCTGCTGCGCCGCCTCCATCGCCTCCTTGCGCACCTGCAGGCCGAACTCGGGCGAGTAGCCGAGCTTGTGGGCGCGCTTGCGCAGCACGTAGGCGTAGGCGGCGAGGAACGCGGCCAGCGCCACCCAGCCGCTCCAGAACACGAAGTCGCGCGCGGAAGCCGACGCGGGCTCGCTCGCCGCGTCGGCGAGCACGCCCCAAGAGACGACGCCGACCACGAGCGCCAGCGCGACGAACGCATGCGCGGACAGGAACAGCGAACGGTTCAACGCGCGCGCCTCCTCGCCCCGCCCGGGAAGTCGGACAGCGAGTCGCCGGCGCGCTTGCGCTCGGCGGCGTCGACCGAGGCCTCGGGATACCCAGGCGGCGCCTTGGACCAGTGGCAATCGGAGCAGCCGCCCTGCGGGCGTCCGCCGGCATCGCGCGCGTGCTGTCCCTTGCCGTGCGGATAGCTCGCCAGCACCGCCAGCACCGCCTCGAGCCGTCCGGGCGGCTCGTCGAGGTGGCAATCGTTGCAGCCCTTGCCCGCGGGATGGTGCTGCGCGCCCTGCAGCGCGACGCGCGCGCGATCGACGAGCATCGGCCGCGTGGCCGAAGGCAGCGAGTCCTCGTGGCAGCGCGCGCAGCTGGCGGCTTCGTCGGCGCCCACGCCGCCCGTCGTCGCCGCGCGCGCCTCGTCGTGCGCGTGGCATTCGACGCAGGACAGCGCCTTGGCCGCCACGCCGATCCCGCCGCCGCGCTCGGTCGGCTCGAAGTCGTGGCAACTGGCGCACGAGACCTTGGCCCCGGTGCGCGGATCGAGCGCCTTGGCCAGGTGCGCCGCGTGGTCGAAGGCCACGGTCGCGCGCGCCGCGGGTTCGGGCAGGCTGGCCGCGTCGAGGCGGATGCCCGGATGGCACGCGGCGCAGCCGTCCATCGCGAAGCTCGCGCGGCGCGCGGGCTCGACCTG